>Ga0208264_1000146_pt1 | contig 34970 bp, 30 predicted proteins | sample LakWasMet31_HOW6_2_FD_183873 | JGI IMG/M metagenome (GOLD analysis project Ga0208264, IMG submission 183873) | Freshwater sediment methanotrophic microbial communities from Lake Washington under simulated oxygen tension - Sediment Metagenome... | ecosystem: Environmental > Aquatic > Freshwater >... | reverse complement strand
CAACAGCTAAATCGATAATATTTAAATTAACTAGCATGGTTTTCCGAGTTGTAACTGCTGCTCCAGTTTAGTTTATTACGTAGGATTTGGAAAAAATCATGGCCTTCAGGATGCAAAATCCTAATCGGTTGCGGTTCCCTTTTTATCACAATTTTATCGCTGATTAACACCTTAGGGATTTCAATATGATCACAAGTCACCAAGGCATTGATTTGTTTGGTTTGGCAAAAACTGATTTCAATTTCTGCGGTATCGTGGATAACAATTGGCCGATTAGACAAGGTATGCGGGTTAAGCGGCACCAGCACCAAGGCATTCAGCGATGGATACAAAATGGGCCCACCTGCGGATAATGAATAAGCTGTTGAACCCGTTGGCGTTGAAATGATCAAGCCATCTGAACGCTGCGAGTTTAAAAATACATTATCGATTTTAGTGATAATTTCTATCATGCTGGGCGTCACCCAACGATGAATAGCCACTTCATTGACGGCAGTTTCTTCATGGATTACCGCACCGTCCCGGATGATTTTAGCGCGCAATAAATAACGCTTTTCTTCCGTGTACCGACCTTGCAAAATATCATGCAATTTATCCGGCAGATCTTTTGGCGAAATATCCACCAAAAAACCCAATCGCCCCAGGTTTACGCCAATTAAAGGAATATCATAAGCCACGATTGCCCTGGCTGCCGCTAGAAATGTGCCATCACCACCCACAGCAATCACCAGATCACAATGCTTGCCCAGCTCATCCGCAGCACAAACCTCAATGGAAGCGCTACGCAGAAATTTGGCGCTGTCCATAGCCACTTTAATCTGATATTGATGCTTAATTAAATAACCATACAACACAGACAGCGTTTCAGCAATGCTTGGGTCACTGGGTTTGCCAATCAGGCCGATGGTTTTAAAAGTTTTGTGCATTGCTGGTTAATCCTTTAAAGCGTTCGATTATACAAAATATAGCTTAGCTGCCTATCAATTTAAATAAGAGCTAACATTTTACCAGCGTTAACAGTTGTATAAATTCATAGGCGTACCTTCAAAACAACCTCTGCATCTATTAGCCTGGATCATTCCCCTCCTTAGCTTTCACAAAATCTTCCGGCCTGGCTTCCATAAATGCTGACGGAGGTTCCATTGCCCCAGGCACATATTTATAAGCCCATAAGCCTAATTGTTGCAATGCCGGCAACAAATCAGCACCTTTGGTTGTCAGAAAATAGGCATATCGGATCGGTTTTTGTTGATATGGGATTTTTTCAATTATGCCGCTGGCTTCCAGCTGTTTTAACCTGCTAGCCAGGATATTGCTGGGAATTCCTTCGGGTGAGTTTAAAAAATCACCGTATTTATTTTTGCTTAAGCACATGTCCCTAACAATCAATAAACTCCATTTATCACCGATTAAATCCAGTGCAGTGGATAAAGGACATAAAGAACGGTAGGCAATATCTTGTTCAGTCATATTAAAGGCGTACTCATAATTCAGTTGCATTTTGCAAGTTACTAAGTAAAATATAACACACTTGCTTTTTGCAAGTAACTATTTCAACATTTACTCTGGCGGATAACAAAATGAAACTCTATCACTTTCCAATCTCACCCAATTCACGCCGCGCTATTGCAACCGTCCATCATCTAGGCCTGGCGTGCGATCTGGAAGTTGTCGATTTAGGCAAAGGCGAACAACTGCAAACCGAGTTTTTAAATCTTAATCCCAATCACATGATCCCAACGCTGGTGGATGATGACTTTGTGCTGTGGGAGTCTAATGCCATTATGCAATACCTGTGCGCCAAAGTACCAGCGAATTCCCTCTACCCAGAAGACATCAAGGTTCGCGCCGACATTACGCGCTGGCAATTTTGGCAGGCAGCGCATTTTGGCAGTGCTTGCGGCGTGTATATTTTTGAGTGGATCATCAAACCGGCGCTCAACCTGGGCGAAACCAATTTAGAAGAAATAGCCAAAGCTGGTGAGCGTTTTCATCGCTTTGCCAGTGTGCTAGAGCAGCATTTAAAAGGTAAGGAATGGCTGGTAGGCAACGGCGTAACCTTGGCGGATTTTTCGGTTGGATCTTACTTGGGCTTAACTGAAATGGCCAAATACCCTATCGAAAATTATCCGGAAATTCAACGCTGGTATCGTAATATTGAGCAATTGCCAGCTTGGCAGAGTTCTTCGTTGGCGGCGTTAACTGCAAAATAATTAGTTCCAACACAGCAGAACTGGCATCAATCAGCAGTTCTGCTGCAACTTCAAATAAATCACTGGCAAATTGCAGTAGTAATGCTTGTGCATTAAAAATGGAAAAAATCCGTACTGGAACCAAAAACAGCCATACAGCAACGACTTGATTGTTTGCGCCTTCCCATCAAAGGCACAACAACCAATGCAATATTCCCTATTTGGTTTTCTTTTGACAGCTTTCGAAGCACGCCTATAATAAGTAAGAAAATCTTTTCCATTTCTAACTTTCTAACTCGATTCGATAGAAACCATTATGCCAGAAGCAAAAATGCGCAGTAAAAACCAAGTGACCATTCCTGCGAGCATAGTGGAACAGGCTCATCTTTCAGAGAATTGTAAATTTGATGTGGAATACATGAATGGTGTGATTATTTTTACGCCTCAAAACCAACATCCAAAAAAAGATGACGTACTTTCTTATGCGGGCTTATTTTCTGGCGCTTGGGGAGAAACTACGGCAGAAGTCGACAAAACTATTACTAATCTCCATAACGAATGGCAAAAATAGCGGCTCTGCTTACCAAGATTCAAGGGCAACGCATATACTTTGACGCTAACTTTCTCATCTATTTTTTTGATAGAACAGAACCCTATGCAAGCGTGGTCTCGGAAGTCATTATTGCTTGTGACCGCAACACCGTATTTGGCTATACAGGCGATGTTGCGGTGGCTGAACTCATGGTGTTTCCGTACCGAACCCGCGATGAAATTGAAATTGCCCGAGGCAAGGCATTTTTTAAGCGGGAAAACTTTTTAACGGTACTTTCCCATGATAGTGCTGTTTTTGATACCGCTTCACGACTACGAGCAGAAACAGGTATGAAGCTTATTGATGCACTACATTGTGCTACCGCGCTTAATGCCGGGTGTAAATACTTTATCACCAATGATACGGGCATCCGATCTACTGAAGCCCTCGAAGTCCTGCTTATCAGAGATTATCTTGATTAAATCTGGAGATTGGGCGCAGTGATATGTCCTAAATGCTGGTTTTCATTCATTAACCCAACTTCAGTCATGTGCCGGGTCTTTTGAACAGAATGAACTTTAAATTTCATTTTTAAAAACTGATTTACATTCAAAAAAACTTATTTAACTGCCACCGCTATTTTTGCCAAAGCTGAAGTCAGCAGCCCATCCTGCCCCGTCTCCAAACCAATCGCATCGGTTTCTTTGCGCAACCAGGTAAACTGCCGTTTAGCCAACTGGCGGGTTGCGGCAATAGCTTTTTCTGTCATCGTGTCGAAATCATCTTCGCCTTTTAAATACGCCCACACCTGCCGATATCCAACCGCTCTAATGGCTGGCATGGACTCATTTAAATCGCCTCGATCATAAAGCTGTTTAACTTCTTCGATTAAGCCTTGCTGCAACATGGCTTTAAAACGCCGGGCGATAACTTCGTGCAATATTTTGCGATCTGCCGGTGCGATGATGAATTTGAGTTTTTGATAGGGAATATCTTCACTTTGCGCTGCCGTAAAAAATGAAGTTAATGGTTTGCCACTAATTTCATAAACTTCCAACGCCCGCTGTACACGCTGTGGATCATTGGGATGAATTCTGGCGGCCGATTCTGGATCAATTTCCGCCAAGCGTTGATGCAACACTTCTTTACCCAATTCAGCCAATTCCTGATCTAAACGCGCACGAATCTCTGGATCAGCTTCCGGCAACACGGCCAAGCCACTATTCAAGGCATTAAAGTACAACATGGTGCCACCCACTAAAATCGGCACTTTGCCACGTGCAGTGATGTCGGCCATTAAGGCCAGAGCTTGTTTTCTAAACTGGCCGGTAGAATATGATTCGGCCGGATCGAGGATGTCAATTAAATGATGGGGAATGCCGCCACGTTCTGCCATGCAGGGCTTTGCGGTACCGATGTCCATGCCTTTAAACACTAGCGCAGAATCCACGCTAATAATTTCACCATTAAGCGCTTGTGCCAGCTGCACAGCCAAGGCAGTTTTGCCGGATGCGGTTGGGCCCATTAAAAAAATTGCTGGGGGCAGCGTCATATTACTGGCCACGCAAAAAGAATTTGTCCAAATCTTGATTGGATAAGGCAATCCAAGTCGGTCTGCCGTGATTGCACTGCCCTGCCCGCTCGGTTTGTTCCATATCACGCAGCAAGGCATTCATTTCAGGAATAGTTAAGCGGCGATGCGCGCGCACTGCGCCATGACAGGCAACGGTGCCCAAAATTTCATTGGCTTGCTCTTGAATGCGGGAACTGCTGCCATGCTCAATTAAATCCGCCAGCACATCCCTAATTAGAGTTTCGGTGTCGTTATCACGCAGCAATACCGGAATGGTGCGCAACACTATGGTTTCCGGCCCCGCACGGTTGATTTCAAACCCCAAGCTATGAAAAAACGCCTGCTCCTGCTCAGCCAAATCCGCTTCCTTTGGGCTGACTTTAATTTTAATTGGCAAGAGCAATGGCTGTGCGGCAATACTGCCTTGTTGATATTGCTGTTTTAGGCGTTCGTAGGTGACTCGCTCATGCGCGGCATGCGCGTCAACCAGAATAATGCCGGTTTTGGTTTCTGCCAAAATGTAAATGGCGTGTAAATGCGCGATAGCTTGGCCTAATGGATAGTCAGTCGCACCCGGCAATTTGACTGGCTGAGTATCCCCAATCGTTTTGGGTTCGGGCACTGGGCTTGCACCCCAAGCGCGATAGGTTTGCAACTGCTCTTCCACCTGCATTGGCAAAACCGTCTGCTGTGAAGATCTTGAACCATTGGAGTATGACATTTTAGGCATGGACTCGGCTTGCCGTTCTACCGGTTGCGGTGTAAACGTTTGGAAAGGCAAATCTGGCCTGACTGATTCAACTGACGCTCCAGGCCGCACATCCGCCAAAGAACGGTGCAGCGCCGAAAACAGAAAATCATGCACTAACCGGCCTTCCCTAAAGCGCACTTCCAGCTTAGCCGGATGGGCATTCACATCCACCAAACCGGGATCAAGACTTAAGTACAACACAAAAACCGGATGCCGACCTTGATACAGCACATCTTGATAGGCTTGTTTAACTGCATGCGCCACCAGTTTGTCTTTAATTAACCGGCCATTCACATAAAAAAACTGCATGTCCTGCTGGCTGCGCGAAAAAGTAGGCAAACCCACCCAACCTTTTAAGGTTAATCCTGATGATTCAAAATCAATGGCTACCGCATTTTCAACAAAACCGGAACCGCAGATACCGGCCACCCGCTCCAGTTGATCAGCCTCCAACGCAGCAGGGCGAAGATTAAATACTTCGCGCTGGTTATGGCTTAAGCTAAAACCGATATCAAATCGACTTAGCGCCAGGCGTTGCATCAGGGTTTCTATATGCGCAAATTCGGTTTTTTCGGTTTTTAAAAATTTGCGCCGTGCCGGCGTGTTGTAAAACAGATCACGCACCTCAATGGTGGTGCCTAATGGATGTGGATCGGGTTGCGGGTCTAAAAACTGCTCAGAGCCATCAGCGCTTACCCGCCATGCGCATGAATTTTCGGCCGTTCTGGAAATTAGCGCCAGTCTGGCTACCGAGCTGATACTCGCCAAAGCCTCACCCCGAAAGCCCATACTGGCTACGTGTTCCAAATCGTCTAATGACGCGATTTTGCTGGTTGCGTGCCGGGATAATGCCAATGGCAAATCTTCTTTATCAATACCGCAACCGTCATCGCGTATTTTGATCAAACGCGCCCCGCCCTGCTCGATATCCACGTTTATTTGGGTGGCTCCGGCGTCAAAACAATTTTCCACCAATTCTTTGACCACCGAAGATGGGCGTTCTACCACCTCACCGGCGGCGATTTGGTTGACGAGTTGTGTGGGGAGCGAGTGAATGCGCATTTTAGCCTAAAGCAAAAAATGCTTATTTTAACTGACTGACTCGGCTTTGGTTGAAAAGTTGCTGGAAAATTAGTTGGTAGTTAGTCAGTGTTTTTAAAACCTAAGGCGCAACACACCTTTGACTAAATCAAATAAGCTTGGGATGCCAGCCACGTTCATCATTATTTTAAGCATTAACCGATTTGCTCCTCGATCTAAAGCCGATAATAGCTTTTGCTTGCAAAAGGTTAAAAAAGCAAACACATCACCTTCATGCTGTTGCGCTAGTCACTTATCCCGTAACTGCACCATCGCAGCCTGATCTGTTGCGACAATCGCATATTTAACAATCAAGCCAGACCTTTTAGCAGCACGGATTGATAAATAAGCATCATTGGCTACTTAAAAATCACTGTTAAATTTGCCAGCACATAAGGCCACCCGATCTGCTAACAAATATCTTGCGCTTAAGGTATCGCTTCATAGCAGAGCAACTGTTTTTTTCTAATAACACTGTACGGTACCGTACTGAAAACTTTTCCCGAATTATGTAATTTAATCATGAAGCGATGGAAATTAAAGTCTTTTGCTTTAGTCATCACTGATCAGCGATGACTCAATAATTATCAGGAGGCAGTCATGAATAAAGATCAAGTTAAAGGCCGGGTCGAAGAAGTTAAAGGAAAAGTTAAAGAAGCCGCAGGCGTTATTCTGGATGACGATGAGCTTGAACTGAAAGGCAATGTGCAAAAAAACGTTGGCAAGATTCAAGCAGGATTCGGCGATATTAAAGAAGAAATTAAAAAAGACCGCTAAATCTATAGCACTTTGCGCGGGGCTGGTTCAACCGGCCCATCGTGCCAGCCACATACTTTATTACAGGAAATTCATATGAAACCAATTGACCTAAAACTGCTTGGTTTATCGGCAGTAATTACTCTGGCAGCTTGCTCGTTTGGCGTTTCAGCTGAAGAACAAAAACCGCCGATCCCCAAAAATATGAACCAAGATCAGATAGAAGGCCGTGTCGGTGAAGCGCAAGGCAAAGCCAAAGAAGAAACCGGCAAGATCCTGGACGACAAAGGCATGGAAATTGAAGGAAATGTGCAAAAAAATCTCGGCAAGACTCAAAAAGGCTTAGGCGATATTAAAAAAGATATTAAAGAAGACAAGTAAAAACCTCAAATGCTAGCTAGGCATGGACGCCGTTAGCATTTGTAAAAAACAGTTCCTTAGTAACCAATGCTATTAAGGCAAAGTACAATTTATTCTAATAACACCTGCATTAAGTGTATAAAAATTTGCTAGGCAAAATCCAGGCTGGACGGGATATTCAAAACCCATCTTCCGCATCAATAACTCAAAGTTATAAGCCAAGAATGGCGACTTTGCCCTTAACCTTTTAAATCAAACTTAAGAATAACAAGCCACTATTAACCAAGTACCAATCTTTAATAGACGGCTTGCAAGGTGTAAATCAATATTTGATCTTGTAGACAGATAGAAAATCAAACAACTTGATCAAACTCAGGTTCTACAAAACAGGATATAAGTATGCAAAACGCCAGTGATACCGATTCGGCAAATACCAATGCCAATTCATCAAATAATCGCAAAGCCTATTTTGTGGGTAGCGGTATCGCCTCCCTAGCTGGCGCTGCGTTTCTGATTCGGGACGGAAATTTGGCTGGCTCCAATATTCACATTCTGGAAGAGCTTAGCCAACTTGGAGGTAGTTTGGATGGTTCGGGATCTGCTGAATCCGGTTATGTTATTCGCGGCGGGCGGATGATAGAAGAACACTATGTATGCACTTACAATCTGTTTGCTGATATTCCTGCACTAACTAACCCCTACATCAGCGTTTTCGATGAAATCGTCGAATTCAGTCGAAAATACGTCAGTGTTGCCCGGTGCCGTTTGCTTAGAAAAGGTGAAAAAGTCGATGTATCATCCTTTGGACTAACCGAAAAAGATCGTTTGGACTTGCTTTCGTTACTTATACATTCTGAAGATTCGCTAGGAGCCAAGCGGATTGAAGACTGGTTTGTCAGTGACTTTTTTATGACTAATTTCTGGTTGATGTGGGCAACCATGTTTGCCTTTCAGCCTTGGCATAGTGTGGTCGAACTTAAACGGTATTTGCTGCGTTTTATCCAATTATTTCCCAATTTCAACAAGATGGGCGGTGTCTGGCGTACACCCTATAATCAGTATGACTCAATGATTTTGCCATTGACGACCTGGCTGAAAGCGCAAGGCGTGCAATTCTCATTAAACAAGAAAGTTGTTGGATTGGATTTTGACATGAGTTACGGGTTTCGCTCAGTAAAAAATATCCGCATTCAAAGCAATAAGGACCAAAACGATATTCCTGTGAATGAAAACGATTTGGTATTTGTAACCCTGGGTTGTATGACTGAAGACTCCAGCCTGGGCTCCATGAACTCACCAGCTGTTTTAAACACTGAAACCCATGCAGGAGCCTGGACATTGTGGGCAGACATCACGGAAGGCCGACCCGGCTTCGGACGCCCTTCCGCGTTCGCTGGCCCTATTGATCAAACCAAGTGGCAATCGTTTACGGTAACGGTCTCCGATCCGGCCTTTTTTGAATTTATGGAAACCTTAACCGGCAATGCAGCAGGTACGGGTGGTTTAGTCACCATAACCGATTCAAACTGGTTTATGAGCATTGTGTTAGCCCATCAACCGCACTTTATTAATCAACCTGACAATGTATTTGTATTCTGGGGCTATGCCTTATTTCCAGATAGAATCGGTGATTTCGTTAAAAAAACCATGTCGGACTGTACGGGGGAAGAAATTCTGATAGAGCTGTTTCAGCATCTAAAGCTTGACGACAGCATACTGCCCAAACTGGTGTCGGCCATCTGTATTCCTTGCATGATGCCTTATATAACCAGCCAGTTTATGCCTAGAGTTAAAGGCGACAGGCCGGATGTTGTTCCGGTTGGGGCAAAGAATTTCGCGTTTATTGGCCAGTTCTGCGAAATACCGGATGACGTGGTATTTACTGTGGAATATTCCGTGCGCTCCGCGATAATGGCTGTCTATCAACTACTTGATATTAAAAAAGAGATTCCACCCGTTTTTAAAGGCCAGCATGATGTAGGCGTGCTGCTTAATGCGCTGAAAACTGTATACCGTTAACAGAACTTTTGTAACAACGGTGTTTTTAGATTAATTGCATAAGCAGCAAAAATCGTATCCCTTCAGCTTTTGTATCCGTATCAAGGCGAACTTATTCGCCTTGTCTTGTACAGCTGCGCGCCGGCAAAAGGTAACTGAGTTCACCCCGACACTCGGTCTAAAAACCATTCAACTCTGTGTACGCTATCGTACAGACTCAATTCCAACTTAATCCTAATCTATAAACGTGTTGTTTTGCTATTGGCTAACAACTGTCTCGTACTTCTATCTAACTTGGAGCCACACATGTCAATCGGAACTATCTTGCTTGTTATTGTTATTCTGATGCTAATCGGTGTCATTCCAACCTGGTCACACAGCCGCTCATGGGGTTATGGCCCAAGTGGCGGTTTGGGGTTGATTCTGATTATCTTACTGGTCTTGATGTTAATGGGCCGAATCTAAATTCCTGATCAATAAATCTTACTAAATACGATTTGTTGGTTCGCTAGCGCACAGACCTGTTTAGATTTTATGTTTACCATCGCTAACGTACCACTGGAAAAAACCCTGCCTGGTTGTTGTACACAACTGGCAACACCAGAAAATTAAATTACCCACCCAAAATAATAGGCGGCACCATGAAAACTAATAAAATACTATTGATCGGCTTAGCAAGCTTAGCTTTATTGGTCGGTTGTAATAAAGAAAAAGAATCCACCACATCGACTACAACAACTAAAAGCGTTACGGCACCGACTCCTGCTGGAGAACCGGTCACATCTAAAACGCAAGAATCGACTTCTACCACCACTACAGATAAAAAATAATTCCTGCATAACCAGTTTCCAGTCCTGATGATTGGAAACTGGTATTTTCTGTTAAGTACCTTACGAAAACAGCCTGCATCATCAATTCAACAACCGGGAATAAAAAAATGAAGCCTATCAGCAAGACCTTTCTTAAAGGCTTAATCGCGATTATTCCTCTGACACTCACCCTGTATTTACTGGTTTGGCTGGCCGGTACAGCAGAATTTGTGCTGGGCAATATCTTTAAGACTTTCTTTCCCGATAGCTGGTATGTAAAAGGGTTAGGATTTTTGCTAGGTTTGCCGCTCGTGTTTTTTTTCGGGGGCTTTTTAGAGTCACGCACTTTTCTAAGGCTGTTCAACATCTTTGAAAATCTGATCATTCAGATACCTTTTATTAAAAGCATCTACACCGCAATACGTGATTTTGTATCCTTTTTTTCCAGTGAACAAAAAGGCAAATTCAAACAAGTCGTGTTGGTGAATGTCTCTTCCGGCAATGGTCTGCAGATTGGTTTTATCACAGTTTCTGATTTTGAAGGACTTACTTTTATTGCCGATGATCAAATAGCTGTATTTCTGCCTTTTAGTTATCAACTGGGCGGTAGCACCGTAATTATGTCACGTAAAGATGTAGTCGCTATCGATATGACAGTGGAAGATGCACTGCGATTTATCGCAACTGCGGGCATAGTCCGCAATGTAAAAGATGAGAAAAATAATGGTTAATGATTTTTACAGACTATTTACCCATGCTTGCATACTGATTAAGAAAATCATCATTTAACATAAATTACAGGATAAACAGTCATTCTAGTTCGGAAAACTATATCCCCAATTTGGACTTTCGCATTTCTTAAAAGTGAATTGCAAAGTGCCATGAAAAAGACTATTCTTTACTTATAACACATTAGTAAAGAAATACCAATATGCCCAAAATCAGTTCCAAACGTCAAATTACTTTACCGATAGAACAATGCCTGGAATTAGGCATTAACCCAGGTGATGAATATCAAAGTTATGTTGCCGATGGCCATATTACTATAGTCAAAAAAAAACCAGGTGCCGCACAAGGCGCGCTTAGACACATTGTGGCTAATGCCTCAATAACCGACGAAGAATCTTTGCAAAGCGCTCTGCTTTAGGCGGCCAGATTGATCGCAATTGATACCAATGTGCTGTTGCGCTATTTGCTGTGGGACGATGAAACGCAAGCGGCCAAAGCCACCGAGTTAATTAACGGGCCCCAACCTGTTTTGGTAACTGATATTGTGCTGGTCGAAACCATTTGGACGTTGACTGGAAAAAAGTACCAACTCGAAAAGAGCGCTGTTTTGGCATTGCTTAATTCGTTACTTGAAGAGCCTAATCTGTTTTTTGAGGACGTGCAGACGGTGTGGCGAGCCATAAATGATTACCGTCAAGCCCAACCGGTTAAAGTGGGAGGCAAACAAAACGCGGCAAGTTTTCCCGACGCCCTAATTGTTAACAAGGCAAAATATTGCATCGCCAAAAAGCACGAAAGCTTTGGTGGCGTTTATACGTTTGATATTGCAGCCCAGCAAATACCCGGAACAAAGAGCCCGTAATCAGGGCTTATTTTCAGTCCAATAAAACCAACTTCGCATCTAACGTTAGAGACGGATAGCTTGTAGAACAGGGGTCATCTCAATACGGCACACTGATAGGGGTATAATAAACCCTAGCCTTACTAACCGAATGATAGCATTGATATTCAGTGCATTTCACTCGCGCTTTGTAACCATTGCAAGCATACTCCACCCCTAACTATCACTACCAATCACCCCAAGCACATCCAAAATCCTGCAACAATAAGCCATTTCGTTATCGTGCATAATGGACAAGCCCAGTTGTTTGCCGTTGGTTAAACTTAAATGGTTCATCAGCAAGATGCAGGAATGTTGATTGCCCAAGAAATCTATGCTGGTTTTTTGATGTCCCCAATCGCCGTACTCGCACTGTAAAATGTCTGCCAATTCATGTTGGCTGGCATGTTTAAACAACGTTGCACATTCCTCTTGGGTGGTTGATCTGGTTAAGTTAACAGTAATATCCATTGCGGACACAATCGAGGTGGGTACTCGGTAGGAAATGGAATCTAACTTGCCTTGTAGTTCGGGCAACACGAGTACGGCGGATTTATCAACATTGGTAGCCGTGGGCACAATCGACGTTGTGCACATGCGGCCTAATTGCGAGACCGAATGATAGCCATCCAGAACACGCTGATCCGACAAGACCGGATGGATGGTGATAATGCGTGCGTAATCAATGCCATAGTGTTTATTAAGCAAATCAGCCACCGGCACAAAGGCATTGCCCGTGCAGGTACTGGCTGCGACCACATGATGAAGGTCGGCATCAAAATCCTGGTCATTAACACCAAACACGATACTCATGTCCAAACCGGATACGTTCCAGGTACACAGCACTTTTTTGGTTACGTTTTGGCTGATCAGCAGGCGTAAATCCTGGATTGTTGCAGTGCCGGTGGCATCAATCAGTACATCTAAATTTAGTGAGCGAAGTATGGAAAAACTGTCATCATCGGGATTATCACGACGCCGGTCTACCCGCAAATACCTGACTTTATTGCCGCCAATGTGCAAATAATTGTGTTCACAATCCACTGTAAAGGGCGGTTTTCCGTAGGTGCTATCGTTAGCCAACAAATACGCAACCTGCTCTATCGGCATCACATCGCAAACGACCGCGATATCAAATCGACCATGGCTTTGTTGACTGAAATTACTTCGAATTATGCCGCGCCCTACCCTGCCAAGACCAACAATTGCTACCCGGGCAGTCATATTTGCGTCTCCACTTGACTAGTAAATGTACTGGTTTTTTTTAAATGACCGATTTTTGATTCATGACAAGTATGTCGCAGCAATATCATTGATGAGCTATCCTCTGTAAATTCTTGATAAACCTGGCAATTGAAATTCGGTTATAATTGTTGTAAACACGGCATGGGCAAGCTGGTAACAACACTAACGTAATGATTAGTTTTTTCCCTACGCTGTTATTTATCAATAATAGCCTAAATAGAAATCATTACTGTATTTATTAGAACAGTGGACTGAGTTTGCAAATTGTCGCAAATTAGATTTTTTTCGAAATTATGATTAGCATCATCCAACGAGTAACGACGGCTAATGTGTCCGTCAATCAACAAATTATCGGCGAAATCAGTACAGGCATTCTGGCGCTGGTTGCCGTAGAAAAACAGGATACCGAAAAAACAGCCGAGCGATTATTGGAACGCATCCTAAACTACCGGATTTTTTCGGATGACAATGACAAAATGAACCTAAGTTTGCGGGATATTAATGGCGGTTTATTGTTAATTCCGCAATTTACCCTGGCAGCCGATACCCAACGAGGCAATCGGCCCAGTTTTGCTAGCGCCGCCCCGCCGGAGTACGGACTGCAACTGTTTTCATATTTACAAAAAATAGCGCCTCAGCAGCATACAACTGTTGCATTCGGGCAATTTGGTGCCGATATGCAGGTGGCTTTGGTTAACAACGGCCCAGTGACGTTTACGTTAACCGCGTAAACTACCAGCCACTGCTCTCATCATCTTTATAAGGTTGCGATTTAACATTATCAGGAATTTTGCCCGAGTTTGCCGAGCGCAGTAGCAGCAAAGCGCTGCCCAGCACAAACAGCAAGGCGATAATAAACAAAACAATCCACATGATTCCCCCTAAACGCTTGTTAATCACTAGCTTTTTGGCTAGTAGTTGCAGGTTACGCTAGAATATACCCAATCGATTACTGATAACACTATTATGAAACAAGTAGAACTCCTATCGCCCGCCGGCACTATTAAAAACATGCGTTACGCCTTTGCCTTTGGTGCTGATGCCGTCTATGCCGGTTTACCCCGCTATAGTTTGCGGGTGCGTAACAATGATTTCTTGGCGGATAATCTCGCCATTGGCATTAATGAAGCCCACGCACTGGGCAAAAAGTTTTTTCTGGCGACCAATGTGATCCCGCATAATGCTAAAGTTAAAACCTTTATCAAAGACATAGCACCAATTATTGCGATGCAACCGGATGCCCTGATTATGGCCGACCCTGGCTTAATCATGATGACCAGGGAAGCATGGCCCGATATGCCTATCCACTTGTCTGTGCAGGCTAACACCGTCAATTATGCCACCGTTAAATTCTGGCAAAACATGGGCGTGGAACGCATTATTCTAAGCCGTGAATTATCGCTGGATGAAATTGCCGAAATCCGTCAACAATGTCCAGATATGGAATTGGAAGTGTTTGTGCATGGCGCATTATGCATTGCCTATTCCGGTCGCTGTTTGCTGTCCGGTTATTTTAACCACCGCGACCCCAACCAAGGCACCTGCACCAATTCCTGTCGATGGAAATACGATACCCAACCCGCACAAGAAAATGCTGAGGGCGATTATTTGCCGGTCACAGATAGCGCCCCATTGTCTATGGCTGAAATCAGCACCGCCAGTTGCGGTGGCGCAGAACGCCATCCTCTGGCCGATAACGTGTACTTTTTGGAAGAAGAAGGCCGCAAAGGCGAGTTGATGCCGATTATGGAAGATGAAAACGGCACCTATATCATGAATTCCAAAGATCTACGCGCTATTGAGCACGTTCATCGCTTGGTGGAAATTGGCGTTGATAGCCTTAAAATTGAAGGTCGTACCAAATCGCATTATTATGTGGCAAGGACCGCCCAAAGCTATCGGCAAGCGATTGATGATGCTTTGGCTGGTCGCCCTTTCCAACCAGAATTGATTGGTGTGCTGGAGAACTTGGCTAACCGTGGCTACACCGATGGTTTTTACCAGCGCCATCACACCCATGAACAACAAAATTACATCACTGGCTATTCCAAAAGCCACCAACAGCAATTTTGTGGTGAAATCCGCCAGTACGATCCATCCACTGGCTTGGCCGTAATTGATGTAAAAAACAAATTTTCCGTGGGCGATAACCTGGAACTGATTTTACCGGAAGGCAACCAGGATATTGTGGTTGAACGTATGGAAGATATGTATGGTCATAGCATGCAAGAAGCATCCGGTGGCGGTTATGAAGTTAAAATACCCATACCGGCAACCGCAAGCCAAAATGGCTTGTTAGCCCGATACATAAGTAGTTAATTATAATTTTTTTAACATTTGTGGGAGCGGCTTTAGCCGCGATTGTCGCGGCTAAAGCCGCTCCCACAACAATAATTATGTTAAGACACTTATGAGATGAGCACCTACTTAGCCTAAACGAGACAAACATGGACAATTTCACTACCGCCGATTTATGTGACCGTTTTGCCAGCAGCGTTAACTTGCAGATTGCCGAGCCGCAATTAAAAACCTACGGCGCCAAACACAGCTTTAGTGGTGCGATTACCACGATTAAAGTATTTGAAAACAATGCCATGGTTAAAACCGTCTTACAAGAATCTGGGACGGGGCGCGTTATGGTCATTGACGGTGGCGGCTCGCATCGTTGCGCATTGTTTGGTGCTGATTTGGCAAAAATCGCGTTGGATAATAACTGGCAAGGCATTGTGGTCTATGGCTGTATTCGCGATGCGGATGCCATCAATCAGCTACCCATTGGACTTAGAGCATTACATACCCACCCGTTAATAAGCAACAAATCCGGCCTTGGCGATCGCGATCAACTGATCACGTTTGCCGGTGTTAATTTTAAAAAAGATCATTTTTTATATGCCGATAACGACGGAATTATCGTATCTGAAACACTATTGCGATAAAATAAACCCAATTAACCAACTAAAGAAGTCAAGATATGCAAATTGTACTCGCAAACCCTCGTGGATTCTGTGCCGGTGTTGACCGAGCCATTGAAATTGTTGATCAGGCCCTGGAAACCTTCGGCTCACCTATTTATGTACGTCATGAAGTCGTGCATAACCGCACGGTAGTTGACGGCCTTAAACAAAAAGGTGCCATTTTTATTGAAGATTTAACCGATGTACCAGTCGGCTCGTATCTTATATTCAGTGCGCACGGCGTATCAAAGTCGGTACAACAGGAAGCTAAAGATCGTCAATTGACCGTATTTGACGCGACCTGCCCTCTGGTAACTAAAGTGCATTTACAAGTCGCCAAGCACGCCAAAGAAGACCGGGAAGTTATTCTTATCGGGCACGCCGGACATCCGGAAGTTGAAGGCACTATGGGCCAATATGAAAAAGCCGCCAAAAATGGTGGCATTTATCTGGTAGAAACACCGGAAGATGTGGCCAAGTTGCAAGTCAACAATCAAGATAACCTGGCCTATGTGACTCAAACCACCTTATCCATGACTGACACCAAAATCATGGTTGATGCGTTAAAAGCCCGATTTAGCTCCATTCAAGAACAGAAGAAAGATGACATTTGCTACGCCACCCAAAACCGTCAGGATGCCGTTCATAACATGGCAAAACTGGCTGATATTATCTTAGTGGTCGGCTCACCTAACAGCTCTAACTCAAACCGGTTACGCGAAATTGCCGTGCAATTGGGCAAAAAATCCTACTTGATTGATACGGCCAAGGATATGGATCAAGCCTGGTTTAAAGACGTTTCAGTAGTGGGCGTAACGGCAGGAGCATCTGCTCCTGAAGTATTGGTGCAAGCGGTTATTGACCAGCTTAAAGCGTGGGGTGGTACATCAACCAACGAAATTCAAGGTATTGAAGAAAAAGTGGTGTTTTCTTTACCTAAAGAATTGCGTAAGCATATGAATAACTGAGATTATTTATAACAGTGCAGGGGCGAGTTTATTCGCCCTTTCTGCCACTGTGAAAGCCAAGAAGCGAAGGAATTCGCCCAACATCCCCGTTGAAAGTTGAAAGCTTACAAACCCTTTCGCCGAGCCTGTGGAAGGGTTGAGCGTATATAGATGTTTCAAATGCATTTTCCAGCTTAAATCTTGCTGGTTTCTCGAAGATTCCATTTTTGCTTTATTTCCAGAATAGCCGGCATAATTTTCATAAAATGCTCAAGCATATCTGGATCAAAATGCGTCCCCGAGCAATTCTTAAGATAATCTAGAATTTTATCCAACGGCCAAGCCTGCTTGTAAAATCTGTTCATCGACAAGGCATCAAACACATCAGCAATAGCCACAATACGCGCAGACTCCGGGATCGTTCGCCCTGCAAGTCCGTTCGGATAGCCGCTACCATCCCACTTTTCATGATGGTATAACGCTATTTCTGCTGCCAGCTTAAATAATGGCGCATCACTTTTTGATAAAATATCGAACCCCATCTGAGAATGGGTTTGCATAACAGCCCACTCAGCTTGATCAAGTGCGCCAGGTTTGCGCAATATGCTATCCGGTATACCAATTTTGCCGGTATCGTGCATTGGCGCTGCCAAACCAAGTATCTTGCTTTGCTCTAATGTCCAGCCAACTTCTAATGCTAAGGCTTCCGAGTACTCAGCCATACGCCAGATATGTTCCCCGGTATCGTTATCGTTATAATGTCCTGCGACACTGAGCATAAAGATCGCATCCCGATGACTTTGCTCCAGTTTACTGGCTCGCACTAATGATAAATGCGTTTGGACGCGGGCCCGCACAACTCCAGCGGATAACGGCTTAGTTAAGTAATCGACACAGCCGGATGCAAAACCGGCTTCCTCGTTGTCCGAATCCGACAGCGATGTCACAAAAATAATCGGTATAGATTCAAACCTAGGTTCAGACTTTAATAATTTGCAAATGGTATAGCCATCCATATCTGGCAATTGCACATCAAGCAAGATCAAACATGGCTGGTGTTTTTTTACTGCTTCAAGTGCCGAGGCGCCATCGCAAGCAAATACCAGACAATATTCCGGTTCAAGAATTTGTCGCAAAACCGCAAGATTGGCCGGTTCATCATCGACAATAAGCAATGGCTCTTTGTGAGACATAGTGTTTTGCATTCCTAATTTAATTAGATATTATTCTAGTGAGCAAACTTTGGATGGAATTTTCGGCACCACGAAAATTAAAATCAAAAATTTGCTTTTCAATGACTGCAAACTCATTTAAAGGCAACTTACTTTGTAGCTGACTTAGTAGCGGTTCGGCAAAAGAAGGATTGTCTCTGTCCAGCGCCTCAAGTAATCGGCCTAATAAATTTATTAACGCATCACGATCCTTAACAGTATAGTTTAAGGACGCGATAGGATGAGAATTTAGACTAGGTTTGGAAGTTAAACTTTCGATAGATAAACAGACTTCTGCAATCGCTTGTTGAAGCAGATGTAAACTCATTTCCACGGCTTCTTTTGTTACCAGACTAGCTTCAATCTTTTGTGCATTTAAATAAACGTCAGGTAAAGCCAGATTACCCGCAATACCTATTAATTTATGCGCCAATGCGGCAGAGGTATCATAATCATCGGCGTTAAGAGCATTCGCGATTTGGTCGCCGGCATGCTCGTAGTCCTGCTTAAATTTATCCAGATAAGCGTAATACATCGCCTCATCGCGCCAAAGTTTCTTACCCTCGACCATATCTATGCCTGGCAAAGCAAATTCAGTGGTTCGGAATGAATTAGCTGTCTGACCAGTTACCGATGCTTTAGACTGGTTGCTACTTATGGTACTTAGCCTAAAAGCAGTCAGGCTTTTAATTTTGGCTATTAATTTGTCTACATTAAAAGGCTTGGAAACAAAATCATCCATACCGGACTCGCGCGCGGCATCTTCAAGCGCTGTAAATGCGCCCGCAGTAATGGCAACAATTGGGAGATTTTTCCAGCGTAAATCCTGACGAATCAGCCGGGTAGCGGCATAACCATCCATACGCGGCATTTGTACATCCATTAAAACTATATCGACCACATCAGGATTGGCAGATAACCATTCTACCGCTTCCTGACCATCTTCAGCCAAGTACACAGTTGCACCCTCTGCCTCCAAAATACCTTTTATGACTTCCTGATTAAATTCGCTGTCATCCACCGCAAGCACACGTAAACCCGCAATGCGTTGCTTTTCCGGTAACGAATTCAGGATGACTGAATCTTTAGCCAGCAGATTTTCACGATCATTTATAGCATAAGCAATGGCATTATAAAGACTTGAAGGCGTCACTGGTTTGCTCAGGACGGCATCCACCCAAACCATTCCTGGCTGAGCCATTAGCTCTTCACGGCTATAGGCTGACACCATAATAACAATTGGCATTTTTTTCTGCCCGTTAGGGTTAGCAAGTGATTCCTTAACGGCCTGGGCGGTGCTCAATCCATCCATTTCAGGCATTTTCCAATCAAGCACGAGTACATCGTAAGGCTTTTCTGATTGCCAACTTGCCTCGGTTTGTTTCAATGCAGTTAAGCCGGAATCGACTGAATTGGCCGACCAGCCTAAGCATTTGGCTGTATTTACAATAGATTCTCGCGCTGTGGCGCAATCATCCGCAACCAGCAAGTCCAAATGAGCCAACTGCAACACTACAGCAGCATGTTCTGACTTATCAACCCGTAACGGCAAGGAAAACCAAAACTCACTACCTTGCCCGCTATGACTGTTTACTTGAAGTGAGCCACCCATTAACTGCACCAGTTGATGGCTTATGGACAACCCCAGCCCACTACCACCAAATCTGCGCGTAATGGATGAATCGGCTTGGGAAAATGCCGTAAAAATAGTCCGTTGTTGTAACTGGGAAATACCAATGCCGGTATCGCGCACTGAGAAGCGCAACTGAATATAGTCATCCGTTTCTTCTACAATACTAATGTTAAATATAACTTCGCCTTGATCTGTAAACTTAATGGCATTACTCAACAAATTGATTAAAACCTGTTGTAACCGTAAGCCATCCCCAATCAACCTGTCCAGGGAAACTGGAGGTGGAACTATGACTAATTCCAGATTTTTGCCCGTGGCGACCGATGTCATCAAATCAGCGAGTTGTTCGATCAGACCCGGCAGACTGAATGACACCTGCTCAATTTCAATCCGACCGGCTTCGATCTTAGAGAAATCCAGAATATCATTGATGATAGCCATCAAAGTGGTTCCGGCGTTGTGAATTTTTTGCACCAGTTCACGGGCTTCAGCTTCAAGCGGAAGCAGCCCCAGTAAATAGCAATAACCCAAGACCGCATTCATAGGTGATCGAATTTCATGGCTCATATTGGCCAAAAAGATGCTTTTAACTTCTGATAACCGTTCAGCTTCTTTTCTGGCAACCTTTAAATCCTCGGTTCTTGCTTCAACCAGTTTTTCCAGGCGCTCCCGATAGTTCTTCAGTTCTGATTCGTTGCGTTTTCGCTCGGTAATGTCTTGTTTGATAGCAATAAAATGCTGAATAAGACCACCATCATCAAAAACAGGTGTGATGGTTTGTTCTTCCGGATACTCAGTGCCATCCTTACGCAAATAGTCAATCTCACCCTGCCAAATTTCACCATTGGAAATGGTCGCCCATACTTTCTGATGCAGTTCAGGATGGCGACTGTGAAATGCGAATAACTCGTCGGAAGTCTTATCAATACATTCAGCTAAGCTATAGCCGGTCATTTGGCTAAACTGGGGGTTAACCCATTCAATTTTGCCATAGCGATCAGTAATCATGATGGCATTGGCAGCTGCTTCCAGCGCTTTACTTTGCAAAATCAACTTTTCTTCGGTTTTGACTCGCGCAGTAATATCTCGAACCAGTGCAATGTAAAGCCGCTGGTCTTTGTCTTCCAAGATGCCGAAGTTTATTTCAACCGGAAATACCAAACCATCCTTCCTGCAATGACGCCCGTATAAAATCCTGGTGACACCTGGTTCTACTTGCGACCATTCAGCTTGTGCCAGCGAAAGATCGAAATCCATTTCCAAATCAAGCACATTCATTCTCAACAGTGCTTGTTTTGAGAAACCGGTTGATTCGCAAGCCTTGCGATTAACTTCAATCAGCTTGCCGCTATGATCATGCACAAATATGGCATCAGGTGTAGCCTGATCAAACAAGGCTCGATAGCGCGTTTCCAATTGCAGCCTTTCATCCTCCAGCTGCTTGCGTTCGGTTATGTCCTGCAAAGTGCCAATAATGTTGATCAGCTCACCGTTGGCATCCCAATCAGGTTTGCCGATTAACAGCAGCCATCGAAACTGACCATCAATAACACAGGTTTTTAACTCAATAGGGTACGGGTCAGCATTTGCCATCATAGCCTCAAGCCATGATTCCAAGGTATTGCGCTCTTCAGGACAGATCAACTCATTGAACCCATCCAGATTGGGTGGCAGGCTATTTTCTGGGGATAAGCCAAAAAGCCTAAAGGTTTCCTGGCTCCAAATGATCTGACCCGTTTTAAAATTAAGCTTCCAACTACCAATATGAGCAACAGCTTGTGAATCCGCAAGCAAGCGCTCTTGCTCCTGCAGCAAGGCTTCTGCCTTTTTCTGCTCCGTCACGTCAACGAAAGACACCATGTATTCGTTTCCGACCACAATACAGGAAAAGATAACTTCACGAATTACGCCATCCCGGCTAGTGACACGACATTCCTGTTCTGGAATACTCGTACCCATCTTTTTTGCGTAAGCTTCTGCCTTTTCCCAGCCGGTCATCACTTCGTGTCGATAATTTGGCTCAGGATAGGCCAGTAACCACCAGTTAGACAGCGTGGATATGTCTGCTGTTGAATAACCAAAAAGCTGCTCAAATTTCTCATTGGTGTTTAACATCACGCCTTCCCTGCTAACCAGTGCTCTGGCGATGGGGGCTTCTTGAAATAGTCGTCGAAATCGTTGTTCGCTTAATTGCAAGGATATTTCGGAGCGTTTACGTTCCGTTATATCTTGCAAAGTCCCGTGCAATTTAACTATTAGTCCATTTTCATCCCGAACCGCAGTTCCTCTAGCCGTAACCCAGCAATGTTCACCTGATGCACGAATCATTTCCAGATCACACACATACGCTGTCCCGTTTGCTAATGCCTGCCCCACATGCTCAGCAAGCAAAGTCCAACTTTGCTCGGTAAAAAAACCTTTTATATCAGAATAACTCGGGGGTGAAACGCTTGGCTCCAAGCCATACAATCGATAGGTTTCTTCCGACCAACTGTGTGTATTGGTTTTTAAATCCCATTGCCAACTACCTAATCCTGCCAGATATTGGGTTTCTAATAACTGTGCACCTATGTTTTTAATGGCAAACTCAGTGTTTTTACGCTCCTGAATGTCCAGCACCACCCCACCAAATCGAACAGGATGACCTTGATCGTTAAAACTAGGTCGACCTCTGGCCCAAATCCAGCGCACTTCACCATCAGGGCGTTTTATACGACATTCTACATCCGACTCGCTTAGCTGGTTGTTAGCCTCTTTTATAGACTGCTCTACCATTGGCCTGTCTTCTGGAATGACATGCTCAATAAATGTTTCAGCAGTCCAATTATCTAAAGGGATGGCATGGCCAAATATTTGATCATGCAGTCTTGACCGATAAACTTTGCGGGTATGTAAATCCAAATCCCAGGCACCAACCCTTAAGGTCTCCAAAGCAAAATTTAACCTGGATTCACTCTCGATTAGCGCCTGTTCGCTTTGTTTACGCTGGCTAATATCAATAACAATGCCACGGTACAACTCAGGAACTCCATGCGCATTCAGCAATGGCTTTCCAGACGACATAAGCCAACGCTCCTGATCAGGACTGCAATTTGCAACCCGCCATTCCAGAACCATCTCACTGGCATTCTGAACAGCTTGCTTAAGCATGCCTACCAGTTTTGTCCTGTCATCAGGGTGTACGGATTCCAGCCAAGCTTCGTAAGACGGTTTAACTTGTTGTTTATCCAATCCATATAGCTGGTAAATACCATCTGACCATTCATTTTGATTGGTTTGTAGATTCCACTCCCAGATTCCTGCATTAGCCGCTTCCAGTGCCAGCGCTAACTTAGCCTGAGTTGTTTCAAGATTTAGAGCATTAATCCTGGCCAATTCTGACATGGTTTTATGCAGCCGAGCATGAAACACACTGAACAGCGTACCCATAACTCCAAAAACAATCACGGACATAACGTGGCGAAAATCGGCAATTTGCCACGACATTTGCGGTGGCATAAACATATACACACCCAAAATCATAGCAAACAGCGTGGCAATCAAACCACCCACTAAACCGCCAATACTCGCACTGAAAAAAACGGTAGGATAAAGAAACAACCATGTTAATGGTGGCAATAACGGCCAGAGCTGCCACTGCAAAAAGGCTGCTAAAAACGGCAAAAAAATGGCGATGAGAATTCTAATGCGCTGATGCAGTTGCATAAAGTCCGTATAAAACTTAAGCATCGTTGATCGGGTTTGGTATTTTCATAGCGCAATCGTTTGATTAGCCCAAAAATACTGGGCTTCCAGACGCATAAAAAACCAGAGTTGCTTTTTAACCGCCAATAAAACGCGATGTATTTTTTTGTTAATCAAAAACATGGCCTTCTGAAGCAATTTAATATACTTAGGTTGCAGCCAGTCATGATTGGCAATATTGAATAGAATTTTTTTACTCAGTATTACTACGAATTGGCAGGGGCTTATTCTACTTGGAATAATATAAGGTTTGCCATTTTTATTAACGATTTAAATCAGCACATATTTATTTTTTATAAAATTCTCATTTACAATCGACATAAATGCCGTGTTGATTTCATATTGAATAATATTTAATTTTTTATGATAGAAACTCTGGATAACACTATAGACAACAATGTCAGTGTTTTGCTAATCGTAAATAAACTAACAATCCGAATATGTTAGCCTGCTACCCCTTGTACAGCTGGGCTGCCGCCTGAAGGGGCGCAACTTAGTAGATCGGAATAAACCCGCGCGAGGGCAGTGATGTGTGGGGGTTTTCGGCAACAGGTGCATCGAAATGCCGGAAACTCCAGTTTTTACATCCGCTCAATCTGGTGTATTCCGACCTACCCTGCTGCAAATGGGTTGCAACTTGAAGGGGTGTAATACCGATCCTAATAAGTTTTTCTGATTGCGCATAATTTCAGTAGAGAATATCAATTTCTAAGCAACGTCATACCGGCAAGGATTGCCAGTATCCAGAATACAGGGACGTTACTCACCTATTATAATAACTAACAACCGTGTACCCTGGACCTCGGCACCCGGCAGAGCGCGTAGCGAATCCCCGCCGAGGTGACGAGGATTGAAACACTTGTGTAGCGATCCTCATTTGGACTTTAGCTGAGACTTGTAAATTGTCACTAAAACTTATTGGGATTGGTATAACCCAGCAGGCCGGGATAAACCCGCACGAGCGCAGCGATAGGTGGGAGTTTCCGGCAACCGGTGCATCGAAATGCCGGAAACGCCAGTTTTTACATCCGCTCAATCTGGTGTATTCCGACCTGCAAGATTTTTGGCTTTCACGATAGTTGGTAAAACTATTTACGTTGAATAATTACCAAAACAATTGCATTTCATCAGGCAATAAAAAACCCGCTAAGTCATACAACTTGCGGGTTTTTTATTGAGTTTGATTTATAAAACTTAAATGGAGGCTGCGAGCGGAATCGAACCGCTGTAGATGGCTTTGCAGGCCACTGCATAACCATTTTGCTACGCAGCCATGTAAGTAAAATAAAAAAGCCGCGAAGTTCGCGGCTTTGAATTTATTGGAGCGGGAAACGAGATTCGAACTCGCGACCCCAACCTTGGCAAGGTTGTGCTCTACCACTGAGCTATTCCCGCACTAGAATTTATTCGTGTATTATATAGTTATTTAAGAATGTGTCAACACTTTATTGCACGTCAATTGCTAAAGCCCAACCCAGACTACCTTTGCAAGACCCATCTTCAATCTGGATTTTTACAAAAGCTTTCTTAATGCCATCAGAATCTTGAAAATCAAGCACTGACACAGGAGTACCTTGTGGTAAACGCAAACATGGAGCCGCTTTTTCTTCTTCAGAATCGTCGTATGCAGCAATAGCACCTGGGACATTTGCAATTTTTACAGTTGCATTTGGATCAAAAGTATTTGGGCTTTTTAATACATATTTTTGCCCAGCAACCAAATCCTTCATGGTTTGGCCAGTAACCGCCTTTTTATCATCCCCACCACCAATAAATAAAACCAGTAATAAAAGGACCACACCACCAATAGCGCCAAAAAATAGTTTTGGATTTGACTCTTTTAAACTCAAAATAGATGAAAGTGCATTGCCTGCTACTTCCTGAGTTGTCTCGACTGACTCCTGCACAACTTCTTCTACTTTTTCTACTACATCGCTAAGATTATCATCACTCATTTTTACATCCTCTGGATATTGTAATTATTTTTTTAATTTTGAGGCTCCGCCCCTATGCACCATTTAAATATCCAATTTGCTTACACGCGCCACACCTAGACCTAACCCAAGCAAGAAAAAAAGACACCCAAAAAGTACCAAAGCCTTCCGTAAACAGACAACTTACCACGATGGAAAAACTTTTCAAGCCCTATTAGCTTACTGGGGAATAAAAAGTTAAAAATCCCCACTAATTCGAAAGCATAAAACAACTAAATAGCGCAAAACCAACTCACAATTAAGCCAGTTTTTTAAATCGACTCAACACATAATCTCTAACCAACAACCCAAAGAAAACCGGATTAGTTGCCAAATATCGTTTAATAAGACGTCGATCCTGCATCATACGATAAAACCATTCCATACCAATCTTCTGCATCCAATCTGGCGCCCTGGCCACATGCCCGGAATGAAAATCAAACGCCGCCCCAACCCCCAGCTGCACCGGCACATGCACTCTAGACAAATGCGCAGCAATCCACTTTTCCTGCTTGGGTGCACCCAAACCAACCCACAAAAAATCCGGTTGATACTGATTGATAAGATCAACCAACTGCTGGTCTTCAGCCTCAGATAACGCACGAAACGGCGGAGAATGCCAACCAACAATATCAACACCAGGAAAACGATCTTGCATTTTTGCCACCAGATCCAACAAAACCGTTTCTTTACCACCCAAAAAAAAGTGCTTCCAGCCCTTATCACGCCCGGCATCCAAACACCTAAGCATCAACTCCGGCCCGCAAACCCTATCTTTTAAGCCGGCATTATGTACCAAATTGGCATACCAACTTAAAGGCATACCATCCATGGTTATTAATGACCGGTTGTTAATATCTCGCAGCTCTGAATCTGTTAAACAAGTAACTGTCGTGTGTACATTGGCTATACAGACCTGATGAGCCTCCCTTCCTGCAATCCATTCAGCAAACAAATCCAGGCAGCCCTGATAAGTTAAGAGAGGGAAATTTAAGCCCATAATATTGATTTTGTTCAAGTTAGCTCCATATAAAATTATCTGTTTTCCAGTCTCAACTAGCCCACACGTCAATGCTTAAAAACTAGTACGTAGATTGTAAATAATTTATTTATGGTAGTGTCAGAATTTTTCGGTAAAGCTAAAATTAGATCAATCCAATTTCAATTCAATAAATTTGATGGCGGCTTAACGCCAGCGGCTGCCCCAAGCCCTTCAACCAGTTCATCCCAACTCAACCAGAGTACTGAAGCATATCAACGTAATGACTCTAAGTAGTTTTGGAAATACGCGTTTTTATTTCTATAAATAATACTTAGATAAAACATACACTGTTTCCAATAAGGGAGACTATGACATCCGTATCTTGCCAAAATAGCCCTTGCCATGAAATATCTGGCTGTGGGATAGATAATGTTGATGCACAACCATTACTAACCCCCAGCCATCATTTAACTTTGGAATCAGGTAAAATAAAAACTTACGCTACTGTGGCAACAAACCAATATCGGCTGGAATTGCATCAAAACTGATTTTATTCGCCGCGCTGGTAGCGCAAAGAACGAGCTTATTATTTGCAACGGTCGCACAAGGGTCTTCAAATAATCCACCCGTTTCGATATTTTCAGTCAACCAGTTAGTCCAAGGAACCAAGCCATTTTTTTGGCTTTCCAGAAAGGTATATTCAATTTTGACATCAGAACCAGCACTGTTCCAAACCAAATTATTGGCAATGATTGTTGATTTAACCGGCAATTCATAATGAAATGTAGGCGCCGTTTTTTGATTTGTAACAACAATATTGTTTTCTATCCGATTGCCTTCCGGCCACTTATAATTGTTCATAGGCAAAGCGAGTTCAGGATACATGCCAACCCATAAAGTGGATTTATAAGGCATGGCGTCAAGATTTTTGCTCAGAACGGTCCAATTAAATGTCGTGTCTCTGTCATCCATCCAAATAGCGTACTGATCTGTCTTAATGTAATTGTCATGAATATAGTGATCACGGCCACCACCAATTTGGATTGATCTACCGCCGGCATTTTCAAGTATATTACCAAAGATTTTAAATCCACTTACTGCATCATCTAAATAAATGCCACGTGCTCCATTAGGTGAAGAATAAGTCACTTTTTTATTCGCAATATCCACCTTATCCAATCCATAACCTAAAATGTCATGGATATAATTATTCGATATACTATTTCCACGATAAGTCCAATCTAAACCTGAATAAATTGCCCCACAATCAGAAGCTTGCATACAAACATGGTGAACTTCATTTTTTTCAACAAGGTTATTATTACCTTTTAATTCAATTCCGGTTCCAGAACCATTTGCAACTAAATTATGTTGCACCCAATTACCAACGCCATCAACTCTAATACCTCTATTAGTAAGTAATGTCTCGGCATAATCATGCACATAATTGTTATAAATAATATGCCCAGATGCAGCTAAGGTTTTCCTGTCCCCACCTTCCAATTTAATACCATATGAACCAACATGTTCAATAGTGCTATTTGCCAGCTTAACACTGCTGCCAAAATAAACATTTACACCAATTCCGCCATGATTTTTAACAGTTAGTTTATTTAAATTAATATTATTGGAATTAAGTATATCTGCACCCGTGTTATTGCTGTTTTGCAAGCTTAAATTTGTAAAATTTAAATAGTTTGCGCTATTTAGGGTAAGCACAGAGGTTAAAGAAGATATAACTACGCTAGTTGGCTCCATGCCAATTGGGGATATAAATGATATCTTACGTTTAGCCTTATCATAAAACCATTCACCCGGCGCATCAAAAGCGGAAAGAATATTTTGCACAAAAAAGCGCCTGCCCACTGCAATATTATAAGTACTGGGTGTGGCTAAGGTAATTTCGTTAGTGGATTGGTTAATCGAAGTAACGCCAAGGATTTGATCAAACCAATCATTACCAGGAAAAGTATGTATTTGCGCATCTTGCAAAGTACCTGAAAAAGTAGGTAATGCTTGAAGTGATGAAAATTGAGTTTTAGCTGTTACTGGCGATTTTATATATGCCCATCCCTTATCTGGCCACCGCGCCAATTGTAAGCCTTGATTATTAACGTATAAATTAAATTTTGGCCCATTACCTCTTATTCTGTTAGGATCAAAATAAGTTGAAGTACCAATAGTTTGATTAAACGGACATTCCCAAATTCCGGTTGATTTTTTGCTGCATGTTAATGGAATACCACCGCTGATAACAACGTTACTTCCCGCATCTCCCTTCCATGTAATAGCTTTATCTGGCATACCGGAATCCGCCAAAGTAAAATTTAACGTTTGCTTTGGATAATAAACACCGCTTGCAATATTAACATTCACATTTTCAGTAAATTTATTTTGTTTTTTTATGTTTAATATCTCTGTCTTTGCCCTTTCCAGTGTTTTAAAAGGACCGTCAGTAAGTTGTGTATTGGCTTGTTTTAACTTGCCAGACCAAGAATCGCTACCACTCGGATTTACGTAATATTCAACGGCTTCAGCTGCGCTACTTAAGATCACTAAAGACATTACAAGCGAAATAATTTTTTTCATATTTGGTGCACCAAAATCTAGTGAAAATATTGCTCAACATCTATCTTGAACAAAAATATAGTACCTTTAACTTAACAAAGTCTTACAAACTATAGCCCCATCTATTGAACAAAATGAGCATGGGGTCACAGTTTAGCTATTTTCATAATTTTTCCATTTTTCTGACAATTTCTCTGCCAAGGTTACAGAGGCCTATGAGGTGCAAAGTTCATTTTACTAAAACAGATCTTTGATACACCTCGTACAAAAGAAATCTGAAAATCTTGAAAATCGACAATATTGTTCTGATTTGTAATAAAGAATTAAGAATTAGTCACTATACTTCGAAAAAAGATAGCGACCAATAATGGGTTGATTATCAAAAAGATGCTGTAACTATTCGGTAATACACGGCTGGGGTGTTTAGTGCGGTGAAGGTGCGAATGAATTCAAACCTACATCGAAAACCGCTGAATAGTTACAAGATGTTTAACAATATGGATGTCATTATGAAATTTCGAAAATCCCTTAGCTTTACCGTATTATCCGCTTTTTGTTTAAGTGCGCATGCAACAACCTACTTTGTTGATTCCGAACTCGGCGACGATAACTTATCAGGACAAACAGCAACAGTTTCCGGCACCAATGGTCCCTGGCAAACCCTGGCAAAAGTTGCCGCCACCAAATTGGCCCCTGGTGATAACATCCTACTCAGCTGTGACCGCACCTGGAATGAAACCTTAGCCATAAATCAATCTGGAACAGCGGACCTGCCCATTAAAATTGCCGCTGCTGATCAAAATTGTATTAATCCACCTACGATTAGCGGCTTGCAATCAATACCGGATTACGCATGGCAACAACACGGCAATGGAATCTGGAAAGTTAAATTTCCCTACTCATTAGTTAGAAACGGCCTGTTAAGCGAAGGAAAAAAATATTGGAGCATTTGGTCTGCCAGCAATGATGCGACTATCAGCAATACTGCATTCACATGTAGCACCGGAAAAACCGCTCCTTGTTTGAATATCAATACCACTAATAGCACGGGTCTTATCAGCTCTGCGCCTTTTGCTTTGGAAAAAGGCGCAACTTACAATGTCAGTTTTTCATCATTCCTTACCATGGATAGCAATGTGTCCAAATGGTCCGTATGGTCACCTGCTCAAGATTTAGCTATCAAAACGGGTGCCGCCTGTCTTAATAATCAAACCGGATCCTGCCTAACCGTAGCCAGCAATACCAGCGTAGGATTACTCAGTTCCAACTCATTTTCTATCACTCAGGGACAATCATACACGCTAACGTTTTCCGCCTACATACCAACGGGTAAAACTGCCAAAGTTATTGTGCGCCAATCATCAGGTTCATTTTCAACATTAGGCTTATCAAGCAGTTTAAGTGGGACTGGCAGTTGGAAAAGCTACACCCACACGTTTACCGCGACTGCCACAGAAACAGCAGCCAGATTAGACTTTGAAATCCCAACAGCCAGCACTATCCAATTCCAGAAAGTAAAACTGAACCTACCGCTAACCCCGACTAAGGCATTTGTAAGACAAAACGGAGGAAGTTATCAAAATTTGGGTTTAGCTGCCGCGACTAACAACTTAGATGGAGTATGGAAAGATTCAACATACACCTTTACTGCAACTGGTACTTCAGCTAATGCAAGATTAGATTTTGAAGTCCCATCCAACAGTGCAGCCCAAATTCAAAACATTGTAGTTAGTAAAGTACAAGGCAATCTTGCTGTATCACAACTATTGGATAACGACGTGCCTCAAGGCATTGCTCATCATCCCAATAGAGGATACGACATAACCAACCCCAATTCTATGTTCTTGAAGACTACCGCCACATCGTCAACCGTGACGGACGCCACTGGCAAAAAGGGCAGCAATTATCTTACTACCGGTAGCGATTTAGTGTTACCAGTCGGTACAACTATTACAGCTGAAACGCCTATCACAATTCGCAATACCAGTTATGACATGTCTAATGTTAAAGTAACCGCAGTTAACGGCACAAAGATTTCATTTAGCCCAAATACCAACGCCCCGTTGTACTGGGCTGGATTGGGTTACTATTTTACTAACCAACCATGGATGGTGGATTCAGCCAGTGAGTGGTATTTTGACAAGACCAACCAAATTTTATACTACTATCCAAACACCCCCTCCCCAGAAAATAATATAAAACTGGCAACCAGCCTGACTGGCGCAGCGCTAAATAACAAAAGTTACATACAAATAAACGGTATTAATTTTAATGGATTGGAAACAGGAATTGACGCTAGTTATTCAAAAAATATAGTCCTGAATGACCTAAACATTAGCAACATTAATACCGTGGGTATTCAGGGAGAAAGCGCAAATACATTAACTCTGCAAAACAGCACCCTTACTCGCATCGGGCAGGAAGGTATTGTAGGTAGGAATTCAGACAATGTAGTTGTTAGCAATAACAACTTTGATCAAATTGGGGTGATCTTAGACTCAAGTGGCAAAGTCGTAAGCATACCAACAAGGTCAATTGGCGCTATTGTGTTGAGACAAAATGCTACAGTTTCTCAAAACTCCATTAAAAACTTTGGTTATCATGGTATAAATACCCATGCAAATTCTCTTATAAAGAACAATAGCTTATCACATGGTTGCTTGGTACTAAGCGATTGCGGAGGTATCTATATTGGCGCAACCGCAGTTGGCACAAAAATCACTGGAAACTTAGTGAGTGATTTAGTAGGTAACGTTAATGGACTACCTAATCAAATATTTCCACTTCAAACTGCTGGTCTTTATACTGATAACGGCGCCAACGGTAACACTATCAGTGGCAATACTGTTTCTTATGCTGGTTTTAGCTTGCTATTGCATGAATCTTATAATCAAACAGTGCAGAATAACCTGCTATTTGGAGCCAGAGTTAACGAAATTTTCGTACAAGAATCTGGTAAATTTATAACCCCAACTGGGGACATTCATAATTTAGCATTTAGTAACAATCTAATTTTTCCAGTTAACTCAACAAGCCAATTGAAATTACAGTCAACCGTTACTAGTCTTGACGACTTTGGCGTATTTGATGAGGATAATTTTTCAAACTATTACACACCTAATGTTGCTACTGAAATGCAAACAGTAACAACATTTTATACTTTACCCCAATGGCAAGCGGCAACTTATAATGGAACCTTAAGAAACATTGAACCTAATGGAAAGGTTACAGCTCCTTTAGCTAACTATGCCCTCGGTTATCTGCAATCCAACATCCTTCCTAATGCTAATTTTCAAAATAAGCTAGATCTGTGGACAGGATATGGGAGTAGCGGCACAGCCCCAACATTATCGTTAACCACATGTAATCCTCAGACTACCTCAGTTCCTTGTGTCAAATTAGATGCCAGCACTGTTGCAGGAAACCTTGCAACACCTAAATTTGATATACAAAAAGATCATGATTATTTCTTAAGTTTTGATGTACGATCTTCAGATTCAACTCAAATCATCACAGCGATTGTGCGCCAAGCTGGCCCTTCATACTTTAATAGCCTAATGATAGCCCCGCTATATGGTACCCAAGGAACAACGGGATGGAAGCGGTACTCCATCATTTTTAGAGCCAAGGCCGACGCACTTACGAATGGTAGTGTACCAGGGGTATCTGGTGCTAGGATTGACTTTACAGGTATCAATGCAGGTCAATCAATTTGGTTAGCAAATCTTGAGTTAGTCCCTGTAGGCCAGCAATCGCTTCCAAAATCAGCCACCATTATTTCCAATCATAGCTTTGCACCCCATAACTATGATTGTCCTAGCAGCGATACTTTTTTATGTAACAACTATATTAACTTTGCAACTGCTAGCAAAGTTAATTGGCCGGTTTCTTTACCGGCTTTAGGTAGCATGGTAGTTTACACACAAAGCCTTGACTATCCTGATAGCGACACGGATGGAATACCCAATTCGCAAGACTCATGCATTGCAACAGCAATTGGTGCTGCTGTTAATTCGAAAGGCTGTGGGTTGTAATATTCATAGACTAGTACATGCGGTGCTCTTCCGTCTTTAGCTATATTGCACCGCATGCAATTTCCTGATTATCCATAAGCTTCAGCTCTGAAACATTAAATTATCTTGAGACATCTGCAATTCCGACATGGATTTGTCTTGGCGCTCTGACTGTTGCTTATAGACTGACTTACTTGGGTTCTAGAAGTAGTTTAGATTGTCTAAAAGTTCACATTCATGTGGTATGATCACAGTAGATCATACCGAGATGACGAAAACTGAACGCCCGTGTAGTTTTATAGCCAGAACGCAGCTGAAGCTAATGGAAAATCAGGAAATCTTTTTTTCTTTGTTTACGTAAAAAACCCAAAAGGGCTTGTTAGTCATAAACTTTGGATAACAAGCCAAACTTGGCGATTGCGGCGATAGGTAACCACAAAGACAAGGGCGTTTCAGGAAATTCCTCAAAGTTAAACTGCCGATAAAACCTTTGCGCAAGTTCATGCTTGGCATCGACCACCACACCCACCGAGCCAATTTCATCGGACAAGCGACGGCAACGGTACAGTGCATCCATCAATAACAACCTGCCTAATCCCCTGCCCTGTTGCCTTTGGTCAACCCCTAACCTTGCTAAACGAGCTACTGGCACTGGGTAATTCGGAAAGCGCTTTTGGTAGTGTTCGGGCAAGTGTTCCTTGTGGATAGCAGACATAGCCAAACTATAATAACCCTGAATACGATCGCCCTTAGCTGCAACATAATTCCTACTGATATTTGACTGAGCATGCTGACGGGCTAACCGCCTAAGATAGTCATCAAGAGCGCGTTCTCCACATGTGAAACTGCGCCTATCATGAGCAGCTGTTAGCAATTCAATTTGACCGTCAAACTCAATCACTGGTTTTTTGATTATTACGCCAAGCTATGTAGTCAGCGGCGGCAGCTTCCAATTTAGGGCGGGGCTTTTCTGCATTATCCAATGCAGAAAAAAAAGCCTCCCAGTCACTGGGAGATAAGATCAAAGTTTCACTCTCGGACAGTATCTGTTTGGCACGCTCTTGCGCTGCAGCGATCAAAAATGCGCTAAGCGAAACGCCTGAAGTGGCCGCTGCACGGGCGATTAGCGCCTTAATTTCAGGCGAGGTACGCAGATCAATACGCTCATAGGGATGTGAAACAGCCGTCATAAAACATCACTCAAGTTATTACGTAAAATATACGTATGAATCTTAGGCCAATCCGCTATAGTTTACAACTGTTCCGTATAAATTCCGTATTAATTCATATAATCCCAATTAGATTTGTAATTATGCAGCATCCTGATTTCGTATCACTTTCAGCTGCGGTGCAAAATCCCAAAACGGCGTCATACTGGCAGGGAGTGCGTAAATCCAGCTATATGGATAAGTTCCAAGTTTGCCATCCATGGCACTGGATACCGGCTTCCAGGCGAGTATGACGCGGTGTTTAGATTGGTGGTTACTTATTCAGTGTATCTTATAAAGCCCTGTCCAGAGGAATAACCCTAAACCTAAGTATTCTAATTATGCAGCATACAAAGGTTCCTGATTTCGTATCACTTCCAGCTGAGGTGGGTGTACAGTCTCAAAGCGGCGTCATACCGGCAGGGATTGCCGGTATCCAGAATACAAGGATGTAACTCACCAATTGTCTTAACCATATCCGTGTATCCTGGAGCTCGGCACCCGTCAATGACGCGCTATAAAACTGGTGTAGATACTTATGCTTTATCATGACAAAGCGCTTACCGAATTTAGAATCCCACTCGCTGCTGCATCATAATTAAATGCTTGCACCTTGGTTATTCCTGTTTTTGAAAACTCGTCCCATAAACCAGGATTATTAAGAAGTTTGGCCGCATGCTCTATCCATGCGGCCTGTTCTAGCGGCAATACATAGCCATTTTCATTGTGGCAAACTAAATCATTGGCCGCACCGGCATGTGGACTGATAATTACCGGTTGCCCAGCTGAACAGGCCTCATTGGCAACAACACCCCAAGGATCCCAGGAGGAA
>Ga0208264_1000145_pt1 | contig 35104 bp, 23 predicted proteins | sample LakWasMet31_HOW6_2_FD_183873 | JGI IMG/M metagenome (GOLD analysis project Ga0208264, IMG submission 183873) | Freshwater sediment methanotrophic microbial communities from Lake Washington under simulated oxygen tension - Sediment Metagenome... | ecosystem: Environmental > Aquatic > Freshwater >... | reverse complement strand
TCTTCAAAACCGTTAAACCTCGATAACTTCAAAATCATGGGTAATTTCTACCGCCTTGCTCAACATAATGGATGCAGAACAATATTTTTCGGCAGACAATTTTACTGCTCGTTCAACCGCAGACGTTTTAAGACCTTGGCCGCTAACGACAAAATGTAAATGTATCTTGCTAAACACGCTTGGGATTGCATCAACTCTTTCCGCAGAAATCTGTACAACGCAAGTCCTGACGTTATTTCTGCCCTTTTCCAAAATATCTACAATATCAAAAGATGAGCAACCGCCAAGGCCTAATAAAAGCATTTCCATTGGCCGGACACCCATATTTCTGCCGCCGTGATCAGGTGGGCCATCCATAACTACCGCGTGCCCACTGCCAGATTCGCCGAGAAACATTCTGCCATCGACCCACTTAACTGTTGCCTGCATAAATTATATCCCCCCAACACAAAATGACGCATAGGGTAGCATATAAATGAATATAGACAGAGTTTGATGTTGATTTTTTTGTCAAATATTCAAACTAAACTACACTTTAAATCACACACATTACAGCATGGATACTGGAGAATTTATGGCTATTGCGATTCAGTTCAAAGAAAATCCTTATAAACAGGCGCTAGATCAATTTTTACATTTTTGCCACAAGAAAACATATCCGGCAAAAGCAACCATTATAAGACCTGGTGACGTGGGCGACCGGTTATATTTTATCATGGACGGCTCAGTCAGTATCAATGTTGAGGATGATGATGGTCACGAACTGGTTTTAGCTTATCTGAACAAAAATGAATTTATTGGTGAAATCGGTATATTTAAAGGCACCGAGATTAGAAAAGTTAGCGTAAAAACCCGTTGCCAATGTCAATTGGCAGAAATCAGTTACGAACGATTCCAACAAGTTATCAAAAAAGAACTTTTGGAACATGCACCTGATTTATTATTTATGTTAGGAGAGCAATTATCCACGCGCTTATTAATCACCAGCCGTAAATTTTGCGACTTGGCGTTTATGGATGTGGAAGGACGAATCGCACGCACGCTATTAGATCTTTGCAAAGAACCGGATGCAATGACCCATCCCGATGGTATGCAGTTGCATATCACCCGTCAGGAAATTGGCCGCATTGTTGGATGCTCCAGAGAAATGGCTGGTCGGGTATTAAAAGAACTGGAAGATAAACAATTAATTACCGCACATGGTAAAACCATTGTGGTTTTTGGCACGCGCTAGGCTTAACTGTTGCGGGAATTAGCTTAAGCAGGTGCCACTTCCGGTTAAAGCGCTGGCTTTTTTTGCTGCAAACTGATCAGCATTTCGCCATGCCCTTGCTCAATCTTAAATAACTGCAACACGTTCATACCTAATAACGGTTGACTTAAGTGTGGCACGATCACAGTAGGCACATTTTCGATCGTAAACGGACCAAATTGCAGTTTTTTGATTTTGGCAGCGCAAGCCTCAACTAAGCCATTAGCGGTATCCATACCTACTTTTAAATCAGTGCAATATATATTTGCGTCATGGGCGATAGACTCAGGTAAGGATACAACTGAAGCACCCGTATCCACTATCAAAACTAACGCCTGGTCATTGACCGACGCGTTAGTTACAAAATGTCCACTGGCACCTTGCTCTAGCCTTAATACGGCAGGGCTTGTTTGTTGGGTATTAACTTCGGCTGCTTCAGGCGATTGATTTTTTATCACGGGAACCCAGGAATACACGTTTTCCATGGCTGCACCGCAAGCTGATTTTTGATAGCTAAACTTACCTTGATCATCCTTGCATTTGTAAATCCGCCCGTCAGCCCAAACACCTAAACTAAAAACTGTTAAAAAACCCAGAACTAGCGATGGTAATAGTTTTTTTTGCATAGCTGTCTCTTGCTAGTAATAAATTTTAAATCTTGCAGTTAGGATTTTTGGGCCATTTATATAAGAACCAAGGCTCAATTGTAAAACGCAAACCCTTATCTATACTTGATGTAACCATTTAGCGATATTACCAGTTCATTCTACCCCAGAGGTGCAGGAGGTAGAGCACCAACAGAAGGCGCTTTAGGCGATGCAGGAGTAATTGCCCTCACCCAACCGTCTCCCTCTGGAGAGGGTATTTTTACAAAACGCTGATTAGTTAATACTTAATTTATATTAATCCAAGTTTAAGTTGTGAAATTCTGTCCATTATTTTGATTAAAAACCCAAAAAAACTTCTGTGTAACCTTAAGAACGAGCAATCAGAACAATAATTATGACAATAAACGTTGCTCAACAATGGCTTTCCATAATCTGTCAAACAATGCAGGAGCTTAATTCCGCTGTGTTAATGACATTCGATGGCAACAATAAAAACTACATTACGCTGGCCAAATGGCCGACAGATTTACAAAACCTGAATGATTTTATTCCGGTATTTCAATTTGCTCAAAAAACCAACAACCAGGCTTGTATTGAGAATGTACAGGACAACCAACCGAGTTCCAGTGATTATTTAGCCTTACCCGTCAGGATACACGGCCAGGCATTCTGCGTAATTATGCTTAACATCAAACACGCAACGCCGATCAGGCACAATGAAATATTTCAGCTATTGCAGCAAGCCTTGCCGTGGTTATCCCAGCCCAGCACTAATCATCAACCAGATGATGGGTTTTATACCACTATTGTTAAGTTTTTAGCCGCGTGCATTGAGCAGCCGGATTATCAGCGTTTACTTATCCAGCTTGTGACAGAACTCACTCACCTGTTCCAGTGCGAGCAGGTATTTTTTGGCGAGATGCAGCGATTTCATTGCAAAGTTGCGGCGGTATCAAACAGCGCTGATTTTGATGATCGCGCGAATTTACTGCGTCTTGTGGCGGAGGCAATGGATGAAGCCATTGAACAGGATAATGCCATTATTTTCCCTGGCTCAAACGCCACAACCATAGAACGCTCGCATCAACAGCTGGCTAGAAAATATGGCTTAGGCTCCGTAATGACCGTGCCTTTGTTAGCAGAAAGTAAATTTTTTGGCGCTGTGACCTTAATACGTAGCGAAAATCAGCCATTTAAACCGGAAACTTTATTATTTTGTCAGCAGGCACTCGCCTTGCTCACACCTTACTTGCTGTTAAAAAAAGCCAGCGCTCAACCTCTAAGTACCAGAATTGTTACGCACTTAAAAACTAAACTCAGTGACGTATTTGGCTTTAAAAATCTAAAGCTTAAATTATTAACGACAGCATTCACCGTGTTAATTTTGCTGGCCGGCTTTATAAAATCTGAGTTCAGGGTCACCGCTGATGCCGTTTTGGAAGGCAAAATTCAACGGGTTATTGCTGCACCTATGGCTGGATTTTTAACCACCGCAACGGTGCGGGCAGGCGACATTGTGCATCAAGGCGATCTAATGGCCAGTTTGGATGACGTCGAGCTACAACTGGAACAAAACAAACACAATGGACAACTGCAGAAGCTGCGCCGTGAATATCGGGATGCCCTGTCTTCAGGTGATATGGTCAAAATTAGAGTGCTGTCTGCGCAACTGGATCAAGAAAAAGCCGAACTCACCTTAATTCAACAGCAATTATTAAAAACCAACCTGACAGCGCCTTTTGATGGCGTCATTATTGAAGGGGATTTAAGTCAAATGCTTGGTTCGCCGGTTGATCGCGGCAATACCTTATTTAAAATAGCGCCTTTAAAAGACTACCGGATTATTCTGAAGGTTAACGAGCGATTGATTTCTTATATTAGCCCTAACCAAACTGGCACATTGGTTTTGCCTAGCATGCCCGATCATCAGTTTCCGTTAACCATACAAAAAATTACCGCCGTTGCTAAGGCTGAAAACGGCGAAAACATCTTTCGGGTCGAAGCCAGCCTGGATAATACACAAGATCTTTTAAGACCAGGCATGGAAGGCATAGCAAAAGTAAACGCCGGACAAAAACGCTTATTGTGGATCTGGTCGCATGGTTTAATTGATTGGCTGCGTTTAACATTCTGGTCTTGGCGGATATAAGAAGATGCCATCATGACCAGCCATCTTGCTAATTCGCACTGGTATCGGGTAGCACAGCTAAAACCCAAAGTGCATAGCCATATCCAGATTCATCGCCACGATTACCGTGGCCTGGTTTGGTACATTATTGAAGATGCCAGCTCTGGACGGCATCATCGATTTAATCCTGCGGCTTATCATTTTATTGGCTTACTGGACGGCAAACTGACTGTTCAAGAAGTGTTTGTTGCATTAACCGAGCAACTTGGCGACAACGCGCCCAGTCAGACAGAAATTATCCAATTGCTGGGGCAGTTAAATTCGGCGGATTTGATCCGCACTAACAAGCAGTTTGATACCGAAGACCTGTTTGAACGTAAAGCCAAGATTAATTTTGGAAAACTCCAGCAGCGATTAGCTAATCCAGTTTCACAAAAGCTGCCGTTATGGGATCCGGATAACTTTCTTAATCAGCATTTAAACAAAGTTTCCTGGCTATTGAACACAAAAATGGCGCTGCTTTGGCTAGTGATTATTGCTGCGGCGTTGCTGATGGCCGCCCAAAACTGGCCTAAAATCAGCCATCATTTTGATGTGATTGCTTTTGCTCCCTACAATTTTCTCATTCTGTTTTTGCTCTATCCATTAATTAAAGTGCTGCATGAGCTAGGTCATGCTTTCGTCACCAAAATTAACGGTGGCGAAGTGCACGAAATCGGCATCAACTTTTTGCTATTTCTGCCAGTGCCTTATGTAAATGTATCCAGCGCCAGCCATTTTCGCGATAAATATGACCGAATGCTGGTTAGCGCCGCCGGTATTGTGGTGGAATCTTTTTTAGCTGCACTGGGGTTGTTTGTATTTTTAAAGTCCGAGCCTGGGTTAGTGCAAAATATTAGCTTTAATATCATGTTAACCGGAGGTGTTTCTTCGTTGTTTTTTAACGGGAATCCCTTACTTAAATATGACGGCTATTATGTTCTGGCAGATATGCTGGAGATTCCTAATCTTTACCAGCGCGCTGCGCATTACTGGCGATATTTATTCAAACGCTATCTTTTCGGTCTAAAACACCTGGACACACCAGCGACAGCAACAGGTGAACCATTTTGGTTTCTGGTTTACGGGTTGGCTGCTTTTTTATACCGCTTAAGCATCCTTTGGTTTATCTGCGTTTATGTAACGGACAAGTTCTTTTTCTTAGGAGTGCTATTGGCAATTTGGCTAGCCAGCATCCAAATTCTTGTGCCTGTCTATAAAGCGCTGGCTTTTGTTTTGGCCGATTCCACGCTGGCAAAAACGCGTACGAAAGCATTGTCGAGCACCATTGCTTTAGCGGCGCTAATCATCGGCCTATTGGGATTTATGCCGATGTCTGCATTTACATTAACTGAAGGCGTGGTTTGGCTGCCCGATGAGGCGCAAATCAAGGCGGAACAGGACGGCTTTATTGGTGAATTGCTCATTAATCCCACACAGCAGGTGCAAAAAGGCCAAATTATTGCCTATTTGAGCGATGAATCCCTGGCATCCAGCATTGAAATTGCCAGTGCAAAGGTTAACGAATTACAAAGCCAATATCGAGCCCAACGCCAAACTGATCAGACAAAATCGACAATCCTGAAAGAATCCTTGCTGGTAGCTCAGGCAGAATTGGCGCACCTGACCACTAAAGCGCAAACAATGGCCGTAAAAGCCAATAAATCCGGTACGCTGTTACTACCGGAAGCGGATGATCTGGCTGGGCGATTTATTCAACATGGGGAAGTCATTGGTTATGTACTGGACGACAGCAAGCCCACCATCAGAATGGTGGTAAGCCAAGACCACATAGGCCAATTACGCAATCGTATTTTGGAAATCAAGGTTCGTTTGGCTAATAGCCTAAACCAAGAATATGACGCGAACATCATCCGGCAAGCCCCGGAAGCAACCAATAAATTACCAAGTGAAGCCTTGGCCGTTTCGGGTGGCGGGGTTATTCAAACCTCATCGGAACCTGACAAGCAGCCGTTGAGCCTGCAAAAGTATTTTTTAGTCGACCTGCAATTTAATTCGGATCAGAAACAATTGCCCATCGGCTTAAGAGCTTACATTCGAATCAACCACGGCAGCGAACCACTAGCCAGCCAATGGTATCGCAGCGCCCGACAAGTATTTTTGAGGCAATTTAATGTCTGAATTAATGCTACGCCCCGGCTTGCGCTTGGGTAACTACCCGCAAAAATCAGAAAGCCGGTTAAGCTTATTTGAACAACGCGCAGAAAAACTGTTTGATAAAGCCCGTCATGCTTTCTCAGGAAACCGTTACAGTCAAGCCGGCGTGGTCGCAAAAGTTGACCATTATGCAAAGTCATTAAAAAATTGCACGGAAAACGCGTTAACAATTGCCTATTTGGAATTGCAACAGCAACTGCACAACCAGGGTTTAATAGACGAATTGATTTTTCAAGCCTTTGCCATTATCCGTGAAGCCGCCGTGCGCACTCTTGGAAAACGGCATTATGATGAACAATTGTTCGGCGGCTGGTTGATGATCAACGGCATGTTAGCGGAAATGGCAACGGGCGAAGGTAAAACGTTGACCACCACATTACCGGCCTGCACTGCGGCATTAGCGGGCATTCCTGTGCATGTCATCACAGCCAATGATTATCTGGCCACCAGGGATGCAGGCATTATGCGCCCGCTGTATGAGCGCCTTGGTCTAAAAGCCAGCTCAGTTGTTGATGGCATGGAAACCGAACAGCGCCGTAAAAATTATCAATGCCATATTGTGCACACAACCAACAAACAAATTGCCTTCGATTACTTGCGTGACCGAATTGCAACCGGCCATGATCTGGGCTTGTTAAGCAATCAATTTCAGCAAATTAAACGCGAACGCAATCCTGAACAATATCAGCCATTACTGCTGAGAGGATTATGCTTTGCATTAGTGGATGAAGCTGACAGCGTGTTGATTGATGAAGCCAAAACGCCACTCATCATCAGTCAGTTACGGGAAGATTCTGAAGACAGCACTATTTACAATGATGCCATGTACTTGGCGTCGTCATTGCTCATTGATGAAGATTTTATTTTGGACAGCAAAAACCGTGACATTGAATTGACTGAGCATGGTGAAATCACCTTGGACGAGCTAATTTCCAGCTTACCCTCCACTTGGCAGAATCCAAAAAAAAACTATTCATTAATTAAGTTGGCACTAGTGGCCGAATACCTCTATCAAAAAGATAAGCATTACATAGTGGAAGGCGATAAGGTAAAAATTGTCGATGAATTTACTGGCCGCATAATGGCTGATCGCGCCTGGGAAAATGGCTTGCAACAAATGATTGAAGCCAAAGAAGGTTGCTTAATTTCGGAACAACGCGAACCTTTGGCCCGCATCAGTTATCAACGTTTTTTTAGCCGTTACCTCCGGTTAGGTGGTACATCGGGCACGCTTAAGGAAGTTGCCGCAGAACTGCATAGCTTGTACGGATTGCATACCGTCAGTGTCGCCACGCATAAACCTTCCCAACGATTGCTGATGCCGGAACGGATTTTCCGTACTGCCGAGATTAAACAACAGGTTTTTTTAGCACGAATAGCCCAGCTGTATGAACAAAAGCGCCCTGTGTTAATCGGCACCAGCGCTGTATCAGAGTCAGAAAAAGTCAGTGGCTGGTTATCGGCCGCCGGTTTTCCTCACCGCGTACTCAATGCCAAACAAGACCAATTCGAAGCCGATATCATTGCCAAAGCAGGCAAACCCCAGGCGATCACCGTAGCAACCAATATGGCTGGGCGCGGCACCGACATTGCATTGGGCATTGGCGTGTTTGAGCTGGGCGGCTTGCATATTATTGCTTTAAACAGCAACGAATCCCGGCGCCTGGATAGACAACTTTACGGTCGATGCGCCAGGCAAGGTGACCCGGGCAGTGTTGAAGCTATTTTGTCTTTGGAAGATCCTGCCTTAAAGCATTTGTACACTTCTGCTATGCTTAATTTACTAGGCTGGTTTTGTAAAGACAATCGCGCCATGCCAAATTTATTAGCCAACTGGCTGCTACGCTTTCCGCAAAAGCACAACGAAAAAAGACAGCGGCAACTTAGAAGCCAGTTAATGAAGCAAGACCGCCAACTGGCAAAGCTATTAGCTTTTTCTGGAAAGTTTGAATAACGCTGATTAACCTAGATAACGCAGTTTATTCACACAAATCCCGTTCGCCCTGAGCTTGTCGAAGGGTTGAACGGGGTTTGTGTGACTCGCCATTGGTGAGAGTGAAGAAAACCGTTCATGCTTCGACTAAGCTCATGCTTCGGCTTAGCTCAGCACGAACGGTTTTCTTCAAGCCTGACTGATTTTTATAGGTTTAAGGATACCCGACCATGAATTTTTGCCAAGAATCTAATGACTAAAATGCTGAGACTAAGAATCAACTTAATTGCGCTGCCTTTGTTGGGCTCATTTTTAGCGCCCGCTTATGCTGCCGAGCTGGATTGTATGGTTAAACCAGAAATGTATATTGAGCTTAGCAGCCCTTCATTGGGCGTATTGGAAAAACTGTTTGTTAGCAAAGGCGACCACGTTAACAAAGACCAGGCAGTGGCTCAGTTGGAATCGTCTATTGAACAAGCCAAGCTCAACCAGGCCACGTTAGATGCAAATAACGAAAGTGAAATTAACAATCGCAAAGTCCAATTGGATTATGCCAAACGCAACCGAGATCGCTATCAAACCTTGTTCCAAAAAAACTCGGTATCTCGTCTGGAAAAAGACAAAGTCGATACCGAAGTGGCCTTAGCGGAAACCGAATTAAAAAAAGCCGAAGAACGCAAGAAAGCCGCTGGCTTAACACTAGAATTAACTAAAGCCCAGTTATCGCTTAAAACCATAAAAAGCCCAATCGACGGGGTAGTCATTGATCGTTATGCCATGATTGGTGAATCCGTTGCAGACCGCGCCATTATGAAACTGGCACAAATAAACCCGTTGCGTGTGGAATTGGTTGCGCCAACCGAGTATTTTGGCTTGATTAAAAAAGGCATGATTGCCAAGATTCGCCCGGAACGCCCCGCTGGAACAGAATTAAAAGCAACGGTTACTGTGGTTGATCAACTGATAGATCCTGCTAGTGGCAGTTTTAGCGTACGCTTGGCATTACCCAACCCGGACGATCATCTGGTTGGCGGTGTTAACTGTATTGCCAGCTTTGATTTTGAAACCCCTTCCCCTATTATTTCACCGATGCCTGAAAAGACTTTTTCAAAGGCTCATTAAAAGCCACAGGGTTCCGTTCGTTCTTAGCCACTGCAAGATTGGTTTTCTTATTGCCTAACTGATTTTTTAGACTTCTAGCGCTCAATCAACCAGCGTAAAATAAAAAATTGACTAGGTAACTGCAAACTAACTTGCCTGATCCTTGTCTTGTATCTCAAAAAATATTCCGCTCTTCAACTAGACTTTAACAAGTTTTCCTTGTGAATCAGGAAAAATCATTGCTTTCTCAGCCGATGATCCAGTCTATTCAGGTCGCCATGTATAAGAAATCACGTAAAAATCATTACCATTCCAGGCCGATCTTGGAAGAACTGGAACCTCGAGTACTTTTTTCCGGCGGTGCCGAAGCATTACTGGCGCCACCGCTAACGCATCCTGTCGCTGCCTATATTGATGTAAATCATCAATTGGAACCCATCAAAATATCTCAACCTCCGTTAGTGCTAACAGAGCCAAATCCGCAAGATGCAGTCACGCTTGAAAGCAATGTAGGTAACAACAATAATCCTCATCAACAGAAATCCGGCCACGAATTTGTTTTTGTTGACCCCAAAGTAAACAATTACCAAGCCCTGTTAGATGATCTTCAGCAACAAAAACAGTCAGGCAGGCAGCTGGACGTGGTTTTGCTGGATACAAACAAAGATGGCATTCAACAAATCGCAGAGGCTTTGCAGGACCAAACGCAGATTTCTGCTATTCATTTGATTGCCGAAGGCTCCAGTGCGGAACTGCATTTAGGCAGTAGTTTTTTAACGCAAACCTCATTAATCAACCAATACGCAAATCAATTACAAGCCATAGGTCAACATCTGTCTGCTGATGCTGATTTGTTAATTTACGGTTGTAATTACGGACAAGGCGCTGCCGGACAATCGGCTATACAAACGCTAGCCAACTTAACCGGTGCGGATGTGGCGGCCAGTATCAACCGTACCGGCAGCACGAGTGAGTTTGGCGATTGGAATCTGGAAACATCAACTGGCCCAATTGAAACTACCGTTGCTGTTTCTGAGCAAGCCCAGCATACATGGCAAGGCGCGCTTGCCACTTATACCGTTACCAATACCAATGATTCTGGAGCGGGATCTTTGCGGCAAGCTATTGATGACGCCAATGCCAACGCAGGCACGGATAATATCGATTTTAACATTTCAGGCACAGGCATTCATACCATCACGCTATCAACACTTCTGCCGGATATTACTACGGTAGTTAACATTGATGCCACCACCGATGACAGTTTTGCTGCCAATGGTAATCGGCCAGCGATTGTTCTTAATGGACATGGAGCGATCCAGGATGGCTTAAGATTGTATACCGGCTCTGATGGCAGCTCAATTCGGGGTCTGGTTATTCAAAACTTTACTCAGGATGGTGTCGACATTGCATTTTCCAGTAGCAATACGGTTGCCGGTAACTGGATAGGCCTAAATTCTGCGGGGACTGGTGGAGCTGGAAACCAGCAAGGAGTCAATATCTGGAATTCTAATAACAATATTATTGGCGGCAGCTCCGCCAATGATCGCAATGTATTATCTGCAAACTCCGGCCTGGGTATTTTCATAGGTGGTGGTGCTACCGGTAATCAGATTCGTGGCAATTATATCGGTACCAATGCTGCCGGTACCGCTGCTGTTGGTAATTTAAACTCTGGCGTTTATGTGGATTCGGCGGGCAATACCATTGGTGGTTCAATTGCCGGTTATGGGAATGTTATCAGTGGCACTATTAACTTTGAAGGAATTCGGCTCAGTGCGACCGCGCCCAATACGATTATTTCCGGTAATTATATCGGCCTGAATGCCGCGGGAACTGCCGCTATAGCAAATGCAGGCGCAGGTATTTTCAGTTATTCAAGCAACAACATTATTGGTGGCACAAGCGCAGCAGAAAGAAACGTTATTGCTGGCAATCAAAATGGCATCATCATTGATGGCACAACAGCAGCTACTGGCAACCAAATAATCGGTAACTATGTCGGTACTGATTATTTAGGCAACATAGCTATTGCCAACAGCGCTGACGGCATCATTTTGCAAAATGGCGCTACCAACAATACGGTTGGCGGCAGCAATGTCAACCAGCGGAATATTGTTGGTGGAAACGGTGAAGATGGCATTCAAGTTAATGGTGAAGCATCCGACTCCAACATAGTCAAAGGCAACTGGGTTGGATTAGCAGCTAACGGCTCTACAGTGCTTGCTAACGGACGCGATGGCATTCTAGTCACCAATGGCTCGGATAACACAATTATCGGCGGCTTCGGCATTAATGACGGCAACACAGTAGTGGGTGCGGTTTTTGCTGGTCTGGAAATATGGGGGGCAAGTACTGGCACTGTTGTCCACGGCAACAACTTCGGTACGGATGCAGCTGGTACTCTTTCGGGCGGCAATCAACGTGGCATCTATATTGGTAACGGTGCGGGCAGTACTGTAATCGGCGGCACAGGTACTCGTGACGGCAATTCCATTGCCAATAGCTCTGTCGGGAACGGTATTTATATCGACGCTACCGCTAACAACGGCAATGCCTTATTAGGAAATCGCATTTGGAATAATGCCGCACTCGGCATCAATCTAAACGGTGGCAGTGAAAATGGCGCTTTTGTAACAGCCAACGATTTGGGTGACGGCGACAGCGGCGCAAATGGCTTGCAGAATTTTCCAGTGCTAACTTCAGCAATATCAGCCAACGGCAGCACAACTATTGTTGGCAGCCTAAATTCGACGGCTTCAACCAGCTTTCGGATTGAATTTTTTTCCAGTCCGGCCGGTAGCGAAGATGCCAGTGGTTATGGTGAGGGCAAAATTTACCTGGGTGCAACAACCGTGACTACGGATGGCTCGGGTAATGCACCGATCAATGTCTTATTATCCGGTGTTAATATTGCCACAAACGACCGAGTTACCGCCACAGCCACAGTCTATTCCGGTAATGGCAGTTATGGTGCCACATCCGAATTTGCCATGAATGTGATCACCACACAGAGCAATACAGCCCCAGTATTTTCGGCTGGCACAGGCCTTACCAACACAGACATCAGAGCTACCGCAATGGACTTCATTAATGATGCGGCTATTCAATCTGATGGAAAAATAGTAGCTGTTGGTTACAGCAATTTGGCTGGAAAAAAAGACTTTGCCATCGCACGGTATAACGAAGATGGCTCATTGGACACCAGTTTTGGTGCTGGAACCGGCAAAGTGACGACTACCATAGGCTCAAGTGATGATATAGCCCAAAGTGTAAAAATTCTGCCTGATGGCAAAATTTTGGCCATAGGCAGCTCCTATATCAGTGGCTTCAAAGTAGTCATGGTGCAATATAATAGCGACGGCTCACTGGACACTAGCTATGGCGGTGGTGATGGCATTGTTATAGATAACCAATATCTTGGCGATCAAGCCGTGGGCGCTGCAATACAAACCGATGGCAAGCTGGTCGTCGCCGGCACCTACAACAACGATTTTTTTGTCACTCGCTTTAATACCGATGGAAGTCTTGATACCAGTTTTGGCTCTGGTGGTTCTAAAACCACTGACTTCAATAACAACACAGGCAGCGACAAGTCTACCAGCGTGACCATACAGCCAGATGGAAAAATTGTGCTGGGCGGTTACGCATTCAACGGCACCAGCTTTGATTTTGCCATTGCCCGATACAACAGCGACGGCACGCCAGATACTTCATTTAACGGCACAGGTAAAGCCATTACTGATCTAGGATCGGCAAGCAATGATTCCGGTTATTCAGTGACCGTGCAACCCGATGGTAAACTGCTGGTTGCTGGCTGGACTGATGCTGTTACTGCTGGCAACAATGACTTTGGCTTAGTTCGATATAACAGCAACGGCAGTCTGGATACCTCTTTCAATTTAACAGGCAAAGTCACCACCTCCTTTAGCGCAGGGGGCGATCTTGCTCTTAGCGTGACTGTGCAATCGGATGGAAAAATACTGGTGGCAGGGCAAAGCAATACGAGCGGTAATAATTTTGCTGTGGCGCGCTATAACACCGATGGCAGCTTAGATAGCACATTCAACGGCACCGGTAAGGTGGATACCGAATTTACTACCAGCGGCAGTAGTGATGACCGTGGTGCCGTTGTAACCATTGATGCCTCTGGTAAAATTATTGTCTTAGGCACATCCACTAAAACCGGTAATTATGATTTTGCCATCGCCCGTTATAACAGCAATGGCTCGCTGGACACACGTTTAAACTTAGCCAATACCCTGGATGGCGCACCAAGCTATACGGAAAACGGCGCAGCAGTGCTGTTGGATAGCAACGTACAAATCTATGATGCTGAGCTTTCGGCAACCAATTACAATGGAGCGACGCTTACATTAGCCAGAAATGGCGGTGCCAATGCGCAAGATCTGTTTTCCGCAACAAGTACCCTGGGCGCATTAACACAAGGCGGCAACCTAAGCGTTGGCGCAACCATTATCGGCACTGTTACGACTAATTCAGGCGGCACACTATTGTTAACCTTTAACAGTAACGCCACCAACGCACTGGTTAACGCTGCCCTGCAAAAAATTGCTTACAGCAACAGCAGCGATGCGCCCTCCGCCAGCGCCCAAATCAACTGGACGTTTAGTGACGGCAATACCGGCGTACAAGGCACCGGCGGCGCACTTACGGCTAACGGTAGCACAACTGTAACGATAACAGCAGTTAATGATGCCCCGGCATTAACATCCAGTACCGGCACACTGCCCTATGTTGAAAACTCAGGGCCAGTAATCATTGGCGGCACAGCCACCATTAGCGACCCCGACTCGGCAGATTTAAACGGTGGTCAGTTGGTTATCCAGATTACCGCTAATGGCCTGCCGGAAGACAAATTAACCATCCAAAATCAAGGCAATGGCGTTGGCCAAGTGGGTGTTAGCGGAGTCAATATAAGTTATGGCGGTGTGTTGGTTGCGAGTTTTAACGGCCCGGTGACAGGCGGTACTGCTTTAACTATTACCTTTAACAACAACGCAACCGCCGCCATTGCGCAAGCAGTCATGCGTAGGCTTAGCTATCAAAATACATCCGAATCTCCTTCAACCGCCACTCGCTCGCTATCTGCGACTATTACCGATGGCGATGGTGGCACCAGCAATACCGTTGTTGGCTACATTGCTCCAAGCAAGGTCAACGATGCGCCCACCGCAGTCGTTGTAACCCGCTATCTATCAGACCAAACAGCCACAGCAAACACCATATATGACTTAACTTTAGATACCGATCATGGCGGTGGGCCGATTACGCTTGACGGCATCAACTATCCTAAAGGCCTGGGTACTCACCCCGGCTCTGTTGGCTTGGGTACTGGCTCGGTGGATTATAATATTAATGGCGCAACCAACTTTAAGGCAACCATAGGCATCAATGACTATCAGGCCGGCAATTATGGACAAGTACAGTTTTATGTGTACGTTGACGGTAATCTGAAGTACTCAAGCGGCAACGTGAGCTCATTAACTGCGCCTATCGAACTTAACATAGACACAACTGGCGGTACGACACTGCGTTTAGAAGTTGATAATGGCAATAACGGAAATGCGTTTGACCATGCAGTTTGGGCCAATGCAAGGCTTGAGGGCGGCTCGATAGCCTTGTCAACAATCCCGGAAAATGCCGCAAATGGAACGGTGGTTGGTTCCGTAGCAGGTGTCGATGTTGACGTGCCTGATAACTGGACGTATACGCTGCCCAATTCGGCCGGTGGTCGATTTGCGATTGCGAGTGGCTCTGGCTTAATAACAGTTGCGGATGGCTCATTATTAAACTACGAAGCAGCTACCAGCCATGCCATAACCGTTCGGGCAACCGATGCTGGTGGATTGTCTTTCGACCAGATCATGACCATCAACCTGACCGATATCAACGAAGCACCGTCAGCCGTTGTCGATACCGCCACAGCCGTGGAAGCAGGCGGCACAAATAACAGCACAACCGGAACCAACCCAACCGGCAATGTGTTAACCAACGATACCGATGTCGATAGCGGCGATACCAAAACCGTCATCGGAGTTGCTGTTGGCACGGTTGGCAGCGCGTCTGGTTCGGTAGGCAGCACGGTAACAGGATCCTATGGCTCCATCAGTATCGCTGGCAATGGTGCATATACTTACACCGTTGATAACTCAAATTCAAGTGTGCAAGCGCTGAAAACAATAGCCGATACCTTAACAGACACCTTCACCTATACCCTGCAAGATACGGCCGGTTTAATTTCAACAACTCAAATTACGGTAACAATTCAAGGCGTAAACGACACGCCCGTGCTAACTAGCGCTGGCTTGACTTTAAATGAAGGTCAAACCGTTACTTTAACTGACGCTGACTTTGCCGTCACCGATCCGGATAACAGCAGTTTTACTTATACCGTGAGCGCGCTGACTGGTGGTTATTTTCAATTGAGCAGTAATGCTGGCAACCCAATCACCTCCTTTAGCACGGCTGATTTAACAACTGGTTTAGTGCAATTTGTACACGATGGCAATGAGGTAGCCCCAAGCTTTAGTGTAAAAGCCAATGATGGCGTGATTGATTCCAATGCGCTAGCCGCAACAATCAACTATACGCCAGCGAACGATGCCCCCGTGCTAACCAGCGCTAGCTTGACTTTAAACGAAGGTCAAACCGTCACTTTAACTGGCGCTAATTTTGCGGTTACCGATCCGGATAATGGCAGCTTTACTTATACCGTGAGCGCGCTGACTGGTGGTTATTTTCAATTGAGCAACAACGCAGGCGTGGCTGTTACCTCCTTTAACACCGCAGATTTGACCGGCGGTTTAGTGCAGTTTGTACACGATGGCAATGAGGTAGCCCCAAGCTTTAATGTAAAAGCCAATGACGGCATTTCGGATTCCAATAGCTTGTCAGCTTCTATCAACTATACGCCAGCGAACGATGCCCCCGTGCTAACTAGCGCTAGCTTGACGATCAATGAAGATCAAACCGTTACTTTAACTGGCGCTAATTTTGCGGTTACCGATCCGGATAATGGCAGCTTTACGTATACCGTTAGTGCCGTTACCGGTGGTTATTTTCAATTGAGCAGTAATGCAGGAGCGGCCATCACGTCCTTTAACACCGCAGATTTGACCGGCGGTTTAGTGCAATTTGTACACGATGGCAATGAGGTAGCCCCAAGCTATAGTGTAAAAGCCAATGACGGCGTGATTGATTCCAATGCGCTAGCCGCAACAATCAACTATACGCCAGTAAACGACACCCCCGTGCTAACTAGCGCTAGCTTGACGATCAATGAAGGTCAAACCGTCACTTTAACTGGCGCTAATTTTGCGGTTACCGATCCGGATAATGGCAGCTTTACGTACAATGTTAGTGCCGTTACCGGTGGTTATTTTCAATTATCCAGTAATGCAGGAACGGCCATCACGTCCTTTAGCACCGCAGACTTGACCGGCGGTTTAGTGCAGTTTGTACACGATGGCAATGAGGCAGCCCCAAGCTTTAGTGTAAAAGCTAATGACGGCATTTCGGATTCCAATAGCTTGTCAGCTTCTATCAACTATACACCAGCAAACGACACCCCCGTGCTAACCAGTGCTAGCTTGACGATCAATGAAGGTCAAACCGTCACTTTAACTGGCGCTAATTTTGCGGTTACCGATCCGGATAATGGCAGCTTTACGTATACCGTTAGTGCCGTTACCGGCGGTTATTTTCAATTGAGCAGTAATGCTGGCAATCCAATCACCTCCTTTAGCACGGCTGATTTAACAACTGGTTTAGTGCAGTTTGTACACGATGGCAATGAGGCAGCCCCAAGCTTTAGTGTGAAAGCTAATGACGGCATTTCGGATTCCAATAGCTTGTCAGCTTCTATCAACTATACACCAGCAAACGACACCCCCGTGCTAACTAGCGCTAGCTTGACATTAAATGAAGGTCAAACTGTCACTTTAACTGGCGCTAATTTTGCGGTTACCGATCCGGATAATGGCAGCTTTACGTACAATGTTAGTGCCGTTACCGGCGGTTATTTTCAATTATCCAGTAATACAGGAACGGCCATCACGTCCTTTAGCACCGCAGACTTGACCGGCGGCTTAGTGCAGTTTGTGCACGATGGCAATGAGGCAGCCCCAAGTTTTAGTGTTAAAGCCAATGACGGCGTGATTGATTCCAATGCGCTAGCCGCAACAATCAACTATACACCGGTTAACGAAGCACCGATCACAACACCAGTTACGTTAACCGCAATGCAAGAAGACAGTGGCTCTCGGGTGATCACACAAGCGGAGCTGTTAAGCAATGCTTACGATCCCGATTTCGGCACTACTCTGACTATAAGCAATTTGGTAATCGCGGCTGGAACTGGCGGTCTATTGGATAATGGTGATGGCACCTGGACGTTCACACCGGCCCTTAATGACAACAATGCGGTTAGTTTCAACTACAGCGTCAGCGATGGCAATCTATCGGCAGCCGGGTCAGCAACCTTGGTTATTAACCCAATTAACGACGCCCCAGTGTTAAACGGCCTTAACCTGACGGTAACTCAAGGCGAAACCGTTACGTTATCCAGCCAAAATTTCGCGGCATTTGATCCGGATAGCCACAATTTTACTTACACGCCAAGTCAAATCACAGGCGGTTACTTTCAATTAAGCAATCAACCAGGCTTAGCCATTAGCTCATACAGCTCACAAGACTTGGATAATGGTTTAGTGCAATTTGTGCACGACAACGGCAACGCCGCGCCTGGTTTTAACATGACGATTAATGATGGGGCGTTAAATTCCAATACTATTGCGGCCAATATTACCTTTAACGCGATTACCCAATTACCAATAACCAGCGCACCTGGCGCACAATCGGTATTGGAAGAAACCAAATCGAACCTTCCTGGCATCAGTATTACCGACCCGGCGCACTCGGATGATGTATTTACTGTGCATTTACAAGTGGCGAGTGGCACATTAAATATTGTGCTTGCCGGCTCTGCATTAATATCATCCGGCGCTGATGGCAGCGCTGATTTAACGGTGCAAGGCTCCGTTGCGGATATAAACGCCAGCCTGCAAAGTCTTTTTTATACCGGGAACACCGACGTTTCCGGTGACAATGCAGATAATTTGAGCGTTACTACAACAAACATCAACCACCCGGGCACGAGCAATGCCGCCATTGCCATAACTATTATTAATGTAAATGACGTTGCAGTGATCGGCGGAGCGGATGCAGCCAGCGTAACTGAAGATACCGATGTGCTAAATAACTATTTACATGGCTCAGGCCAGTTGACCATCTCGGATGCAGACACAGGTGAAGCGGCTTTTGTGCCTGCAAATATAACTGGAAAATTCGGCACCTTGCAAATTGGTACTACCGGCTTTTGGACTTATCAAGCAGATAACAACCAGCAAGGCATTCAGCAGTTGGATCATAGCCAGTCAGTGCAGGATATTGTAACGGTTACCAGCCTGGATGGAAGCCAGCACGACATTACCATCAACATTCAGGGCAAGGATGATGCGCCGGTTATTTCTGGCGAAACGAATGGCAAAGCCAGCCAAATTTCGTCTTCCGTGATCAGTGGCAAACTGACCGTTATCCCAATTGATAGCTCAGGAAATACGGTCTATTTTCCGAATGTTAGCCCAAGCGCCGGTGATAATGGCTACGGCAGCTTTAGCATGAAGGATAATGTGTGGACCTATCAGTTACAAACCGACCTGGTACAGATAAAAAACTTGAAAACCGGAGAAACGCTGACCGATACGTTTACGTTTATAGCATCCAATGGCAACACAGAAACCATTACTATTACCATCGTTGGTGAAAACAACAGTGTATTAGTTGGGCCAACTCCGCCCACTGTTCAAGATACCGGTGCAACTGCTGGCTTAGCTGTACCCAAATCGCCGACCGTCGTTGATAACCCCACTTCCACACCAACCAGCCAGTCGCAAGGTGTTAAAGTTACTGAGAGTAAAAATCAAGTCATTATCACTGACTTAAAGGCGCATATCGAAAAACTGCTGGGGGATATGTCAATAAACCACAATAATCAATATGATGTCGCAGGCAGCGGCGAAAAAATGATAGACCTTAAGGAATCGGGCATTCCATCCAAGTCAAAATTTAATTATAACGAACAAAAACTGGGCTTGGATTTAGCTAAAAATGTCAGCAACTTATTTGATAAAGAGAATTTGGAGCCAGTGCTTGATGAAAATTTGTTTAATGATTATATCAACCAAATAACGCAACAAATTCACCATACCCATGACCAATCTGTTCAAAACAAACCCATTGAAGTAGAACTTTTGTTGGGCTCTACCATTAGCGTAACCGCCGGCGTGGTCGGCTGGACATTACGCGGTGGCGCATTATTAGCGAGTTTTTTATCAACCGTGCCGCTGTTGAACCGTTTTGACCCGCTGCCCATTTTAAAGTCCGCCCAAAAACTTAAAATTATTGGGCGCAAACAAACGGGTAATGATGACTTGGTGCTTGCTGAGCAAGAAGCAGCTACGAATTCTGAAAATGAATCCAGTTAACCACTTCAATAACTTTTAGCCCGGGTACGAATTATTCAGCGATAGAAATGGCTGATGACTCATCGTCATTAACAGAAAATAAGTTATCCAATGCCGAGTGTAACTCGTCAATCCCAGATTTTTTTAGTGCTGAAAACAGTTGAATACTAATGGGAAAACTGCAATCTTTAAGTTCTTTTTGCACTTTCAACAACGTGTTTTTACCCGCGCCATAGGTTAACTTATCTGCTTTAGTCAAAATAATATGCATGGCTAAGCCGGTATGCTGACACCATTCCACCATCTGCCAATCAAAATCCGTTAAAGGATGCCGGACATCCATAACCAGCACGATGCCGCATAAGGATTGCCGATCAGTTAAATAGGTTTCCATTAACGTGTGCCACTTCTTTTTAACTTCCACTGGCACTTTTGCGTAACCGTAACCTGGTAAATCCACAAAGCGTTGCTGATCATTAATCTCAAAAAAATTCAACATTTGCGTGCGGCCGGGAGTTTTACTAATCCTGGCCAACCCATTTTGTCTGGTTAAGGTATTAATGGCACTCGATTTGCCTGCATTGGATCGCCCTGCAAAAGCAACTTCCAAACCTTGGTCTGGAGGCGTATTGCTTAAATGTGGCGAACTGTTAATAAATTTTGCCTGATGATAAACTGGGTTCATCGTTGTCTCGCTTAGCTATATCAATTAGGGTAGAATTTGGAAGTACATCAGCCTGGCCGAGGAAAGGCTGCAACATAAAATTAAATTCCGAAGGGGATCCCGATGAAAAAAAAATTGCTGGCACTTACAATTTGCATAATAACAACCGGTGCTCCAACTATTTTACATGCCGAAGGCAATGCTAACGCAGGAAAAGAAAAAGCGGCTGCTTGTGTCAGCTGTCATGGGGACAATGGTAATAGCATGGTATCAACATTCCCCAAGCTTGCCCAGCAACATTCAACTTATCTGGTTAGACAATTGAAGTCGTTTAAAGATGGCAGCCGTCAAAATGCCATGATGGAAGGCATAGCAAAAAATTTAAGCGATGACGATATGCGTGATATCGGCGCCTATTACGCTTCCCAAAAAATTTCTGAAAACGCTTTGCCGGTCGTCGACGATGACGATGACGAACCTGCCAAACCGGCTGCAACCAGTGCCAATAAGGCGGCGGAGACTAAACCAGCTGCAAAGGGTGACAACGTAAAAAACCTGATAGCTTTGGGTAGCAGCTTGTACCGTAATGGCGATTTAGCCAGAGAAGTGTCGGCATGTATCGCTTGCCACGGCCCATTTGGTGAAGGTAATCGCCCTGCTGCATTTCCGGCATTACGCTCGCAACATGCTGATTACCTGATTAAATCACTAAACGATTTTAAATCCGGCGCCCGCAGCAACAACCCTGAAAACATGATGCACATGATTGCCAAAAAGATGACCGATGAGGAAATCAAAGACGTTGCGTACCGCTTATCCACAATGAAATAATTATTACCACTTAAGCTAACTAAAGTAAAAGGAGAACCTGTCTAATGCTTAAAAAAATCGCTACCATCGGCCTGATATTTTTAATTTTTTCCAGCGCCGGATTAGTCCAGGCAGAGTCCGGGCAAGGTTACGAAGAACTGGCACAAAAGCAACCCACCCAACACGCCGACAAAATTGAAGTCATTGAATTTTTTTGGTACGGCTGCCCGCATTGTTTTGATTTTGAACCATTATTAGCCAAGTGGCTAAAAGATAAGCCAGCCAATGTCGAATTTATTCGTCAACCGGCCGTGTTTAGTGATCTGTGGGGCAAACATGCTAAAGCCTACTATACTGCGGAAGCGCTAGGTGTAGTGGATAAGGTACATGCGGATTTTTTTGATGCCATCCAAACCCAAAAACGTCAGTTGGAATCTGAAGATCAATTGGCCAAATTTTTTGCTGAACATGGCGTAAAAGAAGCTGATTTTAGCGCTGCGTACAAATCATTCCTAGTGGATACTAAAATGCGCCAAGCTTCGGCAATTGCAGCTCGTTACGGCATTACTGGAGTACCTGCTATAATTATCAATGGCAAATACAGAACAACCGGGCCGTTGGCTGGTTCACATGAAAAAATGATTGAAGTCATGAACCAGTTAATTAAAAAGGAAAGTGCTAAATAACCTAACGGGCTAATAACTAAAGCCCCTTCATCAGCAGGATTCAAATCTATGAGTTTTTTTAATAAACCGGACGATATTGACAAATGGAAAGACAAATATTTGAACCTGCTGGATGAACAAGAACAAACTCAAAAGTCGACCATTGAAAAAGAACAATTGCTCTGCAAGACAATTGTTCGCATTTCTATCGCCGCCTCCGGCCTGGACCCACAGCTGGACCCCTCGTTAAAACGCATTCGCGACCATTTAAAAAATGGCATCAACAATCAAAAATTAAAATCTGAGCTGGAAAACTTTATCGAGGTGCTGGCTCGCTTAAATGACGCATCCACAAGCAAACCTCTGGACGGATCATTGTTGTTTAATTTTTTGTTACAACATTTTCAGGACGATGATCAACAACGCAATCTAAAACAAATCCAGAATAGAGCGTTTTACGACGCCACCCAACTGTTTGTTGAAGTCAATAAAGTGATTGCTCCGCAATTTGATCTGGCTAAACACGCCAGAGTCAGTGAACCACAAATCACGGAGAACAACATAGATACTCAAAGCCTGGGCAAACAATTATTACGTTTACTTGAAAGCATTGAAATACCCATACCGTTCAGTGAACAGGCACAAGCGCTTAAGCATCAACTGTCTGCCACAATCAGCGTCAGTTCTTTCAATCAATTATTGGTTATCTACATTGATTTTCTGATAAAAATTGAAAACTATCCCTTGCCGGAACAGCAAGATATTGACCGATTTTTATCCCATATTTCCGAACAGCTGACCAGTTTAAGCCATACAGTGACCGGGGCAGCGGCAGCAACAAAAGAATCAACCTTGTATCGGGATAAATTAGATCTATCGGTGCATACCCAAATGCAAGAATTGCAAAGTACCGCTCTCAACGCCACAAAATTAGAACCGCTAAAAGCAGATATTAAGCTTCGGTTGCACAACATAGCGAATGAGATTAAAGAACATGCGCAACATGAAGCCGTTCAGCGCGAGCAAACCCAACAGCAATTAGATGAGCTAACTGCCAAGGTGAATGCGATGGAGCGCGAATCCAACGAGCTTAAAGCCAAGCTGGATATGGCAAAAACCCAAGCGCTACGCGACTTGTTAACAGGCCTACCTAATCGAGTCGCCTATAAAGAGCGCATTGAAGTTGAGATTGCCCGCTGGAGGCGTAACAAAACGCCTTTATCCATTGCGGTTTGGGATGTGGATCGATTTAAAAATATTAATGATACCTGCGGACACAAGGCGGGAGACAAGGCGCTAGTGATTATTGCCAAACTTTTATTAGATAACTGCCGAGAATCTGATTTTGTATCGCGCTTTGGCGGCGAAGAGTTTGTCATGCTATTACCAAATACCCCAAAAGAATCCGCCTTGATCTTAACTGAACAATTACGCAAACGAATTGAGAAAGCTAGTTTTAACGCCAATGGCATAGCCGTAACGATTACTATTTCCTGCGGCATTACCGAGTTTATTGACAACGATACCGATGAAACCGCTTTTGAACGCGCAGATCAGGCGCTATACAAGGCTAAGCAACTGGGGCGTAATCAGTGTTGTTTGGGTTAGGAGTTGTCGGCTAAAGCAATAAGATGGGCGTTGCAATCCGTTAGGTAAAATATGTCAAAATACCTTCAGCATGTTGATTATTGAAAATTTGGTTTGATCACAATTATAAAAAGTAATACCATGACTCCTTACTTATTGATGCTAGTAAGGAATATCTATGCAACAAGCGACATTGACCAGCAAAGGCCAAATAACTATCCCAAAATCAGTAAGAGATTCCCTAGCGCTTCATGCTGGCGACAAGATTGAATTTATATTAACTCACGACAATCAAGTATTGCTAAAGCCGGTTACAAAAAAAGTGGATGACTTGTTTGGGTGCTTGTTTAAGGCAGATCGCCCTGCCGTTGATATCGCTGAAATGGATGAATTGCTAAAACAAAAAATTCGGACTGACTTTTCATGAAGGCACTGGATACCAATGTGCTGGTTCGATTTTTGGTAAACGATGATGCCGAGCAAGCGCAGCAGGTTTACAGCATGTTTAAACAGGCGGAAACTCAGCAACAGCAGTTGTTTGTGCCGATCCTGGTGGTTTTGGAAACTATATGGGTTTTACAAGCCGTATATCGTATTGAAGATCAGGTTATTTTGACCGTGCTGAATGATTTGTTAATGATGCCGATATTACAGTTTGAAACTCAACCAGCGATACATTCTTTTATCGCTGCGGCAACAGGTAATAACTTTGACCTTTCGGATTTATTAATTGCTCATTCGGCAAGAGGGCACTCGTGCGAAAGTGTCCTAACTTTCGATAAGAAGGCTGCAAAATTTGCTTTATTTGAGTTGATTTTATAAACCCCTAGAAATGCGTAGCTCCAATTAACGGAACGTTATCCTGGAGAACCTAGGCTGAGCTGACGCAGGAAGCCCATCTTAAGCCACATTGATGGGCTTCGTACCTCAACGCAACCTATTTTGTCATCAAACATTAGCCTACTAGCTTATTCAAACCGGCACCTAAACCTAGCAAGGTGCCGGTATTAAACAAATTTCAAACTCTAAAAACATCCCTTCATAGCCACCCCAATATCCGTAGGCGAGCTAACGACTTCAATACCGGCCGCTTTTAAGGCTGCAATCTTGCCAGCTGCCGTGCCCTTGCCGCCGGTGACAATCGCGCCAGCATGGCCCATACGTTTACCAGGAGGAGCAGTTTGGCCGGCAATATACGCTACCACGGGTTTGGTAACATGGGCTTTGATATATTCTGCGGCATCTTCTTCCTCAACACCGCCAATTTCACCGACCATAACAATACCTTTGGTTTGCTCGTCGGCTTGAAAGCGACTGAGCACATCAACGAAATTCATGCCGTGAATTGGATCTCCGCCTATACCCACGCAAGTACTTTGACCAAGGCCTTGGGCAGTGGTTTGGTGTACGGATTCGTAGGTTAATGTTCCAGAGCGGGAGACGATACCAATAGAGCCAGGTAAATGAATTTTGCCGGGCATAATACCGATTTTGCATTCGCCTGGGGTGATAACGCCCGGGCAGTTAGGGCCGATTAATACCGCACCAGTACCTGCCATTGCAGCTTTAACTTTCAGCATTTGCAAAATCGGAATGCCTTCTGAAATGCACACGATTAACTGGATACCGGCATCGACGGCTTCCAATATGGCATCGGCAGCGTAAAACGGTGGCACGTAAATCACGCTGGCTGTTGCGCCAGTGGTTTTTACGGCATCATCTACAGTATTAAAAACGGGCAAGCCCAAATGGGTTTCACCGCCGCGCTCCGGCGTAACACCACCGACTAATTTTGTGCCATAGTCCAAGGCCTGCTCGGAATGGAATGTACCTTGTTTGCCGGTAAAACCTTGGCAGATTACTTTGGTGTCTTTGTTAATCAATATGCTCATGCGGCACCTCCTGCCAAGGCGACAACCTGTTCGGCAGCATGCGCCAAATCGTCTGCTGCGTAGATGTTTAAACCTGTGTTACTTAATAACGCTCTACCTTCATCAACATTCGTGCCTTCAAGGCGCACTACCACTGGCACAGCCACATGTATTTGCTTGATGGCTTCCAGAATGCCTTGCGCAATGACGTCACATTTGACGATACCACCAAAAATATTGACCAGCACCGCTTTAACGCTGCTGTCGGACAAGATGAGTTTAAATGCCTCACAGACTTTTTCTACATTGGTGCCGCCACCAACATCCAAAAAGTTGGCGGGCAATCCACCTTTTAGCTTAACTAAATCCATAGTGGCCATAGCTAAACCAGCACCATTGACCATGCAGCCGATATTGCCTTCCAAGGTAATATAATTAAGCCCAAATCGTTGTGCTTCGTTTTCTTTATCATCTTCCTGACTGGCATCTTTCATGGCCAAAATGTCGGGATGAATGGCGACCGCGTTGTCGTCAAAGTTAATTTTTGCATCCAATGCCATTAACTCGCCGGTGTCTGTTTCAATTAACGGATTGATTTCAATCTGGCTGGCATCCTTAGCCAAAAACAAGTCATACATGCCCTGCATGATTTTTTGCAAAGCCTTATGCTGCGCGCCCTTAAGGCCCAAAACATAACCGACTTTACGGCACTGGAATCCATGCAATCCTGCAGCAGGATGTATGGGCACCGAGATTAGTTTTTCTGGCGTTTCGTGGGCGACGGCTTCAATGTCCATACCGCCTGCGGCTGATGCTATAAATATCAAGCGCTCACTGCCACGATCCAACACCAGGCTAAGATATAGCTCGCGTTGAATTGGAGACGTTTTTTCAATCAGTACGGAATTGATGGGCAAGCCCGCACTGTCAGTTTGAATGGTCACCAGGCGTTTGCCCAACATTTCCCGTGTAAACGCGCCTGCTTCAGCCGCATTTTTGGCAACTTTAACGCCACCTACTTTACCCCGCCCGCCCGCGTGCACCTGGGCTTTAACTACCCAGCCGTCGCCACCTAATTCGGCAACGATGGCTTCTGCTTGCTCCGGGCTTGTCGCTGGTTTGCCATTTGGCACAATTATTCCAAATTGCTGGAATAATTGTTTGGCCTGATATTCATGGATATTCATTATTTACTCCTGGTTAAACGGCATTTTCCGGCGCTAATATATAAACTTTAATTATCAGTGATATGATTGATGGGGCATAGGTATTCTATCTAAGTCACTACAAAACGCTATCCTTAATAATTGAAAATAGTGACTTACTGTGTTGGGCAGGCTTTTTTTGCCCACCATTTAGCTTCGTGCATCTAAGTAGGTGGGCAAAAAAGCCTGTCCACCCTATCGTGCTGTGCTAAATTTACCAAATCAAGGACCAATAGCCTCGCTAATGAATAACAAAGAAACCATTTTCCCGTGTCCCTTTTCCAAAGGCTATGGCATTCCTGCAAAGCAAGCCTGGGCCTTACTAAAAATCTTTTTGACTTACCGGTTTGTACTGGCCAGCTTATTACTGATTTTATTTTACAACCACTATGGACCCTCGTTACTGGGCACTAAAAACCAGTCGATGTATATCCTTAGCAGCCAAACCTATTTGGCATTATCGGTAATTTCCGGCATTTTTATTTTTTGGCGGCAAACCGGCTACACTACGCAAGCCCAGCTATTAATCTTTAGCGACATTATCATCATCACCCTGTTAATGCACTCCTGCGGCGGCGTTAGCAGTGGCATGGGCATATTGCTGGCAGTATCCATAGCGTCCAGTGGCTTATTAATCGGTGGTCGCTGTTCCATGTTGTTTGCTGCAATCGCCAGCTTGGCCGTGTTAACAGAGCAAATGTATACAAACCAAGCCAATACCTTTGAACCCGCCAGTTTTACTTATGCGGGCATGTTAGGCGCTTCATTTTTTACCATTGCCCTGCTATCGCATGTACTTGCAAAGCGTAGCGAGCAAATTGTATTGCTAGCCAATCAACAAAAGTTAACCATTGCCAATCTGGAAGAACTTAACCAATACATCATCCAGCATTTACAGTCCGGCATTATCATTACCAACCGCAATCAAACCATTCAAATGGCCAACGAAGCGGCCTTGCGTTTGGCCAATCTTAACTGGTTACCCATAAAGCTGGCGGATATTTCAACGACCCTGGCGAGTGCTTTTAACGCGTGGCTGGATAATTCCGAGCAGAATTTTATTCTGTTAAGCCGGCCAAATCAGGATGACATTCATGCGCGCTTTATGTTGCTGCCCGCCAAACACGAATTTTATTATATGGTGTTGCTGGAAGATGTGGCGCTCTATAATCAAAGATTACAAGCAAGTAAATTGGCTTCATTGGGCAGATTAACCGCCAGCATTGCCCATGAAATCCGCAACCCGCTAAGTGCAATCAGCCATGCCGGGCAATTGCTATCCGAAAGTCCAGACCTGTCCAGCCAGGACTTACGATTGACGGCTATTATTAAAAATCACTGCCAGCGCGTAAACAATATTATTGAAGACATCCTCCAGTTATCCAGACGCAATAACTCAAGACGTGAAAAATTACTTTTAAAACACTGGTTAACTAATTATCTGCAAAACTTTATCGCTGAACATAATCTTAACCCTGACGCATTAATACTTGAACAAGCTGACGATACCTTAAGCGGCATGGTTGACTCAAATCATTTAAAACAAATTTTGGATAATTTGTGCCTTAATGCGCTCAAATATGGGCATCCTGAACTAGGGCCAATCCGCTTGCTAACCTATGCTTATCAGCAAGCGCCTTGTATTGAAGTCATTGATAACGGCACTGGCATTAGCGCCGAGCACATTGCTCAACTGTTTGAGCCCTTTTTTACCACATCAACCAGCGGCACAGGCTTAGGGCTTTATATTTCAAAAGAATTGGCGGAATTAAACCAGGCAAAATTGAGCTATCATTCAACACATGAACAGCCCAGTTTTTTTAGGCTGTGTTTACTGGATGCCGACCAAACATTTATAGAAATATGACCACACCACTTGCACTGCTGGTTGACGACGAACCGGATATTTTAGAACTGCTGGAAATAACTTTTGCCAGAATGGCGATTGAAACGCGCAGTGCTGCAACCTTGCAGCAAGCATTTTCGCTTTTAGAAACCGATACCTTCCACATTTGTCTTACCGACATGAAACTGCCCGATGGCAATGGTTTGGAACTGTTGGATTATATTCAAGCGATGCCAGTGCCTTTTCCTGTTGCAGTGATCACCGCACATGGCAATATGGATACCGCCATTTTGGCCATGAAAAAAGGTGCTTTTGATTTTATCTCAAAACCCGTCGATTTAACGTTACTTAGGCAGTTGGTTGGTAACGCGCTAAAATTTTCTGATTCTGAAAACACGAAAACGCCTGCCACCCGCGATGCCTTGTTGGGCGATTCCAAATCCATCATTGAAATCCGCGAGAAAATCAGCAAACTGGCACGTAGTCAGGCACCAGTTTATATCAGCGGCGAGTCTGGTTCCGGCAAAGAATTGGTTGCAAAACTTATTCACCAGCAAAGCGCCCGCGCCGATAAACCCTTTATTGCCATCAACTGTGGCGCAATTCCGTACGAGTTGATGGAAAGCGAGTTTTTTGGCCATAAAAAAGGCAGTTTTACTGGTGCAGTTTCAGATAAAAAAGGTTTGTTTCAGGCAGCGGAAGGCGGCACTTTGTTTCTTGATGAAATAGCCGATCTGCCGCAACCCTTACAGGTTAAGCTTTTACGTGCCATTCAAGAAAAAAAAATCCGTCCCGTTGGCGAGCAAATCGAAATTCCGGTTGATGTGCGGCTGTTAAGCGCAACCCATAAAAATCTGGCCGAGATGGTACAAAACGGCAGTTTTCGTCAGGATTTATATTACCGGATCAATGTTATAGACCTAACGCTCCCGCCCTTGCGTGACCGTGCCGCCGACATCCCCTTGCTTACCACACATATTTTGGCAAAACTGACTCAGTCAGAAAAATCTGCCCAATCCATCATGAACAAAGAAGCATTAACGGCTTTGCAACATTACAATTTTCCAGGCAACGTGCGCGAACTGGAAAATATTTTGGAACGGGCATTGGCTTTATACGATGGCAAAAGTATTCAGGTAGATGACTTGAACTTGCCTATCGGTCAACAACATATCAAAGATGCGCAAGAATATGACCCCGCCCAAGGCCCATTAGAAGAATTTTTGGAAGATATCGAGCGAAAAGCTATTACGCTGGCTTTAGAGGATAATAAATGGAACAAGACAGCGGCAGCAAAACAACTGGGGCTGTCGTTTCGTTCTTTTCGTTATCGTTTAAAAAAACTACAGCTTGAAGATTAAAGCTATCAATCACGCGTAGGGCGAATTAGACGCGCAATAACACTGATATTTAATGTTTTCCATTGTCCAACGCGCGTTGTAATCCGCCGCATGGGATTTAGCTTTATTCGGTGGATTACGACGCGCTTAAAGATGTCGGTTTAGCTAAGCACGTTGATTTTGCGCGTCTAATCCACCCTACGAGCTAAGCTTGGTATTTAGCAATAGCTTCCAGTTTTTCTATGGCGGCTTTGATTTGCGCCTCGGTAGCGGGATCAAGTTCGTTATTTTTATACACTTTAGGCAATAAACCTTCTGTTACTAAAGCATCTTTTATCCAGCGTTTTGTGAAACGATAATTGCTGTAGGAGGCCGTTATCTCGCCAGTTACTGGATCTTTTAAACCATTTTTGGCTGAAGCCGCCGCTACTGGGGCGGGTGCGGGGGCAGGAGCTGGAGCAGGAGCAGATTTTGCCGGTTTAGCCGCAGCTTTTTTTGTTGCTGGCTCAGCTTTTTTAGTTGTTGGTTCAGCTTTTTCGGCTTTAGGTGCAGCAGGTTTGGGTGCGGCTTTGGCTGCGGGTTTTGAGACGGGAGCTGGCTTTGCTGGTTCCGGTTTAACACTTGCACTAACCGTTGCCTGAGTTACCACCGCTTCTGGTTTTGCAACCGCAGGCGCGGCGGCTGGCTCCGGTCGAACTTCAACAGATTTTTTTGCTTCCGCTTTCTGCTCACTTGCTATCACATACACCACGTAAGCGACAAATATTGTAGTTAGGATAAATAACCCTTCAGTCATAACAGCTCTCCAATCTTATTGTAAATTGTTGATACATAACTATTCATACGAATATCTGGGAAAACCCGGTTCTCCAGATAGTGTTACTGCAAAAATCATCCAGGCAATCGCTAATCCAGCACCCCCATTTGCTGGCTAGAATATACCAGATGTTAATAACAACCGTCAGTCAATCTCAATATTAGCGCAATTTACTGAATTACCAACAAATTTGTCCATTTGCTAACTTTGGCAAATCATTTCGCAAACCCATAGCATATTGATTAAGATAGTTTTTTAACCAACTTGTTTGATTAACCCAATTCATACCGGCAGAACGCAGGCCAATTAACGGCTGGGCGCTTAAGCTGTAGGTTTTGTTAATCATATCCATACTGGCCATCATGGCTAAATTATCACCTTTGCGCCAGCGCTCATAATTGCGTAAACAATGCTGGCTGGCTATGGGCCTTTTTTGCTGTCTGGCTTTGATGATAACTTCTGCAATGGCTGCTGAATCCAATAATCCGGCATTGGCACCTTGTCCTGCTAACGGGTGCATGGCGTGTGCGGCATCGCCACACAAAACCAGCCGTTCGGCCGTGTATTCGTTGGCGTACTGAAAACGTAATGGCACTGATGCACGCTGCTCTACCGCCAACATTTGGCCTAGAATGCCGCCGGATGCTTCGGTTAGCTTGTCCAGAAACTCGGCATCGCTCAGTGCTAAATACTGTTGCGCCGTGGCTGTGCTTAAAGTCCAAACGATGGAAGATTGTCCGTTAAATAACGGCAAAAATGCCAGCGGTCCTTCTGTTAAAAAGCGCTGCCATGCGGTGGCTTGATGGCTTTTTTCTGTACTAATGGTGGCCACCAGTCCATGCTGATTGTAATCCCAGCCTGTTGTGCCAATACCAACCCTGTTTCTAAGCGCAGATTCCCTGCCATCGGCCGCGATAACCAACTCTGCAGCCAAACTGCGACCGTCGCTTAAATGCAGCAGGCGCGCATCATCTGTTAAATCCATGCCGGTAACTTGAGCGGGAGTTATGCACGTTGCTGATGGTAAGCTATCCAACACATCCCATAAGGCGGCAACGGTAACTCTGTTTTCTACCAGATGACCCAGTTCATTAAATTGGGTATCAGCACAATCAAAATGCAGTTCGCCATCGGCACGCGCGTCCCATACCCGCATATCCCGATAAGCGCACACACCACGTTGCACCATACCCGGCCAGGCACCGAGGGTTTCTAAAATATGTTGCGATGCTTTGGTGAGCGCTGAAACACGATTGTCTATCGGTTCAGTAGCCCAGTGTCGTGGCGGGTTAAATCGGTCTAACAGGGCTACTTGTATGCCAGCATGCGCTAAAGCACAGGCTGCGGCTGCGCCGACCATGCCGCCGCCAACGATAATCACTTCATAGCGGTCAGTCATTGCTTATCTCCTGTTGCCCAGGCGCGGCATGCGACCAGCCATGCCCATGGCATGACGCGCCAGCAAATTTTTAGCTACAGGCAAGTGATCAAGCACTGCCAAGCCCGCGTTTCTTACAGCTGCCAGCATAAGCCAATCATTAGAAAAAATCCGCACCAAGCTATCGGTAAAGTTTATGGTGCGATCATGATCTTTTTGTCGAGCGGCAGTATAGGCGCTTAAAAATTGCTCATCACCAATATCCAAACCGTCAGCATGTTGTTTGGTTAGCATTTCCGCCAACGTAACCACATCCCGCAAGCCTAAATTAAAGCCTTGCCCGGCAACAGGATGTAATTGGTGCACGGCATTTCCGATGATTAATGTACGCGCAGCCTGCATTTTTTGGGCACGAATTAATGCTAGCGGAAATGCTCTACGTGGCGCGCTTAGGCTTAACTCACCCAGTTTGTAACCAAAACATTGCTGTAATTCAGCAAGAAAATCCGCTTCGCTACCTGACATTAAACTTTCCGCATCTTCGGTGCTGCGCGTCCAGACAACAGCACTTTCATTAGCGGCTACGGGCAACAGGGCTAATGGACCAGAACGGGTAAAGCGTTCGTAAGCCGTAAAATTATTGGGTAACGATGTTTTTACCGTGGTAACTAAGGCTGTTTGGGCGTAATCGGTATTGACTTGCGCTATCTCCATGAGTTTGCGAACTGAGGAGTTACCTCCGTCAGCGCCCACCAGTAATTTTGCGGAAACTGCCAGCGCTTGTTCGCCTTGTTTTAAACTGACATTTATCTCCTGATTGCCGGCAATCAGGCCAGTGACTCGGGCAGGGCAAATCAGGCTGATATTGGCTTCTGCAACCCGCTTGCCCATATGGCTTTCAATATCTCGGGCGGTGATGACATAGCCCAAGGCCGCTACTTTTTCTTGTCCGGCAGATAATCTGGTTTTGCCAAAATGGCCTTGATCGGATATATGGATTTGTTTAATTGGCGTAGCCAAGTGCGCTATATCTTGCCATAGCCCCAACGCATCCAACATTTTTACGGTACCTGCAGCCAAAGCCAACGCCCTGTCGCCCGCCGGAGATGCATCCAGTTGTTGCCTGGGAATGGCTTCCACGATGGCAATTTTTAAGCCGGTGTCTTTTAACGCTAAGGCCAGACAGTTGCCCGCCAAGCCACCACCCGCAATCAATAAATCATAATCTTGTTGCATTAGGCCGCCTGCATAACGGACTCAATTTCTGCGATGGTTTTAGGCACTGCAATGGTCAATATTTCATGACCGTCAGACGTTACCAAAATATCATCTTCAATACGGATGCCAATTCCACGCCATTTTTCTTCAACATTTTTACAATCGGCCGGAATATATAATCCTGGCTCAACCGTCAGCACCATGCCTGGCAACAATAACCGCCATGACTGATCAATTTTATAATCACCGACATCATGGACATCCATACCCAGCCAATGGCCAATTCGATGCATGTAAAACTGCTTGTATTTTTCGTCTTTGATGAGTTTTTTAACTTTACCTTTTAGTAAGCCCAACTCCACCAAGCCTTTGGTTAACACTTCAACAGACGCATCATGCGCGGCATTCCAGGGTAATCCTGGTTTGATTTGCTCAATTGCCGCTGCTTGGGCGTCCAATACTAACTGATACAGTTGTTTTTGTGGTTCGGAAAACTTACCGGAGACAGGAAAAGTTCGGGTAATGTCGGCGGCATAATGGTCGCATTCCGCGCCAGCATCAATTAACAGCAAATCACCATTGCGCAATTTATCTTTGTTTGCCACGTAATGCAGCGTACAAGCATTTTTACCGCCTGCAACGATAGAAGGATAAGCAACGGCTCGTAAGCCATTGCGCATAAATTGATAAACCAGTTCCGCTTCAATCTGGTATTCGTATAACCCGGGCTTACAAATCTGCATGGCTCTGATGTGCCCTTTTGCCGAAACGTCAGCCGCTTCGCGCATCAGTTGCAATTCACTCGCGCTTTTAAACAAGCGCATTTCATGCACGACGTGTTCCAGAGAAACTAACTCGCCAGGAGCGGTAATCCCGTTTCTGGATTGATTACGTAAATTGTTAATCCAATCGAGTAGTTGATGATCCAAATCAAAATCCCTACCCATCGGATAAAAAACCTTGGTTTTGTTTTCCAGTAACCCGGGCAGAATATCGTCTAAATCGTCAATGGGGAAAGCATCATCGGCACCGAAATGATCGGTTGCGCCTTTTAAGCCCGCATGTGCACCTTCCCATAAGGCTTTTTTCTCATCGTATTCACGGCAAAATAAAATATATTCGCCTTGCTCGCGACCAGGAATAAAAACGGCGATGGCATCTGCTTCATTAAAACCGGTCAAGTAGTAAAAATCACTGTCTTGACGAAATGGAAAATCGACATCGCGGTTACGGGTTTGCACAGCTGCACTGGCGATGAGGGCAATATTGCCTTGGCCAATCCGCTGCATTAAATTTTTACGTCTTTTTTTAAATTCGTTTTGTTTCATTTTTAGCCCTAGTGCAAAGTTTCGCTGGATTGGCTGCTAAGCTCTTCATGCAGCAATAACACGGCACTGCGTAAATACTCTGTCACCTCTACAAACGCATTCTCGTCTTCCTCACCGTCAGCATCTGAATCAAGACGGGTAAATTCGGTTATGTCTTTTAATATTTCAGCCGCTTCTGATGAAAACTGCGGATTGTTTACTACGGCTCCCACACCAAACAAAAAACCCTGGCACCAGCTTTTTAAGGCTTCAATACGAACCGTTAATGCGGTTTCTTCCGAAGGCAAAAGCACATCAAATTCAAATTCATCGCCGGAGATCAAGCGTGCAGTTTCGTCAAACAATCTGGACAGCAACGCTTGCTGGTCATCAGGCAAGGGTTCTAGATCTTGAAATAATTCATTTAGCCAAGCCAGGCTTTGTGCACGATCATTAACGCACAGCATACCTGCGGCCATACCGTGTGCTTCTGCAGCAGTGCAACCAACTTTGCTGCTCTCAAATATGTTATTAATTACCTGGTAAACCATAATGCCCACATAATATTTACAGTATCGCTAAAAAAAAAATATTGCTTATGCTACCATTG
>Ga0208264_1000144_pt1 | contig 35124 bp, 16 predicted proteins | sample LakWasMet31_HOW6_2_FD_183873 | JGI IMG/M metagenome (GOLD analysis project Ga0208264, IMG submission 183873) | Freshwater sediment methanotrophic microbial communities from Lake Washington under simulated oxygen tension - Sediment Metagenome... | ecosystem: Environmental > Aquatic > Freshwater >... | reverse complement strand
AATGCGGTCGTTAACAAGCAACCAAGTAGAAATTTTTTCATCGATTTACTCTATTTATTAAATTGAAAGGTGTGAATTACTAAAGAGGTTTGTAAGTATCGTGACAAGCATCTTCACAATTTTTGGTCAGCTCTGACGCCTTTAATGACGCATTATCAAAGTCATTGGCTTCCACATACTTGATAACTTCAGTGGCCAAATCTACGTATTTTTGTGCATCCACGACTGCGTCGTTAGCGTTGCCTCTTTTTGCAAAGAAACCACCAACTTGCGTAAACTCAGTTTGCAGATCTTTAGCGAGAGCAATTGACGCGGGCCCATCTTTACTGACGATAAGGGTTTGCAGATTATGGGCATTGTTTTCAACTGCCTCCATTAACGATTCAAAATCAATGCCTTCCTCGGCAAATGCCACACCGCACAACAATAGGAATACTATCCCGCTACGTTTAATAATCTTACGCATATATTTATTTAATCCTTAACTCAGCGATTTCCAGTCGCCAGTAACCATAACAACTCAGACGAACCATTTTTCGCCTTTACCAAACTGCTTAGACAAAAATAACCCGGAAGGCACAAACCATCCGGGTTATCGTCAAACTCCAATCAAAAGACTTTAACTGTCTTTTTTATGCGATGAGCTCCTTAATGACCTTGCCGTAAACCACGGTTGGTCGCTCTGATCTTCCTTGATATTGGTAAATCAACTTAAGATGATCTAAACCAAGCTGTTGCAACACAGTTGCGTGGACGTCGTAGGTATCAACGGCCAAACTCTTGTCGGCAACTTGCAGACCAATTTCATCAGTTGCACCATGGGTGTAACCCGCTTTGAAACCGCCGCCCGCAAACCATTGTGTATAACCCCAAGGATTATGGTCACGACCAGTACCTGATTGTCCGTAAGAAGTACGAGAGAATTCAGACGTCCATACCACCAGAGTTGAATCCAACAAGCCGCGTGATTGCAAATCAGCTAGTAAACCAGCGATTGGCTTATCGACAGTTTTGGCATGCTTGCCGTGGTTCTCTTCCAAATCTTGGTGAGCATCCCAGTTTCTGCTAGTGCCATTGATGTCTTGTGGACCAGTAACCACTTGAATAAAGCGTACACCGCGTTCAACTAAACGACGAGCTCTTAACAAAGTAGTACCGTAGCTCTTAGTTGCATCATCATTCAAACCGTACAGTTCTTTAGTCGCCGCAGTTTCTTTGCTCAGATCAACAGCTTCCGGTGCAGTTACTTGCATACGAGCCGCTAAGTCATAAGCTCTGCCACGCGCTTGCAACTCACTATCATTTGGATAAGCTGCATTTACTTTGTTATTAAGTTGTTTCAACAAATCCAGATTTTCTGTTTGCGATGCCGCACCTATTAACTCAGGACGATCCAAGAACAGAATCGGGGAGTCGCCCGGACGGAATGCCGTTCCTTGGTATACAGCAGGTAAGAAACCTGAACTCCAGTTGATAGAGCCGCCTTGTGGCTCTCTGTTGCCGTTATAAAGTACGACATAAGCAGGTAAATCAGGGTTTGCAGTACCTAATGCATACTGAATCCATGCACCCAATGAAGGACGACCTGGGTTTAAACCACCCGTGTTCAATTTTAAAATTGAAATATCGTGTGTTGCACCGACAGTGACACTGGATTTTAGAAAGGTGATTTTGTCAGCATGCTGAGCAATATTTGGCACCAAATCAGAAAACCAGGCACCACTTTGACCATATTGTTTCCAAGTTCTTTTAGAGGCAAACAACTTACCTACACCACCTTGTGTAGAGGTTTTAATGCCTTTTAAGAAAGAAGCAGGGACTTCTTGTCCTGCCAACTTAATCAATTCAGGCTTGTAATCAAACAAATCCAGTGTACTTGGAGCACCGTCTTGATGCAGCCAGATGACCGACTTAACCTTAGCCGGAAAATGTGGTTGCTTAGGTGTCAGTGGATCAGCGCCAGCTATCAGATCAGATGCAAACGAGGCATTTATAAAACCGCCACCGGGAAGTAAACCACTCAAGGCAAGCCCACTAGCACCCAGGCCTGATTTAATTAAAAAGTCTCTACGAGCTTTATCATTCATGTCATTTTTCCTTAATAAAAGTATTAGTTACTGTTAGAAGCGGTAAATAAATTCGTTTGAATTTGCTACCGTGTGAACCAAGTCAACAAAGGCAGCGGCACGAATAGGATCTAACTTTTGATTCTCTTTCAACCCGGTAGGAATGCTGATGGCAAACTTTCCATCGGTGATTTTTTCTCTAACAGACTTTTCGTGACTGTTCAAAAACTTCAGCAAGGTTTCTTTTTCAGAATCTGTTGCTTTACGAGAGAACAAGATTTGATAGAGTTTATCTAGCTGAGCAGATTCATCACTACCCGCTTCGTTAATCACTCTACCTGCCAACGATTGTGACCAACCCAATACCACCTCACTGTTTAACAACGCTAACGATTGCAATGGTGTAGTGGTAACGTCACGCTTGCTGTGAGCTTCTTGTGCAGTCGCCATGTCAAACGTGGACAGCAATGGATAAGGCACACTGCGACGAGTAAAGATATACAAGCTACGACGGTTTTGATCTTTCTTGTCTTTAGACACTTTCCATTGTGCTGGAGACGCACCTAAATTTGCGGGTACTGGTGGGAATACGCTAGGTCCACCGACTTTGTCTTCTAACTGTCCGGCTGCAACCAGTAACGAATCACGAATTTCCTCAGCTTCTAAACGTTTACGTGGGAATACTGCCAACAGTTTATTTTCTGGATCAGCTTTTGCCACATCTTCACGGTAGCCGGATGATTGACGATACACACCAGATAACAAGATCTCTCTGTGAAGCTTCTTAACGCTCCAGCCATTTTTCACAAAGCTGTCAGCCAAATAATCCAACAATTCTGGGTTAACAGGTTTTTGACCGGCTTTACCAAAATCACTAACTGTTTCAACAATACCGCGACCGAAATACTGTTCCCAGATACGGTTAACATAAACCCGTGCAGTTAATGGATTGGTATCGCTAGTCAACCATTTAGCTAAGGCCGTTCTACGTCCAGATGAAAACTCAGTTGGCGTAATAACGGGCTTTTCGTCAGTAATTGCTTCAGGGAATGCAGGTTGCACTTCTTCAAGCTTACGCTCATGGTCACCACCAAAAAATACATATGACGGAGGCGCATCAGCATGACCTAACTCACTAACACCAGAAATGGTCGGCGCACCGAAAACCGGCTTAAGATCGTTTAGCTTAGTCAGCTCGTCAGTTAACTCTTTATACTGAGCAGCCTTTAAAGCGATGTCGGTACTGTAATCAGGATTTGATGGGTTATCAGAGGCATCTCTTAAATAACTCGCCACATCTGTTTCGGTAGTAACATTTGCCAAGCGATGATTAACCCAACGGTCATGCGCATTCCATTGTTCTTTGGGCTTAAAGATTGATTCGCGGCTGTCAGTTAAATAACGTTCTTTGTGATATTTGGTGCCCTTTTCTTGATAAGGCGCAAGAATCGCTGCTTGTTTATCACGAATATCCTTAGTTGCTTCTTCCCATTTGGCATATTGCTCGTCGTATTTATGCTCCAATGCTCCCTTCTTGGCGACAGGAATATTGTCTACAGCGCTGACGTTCGCAAAGAATGATTGCAGAGAGAAATAATCTTTCTGACTGATCTTGTCGAACTTATGATTGTGGCACCTCGCGCACTCTACAGTTTGCCCCAATACCACTTTACCGACGGTATCAGTCATATCTGTTGCGATTTGGTATTTACGTTGCACCAAGTCACGCGAGTTGCTGTTGTCTGGAAAGCCAGCCAAAAAGCCGGTTGCAATGATACCTTCTTGTTTATCCGGCAAAATTTCGTCGCCGGCAACTTGTTCCTGAATGAATTGCGAATACGGTTTGTCGTCGTTAAACGCTTTAATTACGTAATCACGGTAGCGCCAGAAATTGGGGCGAGTTTGATCACCTTGGAAACCTGCGCTATCAGCATAACGTGCCAAATCCAACCAGCGACGCGCTTGACGCTCGCCAAATTTAGTCGATGACAACAAACGATCAGCCAATTTTTCGTAAGCATCCGGCGCTGAGTCATTAACAAAACTAGCCACTTCTTCAGGCGTAGGAATCACACCCCAAGCATCAATCGTAGCGCGACGAATATACGCAGCACGATCCGCATCAGGCGAAGGCGTTAAGCCTTTTGCTTCTAAAGGTGCCAATACAAACGCATCAATTGGATTACGCACCCAGCTTTTGTTGTTTACGGTAGGTTGAACTGGTGACTTAACCGGTTGGTACGACCAAAGCTTCTTAGGCGCCGCTGATGCATCAGCGACTTTGTTTTCAGCTGGAGCAGGCGCTGCTGCTTGGGCGGGTTGTGCCGCTTGAGGAGCAGGTACTGCAACAGGTGCTGCTAAAGGAGCCGGTGCAGCAACAGGGGCAGTTTGAGCTGCTTGAGGAGCTGCTGTTGCTGAACCACCAATTGCACTGACTGAGCCGCTAAACAGATCAGGTTGCTTTTGCTTGCCGATTTCACCAACTGGATTATTAAAGGTATCGACAGCAGAGCCGGCTTCACTAGCGACAGCGCCAGCTAATGCCACCATTACCGCAAGATAAAGTTTCTTTTTCATTTATTTCCTCCAAAAATTAAGGGAGCTTAAGACCATTGCCTTAAAAAATTACTTCTTTTCTTCTGCTTTTGGCTTAGGCGCAGGAATTGCGATTTTGGTCAGCTTGCCGCCTTCTTGTTCGTAATATTGAGCACCTAAATAACCGGCGACTTTAAAGCCTTTGCTCGCCAATAAATCCGCTGATTTACCAGAACGTCCACTGTGATTTGATACCGTAACAATTGCTCTTTCTTTAGGAATCAACGCCAAACTGTTTTCGAGTTGATCAGCTTGCACACTCAAATAAACAGGAAAGCCACCGATAGTGCTGACTTCATCCGGACGACGTAAATCAATCACCAACACGCCCTCAGGCTTTGCCAATAGCGCATCAAAATCAGCACGATTCAGTTTTTTAGACGTTGGCTTGTATTGCTCTTGAGCAGCCGGTGCTTCAGGCTTTTTTGCTTCTTCAGCGGCAAAAGCCAATGGTGCTGCAAACACAAATAACAACAACATTGCCAATTTTGACTTTTTTCTCATCGTTTCATCTCTTCATGTATTAATTAAAAGTTGCGGAGTGCGCGTTGTTACGATACTTCCATAAACTCTAAAGCAGCTATCGTGCCAATAAATAAATCCCAACCATATTGATATGGAAATCCATTTTTCATACTAGCAACACATTGTTTTTTATAATTATTTCTCTATCCATTGGAATTATTTTTAACTAGGGATTTTTGTGAAATCATCGAATTTACGAAGCCGACTGTTGAGGCAGCAACAGTCCATCATCAACTGGTGTCGCTAGATAAGCAGAATGTATTCATACAAGTAAGAACCGGCCTTGTCCGCGACCAAAAAACCTTCGCTCTCGCGGGCAAGGCCCGCTCCTACATTTAAGGGAACCTCTAAAAATTGCACTTCGACAAGCTCAGCACGAACGGTTATCTCATTAAATCAATTACTTATCCGTTCGTGCTGAGCCTGTCGAAGCATGAATGGAAATTTTTAGAGGTTCCCTCAATAGTTTTCCAAATTGACTGTTAAAGCAGCTACAAGCCATGATCAACCGCTGTCGCTATTTATGTAGAACATATCCGCACGCGTAGGAGCGGGCCTTGCCCGCGACCACAAATCACCAGGCAAAAAAAAGGCTCAGGAGCAACCTGAGCCTTTTCGGCTTACTTGACAATGCTGAAACACACATTGCTTTTTACTTCATCCATGAGCCAACTTAGATCTCATGATTAAGCACAACAAAACCCAAAAAGAACGAAAAATACAATAAACACTCTTTATGAATCTAAAACATGCCACACCTAATCACAGACACCTTAAAGCCAGTAACCTCTCCAGCAAGCGAGCCATTAAAATCAAGCCCGCTTAAAACTGCATCCCTGCCATCGCCTCCTTGCGATCTTACTGCTCCTTAAATTTTGCCGCTAACCTGAATACCAAACCAACGCGGATAAGCATCAGGCGTGTAAGAAAGCCAGCCTTGGTCATGTCTAGTATCGTTAAAGAGATTTTTGCCAATCAAACTTAAATCCCATATTTTATTTTTAGTGCCGATACCTACAGAAGCATCAGTTCTAGCCCTATCATCTAGCCAACCTGTATAGGATAAATCGTCTGCATTATTAAACTTGCTTTGGAAGTTAGTATTAAAGCTTGTGTGGAAATTGAACTTATCAAACACTGGCCGGGTATATTCGGCTCCAACGTTAAAGCTCCATTCCGATGCACCGGGTAAGCGCTGCCCACTTTGATCAATATAAGGCTGTGACAAATAGGCCAATTCAGCTGGCTTAGCTGCATTTTTGTAATCGATGTACTTAGCAATATTCCACGCGCCGTTTAAACGAATAGACAAATTGGGAATAGTGTTGATGACATTATCGATTTCAATACCATACACCCGTGCTTTTTTAACATTGCCTTGGGCTGCGACATAAGTAGTTGGATTTGGCGTTCCGTTGGCAATATTGGTTTGCGTTGCAAACTCATCTATTACTAATACCGATTGCTGATAATTATGAATATCCATCACATAAGCATCGGCATTAAAAATGACCGACTTATCAACCCAAAAAGACTTCAACCCCAACTCTAAGGCGTGAGTATTTTCTGGTTTAACTTTTTGGGCAATACCATTAGTGGCAATTACCGATCCAGATTTTTCACCATATTGCCACGACAAATAGCCGGTTAGATCTTCGTTAAATTTATAGCTTGGTGTTAATTGTGCAGTAAACAGCAAATCATCGTAATCACCCTCAACCGCGTTATTCAAACGCCCTAGTTGATTTTGACGAATGGTTTTAGCGTTGGCAACCTGAAGTCTTTGCTCATTAGTCAAACTAGCATATGCATCGCCTGGATTGGCGCCAGTCTTGTTGAAGTAGCGCTTGGCTATACCATCCGCTATCTGCAACTGCTGAATAGAGTTAGCACCGGGTATTAACTTGCCATAATCGTTATTAGTTTTTGTTTTGGTAGGATTTGCCACTGTGGGATCGGGTAAAGTTGACCGCGTATCAGAGGCAAAGCCACCCGTATTGATGCCTCTCACAGTATCGGGGTTAAATGCCGCCCCCACGCCATTATTGGCAATAAGCCGTTCATTTGAAGTAGAGCGATCTTCCAGAGTAGTTCGCAAGCCGGAGGTCAAAGTAAATTGATCGGTAAAATGTAAATCAGTCTCACCAAACAGCGCGCCAGATTGTGTACCCACCGATGTCCTTTCTTTTACCCGTGCATCTGCTAATACATCTTTAAGTATTGCCCGGCCAGCGCCTGGGTTACCGATAGATGAACCCGTTAAGGCATTATATTGACCATTAGTTGCAAACCAGGCACCCGCATCGGAACCCCAGCCAGTTTTTCCGTCAATGTCATCCCACGTTTTAATGGCATAAACCCCGGCTTTATAATCAGCAAATCCGCCAGGCTTATTAGCAATCTTTAGCTCTTGAGTCCATTGTCGATATTGCACCCCTCCGCCGCCATCAACACTAATATCAAACGGCGTACCTTCGTCATTATGGGCATCAAAACTATATTCACGCACCCCGGTATTTGACGACAGTACATGACTATCAAGATCCCAATCTACATTAATGGATCCGCCTTGATTGGATACAGTCTGCCCTTGGTTCTCGTTAAACCAGACCGTTCCTCGTGCTTGACCGCCAACATAGTCGTTATAGGAAAAGCCTCTATTTTGGAAGTAATCTCTACCAGGGGTAAAAGTACTAGAGATTCCATTTTCCTTGCCAGTAATTGGATCCGTGGTTCGCGCATAAAATCCAGCTAACTTGGCTCTTGCCTGCGTGCCTGTAGGATCAACCAAGTTACCGTTGGCAAATTTATAAGGTGAATCATGGTAAAAGGTTAAACCATTTTGCAACTGTGGCTGCTCTGGCTCAAAGTCGGCAGTTAACTTTGCAGTTATCGTTGATGTAGGCGTAAACAATAATTGTGCGCGGCCACTCAACCGGTCTTTGTTATACAAACTGTAGTTACTGTCATGCTGCTGAGTATAAAAGCCACGGCCTTTATCGACGATAAAAGATGTTCTAAAAGCCAGTACGTCGTCGATAATCCCGCCGCCCATTGCACCTTGCAAGATAAGTGCTTCACGCTCTCCATAGGTTGCAGACAGTTCAGCCGTTGGTGTAAACGTCGGTGCTTTAGATTTTACGTTGACCTTACCAGAGCTGGCACTTAAGCCGCCTTCAGTCCCTCTCGGTCCACGCGTTACTTCGACTGATTCCACATCATAAAAACTAAAGTTAGCCAACTGAGATAAGCCATAACTAACGCCATCAACAGTTACGCCAACGCTCGGATCTTGAGTTTCACTGAATGAGCGCTTACCCAAGCCACGAATAGATAATGACGCACCACGCGTGTTGTTTTGGTTAAATTGCACGTTGGATGCACGGCGAGTAATTGCCCCCAAGTCTAATGACAACTCGCGCGATAGCTCTTGCCCAGTAACCACAGATACCGATTGGGCAACGTCATGCAGCTTTGCCAGCTTAGGCCGCGCTTTAACGACCACTTCGCCCAGATTATCGGTTTCTGCCGCTTCTTTTGCAGCAACGGTTTCTTCCGGCACAGCGGTAGGTTCGGCAAGTGATGGCTCACCAGCAGCCGGAGCCACTGCACCGGCCGCGCCAGCTTGCTTAAGTGAATCACGTTCATGTTGCACAGCTTCTAACTGCGCTTTTAACAGCGCATTTTCTGCTTCTAAATCACTAACGGCTTTGGTGCTTTGTGATTTTTTTGCCGATTTTTTCGGTGCGGCATGCACGTCATTAACACTTATCAAAGAAGCACCAATTACTGCCGCTGCAACGCAAACTGTTAGCCTTTTTCTACGGCTAACCGATTCAGGAATATCCTGCCCCCGGCTTATGCCCTCTGCAAAAGTATCTGCCAAACTAAAATTCATTACCTATTTCCTCTTAATTTAAAAATTCATAATCCATGTACCGGCGTCAAGCCGATCAGGTGCGATGTGACAATTCCGTTTGCTCTTGGCTAACTGATTGAGCAGTTTGTTAAGCCCGAGCCACCGCACCGACAAGATTAGTTTTTAATTAAGCAAGGCATGTGCCATTAATATTAACTTGTAAATCTACGCTAAAAATTACCTCCATTGATTAACAACATACTGTTGATTTATATCTGTTTTTTAGAATTACAAAATTATTGCCGGGTAAGTTATTACTTACAAAAGAATACATTCTCATCCACATAAATTGCTTTTAGGTGCGCACGTTCTGTTGATGTGGTGTTTACAAAACAGCAGCTCAACAAATACATAAGTGTTTTTACTAATGCTATGCATTGCCGAACAGCAAGTTGTTTGCGCTTAAGGGGGCCTCTAAAAATTGCACTTCGACTGGTAACCTTGAAAAACCCACTCCGTCAATGGTTCGACAAGCTCACCACGAACGGAACTTATTGATTTATAAGACACCGTTCGCACTGAGTTTATCGAAGTGCGGGATTTTTCAAGGTTACCGACTGTTCGACAAGCTCGCAGCTCAATGCGAACGGTAACTTGATTAAATCAATTACTTAGCCGATCGTACTGAGCTCTGTCAAAGCATGGTCGGAAAAATTTAAATCCTCAGCTAACAGATCCAACTGAAAGCTGTTGCCGCAGACCGCAAAAACCAAAGCGTCATTTGGCCCTTAAATCTTCCCGCTCAACTGCACACCAAACCACGCTGGATAAGGGTTAGGGCTGTATGAGTTCCAGCCGCTTTCATGTTCGTTATTATTAAACAAGTTTTTGGCTATAAAACTCACATCCAAGATATTGTTTTTGGTACCCACACCAATCGTAAAATCGGTAAGACTTCGTGGCGTGGTTTTGCCGTAAAACGATAAGTTATCGAGCGTGTTGTAACCGCTTTGATAATTGGTATTAAAGCTGGTGTGGAAGTTATATTTTTCAAAAACCGGCTTGATGTATTCCGCACCGACCACAAAGCTCCACTTGTTAGCGCCCGACAAAGTTTTATTGCTGTAATCAAGATAGGGCGCTGATAAATACGCCAACTCGTCCGGCTTACCGGCATTGGGGTAGTCAATATATTTGGCAAGGTTATAAGCGCCATTCAAGCGAAACGACAGATTGGGAATAACGTTAAAGACACTATCCAATTCCACGCCATGCACACGCACTTTTTTAACATTGCCTTGCGCGCCGACGTAAACAATTTGCGGATTGCCGTTGTTACGATTGATTTCAGTCTGAAACTCATCAACCACCTGCACGGTTTGTTGGTAGTTGTGAATATCCATCACAAAGACATCGGCATTAACAATAATGGCTTTTTCCAACCAGAAGGTTTTAAAACCTAATTCCAGCGCATGGGTGTTTTCCGGTTTAACCGTACTAGACACACCGTTAATATTGATAGGTGCGCCGGATTTTTCACCATATTGCCAAGTTAAATAACCAGTGACATCGTCATTAAATTTATAACTGGGTGTCAGCTGGGCGGTAAATAACGTATCGTCATACTCACTGGTTACCGGTTTATATAGCTGACCAATTTGGTTAGATCGAATGGTTTTGGCGTTGCCCACCAGTATTTGTTGGTCCGGCGTCAAACTGGCATAAGCGGCGCCAGCGGTAGAGGTTATCGTCTTGCCAAAATAGCGATTGGCCACGCTATCTGCCAACTGTAATTGTTGGGTGCTGTTACCGGCTTTTAATGCCCCGTAATTCACACCATTAGCCTTATCCGTGGCAGTAGTCGCACTTGCCGTTGTTATAGAATCAAAACCATTTAATTGCACACCACGTACAGCAACAGGGTTTAAATTTTCACCCGACCCGTTACTTTCGATTCTTACTTCGTCCGTAGTTTTGCGATTTTCCCTGGTAACGCGTAGACCCGGAGTTAAAGTAAAGGCGTCGTTAAAATGTAAATCTGATTCGCCAAAGATTGCACCCGATAAGGTATTTGATTCGGTATTGCCAAATCTGCGAACGTCATTCAGGGAATCTTTAAGCAAACTAATTCCCGCCCCTCGATTTGTGGTGTTGTTTCTCTCCAAGGCATTGTATTGATTATTGGTAGCAAACCAGGCTCCGGCGTCTGCACCCCAACCGGCTTTTGAATTAATATCATTGTGGGTTTTCATCCCTATCAACCCGGCTCGGTAATCTATGACGCCGCCAGGTTTATTTTTGACATTAAATTCTTGGGTAAATTGGCTGTAATTAACCCCACCACCACCATCCAAGCTGATGTCAAACGGCGTGCCTTCGTCGTTGTGGGCATCGAAAAAGTATTCATGCACAGCCGTGGTGGAAGTAAGAATATGATCCGCCACATCCCAATCGACCTTAACCGATGCGCCTTGATTAGCTACGGTTTGCCCAGCGGTATGGTCAAACCAGACCGTATTACGCTGCTCGCCGCCGATATAGTCTGACCAGTTAAAGCCCCGATTCTGAAACAACGCCCGTGGTCCAAACTGAGTCACACCGGCCGCGTTAACAAAACCATTTAACTTGGATCGAGCTGTTCCACCGTTGGGATCCGTCAAGGCACCATTGGCAAACTTCAACGGCTGGCCATTGTGATAAAACGTTAAGCCATTTTGCAGCTGCGACTGCTTAGGCTCAAAGTGGGCAATGATTTTTGCTGTTAAATTAGACGTCGGCGTCAGCAAAAATTGCACTTTGCCGCTTAACCGGTCCCGGTTGTAAAGGCTGTAATTGGAGTCGTGATTATTCTCATAAAACCCGCGGCCTTTATCGACGATAAATGACCCGCGCCAAGCAAGCAGATCATCAATCACGCCGCCACCCAGCGCACCTTTTATAATCAATGCTTCGCGCTCTCCATAGGCTACTGATAAATCTGCAGTTGGCGTAAACGTTGGCGCTCGAGACGTCACCTTAACCTTACCAGAGCTGGCGGTTAAGCCGCCCTCGGTACCTCGGGGGCCACGTGTCACTTCGACGGTGTCGACATCATAAAAACTGAAGTTGGCTAGCCCGGTAAGACCGTAATTGGTTTCATCAACCACGACGCGGACACTGGGATCTTGAGTTTCTGCGGTGGTGCGCTTACCAAGACCGCGAATGGATAAAGATGCAGTTCGAGTATTGGCTTGGTTAAATTGCACGTTGGAAGCACGTCGGGTGATCGCGCCTAAATCTAACGCCAGCTCTTGGTCAAGCTGTTTGCCCGATACCACCGACACCGATTGATTTACATTATGTAATTTTTCCAATTTTGGTCGGGCTCGCACCACGACCTCGCCTAAATTATCGGTATTGGCTTCTTGAGCGACAACTTCGGCGGCTTCTGCTGCAGCGGTTGTCGGCTCGTTAGCTGTTGATGGTTCAGTGTTTGGAGCGGCCGCCACACCTTGTTTAAGCGATTCATTCTCTCGCTCCAGTTGTTCATTTTTTTGTTGCACTGCTTGTAACTGGGCCTTTAACTTAGCCAATTCGGAGTCATCATTTGCTGCTGCAACACTGGATGCTTTATTTTTCGATGGTTTCTTGGTTGCTGCATTCACATCCTGAATGGTTATTAAAGAAGCGCCCATCACTGCCGCCGCCACACAGTAAGACAACATTTTTTTACGACTGACATCCGGGGGAATACTCTGCTGTCGATTTAAATCATCAATAAAACTAACACCCAAATTATTACTCATCAGCGATTTCCCTTATTTAGAATTACAAGGATTTGTAATATCAGCAAGCAATAGAATCCCCCGCCCATTACGAGCAACGAAATCCACACTAACCCACTGATTAAATGACGGAAATTCTGTCTATTTGCAGAATTACCTGCTTTTATTAAAGCAAACGCTGTGCCACACGTCTGTTGATTATATTTTTTTATTTTCCATGTAAATCACTTATATCCAATTGATTTATATAAATTTTTAAAATATTCAGCTGCGTAAGTTATTACTGATCTTTCATGAACGATTGACTCAGCACTTAAGCTGCTGACTGGCGGCCACTCTGTGCTTATTGCGTGCTTATCAACCAACATAAAATGCCAAGCCGAAGCGAAAAGTAGCAACAGAATTGCTAAAACTCCTTAAACGAAAAAAGCCAGGAAGCTTGCGCTTCCTGGCTTTGGTCAGTTTTAAATCAGGAGTAAATTTAAGCGATAAGCTCCTTAATCACTTTGCCATAAACAACGGTTGGTCGTTCCGAGCGGCCATTGTGCAGGAATGTCGTTTTTAAATGATCCAAGCCCAATAAATTCAACACGGTTGCATGTAAGTCATAGGTATCAACGGCTTTGGATTTATCCGCGACTTGCAAGCCGACTTCATCAGTTGCGCCGTAAGTAGTGCCCGCATTGACGCCGCCGCCAGCCAACCATTGGGTGTAGCCCCAAGGATTATGATCGCGACCATTACCACTTTGACCGTATGAGGTGCGGCCAAATTCGGATGTCCATACCACCAGCGTTGAATCCAGCAAGCCACGTGACTTTAGATCAGCAAGCAAGCCGGCGATGGGTTTATCAACTGCTCGGGCGTGTTTGCTATGGTTTTCTTCAAGATTGGTATGTCCATCCCAGTTCCTGCTGTCACCCGCGACTTCTTGCGGACCGGAGACAACTTGAATAAAGCGCACACCACGTTCAACCAGGCGACGCGCCCGCAACAAGGTTTCGCCATAACTTTTGCTGGCTTCATCGTTCAAGCCATAAAGTTCTTTAGTCGCATCGGATTCTTTCTTAAGATCGACCGCTTCCGGCGCAGTTGTTTGCATACGCGCGGCAAGCTCATAAGATTGGTTTCGTGCTTTTAGTTCAGTATCTTGAGGATACTTCGCGCTTTCCAAACCATTTAAGCGGCTCAATAAATTCAATGCACCGCCTTGTTGTTGTGCGGCCACTAATTCTGGGCGATCTAAAAACAAAATTGGCGAGTCGCCCGGACGGAATGCCGCACCTTGATAAACCGCCGGTAAGAAGCCGGAACTCCAGTTAATAGAGCCGCCGGTAGGTTCTTTTTTGTCGTTATAAAGCACCACATAAGCCGGTAAATCCGGGTTAGCGGTGCCCAATGCGTATTGAATCCATGCCCCCAAAGATGGACGACCTGGGTTTAAATCGCCGGTATTCAATTTAAGAATTGAAATGTTATGCGTAGCACCAATGGTGACACTGGATTTAATAAAGGCCAATTTATCGGCATGCTGGGCTAAGTTAGGCAGCAAATCGGAAAACCACGCGCCACTTTCGCCATGTTGTTTCCAGGTTCTGTTGGTCGCATAAAGCTTACCTGTGCCGCCACGCACACCGCCTTTAATGCCTTCCATAAACGATTGTGGAATTTCTTGCCCGGCTAGTTTGATCAACTCAGGCTTATAGTCATAAAGATCCAGCGTACTAGGCGCTCCATCCATGTGCAGCCAGATGACTGATTTTACTTTGGCCGGAAAATGCGGCTGCTTTGTCGCTAATGGATCAACCACAAGATCGCTGGCCATCGCTGAGGAAAATCCGCCAAACCCTGGCAGAAATCCGCTTGCAGCCAAGCCACCAAGGCCAAGTCCTGATTTAACTAAAAAGTCTCTACGTGATTTATTGCTCATGTCATTGATCCTATTTTAAATTTTTAAACTTACCCGTTCATGATGATCGGCTTAGGCTGTCGCCAAAAGTAACTGCCGTTTACGGTTCCCCTGCGGAGCGTCACCGTTGTTAAGTTAAGCCGTTCGTGGTGAGCCTGTCGAACCATGAATGGCTTAACTTAGAACTTCGGATTTTTCCATTCACCCTTCGACACGCTCAGGGCGAACGTAAAAATCCTTAACTTAATTGCAGTGCCCGGAGCATGGGAACGATTTACCTGGATCAAAAGCGATAGCTAAACTCGTTTGAATTGGCAACGGTATGCACCAAGTCAACAAACGCTGCCGCTCTGACTGGATTCAACGCTTGCGTATCTTTCAGACCCGTCGGAATGCTCACCGCAAACTTACCTGTGGTGGCCTTTTGCAAGATGGTTTTTTCCTGAGTGTTCAAGAATTCTTGCAACGCGCTTTTTTCAGCATCCGTAGGTGTACGAGCAAACAAGATTTGATAGAGCTTGTTTAATTGCGCCGACTCATCGTTGCCTGCTTCGGTAATCACTCTGCCTGCCAAGGCTTGCGACCATTCAAATACCGTATCGCTATTGAACAATGCCAAGGCTTGCAGCGGCGTAGTGGTCACGTCACGTTTGCTGTGTACTTGCTGCGCTGAGGCCATATCGAATGTTTGCAACAGCGGGTAAGGCACACTGCGTCGCGTGAAGATGTACAGACTGCGACGATTTTGATCGTGCGGATCTTTTGATGCTTTCCATTTATCTCCCGCACCCAGATTGCCTGGCACCGGCGGGAATACACTTGGACCGCCGACATTGGCTTCAAGCTTACCGGAGGCAGCCAATAGTGAGTCACGAATCTGCTCAGCATCTAAACGCTGTCTAGGGAATACTGCCAGCAGCTTGTTTTCAGGATCAGCTTTGGCGGCATCTTCGCGGTAATCAGATGATTGACGATAAACGCTCGACAACAGGATTTCCCGATGCAGCTTCTTGATGCTCCAACCTTGTTTGATAAAGTTGTCCGCCAAGTAATCAAGCAATTCAGGGTTGCTGGGTTTTTTGCCTGCCTTACCAAAATCGCTGACAGTTTCAACGATACCGCGACCAAAATATTGATCCCAGACCCGATTAACATAAACCCGCGCTGTTAAGGGATTATTTGGGCTGGCGATCCATTTGGCCAACGCTGCACGACGTCCGGATGAAAACGCTAATGGTTCAATCGCCGGTTGCTCATCATTTATGGCGGCAATAAAGCCTGGTTGCACTTCATCTGTTGGTCTATCAAACACACCGGCAAATCGAATATGCGTAGGTGGTACATCGGCATGACCCAGTTCAGTTACTGCTGAAATTTTCGTTGACCCTTGAGTAGGTAAGAGTTTGTCGAACTTCTTTAATTCTTTGTCTAACTCTTTGTACTGTTTAGATAATTCTGCATACTCGGGCTTGTAATCTTTAGCACCGGGTTGGGAATTATCGGCATAGAACGCCGCCACATCAGAATCTTTAGCGTTATTGTCATAACGATGACGAACCCAACGCTCTTCAGGGGTCAGCTGGTTTAATGGCTTATTAAGAGCTACTTGAGTTTCTAATGAAAAACGCTCGTAGTTATATTTTCTACCTGCTTCTTTAATGGGTTCCAGCAGTGCTTTTTGTTTGTCGCGAATGTCTTTAGTGGCGTCTTCCCATTTTTTCCAGTCCGCTTCATAGGCATGTTCGACCTTGCCTTTCGCAGCGGGAATGTTGTCCACCGCGTGGACATTGGCAAAGAACGATTGCAGCTGGTAATACTCTTTCATCGAGATATTATCGAACTTGTGATTGTGGCATCTGGCACAACCCACTGTTTGCGCTAAAAACACTTCTCCGACTGTATCGGTGATGTCGGTCGTGTTTTGAAACTTCTTTTGTACCAAGTCGCGGGAGTTACTGTCGTCCGGGTAACTTCTTAAAAAACCGGTAGCAATCAAGGCATCCGGATTGCCCGGTGCAATTTCATCACCTGCTAATTGCTCAGAAACAAATTGACTGTATGGCTTGTCTTGATTGAAGGCATTGATAACGTAATCGCGATAACGCCATAAGCTTTCGCGGGTTTCGTCATTAGTAAAGCCGGAACTGTCGGCATAACGAGCAAGATCCAACCAGCGGCGCGCTTGTCGCTCACCGTATTTTGGCGATGCCAGCAAGCGATCTGCCAGCTTTTCGTAGGCATCCGCTCCGGCATCGTTGACAAAGTTTGTCACTTCATCGGGAGTAGGAATTACGCCCCAGGCATCCAAGGTGGCCCGACGTACAAACGCTGCACGATCAGCATCCGGTGATGGCGTAAGACCTTTAGCTTCTAAAGGCGCCAGCACAAAAGCATCTAACGGAGAACGTACCCAGCCCTTGTTATTTACATTGGGCTGCTCCGGCGCTTTAATCGGTTGATATGACCAGTGTTTAGATTTTTTAGCTGTCGGTGCCTCGGCAACAACCTGCGTTTTATCGTTAGCGACAGGCGTTGCTTGGGCAGGTTGCGCTGCCGCCTGCGGGCTTGCTGCCGGAGCTGTTTCAATAGTCGCTGGTGCAGCCTGAACACCAATCGCGCCAACAGAATTATTGAATAGATCGACCGCTGACCTTGACTCTTCGGCGGCCAGTACCGAGAGCCCAAAGAGAATGGTAGAAAAAAATTGTTTGTTCATGAACTTCCTCCAGAAATAAAATACGGCGCGATTATGACTAAGCCAAGCAAGACTTTTTTAGGCTACACAACGTCATAATCGGCAATTTACTTGTTGTATGTTTCGACTACTGCTTAGGTGCTGGAGGAACAATTTTGCTTAGTTTGCCACCTTCTTCTTCGTAGTTTTGCGCGCCAACGGCACCCACTACCTTAAAGCCTTTTGCTGTTAGCAAGTCGGCCGTAGCACCTGCCCGGCCGGCATGATTTGATACGGTGACAATATTTCTATCCTTAGGAATAAACGCTAAGTTTTTCTCCACATCAGCCGCTTGGATACTTAAATAGACCGGAAATCCGCCATTTTTAGTGAGCTCGTCAGGACGACGGACATCGATAATAGTTAGCTGTTCAGGATGCGCCAGTAAGGCATCAAATTGGGCACGGTTAAGTTTTGGCGTCTTGTATTTATATTCAGCCGCCGGAGCTGGTGCCTTTATTTCGTCTTTAACCGGGTCCGCAGCGAACGCCAAGGACGATGAGAGAATCATTAACAGCATTAACAGCTTGGATAGAACTTTCATATTGCTACTTTCCTTTTTAAGTTTCTAAGATGATTTGGATAAAACTTATGTAAAGCATTTGATATGCCAACATAATAAAAAGACATTAATGCGAATTGCTTTTTAATTTAAGCCATTGATTTTGAATTGCATTTCTATAGTTCCTCGCCAACTCAATGCCATGCGCTATTTTAAATTGACAAGGCTTCTGCCTTCTGACCAACAGCCAGGTAGCACACCTTGTCGGTCTGGAAGCATCCAGAAGAAGCAAATTGCTGGGCTGATAGTGCCCAGCAATAAATCGACAAAAAAGACGGGGCCTTAAATAGCCGTAGGAGCGGGCCGTGCCCGCGACAATAAATATATCGCGGGCACGGCCCGCTCCTACAAGAGGTAATTACTGCTCAGACCCTTAAATCTTGCCTCTGATCGCCACACCAAACCATTGCGGCTGTCCAGGGTTGGCAGAGTTCCAAGTTTGCGTCGCATAGGTTTGATTGTTAAACAAGTTTTTGGCGATAAAAGACAAATCAAACAGCTTATCGCGTCGACCAATACCAATAGCAAAATCGGTCGTGGTATTGGCTGCGATATAACTGTAACTAGACAGTGAAATATCACTCTTAGAGCCGCTGGTGTATGCGGTATTAAAGCTGGTATGGAATTCGCTATTGCCCAACACATTGACACCCACTAATGCTAATGGGAAACGCACTTCAGGCCCTATGTTGAAGGTAAACTGCGAAGCACCCGGCAGACGCTCACCGGTTGCATCAAAAAACGCCGGTGAACCGGGCCAGTTTAATTCAACAGGTTTAGCCAGGTTCTTAAAGTCCGTATAGATAGCATCATTGAATGACCCGGAAAAACTGATCGAGGTATAGGGTATACCATCATAAGCACCGTCAATCTCCACCCCTAACGCCCTTACACCCTTGGCGTTACCGGTAGTAGATAAATAGGTTGGATCGGCGGCCGGGTTGGTTTGGCGGGCAATGTTAGTCGAGTACTCATCAACAATGCGCACAGCTTGTTGGTAGTTAGTAATATCAGTGTAAAAAAAGTCCGTATTAAACGTTAACGTTTTATCAAAGAATGATGACTTTAAGCCGATTTCATACGAGTTGGTTTTTTCCGGATCGGCCAGGTTTGCCACACCATTGTTAGTTTGAGAAACCCCCGCTTTCTCAGCGTATTGCCAAGAGACATAAGAAGTCAGATCTTCGTTGAATTTGTAACTAGGGCTGACCACATAACCGGGTTGAGTCGATTTGTAAGGCTTGCCCGGCTCTTTGTCCCAAAGCACACCGATTCCAGATCCTGCCCGGATAGATTTAGCATCTCTAACCTGAGCTTTTTGGGTATTATTTAGTCCGGAGTTATAGTTTGCAACGCCAAAATACTTCTGCGCCACTGCATTGGCAATGGCTACCTGGTTAGGATCGGCAAGCGCAGCGGCGGTCAAGTTTCCATTAGCATCAGAACCAAAGCCACCGGTATTTACGCCGTTGACTATTCCCGGATTGAGGCTGGCCCCCGTGCCGTTGTTAACGATATATTTTTCAGTCTGCTGATGGCGGTTCTCATTACTAAAACGGAAACCCGTAGTTAAGGATAACGGCTCAGTGATATGCCATTTTGCTTCGCCAAAAATTGCCCCAGTTTGGTTGTGAATGTAATAAGGTCCATTGGTGGCCAACTCTTTCAATGAATCAGTCATCAATTGACGACCGGCACTGTTTGTATCCAATCTATTGTATTGATTTGTTGACGCGAACCACGCCCCTGCATCAGCCCCGAAGCCAACCGCGTTGTCTTTGATTTGATCCCTATCAAGCAAATAAATGCCCGCCGTGTAATCGACCAATTTGTCGATTTTAGAGCTCACTTTTAGCTCTTGGCTTATTTGCACGAAACTAGGCACGCCACCACCGCCATTTTTGCTTATATCAAATGGTGTACCTTCATCATTGCGAGCCAGGAATTCATAATCTCTAACTGCAGTAATTGAGTTGATATTGAAATCGCCAACGCGCCAGTTTAAATCGACCAAGCCGCCTTTGCTGGCGGTGATAAGCGGTTGCTGATTGTCTTGATTAACTGTTTTTCTTTGGTTGCCTTTCAGATAATCATCTTCGTAGGTGTATTGAGTATTAAGATCCTTAAACCAGCGTCGATTTAGCCTGGTTTTAGCATCAGTACCTAGAGCATTTATTGCGCCGTTGGCATACTTAGTCGGCGTGGGAAAGTTGTAAGTAGCGCCATTGGTGTATTCTTCGCCGCGCGGTTGGGCGTCAAAACTGATACGGGCATTAAAGTTTTCGGTAGGGGTAAATAGTAATTGCACACGCCCGGCTACCCGGTCTTTGTTATACCAAGTTTCTCTATTGTTATATTCATTGGTAGTCGCGCCTAGCGCCTTGTTAACGTGTATCGCACCACGCCAAGCCAGCACATCATCGATCACTGAGCCGCCACCTGCGGCATCGCCAATGTAGGTATCATAGTTACCATAAACCAGCGAGTAACTGGCCTCAGGAGTAAATGATGGTCGTCTGGTGTTTAAGCGTACCACGCCCATATTGGCATTTTTACCGCCATTGGTACCCTGTGGACCACGTGACACTTCTATCTGATCTAAATCGTAATGGTCAAAACTGGTCAGCGGGTTGTAAGCATAAGGCACACCATCAACCACGGTAAGTACGCTTGGATCTTGCGCATCGGTCTGCGCTTGTTGGCCTACGCCACGAATCGATAAGCTGCTGGTGCGAGAGTTACCATAATTCCACCTGACGTTACCGGCACGCTGCAAAATTGACTGTAAATCCTGCGACACTTGCCTGTTCAACTCTTCGCCCGTTCTTACTGAGGACGAACGCGGCACATCTTTGACTTTTTCAAGACGCGGCCGGACTTTACCTCTGACCACCACTTCACCCAAATTATCGGTTTCAGCGGCTTCTTTTTTGGCCAATTGTTCTGCAGGGGCTGTTTCAGCAGGGATGGGGACTGATAAATCATTAGCGGCGGCCGGTGCAGCTTCGCCAACCGCCGCGCTTGAAGTTATCGACTGTTTAAGTAAATCGCGCTCACTTGCCACCACATCGCGATCTCTTTGGACCGCCTCCAACTGTGCCTGCAATCGAGCAACTTGCGCCTCTAAAGCATTGGGGGCTTTGTTGTTTTTTGCAGCTTTCTTAGACGCTGCGTTAGCATCCTGAGCAACCATCAAAGCTGAGCCAACGATAATGGCCGACACACAAACAGACAGCTGTTTTCTTCGGCTTATTGCATTCGGTATGTCTTGATATTGATTTACGCCCGCTAAGATAGCTCCTGGCACTCTTAAACTCATTGTTAATTTCCTCTTGTCTAAAAATCCAATCCATTGCCACCAAATCACTCAGTTGCGTTGAACCGTTTTTTCTTGTGGTTAGCAGATAATTAGTCATAGAGATTGTTGCTAGGCATTGGTTAGCCCCTAAAATCACTATGACTTTAGAACTAGAGCAAGACGCACGCCACTAAAGCCACATTGATTTTATTTCTTCAAATAAGCCAAGGTAATTTGTTGAATTTCAGTAGTTTTTTATAAAAGATTCCGAATATTTAGATAATCAATTTCAGTTTTAGCATTTGGCTAAATAGAACTTTGCTGCTTAATAACAGGCACATTGTTGAATCAGTGCCCGTAGATGAACATAATTAAAGCGCTTTGATGTTGCTCATAGCCGCCATCAACATTGTCCCTGCGCTCTGCATTCGGGACGCTAAATCGTCCTAACCACGCAGAGCATAACTGCCATTAAGTTAAGCCGTGCGTAGTCGACTGCATGGAGAGCCTGCCCCGCTTCATCGGGCATGGAGCAGTTTCCGAGAGGCTGTCGAACCATGAATGGATTAACGTAGAGCGGCGTATTTTTCCATTCCCCCTTCGACAAGCTCAGCGCGAACGGAATAATCCTTAACATAATGGCAATGACGCAGAGTATGGAAACTTTTGGCGTAATCCTTACTAATACTTCAATGTCCCCCTGACATAATAAAAAGCTCCATCAACCGGAAATGGCGAAAACGTTGGATATACCGCGGCATTGGTTGCCCCACGTGTTTTAGGAATTGTTTTGTCAGGATGGATGTCGAACACGTTGTTAGAACCCAGCACCAAATTTATATTTTTGGTGATGTCATAGCCCACTGAAAGATCGGTAAGCGCGGTATCTTTGATTGTGTTTCGGGTAAATGGCGCCAAGCCAGTACCGGCATCGGACGATAGCTGCGACGATTCGCCGTAATGCGTGACACGGGCATTAATGCTCCAATCGCTGATTAAATAATTGGCGGCGAAGGACAGCTTGTATTTGGGATTACTATCTTCCAGCCCTGACACAATCACCGGGGTGATTAGCGGCCCGCCGCCCAGTTGCGCAGAGGCTTTTTTGATGTCGGTCACTTGGGTGTCAATATAAGACGCTGCAAAATTCCATTTAATGTCGCCGTAGGCTTGTAAGTCTGTGCGCAAATCCACCGCCGCATCGACGCCTCGGGTACGCGTATCAACACCATTAGTAAAAAATGCTAGGTTAGCCGAGTTGCCTTGGAAGAAGATGCCGTTGCTGGCGATGGCGTTGTTAACAGCAGGCCCGCTCAAGTTGCCAGTATTGACGATTCGATCCGTGACATCAATTTGATAAATATCAACCGACGCGAATACTTTTTCGAACGGCTCAAACACCAGCCCCACACTGTAATTGGTCGATTCTTCCGGAGTCAGTGACGGCGCCCCCAACAACTTAGCGGCTGGAGAATTTACCGCCAATTGAATATTGGACACGGTTGGCGATACATTGGTGGCCGAAAAGTTCTGCTCGGCCAACGTCGGCGCCCGAAACCCAGAACTTGCGGAGCCGCGCACGGCAACTCGCCGATTAAAGTCATACCGTGTTGAGCCTTTACCTATCGCGGTATTGCCTGCATCGCTGTAATGTTCGAAGCGGCCTGCAAGAGAGACTAGCCACTCCGGCGTCAGCTTAGTACCCAGTTCGACATAGCCGCCTTCAACATCACGGAACTTACTTCTAGCATCGGTAAACTGATAGCCAGGAAAAGCCTGTGAGCCTTCTTTATATCTGGACGCGGCATCACCGGCTCGAAGCTCATAGCTTTCTCGGCGATATTCCACGCCACTAGCAACATTTAAGGGCGCTGGCAGAAAACCAACATCAACCGGCTTGGTCAAATCCAAATTGGTCGTTGATTGGCTGTTTATAAAGCCGCCATTATCAAATTTGGTTGGACTGAAACCTTTATCGTTAAAGAGCGCTCTGTTGGCTGAGTGATCGACAATGATGTCTGCATCATCTTGACCATAAGTGGAACTTAGATCCCAGCGGCCATCGTCCAAAAACTTGCCTTTAGCGCCTCCGGTCACCGCAAAGTCAGTTTCTTCGATACCGATAGTCGGTACATAACCGGTCGGATATAAAGCAGGTAACGAGTTATAACGCCGGAAATTTTGTTGGGCGACAGCGGTGCGATGCCCAGCTGTAGCAAAACTATACAATTCAATATTGTCAGCCAATTTAAAGCCCGCGTTGTACCCCAATGTATAGAGCTCATAGGCTGGCTCACCGGCAATTCTGTTTACCCAGCCAGGACTGGCAATATTGGCTGCCTTAATGTTCGGGTTTAGTCCTGAGTTGTTGGTGTGATCCTTATCGGTCCATTCTGCGCTTAAGTTAAGAAAGCCTTGGTCAGCTTTACCCAACTTAAACCCGCCATTGACACCAACGTTAATGGTCTCGCCATTTTCGTTCTTTTGCGGGTTAACATCACTAGGATCGTAACGGCCGAATCCCGCTGTAACGGAACCGCCATTATCAGCAGCTTTGAGAATAATATTAACTACACCAGCGATAGCATCTGTACCGTATTGCGCCGCCGCACCGTCTTTTAAAATCTCTACGCGTTCAATGGAAGTAACCGGGATTTGCGCCAAATCAACCGCAGTAGCCCCTGCAAAGGTACCGGAGGCATTAACAATAGCAGTGGAGTGCCGACGTTTACCGTTAATAAGTACCAGCGTTTGATTGGGGCCTAATTGACGTAGCTGAATTTGCCGGGTTAAGTTGCCGACATCCCCGCTTCTCGCGGGTGCATAGAAGGAAGGCTCCAGTTTATTGAGCGCATCAATCAAGTTGACTTGGCCGGTGCTTTTTAAGGTACTGGAAGAGATAACCGACACCTGCGTAGCGCTATCACGCGCCTTAGTGCCAGCCTGTCGACTGCCTACGACCACTACCTCACCCAACGCATCGGTATTGGCATCGTTACTCGCCGTAACAACTTCAGCGGGTGAAGCAGCAATTTCTGCCGCTGCCGTTTCAGGTGGAGCCGTCTGCGAATTTGCTGCAACCGACTCCGTTGGGCCCTGGGTATGCAGCTGCTTAAGCGCCGCGTTTTCTTGTCGTAGACGCTCAATTTCGGAAGCCTGTGCAATCAACAGACTGTCGGTTTGAGCTTTAGTTTTAACCGTTTTTTTCGATGCGGCCTCAACGGTTTGAACGCTTACTAAAGAAGCGCCCACTACTAAAACAGCAATGCACCCGGAAAGATATTTTCTGCGGCTAACTACAAGCGGAACTTCAGGTTGCAGGTTTAAATCTATTGAATAACTAACATCCAAACTATTTTTCATAACTAATTCCCTATTATTTAAAAAATTCAATTTGTTAAAACAGCAATTCATTTTTACTAGGCTAATACCGCAATCAGCCCGGGTGCCTCCTTACAAACTACGAGGGGCACACAAGGCCTTATTTACAACTTGGCACTCACCATAAACCCCACCCAGCGCGGATAGCTTGGCGCGAAGGTATTCCAGTTGGTATAAAAGTCATAGTTGGTATCAAAGACATTCGTCACTAGAAAAGTCGCATCAAATAATTTATCTCGTCTGCCCAAACCAACCGCAAGATTAGTGATGCCATAGGGATCGGCCACCGCATATCGCGATAGCGACGGATCGTTTTTATAGCTAGAGGTAAAGCGATAGTTGACGTTGGAGTGGAACTCCAGGTTATCAAATACTGGTCGCGCAAAATCGGCGTTGAGGTTGAATGTGAACTGGGGAGCACCGGGCAGAGTTTTGCCGCTGGCATCGTAATAAGGAATAGAACTGCCACCGAGTTCCAACGGTTTGGCTAAGAATTTGAAATCCTTATAGCGTGCATCGTTATATGCGCCAGCGAAACGCAAGGTGGTGTATGGAATTCCGGTATAAGTCGCATCAAGCTCAAGTCCTTTTGTTTGTACTTTAGGTACATTACCCAGGCCGCTGGTATAGGCAATCTTGCCGTCATTGTTAAGAATGGTTTGCGCCTGATCTTCAAAGTACATCGGCTGAAGATAGTCATCAATGTTGGTCAAGAACACATCCGCAGCAACAAATAAGGATCGATCAAAAAGCGAAGACTTAAGTCCTAATTCAAAGCTATTACTTATTTCTTCATTGGCAAGTGCAGACTTACCACCGTTACGTGTTGCCCCGACAATTTGCGAGATACCCGCTTTTTCACCATGCTGATAGGTAAAGTAGCCGGTATGATTTTCGTTGAATTTATAGATAGGGCTGAAGGTTGCCGTCGGCAACAATTTCTCATAGGCTTCAGCCTCAACATTTTGGTAAAGCCCGCCAAGCCTAGCAGTTCGGATTGCCTTGGCATCGGCGACTTGTTGCTTTTGTGCTCCACTAAGATCCGCGTAATTAGCGACATTGAAATATTTCAATGCAACTGAATTGGCTAGCGCTTGTTGCTGAGCCGTATTGGCGCCAAGAACACCACTGGCATTACTGTTGAATCCGCCTAGACGAACATTGTTACTAGATGCCGGATTTAATTCGGCACCGAACCCTTGGTTCTCAATCAACCGTTGTGAGTTGGTATTTCGATTTTCACTCGTTAGACGCAAACCGGCATTGATCGTTAAAGGCTCGGACACATGGAAGTTAACGTTGCCGAACCCGGCCACACTTTCATTATTAATATCGTCTTTTGTTTTAACAAACAACCGGTCAATTGAGTTCAACATCAAATTGCGTCCGTTGCCATCGAGGTCAAGGTTTTTGTACTGGTCAACGTTGGCATAATAGGCTCCCGCATCGGAACCGTAACTAATTTGGCTGCGCCGGTCAGGCATTACGTTCTTGAATAAATACACTCCCGTCTGATAATCAATCAAACCGCCTGTTCTTGAGCTAAGTTTTAGCTCCTGGCTGTACTGTTCATATTCAACGTGACCCGGTGTCGGCGACCTATCAATATCGAAGACTGTGTTGGGTCCAGCGCTAGAGATGCCGTTGTCAAAGTAATAATCCCGGTACGCGGTAATTGAATTGAGGGTGTGATTACCAACATCCCAAGACAGATTTAACGATCCGCCTTTAGTGCTGTACTTGCTTGGAACTTGGTTGAGCATGTCATATTGATCACCGAAGAAATTGCCAGCGACGCTGTAATTTTGTTCTTGTGCAAACCAGCGCCGACTGAGCCTTCCCGCCTGCTCCAGTGCCTGATTTACCTTAATGCGATTTCCCGATGCATTAACTGTGTCATAGAAGTTGGGAGTGGGCCTTGGAAAAGCCACATAGCTGCCATACTCACTAATAGTTGGCGTGTATTCCAGGCTGAGCTTAGCCTTAATGCTATCCGTGGGAGTCAACAAAAACTGGAGACGCCCAAAGGTACGATCACGGTTTTGGAAAGTGGTTTTTGGCTCATTGAGGTTTTTTACTTGACCGTCAGCTTGCTCACGGTAAAACGTCCCACGCCACGCCAATAAATCATCCTTGATCGGCCCACCAAATACAGCTTGAGTTCTCAAGGTATTTAGCTCTCCATAAGTAATAGAAGCACTGGCTTCTGGAGTAAAACTCGGGGCGCGCGTCTTAATAGTAATTCGCCCAATACTCGAATTTTTTCCGCCTTGGGTACCTTGTGGGCCTCGGGTCACATCAAAACTTTCAAGATCGATAAAGTTGGTAGAGGCCGCAATTGCACCAGTACCATAACCCTCGCCATCGACCTCCGTGCCGACGCTGGGATCAAGCTGACCAACGCCACTCGCCCAGCCAACGCCACGAATAGTCAAACTAGCGGCTTGCGGATTATTGAACCCCATGCCGACATTGCCGACGCGGGTAATAATGTCACGGAAATTAACGGTATTCTGCTTCTCTAGCTCTGTACCCGCGACAACGGAAACAGATTTTGGGACATCTTTTAACTTCTCTAGAGGACTAATTCGTCGTCCTCTTACAACAACCTCACCAAGGTCATCGGTTTCCGCCTCCTGCTGAGCAACCACCGCAACAGAAGCAGCTTCAGTTGCCGATGGCACTACTCCATTTGCCGCTGTAGCGGCTACGGCAGAATCAGCAACGGTACCTGTTGCCGGTGCAGCCGCCACGACTTGTTTTAGCTGCGTATTCTCTTGTTGCACCGCCTGCAGTTGGCCGCGTAAACGCGCAATTTCGGCAGCCTGGGCATTTAACAGACTATCCGATTGCGCATTATTTTTTGCCGCTTTTTTCGATGCGGCCTCAACGGTTTGAACGCTTACTAAAGAAGCGCCCACTACTAAAGCCGCAATACACGCTGAAAGTTGTTTTCTGCGGCTAACCACCTGTGGAACTTCAGGTTGCAGGTTTAAGCCTATTGAATACGTAACATCCAAACTATTTTTCATAATCAATTCCCTATTATTTAAAAAATCCAATTTGTTAAAACAGCAATCCATTGGAATACGCACTCTGACTTTGCTCGACTGATAACAACTCTTTCCCTATGAATTTAGCCGAAGCTTCCCGTCAATATGACGAAAAACTTCTAGCCGTTGGCATTAGCGGCAATCCATGTTCTTAAGGGAAAAAGCCTAGTTTTTGGGCGTCAGACCGAACGATTTACAGAAATAACTAACTTAATAAAACGTACTGCTGATTGTTACACCCATCCATCGTGGATTCCCAGGTATGTATAAATTCCAGACAGATTGGTATCCATAATCCACATCGAATAAGTTCTTAACTAAAAAGCTTATTTCCAACTTTTTATCGCGCCGACCAAATCCGACTGAGGCATCTGTCAGGCCGTAAGCATCAACCTTGCTGTATCGCGAAAGAGAGGGGTCGGTGAGATAACTGCTTGTATAGTTGTAGTTGGCATTCGCAAAGAAATTGTATTTACCGAATACGGGCCAGGTATGGTCTGCGAATGCGTTAAAACTGAACGGACCTGCGCCAGGTAGACGCTTTCCGCTTACGTCGTAATAAGGAACGGATGTTCCACCCAATTCCAAAGGCTTCGCGTGAAATTTATTTTCCTCGTACCTAGCATCGTTATAAGCCCCGGATAATCTTAAGTTGGTGTTATCCAAGGAATAGGCGATATCCAGCTCCACGCCTTTTGAAGAAACTGCCGGTATATTGCCAACAGCGGAAATATAGGCGAGTAGACCATCATTATTAGCAATGGTCTGAGCTTCATCATAAATATAGCGATTGGCAACATAGTCTTTAATGTCTTGATAAAAGAGGGTTGTATTTACCGCGAGTGAGCCTTCTAAAAACGAAGATCTCAACCCTAATTCATAAGAAAAGTTTTTCTCAGCTTTGGTCGGCAGAGATGTTCCACCTTTAGATGTAGCGCCAACAATCTGCGAAACACCGGCCTTTTCGCCATATTGGAACGAAAAATAACCTGTTTGGTCATCGGTGATTTTGTAGCTTGGGCTAAAATTGGCAGTATATAAAAGCTGATCAAACGCTTCAGCCGAAGTTTGTCCATATACCCCACTTATTCGAGCCCTACGAATGGCTTTAGCATCGGCTAATTGTTGTCGCTGATCAGGGGTTAGAACCGCGTAGCTGGCTGCACCGAAGTACTTATTGGCTGTAGCATTAGCCAATGCCAACTGCGTTGCATTATTAGTTGTTAACGCCCCCGAACCATTACTGTTATACCCACCCAACTGTAAATTGTTGACACTAGACGGATTGAGCTCAGCAGCATTGCCCTGGTCGTAAATCGAATTGTAATTAACATCAGAGGTTCTCTTTTCCTTTGAAACGCGGAGCCCTGTGTTTAGGGCTAATTTATCGTTAATATTCCATTTAAGACTGCCGAACACAGCTAATGACGTATCGTCTTTCTCCGTGTATCCATTTGATTTCAGCCCATTTAGAGAATTTCCCATCAGATACCGGCCATTACCGTCCACATCGAGACGATCATATTGAGGCTTTGTCGCATAATAGGCGCCGGCATCAGAACCGTACTTGTTACCTCGGCCTAAACCTCCATTAGATCTAAATACATCCGCATAAAATACGCCGCCCTGATAATCAAGCACGCCGCCTTTATCTGAAGCAAATTTGAGCTCTTGCGTAAGCTGCTTGAAGTAACCAAGTCCGGAAGACGGACCCGTCAAAATACTAAAAGGTGTCGGATTGCTGAAATTCGGGCTACCAAAATCGAAGTTGTAATCCCGCCATGCTGAAATAGAGGTCAAGGTATGATTTGCTACTTTCCAGTCCAGCTGACCCGAAAATCCCCGCGTATCGTTGGCTATTGGGTAATGCTCGGCTCTATTGGATTCTTTTAAGTAATTACCGGCATAGCTCCAATTTGGGTTCTGCGAGAACCAGCGCCGTGTCAATTTTCCTGTGTCCTGATTCGCCTGATTGACAGCAATGGGCTTTCCATTTGCACCAATAGAATCAAAATAATCTGGAACCGCTCTGGGGAAAATTCCACCATTAGACGATATGCCATATTCCTTACTATTAGGTGTTATGTCGAAACTCAGACGGGCCTTAAGATTGTCCGTTGGAGTCGCCAGCAGTTGTAATTTTCCATAGGTACGATCGGTATTTCCATATTTGACTTCATTACCGCCGTTGTTTTTGGCATGGTAATAATTATTTTCAAATTGACCATCAGCTTGTTCACGATAAAACGTGCCGCGCCACGCTAACAAATCATCAATAACCGCACCGCCAGCTACTGCCCGACCTAACACTGTATTGTATTTTCCGTAAGTTAATGAGGCGGCGGCTTCATCATTAAAACTTGGCGCTTTTGAAGTGAAGGTTATCTTCCCAAGGCTGCCGGTGTATCCACCGGATGTGCCTTGAGGCCCTCGAGCAACATCAACCGTGTCCAAATCGTAATAACTGTTGAACACCGCCATATTCGAAATTATGTAAGGCACGCCGTCAACAGTAGTGTTAACGCTAGAATCTATACCCAGCGCACCGCCAGATCCCAAATAACCAACGCCGCGCAGAGTTAAGGCGGTGGTTGTCGGGTTGGTACTTGAGCCGCCCCATTTGATGTTGCCTATTCTTTTAACAATATCTCTAAAATTACTGACTTGCTGTTTCTCCAATTCCTTGCCCTCAACGACGGAAACGGATTGGGGAACATCTTTTAGCTTTTGCAGTGCGGTTTTGCGTTGTCCTTTTACAACAACCTCGCCGAGATTATCAGTTTCCGCGGCTTCTTTTTGAGCAACGACCGTTTCGGATTCACTGCCGGTTGAAACAGGTAGATTAGGTTCATTAGCTATTGCAGCCGCATCGGCAACAGGAGTTGTAGTTACATTTTGACTAAGTAAATTGCGTTCTCGCTCGGCTATCTGGCGCTCTCTTTGCTCTAATTCGCTTTCTCTTTGCTCTTTTTGCGATAACTGCGCCCGTAATCGGGCGATTTCGGCTTCATATTTACTGACCTCAGTGTTATTTTTGCCACCTTTCTTAGGTGCCGCCTGCACGTCCTGGATGCTCATGATTGAGACCCCGATTACTGTCGCAGCGATACAAGCAGACAGTTTTTTTATAGGGCTTACCGCATCGGGTATCTGCGGATAGCTAGCACTAGACAACGTTGAGCCTGACAAACTGTAAGTCATTCGATATTTCCTTATGTCTAAAATCCAACTCCCTTTGCAGCCACATCAAACAGATACAATGAAAATTAAATTTCGCTTGGTTATTAGGGGATCTCTAAAAATTATCCGTTCATGCTTCGACAAGCTCAGCACGAACGAATAAGTTACTGATTTGCTTAAGCCACCGTTCGCATTTATGCCCTGTGGGTACTGAGCTTGTCGAAGTGCAATTTTTAGAGGTTACCTTTAGATAATTAGCCATTCGGATTATTAATTTTAAATCCGTATGACTATTACCTTAAAGCAAACGTTGTGCCAGTAAGGAAGTTCTATTTTCGCCCCTCAATTTAAGTTATTTTTATGCCGTATCGACCTGATTTTTAAAGGCTTTTTTTGCTACATACTGCCTGTCTCAGACGCACCATTACTACCGCACATCATCAGCAGGTAATCAACACACGATCAATAGACAAGCAACAGCACGGCCCTGCTTATCAGCAGTCACAACTGCTCTTAATGTGCATTAATATCAACAGCTTAAATCCATACTAAGCGCACATATTGAAGGCGTTTTTTGTATTTTTTATGAAGAAAACCCATTCAAAATGGGTGACCGCATAGAACAAGTTAAATCCGGGTATATCGGCGAGGAAAAGGTGGTTTTTGTTGTCCAACGCAGCTAAGTAAATCTCTATATTCAGAGTATTTATTTAAGGTGAGTCTGACAGGAAGAATCGTTTATTTGAGGGGGACTTAGTTTGACTGCATTTCGTCAAATTAAGTTAGGTAGGCGGATAAAGGTTTGTTGGCTTTGTGTACCAGAGTTGAAGGTTCAAGCCTGGTACACACTCGACAGGTTCGTTATCGCTCATGTGTCCAGATAGGAAACATGAGCGAATTTAACGTCCCTTATTGATCTTTAATACGAATCAAATCGTGGCAAGCTTTGCAAGATTCGCCGACTTTGCCGAATTGAGTTTTGATAGCAGCAATGTCGCCAGTTGCAGCAACTTTAGCCAATTCGTTAGATGCTTCGTTGAAGGTGTTGGCAACTTTAGTGACTTCTTCTTTTTTCTGAAAGAATTCAGGCTTCAAACGAGTTTCTTTCCAGCCGATGCCATGGTCTGTACCTTCACCATACAACGCGCCCAAACCAGAATTAGCTACTGCAGCGATAGCATTGGCCGCAGCGGCAACGCTGTCTTTGTTGTAGGTTTCAGGATGATCAACTACTTGGCTTTTAATTTTGGAAATATTCCATGCTGCGAAGGAATACGCAGACTGCCGCCATCTAATTTGCTCTTCAATTGGACCCGCGACAGCAGCTGTCGCTGATGCAGCAATCAAAACGGCAAGGGTTAGTTTTTTTTTCATCTTCTCTTTCCTTTGGTTAGTGTTGTAAAAATTATAAACAGTTAAAAACTTGCAGGTGCTTGCGCCGTTTGTTGTTGCGTTGCGGCGGGTGTCGCTTGATTAGACTGCGATGTGCCGGCAGACGCCCAGGTAACTGAACAACAAGGATTGGTTATTTTGGTAAGTTGCGGCAGTTGTGTTATCCCGCCAGCAGCGCCCCAAGCAACCGTGCTCGATATAATCAAGGACAGTGAAAAACGTATCACACCGGCTTTGGTAGCCTCGTGCGCTGAAATTGCTTCAGCCAACACTCTGGGGATTTCTTTTTTGCCGGTCAACATAGGCTTAACCAAATTGGTTTTTTTAGCCACGCGGTAATACACGATGGCGACCAAATGCAACGCGATTAGACCGAGTAAGACGTTGATTGAGCTGTTGTGCCAACCAGTCAATTTGTCGCTGTCATCCTTATCGACAAAATTAAATAGAGGTCCTTGAAAAGCAATATCGTCGTTAGCAAACAAGCCAGTGCCTACCTGCACGCCGAGAGTAAGCAGCAAGCCAATGACTGACAACGCGCCGAGCGGGTTATGACCAATGCCTTCCCACTGGCCTTTTACATAAGATTTAACCCGTGAAAAAGTCGGGAAAAACGTCACAAAGCGCGAGTGAGTTGAGCCGATAAAGCCCCAGACAATACGAAAAACCAGCAAACCGAGGATGAAAATACCCAATCGGCCATGCCAGTCAATCCACTCACCACCCACTTTTGCCGTGGCATAAGCAGCTGCCACTGACGCAGCAAGCAGCCAGTGAAATAGCCTATGCGGCAAGTCCCAAAGGTGAATAGTTACTTTCATCTTACTTGCACCTTTTATTAACTAGCGTATTTAACAGAGCATCCATAAGGCTTGGTACTCGCCTTGGCTACTTTGCGACCGGCTTCAAGATCAGCCAACGCTGCTTTGACATAGTTTTCGGCCTTAGGAATATCAGATTTATCAGCTGACGGGATGCTATCTATGCCGCCTTTGTAAACCAGCACACCTTCAGGATTGATGATGAAAAACTGCGGTGTATTAGTGGCTGCATACAATTTGCCAATCACACCGTTCTGATCTAACACGGTGTTGGTTGGGGTAGCGCCGCGATGCTGATTAAGCTTTTGCGCGATTTCACCAGTCACATTGCCTTGTTTGTCTGGCGCAGAGGTAATCACTTGCAACCAAACGATGCCCTTAGCCACAGCCTCTTTTTGTAAATCAGGAATGTTGCCGCTTTCATAATGTTTTACGACAAATGGACATTCATGATTGGTCCATTCCAACACTACGGTTTTGCCGCGCAAGTCAGCCAGATTGATGGTGCTGCCATCAGCCGCGGCGCCGGAAAACACTGGCGCTGGTTTATCCACTACTGGTTCAGCGACTGCAGTGGATGCGATAGCTAAGGCAACACTCACTAATGCTAATTTATAAAGTCGATGTAACAACATAGTAGGCTCCGTCATTAAATAAAAAGCCTTGCAACAATGCCGCATGCAAGTGCCCATAAAATTAAAAAGGCAGGAAATTGATCCATCGCATTCCTGCCAAACTTGGTCCTTCAACTGCGAATCAGCCCCCCAGCATATCAACAGCTTTTAATCACTATTGAATCTGCCTAACCTGCTGCTTCGCTTCCTTTAGTAAAGAGATGGCAAGTCCATTGCAACCTCCTTATTCTGTAACTGTTGTAACTATTCATAGAAAAATCAATAAGTAGGATGTGCCGATGTAAGGAGGCGCATCGGTAGAGAGTCGATGCGCTTCGCTACCGCTCAGCACATCCTACATACTTATTGATTTCGTTCGTGGTGAGCTTGTCGAACCATGAGCGAAATCGATTTGTTCAGTGATTCCTTAGGAATCGCGATAAACAGTTTTAAAATCATTTGTTATTTTTTACCGCAAAGACGCTGCAACCGTTGGCGTTGTTACCGCTTGCGTCACTATCTCTGGCGTTAAAAGCTGCGGCAATACAACTCGGTTTGATGAATTACCTGAACCCGCTGGGTAAAACACATACAGAGGAACGCCACTGCGTCCAAACTCCGCTAACAGCTTGGTAATTTCAGGATCCCGGTTGGTCCAGTCACCCTTTAGGTAATTAATGCCGCCCCGTTTAAAGGTTTCGATGACTGAAGGCTGGCTCAATGCGACTTTTTCATTCACCAAACAACTGATACACCAAGCGGCAGTCATATTAAGAAACACCGGTTTGCCTTGACTGCGTAATTCAAATAATCGTTCTGCTGAATAGGGTTCGTAGTTTTCCGCCAGCTCGGTTTTTAAGGGTGCGGCGTGGGTGTCTACTCCGACATATCCGCCCGCTAATGCCACGCCCAAAGCCAACACGGTGACTACCGCACCGCTGCGCTGCGCGACATTGCCGCCGTACTTGGTGAACTCATACACCCATGCAGCAAAAGCAATAACCACCATGCCACCCAATGCCACCGCAACGGCATTGACACCGGCTTGTTGCGCCAGCACCCACACCAACCAAACCGCCGCGCCATACATTGGAAACGCCAAGCCTTGCTTTAATCTATCCATCCAGACACCGGGCTTGGGCAGAAAGCGCTGCAAGTACGGCCATTGGCTCAGCAGTAAATAAGGTAATGCCAGCCCCAATCCCAAAAAGAAAAACACTGCCAGTAGCGAAGCCGGTGGTTGTGTTAAAGCAAAGCCAAGCGCCGCCCCCATAAATGGCGCAGTGCAAGGTGTGGCGACAATCGTCGCTAACACGCCGGTAAAAAAACTGCCGCTGTAACCGGGGCGCTCAGCCAATGAAGAGCCAACAC
>Ga0208264_1000142_pt1 | contig 35299 bp, 31 predicted proteins | sample LakWasMet31_HOW6_2_FD_183873 | JGI IMG/M metagenome (GOLD analysis project Ga0208264, IMG submission 183873) | Freshwater sediment methanotrophic microbial communities from Lake Washington under simulated oxygen tension - Sediment Metagenome... | ecosystem: Environmental > Aquatic > Freshwater >... | reverse complement strand
CACCTGGCAAATCGGGTACGCCAGTGATGGTTAATTTTGCCTCATCACGATTGAATGCGATGCCGGATACTAATGCGCTTTCCATTGAAGATTCCTCGTAAGTAATGAGCGTGCCATTACCTTCTTTAAATGATGATAATACTCGTAATTTTACATTATATTTGCCCGCAAACTCGACCGAACGAATTTGCAGTACTTTTGAACCCAGGCTGGCCATTTCCAGCATTTCTTCAAAAGTGATGCGGTCTAAACGGCGGGCTTTGGGTTCCACCCTAGGGTCAGTGGTATAAACACCGTCCACATCGGTATAAATATGGCATTCATCTGCCTTTAAAGCCGCAGCCAACGCTACACCAGTAGTATCAGAACCGCCACGGCCCAGTGTTGTGATGTTTCCTTCCTCATCGACACCCTGAAAGCCAGCAACCACGACAACTTTACCTGCGTCTAAATCTGCTCGCATAGCCGTATCATCGATATGCAGAATGCGGGCTTTTGTGTAAGCATTGTCGGTAAGAATTTTAACCTGTCCACCGGTATAAGACCGTGCATCGCAGCCTAATGACTTTAAGGCCATGCTGAGCAGCGCAATGGTCACTTGCTCGCCAGTGGAAACCAGCGCGTCCAGCTCGCGACCATCAGGACTGGATTGCATTTCCTTTGCTAACGCAATCAAGCGATTGGTTTCACCGCTCATCGCAGATAAAACCACGACGATTTGATCACCCGCATCGTGAGCTTTTTTAACTTTTTCGGCGACTAGCTTAATACGTTCAATCGAACCGACCGACGTGCCACCGAATTTATAAACATATAATGCCATTGTTTTAAGACCTTCTTGGCTTTTGGCTCTGTAATGTGTTGCTGTTATGTTGGTATTTTAACATTGGTTTATGCGTTGCAGGGCGGAATAGTTGTGTAGATTGGCTAATAATCACGTATCAGCAATCAACTTGGCTATTTATCCAAAAAAACGCTAGCCAGATTCACGCTACCATCAATGTTTTAATGATTAATACAAGGTAGGGCTATTCAATAAAAGCACCAAAGGTCAGTTATTGAATTAGTCCCCCACCCTGCATAAGCGTTTTTAGTTTTTAAACGTTGTAAGTTGAAGAAGCTGTCTTTCCGCCATGCCCGGTCCAATCGGTGTGGAAGAACTCACCTCTGGGTTTATCGGTGCGTTCGTAAGTATGGGCACCAAAATAATCGCGCTGAGCTTGTAACAAGTTGGCAGGTAAACGCTCGGTGCGGTAGCCATCGTAATAAGCTAGTGCGGATGAGAATGCAGGGGTTGGAATACCTAATTGCACACCCAGAATAACGGCTTGACGCCAGCCTTCGTCGGCTTTTTTCATGGCATCAATAAAGAAATCCGCCAATAATAGGTTTTCTAAATCGGGCTTGGCATCGTAAGCTTTTTTGATGTCATTTAAAAACTGGCTGCGGATAATACAACCGCCACGCCACATCAGCGCTATTTCGCCATAGTTTAAAGCCAGATTGTATTCTTTAGACGCTTCCCGCATTAACCTAAAACCTTGCGCATAAGAAATAATCTTGGACGCGTACAACGCTTGACGAATGGACTCTATCATGGCTTTTTTATCGCCAGAGAAAGTTGCATTTTGTTTAGGTAGCGCGGCAGCGGCGCGCACGCGTTCGTCTTTTTGTGCTGACAAGCAACGGGCAAATACAGATTCGCCAATTAAAGTTAACGGAATGCCTAAATCCAAAGCATTGATGCCAGTCCATTTACCGGTGCCTTTTTGACCAGCGGTATCCAGAATTTTATTTACTAATGGCTGACCGTCTGTGTCTTTATAGGCCAAAATGCCAGCCGTGATTTCAATTAAATACGAACTTAACTCGCCTTGATTCCATTCAGCAAAAATGCTGTGCATTTCATCCGCAGACAAGCCCAAGCCGTCTGACATTAACTGATAAGCTTCGCAGATTAATTGCATGTCGCCGTATTCAATACCGTTGTGCACCATTTTTACATAGTGACCAGCGCCATTATCACCTACCCATTCGCAGCAAGGATCGCCGTCGACATGAGCGCTAATGGCCTGGAAAATTGGTTTAACTGTAGGCCAAGCCGATTTATTGCCGCCAGGCATGATTGATGGACCATTTCTGGCGCCCTCTTCACCGCCGGACACGCCAGTACCAATATAATTGATATTTTTTGCACTTAACGCAGCTGTGCGGCGATTGGTATCAGTGAATAATGAATTGCCTCCGTCAACAATAATATCGCCTGGAGCCAGCAAGGGCACTAGCTTGTCGATATATTGATCAACCACCTCGCCTGCTTTTACCATTAACATGACAATACGTGGTGAACTCAGGCTATCAACCAGCTCTTCCAATGAATGGGTGCCAATCACTTGAGTGCCTTTTGCCGGCCCTTCTAAAAACTCATCAACAGTGCTGGTGGTGCGATTATAAACGGCCACTGTAAAACCGTGGTCATTCATGTTTAAAACCAGGTTTTGCCCCATGACCGCCAAACCAATTAAACCGATATTTGCCTTCATATTCTTCCCATTGTGAATGTCATAATTTGGTAAATTTTATCATGTCGAAATAATTTACACAGATTTAATCCGTTCAATACTCAAGATAATTTAAGTAAACAGCGGGACCATGGGATGATTGAGCCAGCCAAACCTGGCTTCAGGAATCGTTTAACCCAAACTAGCCATCAAGCCAGCGCCATTCTTTTTAAGCCATTGCCGCGCTTGTTTATAATTTGGCAGGTGTTCGGTTACTAAAGCCCAAAAATGTTGTGAATGATTTCTGACCTGGATATGGCATAGCTCGTGTACCACTACGTATTCCAAAACTTCCGGCGGCGCCATAATAAGCAGCCAGTTCATATGCACATCGTTGTGTATGCCACAGCTGCCCCAGCGGCTTTTTTGGGTTTTGATGCTTAATGAGCGCGGCCAAAGCTGTTTTTTTTGGCCATGTTGTTGCACGAGTTGCTGCACTTTTAACAGCGCTTGTTTTTTTAACCAGCGTGTGACGGCATTTTTTAGTGCCAGACTGTAATCGCCTTCCAGTAACGCCTGCGGAATATGCGCTAGCAACTGTCCGTTGAATTCAATTTTGATGGTTTTAAGTTTGGATGGTTGTACGGCTAGCAGACAGCTTTGACCCTGATAAACGACTTCCGCACCGGCTTGATAGACCGCTGGGGCAAAACCGGTTGGATGCGTGGTTCTGGTTTGCATCTTCTGTAATGCTTGCAAGATCCACTGCTGTTTTGTGGTCACAAACTGCTGAATTTGCCGGTCAGTAACTTGCAATGGTCCTACTACTTCAACCTTATCGGCACTCACTACAATTCTGACTCGGGTAGCTCGCGGGCTGCGGCGGATTTGATATGAAAATGGTAATGTGGAAATAGCTAATCTCGAAGTTGATTTAGATGGTCACAGCATAAATTAAATTGCGCCAGAAATCAGTTTAATTCGTTTAATTGCATACGTTGTTTCAGCTCAGTCCACAAACTGAGTCGATCACTGCCACCCACCTGTTTGCCAGCGCCCCTATCCTTCGCAATCCATAATCCCGTACCGTTAAAACTATACACGGGCAACAAATCCGTGCGTTGGGTAGCGGGCTTAATTGCCGGAATCAAATTATCCAAAACCAAAGGTACGGATCTGGGCGTGGCAAAAAATGTCAGCACCATATGTGCTTGATTTAATTGATAGGCTTTAACATAAGTTATGCGCATTTTGCGTTCGTCCACGCCTAATTCAATCAGGGTAAAGTATTTTGCAATTGAATAATCTTCGCAATCGCCCGCGCCAGTGGCTAGTGATTCCAGCGGGGTTGCCCAATAATCCTCGGTGTGCCAATGAATGCTATCATCCACGAATTGCACGTTTTGATTAAAAAAGTCGTTAACCAGGGTTAACTTTTCCTGCTCGGATAAATTTTTACCGTTCTGAATGAGTTTTTGCCAGTTAAGCACCCTTAGCTGTGCTTGCGCCCCGTACTTGTTTTGGATATTACTTAATAAGGCTTCACTGATTTCAATTGTGGCCACAACGCTAACTACTATTAAGCAACCAGTTAGCATGGCCATTAACTTTAACACCAGTGACGATTGCCTGTTTTTCATTAAAAATCAGGGCTTATCGACTTGCGCCAGTGATTCCGATAGCCTTTAAAATGGCAAAATCAATATCGGCCTGCACATTTTCCGCCAATACTTTAATATCTAATAAATCGCTTACTGCTTTTAAAGTTTCCACAAACGACGCTTTGCCCGATTCATCGTTCAGGTTATTGCTAAGTTCTCTGGAAATACGAATATAATCAGGCCTTAGCTGTTTAGCCAATTCTAAAGACATCGACTGGGCGTCAAAACGCTTCAACATGACTTTTGCGCCTAAGGAATGCACAAAATTAACAAATTCCAGATAGGCTTTAAAATCTTTAGTGACGGCATACGCAGACATCCCAAAAACCAAGCCTGCGGCAATCTTGTCGTTGCCCTTAAGCTGCTGGGTTAGCCAAGATCGAAACTCAACATGCTTTATCGTTCTGGCGGAAATATTGACAGCAACTGTGCATTCGAAGGGTTGAGTTTGGATATAATTGATCACTTGCTGGGTAACAGCTCTATCCAAATCGAGAATTTTTTCAAACTTTTCCGCGATGGACACAAACGGCCCAATTGAAACCGGATTGCCCAACGCATCTGCTACGTCGATAAAGGCTTCTTGCAAGACGTTATTGCCCGTTTCCAGGTTTTCAATGATGCCAACATAATTGACCTGGTAAGTCTGGTTATCGACCGCATCAAAAACTAGCTGCTTCCATTCTTCAATGTCTTTGGCATCATCTTCTTCAGTCCGGATGAAGTAGGCATTGGCATTGATTAATTTTGCCTGCTCATAGGCTTCATGCACCGCAGCCATCAACTCGGCAGGCGTTTTCAGCACGTTAAATGGAACTACTCCAATATGGGCAATATCGGGCAACTGGTGGCGTAAACCCAGTTCAGTCAGGGCTGTTTTTACCAATTTGGCGCATTGTTCAACTTGCTGAGCATTGACATCTTTGACCAATAACGCGAATTCCCCACCAACAAAATGAAAACTGCTGGTTTGACCCACTAAAAAGGTTTCCGCTGTCAGTTGCAAGGTGCGGGCAACTTCTTGTAAAAAACCATCAACGGCTTCAGCTGATTTTTCTTTGACCAAGCTGTTTAAAGTGTCCAGTTTTATTAAAAAGATATACGCTTCTTCCTCTTCTGAATACAGTTGGTTAAGTTCACTGTCAAAACTGGATCTTTTAAGCAGCCCGGTTAACTCATCAATTTGCAGCTTGTGTCCCAGAAAATCCAGTTTGATATTCAGGCTTTTGATCATTTTGGCGATTTTGCTGGACATGGTATTCATTGAGCTAGCTACATTTCGGACTTCAGTGGTCCAGGGTAACTTTTCAATGGTATCAAACTGCCCGTGCGCAATGGATAAAGCCAATGCGTTTATCTTTTTTAACGGTTGCAAAATAAAACGCAACACCAGCAACAAAAGCAGCGCCGCCAGCAAGTAGGTCCAGGTTGAGTACCACAAACTGCTTTTAGCTTGTTCATACAATTTTTGATAGGCGTAGCCAGGATTGATTGTCACGTAAAGAATCCCGCTTAAATTCCATCCTGAGCTGATCTCACTTTCTGCTGAAGCGGTATAGATGGGTAATGCTCTAACAAACCACTCAGGAACCTCATCAAAGCGCTGCACATTGACCAATTTGACCAGCGGTTTTTCTTCGGCATTAACCAGGGTTATTTCTTTGTAATAGCCCCGATCAAAAATCGCGTTCATCATGGTTTTGATGACCGGATCGTTTTGATCTTTAATATACGGGCTAATGGATAATCCTAATGAAGTTGCCGTGTCCTGGGCATGCACTTGCGATTCAACCTGCAAATAACTGCGCATATTGTTGACACTGATAATAAAGTTGACGCTAAAAATCATAAAAAACAGCGCCAATATCAATATTAAGAGTTGCTTTGACAATGTCATGCTTTTAATCCTATGTGTGTGGATCTTGATTGATCATATGCGTTGCGAGCTGCTGCAAACTCTGGCTCAATAATTGGCGCAGCTCAGCATCCATGGTTATTTCATTTAATGCTTTATCCATACAAAGCATCCATTGATCCCGTTCGGACGGACCTATTGCAAACGGAAAATGCCGCTGCCGCAAGCGCGGATGCCCATATTCACGTATGTACAAGTCAGGTCCACCTAACCAGCCAGATAAGTACTTAAACAGCTTTTCATGCGCCGAGGCTAAGTTTTTTGCATGAATAGCCCGAATACCGGCCGCTTCAGGCAAGGTATCCATAAGAAAATAAAATCTGTCGACTAAGCTTAGCACCGCTTTTTCGCCGCCGATCAATGTATAAGGTGTGTTTTGGTTAGTTTCTGTCATAATTATTTCCGCAATGTGTTATCCAATCATATAACAACTAGCGCAATTTTTTGTACACACAGCGAAACTCTTATAAGATTAGACGGTCTTTCTGTATGTAACTACTTTTTTTAGGAATTAAACAATGAGTCTACCTACCACTTTTACCCGTTCAGAAACGCAAACGCTGGCAACCAATAAAGTGTTAAAAAACACTTATTTGTTATTGGCAATGACGTTACTGTTTAGCGCAGCGACAGCGGGCGCTTCTATGGCACTTAATCTGCCGCACCCGGGCATGATTCTAACCATGGTCGGTTATTTCGGCCTGTTGTTCTTAACCACCAAGTTTAGCAACAGCAGTTTGGGGTTGGTGTTTGTATTTGCGTTAACCGGCTTCATGGGCTTAACCCTTGGACCGATTTTATCCATGTACATCCATTCTTTCGCTAATGGTACCGAATTAGTGATGACCGCATTGGGCGGCACTGGCGTCATTTTTCTGGGTTTATCAGCTTACGCATTAACTACCCGTAAAGATTTCAGCTTTTTAGGCGGCTTTTTAATGGTAGGCATCCTGGTTGCCTTCCTGGCCGGTATTGGCGCTGTCATCTTCGCCATCCCTGCCCTGTCATTGGCTGTATCAGCCATGTTTATCCTGTTGATGTCCGGCATGATCTTAATGCAAACCAGCGCGATAATTAACGGTGGTGAAACCAATTATATTTTGGCCACTGTTTCCCTGTACGTCTCAATTTACAACTTATTCTTAAGCTTGTTGCAAATTTTGGGCATATTCGGCGGTGATGATTAATTTATCGTTGTTTAGCTAACGCTTAAAAACCGGCCTTATGGCCGGTTTTTTTTGTCTTTTTTTTACGGGCCCACAAAACTTTGTTCTCCCAGACGGATGTTTTCAACGCCTAGCCAGACTCATACTGATGAGCCTGGTTTTTAAGGTTGAATTTATCTGCCTTTCGCTATACTCCCCGCAACAAATCCCAGTCAGCCAGAAAATTATAACTATCCAATATTTATTAAGTTTCTGTTGATGAAAACCTAACAGTCTGATTAATCGAATATCTTCAAGTAAAAACTATGCCCATAAAAAAATATAATAAGGCGCTAGTATCTCTGCAATGCGTGATGCCGTTCCTGCTACTTACGCATGGCATTGTTGATGCACAGGCAGAACAAGCCAAAACTTTCAGCAAGCCACGATTTTCGGCATTCTCCAGTCAAATGTCCGATGAACTATTAGGCTCAAAATATGAAAAACCAGTCTGGAATTTGCACGATACGCTCAAGTTGCCTGATTGGCTGGAGTTATCTGTAGAACATCGCTCCCGTTATGAATCAACCAGTCATTCCTTTAAAGGTAATGTGAATGGAGGCGATCAACAAATCGCCCTGCAAACTGATTTATGGTTACAAGCGCACTTGGGAGCATTTCGGTTTGGTACCGAGTTTATGGATTCTCGGGCTCTCGCGTCAGACAAAAGTTCAGGCGTCAACAACACGCAGGTTGATACCGCCGACTTTTTACAAGCTTATGTGGCTTGGGCAGAGAAAGATATTGCACAAAGCGGGATTGGTGCGGAAGTCATTGCTGGCAGACAAACCCTCGACCTTGGCAGCCGCCGTATCATTGCGCGTAGCGTAATGCGCAACACCATCAGCAGTTTTACCGGTGCAAGACTGCGGTTGGTTAATCCAAACAAATGGCAGTTTAATGGCTTTGTTACCATGCCGGTTATCCGCTACCCAACAAAAGCAAATGACTTATTAAACGATGTGCACAAATTTGATGAAGAAGATACGCATACTTTGTTTTCAGGCGGTATTTTAGAGCTATCAAATTTACCCTGGAGCCTAAATACCGATCTTTATTTATATCATTTAACTGAAGGCGATAATCCGCAAAATTTAACCAAAAACCGTCGCTACTTAACGCCGGGCGGTAGGGTTTACCTCAAGCCAGGCAAGGGTAAAGTTGATTTTCAAATAGAATCCATAGGTCAATTCGGCACCGTGCGCGCATCTACCGCCAATACCGACACAAAAAATCTCAATCACGAAGCCTGGTCTCAACATGTCGACATAGGCTATACCGTTGATATGCCTTGGACCCCGCGCCTGGCGCTGGATTACGATTACGCCAGTGGTGATAAGCACCCAAAAGACAATCAAGATCAACGCTTCGACCCGATGTTTGGCGATTCCCAATTTGATTTCGGCGCCACAGGCACTTACACGGCATTTACCCGTAGCAATATCAGCTCCCCCGGCTACCGGATTAATTTAAATCCTAGACAGGATGTGCAGTTTCGCTTTATTCATCGCGCTTTCTGGCTGGCATCCAAGACCGATGCCTGGACAACCACAGGTAGCACAACGCCGCTCAGAGATCCTACCGGTCGTTCGGGCAGTTATATCGGCCATCAACTGGACTTACTGGCCCGTTGGGATTTTAACACCAGCGTTAATTTTGAAGCCGGTTGGGCGCATTTGTTTAAAGGTGAGTTTGCTAAAAATGCGCCTAATTCACCGTCTAAAAGTGATACCGACTTTTTCTTTGTGCAAACGCAATTGCGATTTTAATAATAACTATAACCGGAGGACGCAGACTTGAACACTGACCAATATTATCATGGCAATCTGGCTAAATATTTAGTTAGAACACAGGCCTCGCTAGCCTTGCTGATTTTACTTCTACTGGCGGGACTGGACTTTTTCTTTCCAACTAACTATCGCCTGCAAGCCGGCATACATGGCATATCAGCGATTAGCTCGGTGGTGGTTGGCACTTATTTAACGCATCGCGCGTTTACTATTATTCGTGGCGTTCACATTAACTACCACTCACTAAGACGCTGGGCGCTTGGCTCTACGGTATTGAATTTTTTAGGTGCCGTTAGTGGCAATTGGATTTACATGCGTTATCGCGGTGAAAACGGGCCGAGAGACTGGATACTGGCCAACGCGCCAGACTTCCATAACTACATGATGGAGTTTAAAGAATTTATCACCTTATTCCCCTTCCCTATCATGGCGGCGGTAACTTTCGGGCTTTACTACTACGGTGATGCCATAGCGGAACGACGAGATATTAGCCAGTTTGTCGGCATTCTGATCTTGTTATCCTGGTTATTTTTATTTTTGGGTTTTGTTACTGGCTTAGTGCTGGCAAAACTGCGTTTTGTTTAACTGGAGCATAGTCATGAATCAACCACAACAACACACTAAACAGCTCTTTTCCGGCCCATTGATTGCCGCCACTTTATCACTGGTATTGGGTTTTTATACCTTGATGATTTCACACCATGTTTCTCGCGTTTCTAAGGCGTTGGACAAAATGGTGCATTCCTATGGTTACTGGATTCCTGGCTCGGTAGGCACTGGTCCTGATGGCAGTATAGGTTCTTACTCCGGCAAAGAAACATTGGCGCTGCTGGTCTGGTTTTCAGCCTGGCTGGTTTTCCACTTGCTCTGGAAAAATCAGGATATTTCCATAAAACGCTGGTTGCCGTTTTTCTTAGGCTCACTGGCTTTTGTAACACTTTGTTTGTTTCATCCGTTTATTGATCCGATTTTAAGGCTGATTTTGGGCTAAAATGCCGCTCAGTCTTTATATCCATTAATTAAACGCATGCGACTACTCCTGGTTGACGACGATCTTGAATTATCCGGTTCATTAAAAGCCGATTTAAGCGCCGCCGGTTTTGCTGTTGACACGGCAATCGACGGCGAACAAGCTGAGTTTTTAGGCGCAACCGAAAATTATGATCTGGTTATTCTGGATTTGGGCTTACCCAAATTACCAGGGGTGGAAGTATTAAAACGTTGGCGGGCAGCCGATAATCATGTGCCGGTAATTATCTTAACCTCCCGGGATGTCTGGCATGAAAAAGTGGATGGCTTTAAAGCCGGAGCCGATGATTACATGGGCAAGCCATTTCATACCCAGGAAATGCTGGCTCGCATTCATGCTTTACTAAAACGCACCCACAGGCAAAACCAAACTGGCTTAAGCGTTGCCGGTGTGGATTTGAATGAAGAATTACAAACGGTGAACATCAATGGCGCAGAGGCCATCAATCTAACAGCCATTGAATTCCGTTTACTGCGCTATTTCATGATAAATCCGGGCAAAATCCTCAGCAAAGCGCATTTGGGCGAGCATATTTACGAATATGATAATGATCCGGACAGCAATGTCATAGAAGTCTACGTTAACCGCTTGCGGCGCATAGTCGGTACAGAACTCATCCAAACTCGGCGTGGACAAGGATATGTATTTGGCAAGCAGCCATGATGTCATTGCGCAAGCGCTTAAATCGCGGTTTGGCGATCATTCTGTGTTTGATTTTTATCATGCACTGGCTGGCAGCCGATTGGGTGATCCGCTCGGTTGCGGAAAAACAAATGGCAACGCGGTTAATGGAAGACACGATTTCGCTGATGGATACCTTGGCTAATGATGCCAATGGCAAACTTACTTTTAACAGTTATCACATAGGCTCGGTTTATAATCACGCTTTTGCCGGTCATTACTATGTAATCCAAATTGATGACCAAATTTATCGTTCCATCTCGCTACAAAACCATCAGTTAACCCTGCCGCCATTATTACCAGGCCAATCCAAGCTATATCACCTGAATGATGGCCCTCAAAAACAACCGTTATTGATACTTGCGCAAGGATTTGAAAAACTGGGCCACCGCATTGCCATTGGTATTGCTGAAGACTTGTCTTCCGTAGATCACGACATTACCTCCATCCGCTTAGCCTATTTTGGCCTGACTTTAGTATTGTTATTCTGCGCTCTGGCCTTACAAAACAACGGCATCCGGCGTTCACTCCAACCATTAGCCAATGTTAACCGTGAGTTAGAAGCCATCACTACCGGTCAACAACAAGAAATCACCACAGAAGTGCCCAGCGAAATCAAACGGTTGGTGAATGAAGTTAACCATCTGTTAAAACTGGTGGTCAGAAGGCTGCAACAATCCCGTACCGCTATTGGTAATCTGGCGCACGCGTTAAAACCTTCGATTGCTTTGTTATTTAAAGTCGCTGAACATCCCGTATTTAATGATTACCCCGAATTGCGCCAACAATTGCAAAGCCAAACGGATACGATTCATCGCTCTATAGAACGTGAACTGCAACGGGCGAGGATTGCCGGCCATATGCAAAGTCCAGTGGCTTTTAATCCTCATGAGGAGTTAAAAGCACTGTCGCAGTTGCTAAAAAGTGTGTATGCAGATAAACAATTGCAGATCAACATAGTCGCACCAAATATTCCGGTGCATTTTGACAGGGAAGATATGCTCAGTATGATCGGCAACCTGCTGGATAACGCCTGCAAATGGGCCAAACAACAAATTCAGGTTGAGATTGCTTTTTCTGATAGCTTGACCATTGCAGTTGCAGATGATGGCCCGGGCTGCGATGATCTGGATGCAAAAAGTTTAACTCAGCGTGGTTTGCGTTTGGATGAGTCCATACCTGGTCATGGGTTGGGCTTAGCGATAGTGCTGGATATTGCCGAATTTTATGAAGGCAGTCTGCAAATTAGCCGAAGCCCGAAATTAGGCGGCTTTCTGGCAACGGTTAGCTTACCGTTACAACAAATTAGCTAACGGTGATTATTCTGTTAGCTACAAAAATCACATTAAACTATCAATACCCCTACAACTAATGTCTTAAATAAGACAAAATTCTAGTTACGCCACTTTAAAACTCTACAGTTAACCAAAATAATATCGATAATAATCAGTATATTATAATATTTTATATCTTTATATAAACTTGGATTGGTTATTGCTTGTGAAAAAGTATTCTTACTTTTTCTTGAGGTTTACCATGTCTGTCGACGTCTTTTCTGAAATATTAGCCGGTCTTTATGACAATACCGTTGTACCTTACATTGGGCCAGGTGCATTATTTGATTCCGTTAATAAGGTAACGGGCGCTCCGATTCCTGCTGATAGCAATAGCTTGATTTTAGCCATGAACAACGGCCAACCGATGGCGCCGAAGTTGATGTATGAATTTCCCAGAGCGGCGATGAATCAGGAATTAAAACGCGGCCGTAATTTTCTATCCAACTTTTTAAACCGCACCTACGGTGAAACGGAATATACCAGAGCCGCAGTGCATAATTGGCTGGCGGAATGGAAACCGGCTTACGTTGTTGATGCCAATCGCGATACCCAATTACAAGATAGCTATTCCGACGAAGAGCACACGCTTATCGTCGGTGTTTCCAGAATTACGGCCAGTAAATTCCGGTTTCGGATTTATCAGTACGATGGCAGCGATTATTTTGAAATACAACAAGAGCAAGTGGATAAACGCTTTCCTATTTTATTTAAACCGCTGGGCACGCCAAGGCCGGAAGCCAACTATGTAGCTTCCGATGCGGACTACGTTGATTACATCACCGAATTAATGGGTGGGTTTGCCATTCCTGATTTCTTAAAAGAATACCGTTTGGATAAACAATATTTACTCATCGGCTTACCCTTAAACCGGGATTCCGAACGCATGGTAATGAGCGACATCACCAGAACCAATGCCAGCAAGCGCGGCTGGGTATTAAATAAAAATCCAACAGATAAAGAAGTGCGTTATTGCAAGAAAATTGGTCTGGAAATCATTGATGCCGACGTGCAAGACTTACTGGCCTTGGTTTCATCCGGTAGTTTAGCGGCAGCCTAACTGCACCAAAAGCCATGTGCAATCCCAAATACATTTACGAACTGCTTATAGATTCCTGTAGCAGTTCGGCCGTAGTTGAAAACCTGATGATTGGCTTGGTGTGGACGCTATGCAAAACAGACGGAGACACTACCACTGGCCTTGCCATGAGCCCAAGCATAGCTACCCGCACCCTGCCCTGGTCTGGCACATTAACCGGAAAACCTGTTACTGATTTGGCCGCATGGATCTTGTCATGGGAACCTTACAAAGCTACCGTTGCGATGGCTGCAATCAACAGTTGCATCAATAGCCGCGCGTTACCAGAATCTGAATTGTTAACGCACTCCGAAAAACACGCTAATTTAAGTGTTTTTGATTATTTTTTGCCGCAATTACAAGGCAAAAAAGTGGTGGTCATCGGTCATTACCCAGGCATTGAACAATATCAAGACCAGATGCAATTAAGTGTACTGGAGCGGCAGCCAAACGCATGGGATTTGCCAGATTCCGCCTGTGAATTTTTACTGCCCAGTGCCGATTGGGTATTTTTAACCGCCAGCTCTATCCCAAACAAAACCTTTCCGCGGCTGGCTGAGTTATCCAGAAATGCCCAAACCGTGTTAATGGGGCCGACTGTGCCCTGGCTACCGCAGCTGCATGAGTTTGGTATTGATTATTTAGCTGGTGTGGAAATTGATGATGCCAATGCGCTTTATCATACCGCCGCACAAGGTGGCGGGGTGCGCATTTTTAATCAGGGCTTGCGCTATCGCATAGCCAAATTGAGTGCTGCCAATAGTTTAACTTGGCTTAAACAGCAAATTGCTGATTGTGCTGCTCAAAAACATCAACTCACCGCAGACATGGCCAGTTGGTATGCCGACGACAACAGCAAACGCTTTCCCAACTACGCATTACTGGATCAAACCAACACCCGCTTATCACGGCTGGACAGCAGTTATAAGCCATTATGGGATAAATCAACAGCTATTGGACGAGATTAAGCCCATGACAGCTCAGACAGAATTTGAAAACCACCGTTTCCTGCTTTATTACAAAGGCGACATTAGCGCCCTGATCTTATTTGCCCAGCAAGAAACCGGCGATATCTGCTTCCCAAAACCACTCCCCCCGCTCTCGAGTGCCTTGGAACAGGAAGAATTTGAAGATACCAAAGTCAGCCTTCATCCTGCTGCATTGCTAAACAACATTAACCAACTGCTGCAACTGGATAATGATTTATTAAAAGTTGAATCTGGTTTTAGCGAACAAATTGATACCCCGAAAGGCATCATTACAGTCCATATGGCCAGATTTATGTTGCTGGACCCGCCGCACAAACTGATGGAAAGCCGATCATGTAAAATGCGAACCTTACCGGAATTACGCGGTAGACCGCCTGCGGAAATGGAGATGTTGCGTAGAGCCTATGCGAAGGTGATGTAGTTTGAAGTGAAATCAGAAACTAAGGAAATTAAAGCTTATCCGCGAACTTTGATTTCATAATTGGCACACTTGTACCTGAATTTAACAATCAGTTATCTCAAACAAACAAGCCATACACACAGAAAAATCAGCAAGATTATTACAAAAATAGTTTTAAGTTTTATTCGTGCTATTTTGAAAACGGGGTTTTATATCTTCATAACCCCGTTTTCGGTTCTAATATCAGCGGTTATAAATATACATAGTTACTTCAAAACCAAAGCGAAGATCGGTGTAGCTTGGTGTTTCCCATTTCATTGTCGTTTCCTCATAAATTAACAGTGTGAATAAAAGCGCCAAACTTTAATGTTTAGCGCAAAATGGATGGCGATGCTGACAACTAAGGCGCGGAATCAACAAACGGTGCAGGTGGGTGTGCAACCCACCAGTCTGTAAAATCAGGCGCAGATTTGGTGCTCAATGAACTGATATAAGCCTTCAGATCGGCCAGGTCATTCGGGCATAAATATTTCTTGAATGATGGCATGCCACCTTCTTCGCCTTGGCTGACTGCTTCCGCAACTTCGCCGCTTTCACCGACCAGACTTGGCCCCATGGTGCCGCCATGACCAGTACCTGAGTGGCAAACATTACAATTCAGCCTTAAATAAGCTCTACGACCGTTTTCAATCGCATCTGAATTTGGATTTCTTGTTGCACAATTAAAATCAAAATTACTCGGAATAGCGTAAGTTGGGGTTGTTACTTTGCTAGTGGTGGTGCCGGTGGTGGTAGCACTAGCAGCTGTTTTGGTCTTGGCTGCTGTGCTTGATTCCGGTTTTACGACTGCAGAATTTCTATCCTTGTAAGTACTGATTATGCTGGGGTCAGCATTTGACACGCCGGAAACCGACATCAGGGTAATCACCCCTAGTGCAGTTGTTAAAAATTTAGGTATAGCTCGCATGTTGATTTACCTCTTAATTTTAAATTTTAGGGTCCATTCAATCTGTATTCAAATTGGATACAACTTGACCTTTAAGTGGTGAAATAAGTGGGACGTTGTAAGTCGTAAGAATGTTATTTATCTGACTCTGTTGTTGTTCCAGTATGTTTTCCAATTTTTTCGCAAAAGCCTGATCCGTTTTTCTGACGCCCAATGAAATTTGGAAATCAAAAGGCATATCCGGCAATTTGGGATCGTGTGGTGCCAAGTTTAATTCCAGATCATTACCGTATTTTTTTGCGTAATAACCTGCAATAGGTCCCCATACGATAGCCATATCAATCTTGCCATTTGCAACATCGTCAATCACTTTGGCCTGCGGATTTTTTACAGAACCATCTCCCCACATGGAATAACCGACAATGTTTTCGGTAATACCATGCAGTCCGAGCACACTGGCCGGCGGTGAATTTGATCCATCGTTACCGAAGCCATGCAGACCGATTTTCAACTGACGCAATATTGGGTCATCGTAAGACGTAATAGATAAATGACGCTTTCTTGCGGTCACAAACACATAACTGGACCAGTAATAGGGCCGGGTAAAAAGCACCCGTTCGTAGCCGTAAGGTACACCCATCACTACATCACAACGTTCGGCCCCCAGGGTTTGACGAATAAAGCCATTGCGTTGCCGCTGCCAGGTATAGCTGAGTTTGGCCTTTAACTGGCTGGCTAACAATGCAGCAATTTTGTTCTCAAATCCCTCCAGTTTACGATTGGAAAACGGTAAATTGTCAGGATCGGCACAAACACGCAGTTCCGGTCGGGCAACCACTTGATGGCTAATGGATAGTAACAACATCAAAACAGCCCGGACTAACCATCGATTGCAGTTATGAAACTTTATAAACATGCCAATACCTATTTACCTGTGGACAAAAAAGTCAGTTTACTTAAGCTTGTAGACATGAACTTTGCCACCAGCCGAGCCTGTACAAGCGCCGCCACCAAAGCCGCCAGCCATCGCGCCAACACCACTGAATACGGCTATGCGCTGTTCATTCGCTTGACCGACAGTGAAGGTGATGGGATTGCCGACTGTGCTACATTCCATCTTGGTTGACCACAATACCTTGGGTACTCCGTTAACAGCCTTTTCAGGGCGAGCATCAATCGCTTTAAAGACCTTGTCCTGCGTGCCATAAAACACCAAGTTACCAGCTGTACTCAACACGCCGCCGTAGATGGCACTAGGTTCTTTTAAGCCAAATGCCTTTCCTTTGGCTATATCCCAGGCAATCAATTCGCTGGTATAAGTTGGATCAGACGGAGCTCCCTCGATCGCCATATCCATTGCCATATAAGGTGCGCCATACACATATTCAGCCTTCAACATGTGCATCTTCATACACAAGTTAAAGGTCGGCATGTAAAAGAGTCCTGTCGACGGTGAAAAAGAACCTGGCTCCCAGCCTTTTGCGCCCAACGCGGAGGGACAAATACCGCTGGTTGTTTTACCTGTGTGGGTAAGTTTGGACGCGTCCACATTGGGTCGCCCGGTGGTTAAATCGATATCGCTTGCCCAATTGACATCCTTGATAAATTTCTCGGCACTGATGATTTCACCGGTGCTACGATCGAATGCGTAGGCAAAGCCATTTTTGTTGAAGTGCACCAGTAGATTGCTGTGCTTTCCAAGCGTTAGATTAACTGGGATGTTTTCACTATCGGCATCGTAATCCCAGTTATCATGAGGGGTAACCTGATAAACCCATTTCACCGCTCCGGTATTGGGGTCCCGGGCGAAAATCGATGAACCCCATTTATTGTCGCCAGGACGGACGTCCGGATTCCAAACCCCAGGTTGGCTGGTGCCATAAAAGACGGTATCGGTGTCTTTATCGTACGTCAGATAGGCCCAAGCGGAGCTGCCGCCTTGTTGCCAAGTATTTCCGGGCCAGCTTTTCTGGCCTAAATCGGTATTTTTGCCTGGTGTGGTATAAGGCAATTTAGTTTGACTGTTAATCAATACGTCTTTGTCCGGTCCTGTATTGTAACCTCGCCATAATTCCTTGCCTGTGGCAAGATCAAGTGCCAGTACCCATCCTCGCACGCCCATCTCACCACTGACCGTGCCGACGATGACTTTGCCGTTAACAATGATAGGCGCACCGGCCATGGTTACGCCGGAATGTACATCAGCAGTGGTGTTACGCCACAACTCGGTACCTTTGATGGCATCAACCGCTACCGTGGTATTGTCCAAAACATTAAAAACAATTTTGCCATTGGAATAAGCGGCACCCCGATTGACGGCATCGCAACAATTTACGCCTTTAGCGTATTTATTGGCTTTGGGGGTGTATGTCCAAAGCTTTGCTCCTTTGTTTGCCAGATCATAAGCGATCAGCTTGTTAGGGAACGGGGTAACAACATATAAGGTAGATCCAACGACCAGTGGTTCGCCCATATGGCTGCCTTTAGCCCCTGTATCAACCGAGAAATCCTCAACCAGGGTACCCACATTTGTGGCGTCAATTTTATTAAGCGGACTATAACGTTGACCGTCCTGTGTTCCGCCAGGAGTGGTCCAGTCAGTTGCTAAAGCCGAAGCAGAACATAATCCTGCGGAACTTAACAGGATTGCACGCAGCAATCCATTACGTGAAAGCACAAACCGCGGTTTTAAAATTCGGGATTGCTTTCTGCTTCCAGCTAGCTTTTTTTTGATATACATCTATACCTCCAGAGCATAAAAAATCATTAGGAATTCTTTATTAAATAAATAAAAAAAACCGGTTAACTTAATCAGAAATTATTATCGAATATTAATAATAGCCAATATTTTTAAACTGGTATTAATTTAGTCGCGTAAATATATTAATAAAATATATTTACGAATCAGCCTGTATATTAATTTCTGATTAAAAGCTACTGCTTGTAATCTCAACAAGCAGCTAGATTCTGTCGCTAAAAGATTAATAATTTATTAAATTACAATAAAAATTCAATTATTATTTATTATTAAGTGATTAATAATTTCTTAATATTACAGTGATAAGTGAATAAATAATACATTAAAATACAGTAACTTAAATATTAATAGCGCAACATTAGTACAATAGTTTTAACAGCAATAAAGATCAGCTTGCCATTATCATTGGAATGATATTTATACTAACGCAAATTTATGTTAATAAATTAAATGCTAAAACAATTTAATGTAACCTTAATGCCAATCTGATTTAAAATTATTAAAATCACCACTATATAACTAACTCCAGGCAACAATCTCAGAAATATATTAACGCACATAACCTAGCCGTTTTGAGAAGCAGCCAACATTTCCACAAACTGAATAAAATCCTGTCTCAATTACACAGACATTACCTAATAAGTACATTAATATTAACCTACAGAGATACTAGGTATTGAGTCAAAGATCATGATTTCAATAGTACTGAATAGTGTGCGGAGGTCTATTGGCAACAAGCTACTGAGATTTCTGAGCCAACGTGGTATTTGCAGACTTACCAGCGTTTAGTCAGCAAAACTTTGTACTGATTAGTTGAAGTTTATTTTGACTTCTGCCACCAGAAAGTAGGCGTAATAGGACGGTAAAGTTACTTCGTCTGTCGAGTTCGGTTGGTTTGGCACAAAATCGTTTAGAACAACGTTTACGCTTAATTTTTGTACTTGGGCTAAACATCTAACGCGATTAATTCTGTGCTTGCTTGAAAATGAACGACAATCTGTCGTGCTAAGCCACTGCTTTATGGCCATCACACTTAAAAATTTCCAATTAACGTGGAATAATAACAGCCATCCGATTAAACTCTAGCAATCTCACAACCCACTAAAATAATAACGACTATGGCGCAATATATTTATTCCATGAACCGGGTCGGCAAAATTGTGCCCCCCAAAAAGTATATTCTTAAAGACATTTCCTTATCGTTTTTCCCAGGCGCCAAAATTGGCGTACTGGGTCTTAACGGCTCGGGTAAATCCACGCTGTTACGCATTATGGCGGGCATTGATAAGGAAATTGAAGGCGAAGCTATCCCGCTAAAAGGCACAAAAATTGGCTATTTATCTCAGGAACCGCAATTAGATCCCAACAAAACCGTGCGTGAGAATGTGGAAGAAGCCGTTGCTGATATTAAGGCAGTTTTGGCTCAACTGGATGAGGTTTATGCCGGCTATGCGCTGCCGGATGCTGATTTTGACAAACTGGCAGCCGATCAAGCCCGTTTGGAAGACATCATTACCGCTTGTGACGGTCATAATGTGGATCGCAAACTGGAAGTTGCGGCAGACGCTTTGCGCTTACCGGATTGGGATGCCGATGTTACCAAACTGTCCGGCGGTGAAAAGCGCCGCGTGGCATTATGTCGCTTGTTATTATCCAATCCAGACATGCTGTTATTAGACGAACCAACCAACCATTTAGATGCTGAATCCGTAGCTTGGCTGGAACGCTTTTTACATGACTATCCGGGCACAGTGGTTGCTGTCACGCATGACCGGTACTTTTTGGATAACGTTGCTGGCTGGATTTTAGAACTGGATCGTGGCTCCGGTATTCCTTGGGAAGGCAATTATTCCAGTTGGTTGGAACAAAAAAGTAGCCGATTGTTATTAGAAGAAAAACAGGAATCGGCCCGTCAAAAAGCCATGAAGGAAGAATTGGAATGGGTACGATCCAATCCCAAAGGCCGCCATGCCAAGAGCAAGGCCCGTTTGGCCAAGTTTGAAGAATTATCCTCCGTAGACGTGCAAAAACGCAACGAAACCCAGGAAATCTATATTCCACCAGGGCCACGTTTGGGTGATATTGTCATTGAAGCCGATAACATCAGCAAAGGTTTTGGCGATCGCTTATTAATCAGCAATCTGAGTTTTAAACTGCCGCCAGGTGGCATCGTGGGCATTATCGGCCCGAACGGCGCAGGTAAAACCACTCTATTCCGTATGATGGCAGGGTTTGAGCAACCCGATTCCGGTAAATTAACACTGGGTCAAACCGTGCAGATGGCTTATGTCGATCAGTTACGTGACGATATGGATGATAAGAAAACGGTTTGGGAAGAAGTCTCCGATGGCCTGGATATGATTACCGTTGGCAAATACGAAACCCCGTCCCGCGCTTACTTGGGTCGATTTAATTTTAAAGGCGGCGATCAGCAAAAAATTATCGGCAACTTATCCGGAGGTGAACGTAATCGTGTGCATTTAGCCAAGTTATTAAAAACCGGCGGCAACGTGCTGCTGTTGGACGAACCAACCAACGATTTGGACGTTGAAACCTTACGGGCCCTGGAAGATGCGTTACTGGCCTTCCCAGGCTGTGCCGTGGTTATCTCGCATGATCGCTGGTTTTTAGACCGGATTGCCACACATATTCTGGCTTTCGAAGGTGACAGTAACGTGGTCTGGTTTGAAGGTAACTATGCGGATTATGAAGTCGACCGTCACAAACGTCTGGGGACTGATGCTGATACGCCTAGACGGTTGAAGTATAAAAAATTGTCTTAAAACGTTAGTTGAGGTGCAAAGTCTCAAAGTAACGTGTTATCGGCAGCTTTGGTTTGAAGTCAAATATGCGGATTATGAAGTTGATCGCCATAAAGGTTTGGCTACGCAACGACGATTAAAATACAAAAAAACATCTTAAAAACTCATCAAAACACGGTGTTTGTACTCCATGCACCGTGTGTTTTTCTTCATATATTGTCAGTAAAATCATCTATTTACCACATGATCTCTGCATTAGTAACTGGTTGTTGATTCTTATATTTACTTCTTGAATGCAACTAGTTAATGTATTGTTCACTATTAATAAATAATAATTAACATAAATTTAATTATCTTCTACAGATCAAGGTAAATTTAAGTTTTTTGCGGTTTCTTAGTTATCCTTTAGAGAGGACTTTACAATTTATCATTCACTGCTACTAACTAAACAAACAGCCACTTACCACTTTTAACCCTATGGAATAACTTATGAATTGCAAATCTATGTTACTCGCCAGTTTGTTGTTTGCTCCTGTCACTAGCTATGCGTTATCAGACAGACCACCTTTCGCAGAAATCGAAACCAATTTTGGCACGATTTTAGTGGAACTGGATTTCGACAAAGCCCCCGGTTCCGCTGCAAATTTTGTCAGCTACGCTTTAGCTGGCGCTTACAACAATGTACTTTTCCATCGTTCCGTAAAATATACCTACGATCCGGTAACGGCTCCAACAGGCGATCCTTACGGAATTATTCAAACCGGTGGATATAACGTATACACTCCGGGAACACATATCAGCACTAACCCTCCTATCGTCAATGAATCTTATAATGGTTTGAGTAACACGGCAGGTACTTTAGGCATGGCACGCGGCACTGAATCTGATACCGCAACCTCTGAGTTCTTTTTTAATGTCACAGACAACTCCAGGGTTTTTGATAAAACCACTACAAATCCAGGGTATGCTGTTTTTGGCAAGGTACTTCAAGATGATTACAATTTAGTTAAAGGTATTAATGGACTTGCAGCGTTGGGTAAATTTCTGCTGACGGGCTCTAGCACGCCCGCACTTTTTACGCCAATCCTAATTGACAGAGTCTATCTTTCTGAAACCGATCCAAGAAGCACAACTAAAGTAACGGTCCGAGCCTCGGTTGCCGCAGATGCTAAAGCAAGTACCCTTGGATTTGGCACGGTTTCATGTGGGGGTTCGTCTAAAAAAACAGCTTGTACAACAACCAAACCGATATCCAAGACAAAAGTATTGCAATTAAAAGCGACACCACAAAAAAACTCAGCTTTTACTGGTTGGCGCGGTGATTGCCAAGGCTATAAAAATCCTATCCTTTTACCGTTAACTAGAAACTTTAATTGCACCGCTACATTCGTAAAAACTGCATCATAAAAACCAGTTGGTTTATTGGCATCCTTGGCATTTAGCCGGGATGCCTACATGTTAACCTAAACCTCCAAGCCTTATATTTCAACTGTTAGCTATTAGGCATATAATTGTATAAGGAATTAATCTAATTGGGGGGTATCGTGCAACAAGATGTTTTTATTGGTCTTAAAAAAATCCCTTTTTTTTCCGGCTTGGACGATGAAGTTTTGCAATCTTTAGCAGCAAAAGCAAAACCGACAAAGTTTGTTAAACAAGCCAACATTATTACTGAAGGCGACGAAACCCGTTCGTTGTATATCATTTTATCTGGCAAAGTACGCGTATTTGCCAGTGATGAAAAAAGTAAAGAAGTGACGTTATTAATCCAGGAGCCGGGCTCTTATTTTGGAGAATTATCATTGCTTACTGACGAGCCCAGGTCAGCATCTGTGGTTGCTTTGGAAAAAACAGTGTGCGCGGTGATTGCTAAAACAGATTTTTTACAATGGCTTAAGCTTAATCCGGAAGTTTCGCTCAATTTATTATCAGTGTTATCTGAAAAAATTCGTTATTTAACTAAAAAAATTAAACAAATGGCCTTATCGAATGTGTATGAGCGGGTGATTTTTACCTTAAAAAGCTTGGCTCATGAAGATAATGGTATTCAAATTATTACCAATCGCCCTACCCAGCAAGATTTGGCCTCAATGGTCGGATCATCCAGGGAAATGGTTAATAAAGTGATGATTGAATTAACTAAGGGCGGTTACATTGTGCTGGAAGAAAAATCACTGCGCATTGTAAAAAAACTCCCCAACTCCTGGTAGCGATAGCTATGCCATTTGCCGAGTCCTGAATGCCGCCAATTAGATCAAGCCAGACTATTTCCAGCGTACAGTCACCTATTATCCCTGTGGTGGGTGAGTGGATACGCAACAATCCAGGCACGCTATCATTAGGGCAAGGCATGGTTTCCTATCCGCCCCCGCCGGAGGCAATGCAGGCAATTGCCAACTTTGGGCAACTGGCTTTGGAGCATTTGTACAGTTCGCCACTGGGCCATCCCCAACTTCTGCAGTTAATCACCGACAAATTACGGGTGGAAAACGCTATCGATTGCCAGCAGGACTATTCGATAATGGTAACCGCTGGTTCAAATATGGCCTTCTTAAATGTGCTGATGGCGATTGTTGATCCTGGCGACGAGATTATTTTGCCATTGCCGTATTATTTTAATCAGGAAATGGCCGTTAAACTGGTACATTGCAAACCGGTTGCCGTGCCCTCAACAGCCGATTATCAATTAGATTTAGATCTGATCCGCGCAGCCATCACCCCAAAAACCCGTGCAATTGTGACAGTCTCACCTAACAACCCCAGTGGGGCAGTTTATCCAGAAGCGGATTTGCGCGTCATCAACGCGCTGTGTGCGGAGCATGGCATTTATCATATCAGCGATGAAGCCTATGAGTATTTTACTTACGGTTCCGCCAGTCATTTTTCTCCAGGTTGCATTACGGGTGCTCAGCAGCATACCATCAGCTTATATTCCTTATCAAAAGCCTACGGCTTCGCTAGTTGGCGAATAGGTTATGTGGTTTTTCCAAGTGCATTGTTACCTGACTTATTAAAAGTACAGGATACCAACCTGATTTGTCCGCCCGGCATTACTCAGCAAGCCGCTATTGGCGCGTTAACGGTTGGTTCGGCCTACTGCAAAGCACAGTTGCACAACTTAACCAAGACCCGTAATCAAGTGCTTACCCAATTGCAGTCCATACCCAAGTTATGCCAAACCATTACGACTGAAGGTGCCTTTTATTTTTTAATTCAATGTCATACTAAAAAGCATGATCTGCAACTGGTTGAAGAACTAATAAAACGATACCAGATTGCAGTTATACCGGGCTGTGCTTTTGGAATTGATCAGGGCTGCTATTTACGGATTTCATATGGCATGCTGGATGACAGTCGCGTTGACTTAGCTATGCAACGCTTAACCAATGGGCTTGAAGAGTTGCTGAGTTGATCGGAGTTTATAAAGCTCGTCTCTTTAACAAGCTCCTACCAACCAGTTACTTTAACGCATAACGTTAACAACCTTTTGGTTGGTAATCCAGTATAATATGGGTTAACCATGATATGAAGCCTGGTTAAACTAAGTTATATTTTTCTTACACAATAAACGAGTATCCCTTTTCTATGAGTTCTACCCCTTGGCTAAAAAGCCATTACTTGATTTTTCCGCTAGTTGCCTTAATGGCATTCACCCGTATTCGTCATTTTGGCGATGCTTATTCCCTGCCTGACGCCTCTTTAGCGGTATTTTTTTTAGCGGGCTTGCGCTTTAGTCAGCGTTGGTTTTTAGCGCTGCTAATCATTGAGGCCGGCCTGATTGATTTTGTCGCGATTACCCAATTCAGTGTCGATGATTATTGCATCAGCTTAGCCTATGTGTTTTTGATTCCGACTTATGCGGTTATGTGGTACGCAGGCAGAGCTTGTGAAGCTTTTAAATCATTAAGCACGTTGGATATGTTAAAAGCCTTATCAACAGCAGGCTTAGCAACCACAGTCGCATTTATGCTATCGAATGGCAGTTTTTATCTGTTTTCCGGAAAATTTGCAGATTTAACTCTGTTTGAATACACAAGCAGGGTAATTAAATATTACCCGGCTTATGCCAGTGCAGCGCTTTTGTATGCACTAGCGGGATTGATGACGGCTAAAACCAAAAGAGCTTTACCGTTTTTGCACAGACATGAACCAGCTTAGGGCCATGTAAGCTATAACCTAGGAGACATGGAAACGTGTCTCCTTGGCTCAGCCAGTTTGTGGAATGGCCTCTTTCGCAGGATCCACTGACCATAGTTTTTCCAATTGATAATGTTCCCGTGCTTGAGCTGTCATGGCATGCACAATCACATCGCCCAAATCTAATAGCACCCAATCTGAGCCTAAGCCACCTTCAATGCCTAATGGAATTACGCCATTGGCTTTGACTTTTTCAATTACATAATCACACAAAGACTTTAAATGGCGATCGGATGTACCGGTGACAACAACCATATAATCGGTAAAACTGGTTTTCCCAATCACATTCAATGTGGTGATATATTGTCCTTTTCGTTCATCCAAAACGTCTAAAACCATTTTTAATACTGCTTCTGTTTGCATTCAATACCTCTTGTTTGTCAATCTTAACGATAAAGATTGTGTTGGTTAATATAATCGATTACTGCATCGGGCAGTAAATATTTTGGGTTGCGCTGTTGCGCAAATATTGTTCGAATAGCCGTGGCTGAAATATCCAGTGCCGTAATTGGCAGAAAAAACAGGCAACCTGATTTTTTTATGGTTAAAGTAGCCAATTGTTGTTGGTGTCTGGCAGCTAAAAAAGCCGTCAGTGATGGCGGTTGATAGTTAGGACGGGTCATCACTATAACATGAGCAAAATCAAATAACTGTTGCCAGCGATACCATGACTCCAGTTTTGCAAAGGCATCCATTCCTATAATCAATAATAATGATTGCTCAGGAAAATCTTGCCGTAATGACTGCAAGGTATCGATCATATAAGAGCGCCCTGCCCGTAATAATTCCCGGTTATCAACGGCAAAATCAGGCTGACCAGCAACAGCCAACTCCAACATGTGCAATCTGCTATCAGCAGAAACCCCGGGCTGATCTCTATGTGGTGGTTGCGCACTGGGAATTAGCCGTACCTGACTTAATCCCAGGCTTTCTTTAACTTCCAGCGCCGCCCGCAAGTGGCCAAAATGGACGGGATCAAAAGTACCGCCAAAAACACCAATCATTTATTGCCTGATATGCCCATCACCTAAAACCACATATTTTAGTGATGTTAACCCCAACAAGCCCACGGGGCCACGCGCATGTAGCTTATCGGTGCTAATGCCTATTTCTGCACCTAAGCCATACTCAAAACCATCGGCAAACCGGGTTGAGGCATTGATCATCACCGAGCTGGAATCCACTTCTCTTAAAAAGCGCCTGGCTAAGGTGTAGTTTTCAGTGATGATGGCATCAGTGTGCGCGGAGCCGTAATCATTAATATGCGCAATGGCTTCGTCAATATCGGTGACTATTTTAATCGCCAAAATCGGAGCAAGATATTCGGTATGCCAATCTGCTTCTGTCGCTCTAATTGCTTTGGGAATTAATGAACAGGTTTTAGCGCAGCCACGCAACTCAACGCCTTTAGCAAAATAAATCTCGGCCAATTTGGGCAAAACTGCAGGTGCAATAGTTTCTGCAATCAATAAGGTTTCCATGGCATTACACACACCGTAACGATGCGTTTTTGCATTATCCGCAACTACTATGGCTTTGGCTATATCAGCCGTGTCATCAATATACACATGACATATGCCATCCAAATGTTTGATCACTGGAATGCTGGCTTCTTTGGAAATGCGTTCGATCAGGCTTTTGCCGCCGCGTGGCACAATCACATCCACAAACTGGCTCATGGTGATTAATTCACCGACTGCGGCACGGTCTGCGGTGGCTACGATTTGCACGGCTTGCTCCGGCAAGTCTGCCGCTTTTAGTCCAGCCGTAATGCAAGCCGCTATCGCTTGATTGGAATGAATAGCTTCTGAGCCGCCGCGCAAGATGCAAGCGTTACCGGACTTTAAACCCAGGGCAGCGGCATCGACAGTGACATTGGGTCTGGATTCATAAATGATGCCAATTACGCCCAATGGCACGCGCATTTGTCCAACCTGAATGCCACTTGGGCGATAACTTAGACCAGTGATTTCGCCAACGGGATCCGGCAAGGCCGCGACTTGATTTAAGCCTTCAATCATCGCCGCTATACTTTTTTCAGTTACAGCCAATCGATCCAGGGCTGCTGGATCCAGGCCGTTTTGTTGACCAGCTAATAAATCTTTTTGATTTTCGCTGATTAAATAATCGCGCTGTGCTGCAAGAGCTTCTGCAATTTTTAACAGCCCTAAATTCTTTTTGCCCGATTCGGTCCGACTGATCACTCTGCCGGCGGCTTTGGCTTGTTGACCCAATTGGGTCATGTATTCTTTAATGTCCACTTGTTGACTCACTGTTTGTTTATATCAATCTGTCAGATTGGAAGGCTAGATAAATAACCAGCCTTCATCAACCCAAACTATAAACAAATATTAACCGTTACTGCGTAAAAAAGCTTCAAACATTATCAGCGTCCAAATAGCGGTGCTGTAATCACGCAAGCCGCTTTGGTGTTGATTATAGATTTGCTCCAAGAAATCATTATCAAACAAGCCACTTTGACGCATGGTGTCACCTAACAATGCTTCACGCACTTTTTCTTTTAATGGCCCTTTAAACCAGGCACTTAAGGGCACAGAAAAGCCCATTTTAGGACGATAAAGTATGTCATTAGGTAAATAATTTTCTAATGACTTCTTAAAAATGTACTTGCCTTCACGGCCTTTTAATTTAAGGTTAGGCTGAATACCAGCCATCCATTCCACCAGTTCGTAATCCAATAACGGCACGCGAACTTCTAAAGCATGAGCCATACTTGCCCTGTCTACTTTGGTAAGAATATCACCCGGTAAATAGGTTTTAATATCCAGGTATTGCACCAAGGATAACGGACTATCTGTTGGGGCTTGATCAACATAACGTTTAAAGACTTCAATTGCTTGATAACCTTGCAAATCGTTCTTTAACTTTGCGCTAAATAATTTACTGCGCAATTCATTAGACAGCGTGGAAACGCTATGGAAATAGCCTTCCATCGAATCGCGACCGATCGATTCCAGCGTTGATTTTGCCCTGAAAATCTTAGGTGCCCAGTCCGCTTTTGGATACACTTGCCCTAACAAACCAAAGACCGGTTTTCTAATGCTATCAGGTAACCAGGAGCGCATTTGTTCTTCATAGGTGTGCCAGCGGTATCGACGATAGCCAGCCAAGTTTTCATCGCCACCATCGCCAGATAACACGACTGTGACCTGTTTTTTGGCCAATTCGCATACGCGGTACGTTGGCAAGGCAGAGCTGTCTGCGTAGGGCTCATCGTACAAACCGGCCAATTGATCTAACAGGCTGAAGTCCTCAGGATCTACTTGTTCCACACGGTGCGCTGTGTGGTAACGGTCTGCTACTTGTTTGGCAAATGCAGACTCATTAAAAGCCGGATCACCAAAGGAAATGGAGCAGGTGTTAACAGGTTCAGAAGACAATCCAGCCATCATTGCTACAACGGCACTGGAATCCACGCCACCAGACAAAAATGCTCCTAATGGCACATCGGCCATCATACGGATTTTAACGGCTTCACGCAGGCGTTCAATTAATTCATCACCAACAGCTCTTTCATCTTCTTGCGGGCGGGGATTAAATTTAACATCCCAATACTGCCTGGGTTTATAGTTACTATTGCCACGCTTGATGGTTAATACATAGCCAGGTTCCAATTTATGCACATCTTTATAGATGGTTTTTGGGTCCGGAATGTAGCCAAAACCGAAATAATCTTCAATCGCGGTTGCATCAAAGGTTTTTGGCAACTCTGGATGCTGTTTTAGCGCTTTTAATTCAGAGCCAAAGATAAACTGACCATTAGCCAATTCCGCATAGTAAAGCGGTTTTACACCTAAACGATCACGAGCCAAGAATAAGGTTTGTTGATCTCTATCCCAAATGGCAAATGCAAACATGCCACGCAGACGACCCACCACCGCTTCGCCCCAGGCTTGCCAACCGTATAAAATAACTTCAGTGTCGCAATGGGTATCGAAAACATAACCCAATGCTTCTAATTCTTTACGCAGTTCCATGAAGTTATAGACTTCACCGTTATAGGTTAAGATCGCGTTTTTATCGCGGCTAACCATTGGTTGCTGTCCACTGCTCAAGTCTATAATCGATAAACGTCTATGCCCAAATCCCAAACCTGGTTCAATATGAATACCGCCTTCATCGGGGCCACGATGATATTGGACTTCATTCATTTTTGTCAGTAACTCCCTGTTAATTTCCCGCCTTTCTTTTATATCGAAAATGCCGACAATTCCGCACATAGCTGTTTATTCCCCTTGCAAAAATGAATCGTAGACAGATTGGTAGCTGCCAACCATTGCCTGTAGTGAAAACTTGTTTTTGATACGCTCCAAAGCGTTTCGGCCATGTTGCAGGCGTTTTTCCGGATTTTGCACATAATCCAGAATTTTATCAGCCATTGCCGCAGAATCACCTGCGGGTGTCAATAATCCTGTCACGCCATCATCCACTAATTCAGGGTTGCCACCAACGTTGGTCGCAATCACAGGTAAGCCAGTGGACATAGCTTCTAGTATAGTATTGGAAATACCTTCGGCTTGAGATGGCAACACAAAAATATCCAGTTGGCGCATAAAGTCAGCCACATCGCTCCGCTCCCCGGGTAACCACGCCAGGTCTGACAAATGATGATCCGCCAGTAAACTGATAGCCTGCTCTCTTAACGGGCCATCGCCAGCAATACATAATCTTAACTGCTGCTTTAATTCTGGCTGTGCTTCACAAACCAGGATAATTGCTTTTACCAGAGTAATTTGATCTTTAACACCATGCATACGTCCAACCGCCCCAATGATAATTGGGGCGGTTGTGTTTGAAAAAGGATAACCAGTTAGTTCAGGTTTTTTACCGGATACAGGAAAGAACTTACCTGTATCCACGCCGTTGCAGATACGTGTGATTTTTTTTGGATTAACTTTGATTTTATCAACCAGGTAACTTTCCAAATGTTTGGATAACGGGATAAAGCGATGAATAAACGGTTTTATCAGCCGTCTAACCCATTGATATTTGACATTATTACCTTCCGGATCAAAAACATCCCAGCCATGTTCACCATGTACTCTATATGGCACGCCAGCAAGCAAAGCAGGAATTTGATATTCAACAGCCGAAAGGTTACGGGTATGCACAATGGATGGCTTTAGTTGTTTAAGCAATCGATAAAACGCCACAAAGCTGGACCAACCCTGCCCTTCCGTCTTATTGAGAGCATAAACGTTAACATCACTGCGGGTGAGTCGTTGTTGAAAATCGGTACTTTCTTTTAAGCACACAATTGCATGTCGATAGGCACTGACAGGCATGGTATTGATCAAATTAATCAAGCCATTTTCTAACCCACCAACACCCAACCGGTAAATAACATGCACCACCAAGGGTGGGTTTGTCTGCTCAGCAGTTATTATTTTAGACATAAGCGCTATTGCAGCAAATCTACAAGATGTGCCAGACTTTGCTGCCAACCAAAATGGTTTTGCACAAATTGACGGTTTTGGAGATTGTCCAATGATCCTGTCGTTGAAAGTAATCGATTGACTTGATCAGCGACCACAACCGGATCATCCGCTACAGAAACGCCAAGTGAATCGGTGTATGGAATACCTTCCATCGCAGCCGGCGTAGCAACAATATGTTTGCCTAATGCCATAGCTTCCAAGACTTTGTTTTGAATGCCACGAGCAATGCGTAGCGGAGCAACCGCTAATTTTGCATGCGCCACAAATGGGCGAACATCCTTTACTGCGCCAGTGACGATAATGTTTTTATTTTCCGCTAAGGCTTCCACTTCTTTAGTCGGTTTGGAGCCGACAATATAAAATTTAGCCTCAGGATGAGTTTGGTTAACAATGGGTAACACAGCTTCAGCAAACCATTTCACTGCATCAACGTTAGCCCAGTAATCCATAGCGCCAGTGAATACCAATGCGGTTTCATCGACCGCAAAAGGTGAGTCAAATGCTTGTTCCGGCGAAAACATATCCGTGTCGACGCCATTATTAACGTGAGTAATTTTAGCTTGGGATTCAGGTGCCAAGGTTTTAAAAAGCGTCGCTTCCTGTTCTGATACAAAGCAACTTAAAGTGGCTTGCGCGGCAATTTTTTTCTCATAGCCCAATAAATACTTAGCTTCACGCCGATATACCCAACCCATTACGCCTGATTTTTTTTCCGCGTACTGACGCCATTTATCGGAATCCACATCAACAAAGTCAACAATCATATCAACATGATGTTTTTCCTGGATAAATTGGGCCATCGCCGAAGAAAAAATCAATACTTTTTTGATTTGTTTAGTTTCGATGGTTTTATCAACCCAAGCTTGCATGGCTTGATTTTTATAATAGGGAATGGTCAGTGGTTCGCCGGTAAGCAAACCTTGCGCACTTTTAATTTTTGCTTGCAGCGGTTGTAAACCTTGGTAAAAAGTTTCTGCACACATCTGATCAACAACTGACGTGTATTGCCAATCATTTTCGTCATCCACAAACGTGCCCAAGTGCACTTTGAAATGCAAAACCAGATATTTCAACATATTATAAGAACGAATCTTATCGCCTTTATTGGGCGGATATGGAATTCTGTGTATTAAAAATAGCAGGTCTTTCATGGTAGTGGTGGGGTTTGATTTATGCGGGAGTAATGTGTTTGACTAAACGCTTGCCCAAAGGCTGTTACGACTAGCCCAGATCCTTCGATAGCCAAGGTCCGACTAACTGGCTGATTCCTAACGGCAAACGTTTCCAAGCCGCAATAAATAATTTGTATTTTGGATTCAGTGGGTTTATGTCCGGCAAAGTATCGGCTTTAACCAAATGAAATTCATAAAATAACGGTTCTGGAACAAATCCCCAATTTTTCTTAAAACTGTATGAGCCTGTGCCAATTTTGCTTCGGCCGTAATCGAAAATCTTTACGCCTTTTTCAACCGCGCGACGCATAACTTCCCAATACATAAAATCATTGCCCTTCACATTTCTGGCTAATTCGGTACCGCCGCCGTAATAAGGCAGCACTTCGTCCTTAAAGTAAAAATTCATGACACTGCCGATTAATTGACCATTCAATTCAATCGTCAATACTTCGCATTGCTCACCAAATACGTCTTTTAGAATTTGGAAATATTTTTTGGAAAATACCGGCGTACCCAAGTTTCTGACGCTTTCAGAATAGGCTAAATGTAAGCGATCGACATTGTTATCAATGACACTGACCAGCCCTGCATCGATACCTTTTCTAACCATCGCGCGCTGTTTTCTTGGTATGGCCAGCATGTTTTTTTCAATGTCTGGATCCAGTTCCTTCCTGAAGGTAACATACAGTTCTTTAAAAGGCCTTTCTGGAGACTTTCTAGTTCTATTACGCATTTCCAAGCTATCCACGCCCAGTTCTTCGGCTAGACGGCAGGCTTCTTTATCTAATTCCGCATAGCTTTGATCATCATTAGCTACAACGCCACCGTAGACGCAAAAAGCAGTGGATACCAAGTTGTTTCCAAACAACAAACTCTTGACGTGCACCAAAGGTAAAACACCAGTGATTTGGCCTTCATTTTCAGTATACAAAAAATAGGTTTTATGACCAAAGGCTGAGTCTATAACCTTTTTCCAACCGGACAAATGGAAAAAAGTGCCGTCTGCGGAGTTTTGTACAAAATCATCCCAGCGTTGGGCGTTTGCATCATCCAATGTTTTTATCATGCTGTATTCCTGGAGAGTTATCCGATAGTAAGATACTGCGTCGTGATGGTTATTTTAAAAACACGTGTTCCATCGTGTTCCAATTAAAATCGTCACATAACAATTTAATTCTGTTTTCCATTCTATTGAGATTTAGGTAATGCCTGGTTTTAGCTTTTAAACTAAGGCCTTGTTGACGGGGTTGTTCTGGATCGATTTCCCACGGATGAAAATAAAAAAGTCCCGGTTGGTTTTCTTTATGGTTAACTCTGTTAAACGCCCATTTTGAAAAGGCATACGGATAGAATCTAAAAAAACCACCTCCGCCGCAAGGTAAGTTTTTTTCTCCGAAACGCAGTGTGGTAATGGGGATTTCTTTAAATGCACTACCGGCGATTGGTTCATAGATAAAGCGGGGTGCATCAGGAATGCCGTATAAATCATGTTTAACAGGGTAAATACTTGAACTGTATTTAAAACCCTGTTCGTTCAGAATATCTAACGCCCATAAGTTTTTCTTACAAATAGAATAACTGGCAGCCCGGTATCCCTTAACTTCAACTCCGCCCAAGTCTTCTAATAATTGCTTGGATTTGGAAATATCAGCACGAAATTGCTCCGGGGTTTGTTCTGTGACGCGGATATGTTCATAGCCGTGACAAGCTAACTCATGACCTTCATTCACAATACGATGCACTAAATCCGGATAGCGCTCTGCAACCCAACCGAGGGTAAAAAAAGTCGCCTTTATTTGTTTGTCACCAAACAAATCCAAGATCTTATGAGTATTTTGTTGTACTCGATGCGGCAAAGTATCCCATTGTTTTTTTTCAATATAAGGCTCGAATGCAGAGACCTGGAAATAGTCTTCCACATCGACAGTCATTGCATTCATGGTGATTGGTTTGCTAATTGACATGGGTGCCTGGTTAACTATTTATAGGTAAAGTTCTTTTATTTTTGCCACAATCCGTTCTGCCGCATGTCCGTCCCACAATTCAGGGATCCGACCAGATTTTCCTCCGGTTGAAAAAATATCGTCCACGCAGACTTTAATTTTGTCTGGATCAGTACCCACAATGGTATTGGTGCCTTGCTCAACAGTAATTGGCCGTTCAGTGTTTTCACGTAACGTGACACAAGGTATCCCTAATGAGGTGGTTTCTTCTTGCAGACCGCCAGAATCGGTTAAAACCAGCTTTGCCGATTTCATCAAACCCAGCATTTGCAAATAGCCAACTGGAGGTAAGCAAATAATTTGGCCAGAGTTAATCAAATCCAGCAAACCTTCTTGTTCTATTCTATTTTTAGTACGTGGATGAACTGGAAAAATTACTGGCAGCTTTTTGCTGATTTCGACCACACTAAGCAGCAGACTACGCAACGTATTGCTGTCATCTACATTGGATGGCCGGTGTAATGTTAACAAGGCATAACCACCCTCTTCCACTAAAGTACCGGGGCTATATTCATTAACCGTCTCAGAGGGTGCTGCAGCTAACTTGACGTTATCGAGTAAGGTATCGATCATAACGTTGCCGGTAAAATGCACACGAGAACTGGATATGCCTTCACGAACCAAATTATCCTCGGCGCTACGTTCGGTTGTGAAAAGGCTATCTGAAATCTGATCCGTCAGCACCCTATTAATTTCTTCAGGCATTTCACGATCGCCACTTCTTAGACCGGCTTCGACATGGATAACTGGAATTTGTTTTTTTACAGCAACCAGACTGCAAGCGATAGTGGAGTTAACATCGCCAACCACCAACACTGCACAAGGATTTACCCGGTCTAGAACGGGTTCAAACTTTAGCATGATTTGGGCAGTTTGTTCTGCATGCGAACCGGAACCCACGCCTAAATCAACATCTGGTTCAGGAATGCCTAACTGTTCAAAAAATGACGCTTTCATCGCTTGGTCATAATGTTGACCAGTATGCACCAAAAATGGCGTTACATCATTTGGCAGGGTTTTTAGGGCTCTTATGATCGGAGCCATTTTCATAAAATTAGGTCGTGCGCCTACGACGCATACAATGGTTTTCTTCATGATTTTTTATTGTCCTTCGTCTTCGCTGTAAATGTGATCAATATCTAATTGGATTAAAATAGCTTTACGTAATAACGCTCGCTCTTTATTAAGTGTTTTTTGCAAGCTGACTACTAATTTTTCCAAAGCTTTGACACGACCATCCAAAGATCCATCGGAATCCAATGTAGCTAAAGATATAGGAGCGGACGATGCAGGCAGACTGTCATGAAACTCATCGGTTATCACTGATGACTCTTCTTCAATCTCGGAAATTACTTTTTTTACCGCAGCCAAGCTGATAACGCGCATTTCTTCCAAATAGCCAAATAGCAAAACCC
>Ga0208264_1000141_pt1 | contig 35465 bp, 38 predicted proteins | sample LakWasMet31_HOW6_2_FD_183873 | JGI IMG/M metagenome (GOLD analysis project Ga0208264, IMG submission 183873) | Freshwater sediment methanotrophic microbial communities from Lake Washington under simulated oxygen tension - Sediment Metagenome... | ecosystem: Environmental > Aquatic > Freshwater >... | reverse complement strand
GTCTTCAGCAGAGAAAGCAGCTGAAGAAACCATAGCCATTGAAGCTGCCATAGCGATTGATGCAACGATTGTTTTAAATGATTTCATTTATTATAGTACCTTGAGTTGGGTTAAAAGTAAGTGCTCCAATAGGTTTACAGCCATTTAAAGGACTGTACATACCATTAGTTACAACAGAAATTCTGTTCGCGGGTAAAAAAATCCGAGTGAAAGAATCGGAATTTATTATATCGCATCTTGATTACAACTTATGTTTTTTTCTCTGTCCAAGCTAAATTTATCGGTATTTTGGCAATTTTGTTTGGGTAGTGTGTTGGCAACAGCCGGTCAAGATAGTTGCAGTTTAATAAATTAATGATTTTAAGTTTGCGTAGATGTAACGCATCGGCTGTTTTAAAAAGCGCAGAACCCCGTTTTTTCTTGTAAAATGCTGTGTTTTGCAAAGTTGCAAAAGGGTTTGGTAACCAGAGATGGTCATAATAATTATTAAAAAATCCATTGTGAGGAGAATACAGGTTTATGTCTACTGAACACGCATTGCCCGATAACTGGTCTAAAATCCTGGTCAGAACACAAGCAGGGCTGGCTTTACTGATTCTTTTAGGTCTTGCGGGCTTAGATTTCTTTTTTCCGACCAGTTACCGAGTGCAGGCAGGAATACATGGGATGAGCTCGATTAGTGCGCTGGTGGTAGGCACTTTTCTTACCCATCGCGCTTACCCGTTAATTCGTGGCATACACTGCCATATTGATTCACTGCGCCGATGGATATTGGCATCTGCAGCTTTAAATTTCTTGGGCGTAGTCAGCGGTAACTGGATTTATATGCGTTATCGCGGCCAGGATGGCCCGCGTGATTGGATTTTGGCCAATGTGCCCACGTTCCATAACGTGATGATGGAATTTAAGGAATTTATCTCTTTATTTCCGTTTGCCTTGATGGTGTCTGCGGCCTTTATGATGTTTTATTACGGCAACGCCATCCATGTGCGCCGTGATATAAGTCAGTTTATTGGAATAATTATCCTGGTTTCATGGCTGTTTCTGATTTTGGGTTTTGTCGCTGGTTTGGTTTTGGCCAAATTACGTTTTGTTTAATCGGGTAAATCATTATGTCTACACAAATTAACAATAATCCGTCAGACAGCTCAACCGACCAAACCGCCGAAGCCGTTTACTCAGGCCCAGCCATAGCCGCCACTTTGGCGCCAGTGTTGGGTTTTTTTACCTTAATGATTACACACCACATCTCCCGTTTAACTAAAGATTTGGATAAACTGATTCATTCATATGGCTATTGGATTCCTGGTTCAACTGGTGTTGGGCCGGATGGCAGTATTGGCTCTTATTCCGGCAAAGAAACCTTGGCTATCATCATCTGGTTGGTTAGCTGGGCGGTATTTCATGTGTTGTGGAAAAATCAGAATATTTCCATAAAAAAATGGTTACCGATTTTTTTAGGGCTAATCGTGCTTGTTACCCTGGGTTTTTTCCATCCGCTGGCTGATCCTATTGTGCTGCTGATTGCCGGGCTGTTTGGTTAAACCGTATTCAATTGTTTAGAATATTTATCGCAACTTATGAAATTATTTAACATAAAAACAATCTTATTAGCTGCTTTCTTAGCTATTTTTTGTCAGTTTAGTCACGCGGAAGGTGTGCTGATGAAAGCCCAGCCCAAGGATAATTCGGTCGTTAGCGCTTTTGACGGCCAGGTTAAACTTTGGTTTAGCGGCAATGTCGGTGATCGCTCGCCCTCATTAATTGTGTTGGACAGCAATGGTAATCGGGTCGATAACAATGATATGAAACTGGACATTGATGATCGCAGTGAGTTATCGGCCACAACCAAAACCTTGGCGGCAGGCAACTACATTGTGCGCTATCGCGTGGTGACCGAAGATGGTTTGGTGGTGAGCGGTTTAAGCCGATTTACCGTTAAGCCTTAATCTTTTTATCGGAGCATTTGTATGAAATTTTTAACGACTCTGGCTAAAGTGCTTCCATTGTTAATGGCAAGTTCGCTGGTAATGGCCTCAATGCCCCTGGCACCCAGAGCTGGCGCTGGCGGCAAAATGGATATGTACGGTTGCATGCAAAGTAACGAATATTACATTGCCAATTTTGCTGCTTATCATTCTGATCCACAGCAGCCTAAAAATGAAAAGACCTTGTTAACTGCCTTATGCCAGGAAATCCCCAGCACGGGTGCCACCCAAATCACAGTTGACCTGCTCGATCGTGACGTTCGCAACAAACCGGTCGTGGTAAAAGTCTTGGATGCAGCGGGTAAGGTTTTGGCGGAAACGCCTCCAACAGTTGCTAAACAAGGCGTTGTGACTGTTAATGCCAATTTTCCGGTGGCGGGTAACTATGAGACGGTCGTGTTTGTTGATGACAGCGACATGCACGTAAATCAAATGACCAGCGCATTGCATATTCCGCTTACTGTGGCTTTAGTCACTGCCGGATCATCGGCTTCGCTGCTTAATATTTTGATGATTGTGTTGGGAATTGCCGCGTTTGCTTTTGTGCTGGGCAAATGGGTGCCGAACATGCTGAATGCCAAGCCAGCGGCTTGATCTAAAGCTAATTTAGAGACACAAAAAAGCCCCGATATTCGGGGCTTTTTTTATGTTGCAAACTTTCGTGTTAAGCAATTAATGTCCTAAGTTAAATGCCTGATTTGCATAGGGATTAAAGGTAGGTCTAACCACTACATTAAAACCAAAATCGGTGGTTTGGTGGCAAGCATTACAGCCAGCGGTGACAGCATCGTAGCTTTTGGTAAAGTTGATCACATTCCGTGCTTTGATGGCGGCTTCCAAATCAGCCATTGGTTTATCCATGGTGCCGGCAATTAAGGTTGGAATTGGCGCTTTGATGGATTTATGAGTTGGATGGTATTTTGCGGCATCTTCCATGCCTTCGCGCAATTCTTCCAGTTCATAAGTTGCCAGCTCCCAATTCTCGGATTGAGCGGCAAACCAAAGTTTACCGTGGCGCATGGACGTTAAACTCATAATCTCACCCAGGCCTGGTACATAGGCTTCAACTTCAGGTGCCTTGGCATCACTGGCGCAGCCAGCAAAATTTAAACTGGCTGCTGCAAGCAATGCAAGTCCGGTAAATTTAATAGCTTTCATACAATCTCCTTAACTAAATAAAAATCAGTGTAGTTTATAACTTGGTTTATAAAATCATATCGCAATGTTGCTTACCGATTACATCTGCCGCAGTAATCTAAAACCCAAGTCTCGCGTGCGACTACCGGGCAAGCCACTGTAACGAGCGGCCGAGCGTAAATTAACGGCTTTGGCTACCCAACTGCCGCCACGATAAACACGGAACTGACCGGAATCCGGGCCTTTTGGATCTTTATTAGGGCTGGATTTATAATAAGTGCCGTCATACCAATCCTGTACCCATTCCCAGACATTGCCGTGCATGTCGTACAAGCCCCAGGGATTGGGCTTTCTTTGCGCAACTTCATGGCTGGAACCGCCGTAACCCTCATTGCCAAACCAGGCATAATGCCCTAAGTCTGATGGATCATTGCCATATGAATAGGCGGTTGTTGTGCCTGCTCTGGCTGCATATTCCCATTCGGCTTCAGTCGGTAACCGGAACAGGTTTTTGCCTTCTTTGCTGTTTAACTTTTGGATAAATGCTTGTACATCGTCGTAGCTGACTTTTTCTACCGGTTTATACAAGCTTTTGGATTTGCTGGGATTATTGCCCATAACGTCTTCCCATTGTTTTTGGGTGACTTCGGTTTCAGCCAGATAAAATGGTTTTTCAATACAAACTTGGTGGCTGGGTAGTTCTGCTTCAGTGCTGCCCTTCACTTCTTTATCCTGACCCATTTGAAAACACCCCGCCGGTATTTCCACAAAATGAATACCCATAAACGTCTGCACATTGGCGGCTAAGGCAGGTTGTGCGTTTACAAATAATACGACAGCCGCCAACGCTGCATTTGTCATATTGATTTTCAGTATCATAATGGCTCCTTGATTTTAATTATTAGAACATTCGTGGATGTAATGCTGCCACAACCAGACGCAGGCCTTATAATATTACATTTACGGGGCCAACTTACACCTAAACTTAAGGTTATTGTGCCGCCGTTGTTATCCAGACTACTTGGGGATTGTTTTATGTTGGTAAAGCTCAACGCGTTTCGATTTTATTTACTTGGTTTACTGATGCTAAGCGCCGCTGCGCAGGCCGAAACCCCGACCTTAAAAGAATTTAAACCAGGCAGTTACCAGCAATTGTTGACCGCAAATCAACAACAGCCATTCATGCTGGTGATTTGGTCGATTACCTGCTCGTCATGTTTAAAGGATATGGCTTTATTAAACACCGTGCACAAGCACTACCCAAAGTTCAAGATTATCATGTTGGCCACCGATGATGCGTCTGCAAATGAGCAAATCCAGCAGATTCTGACTAAAAATCAGTTAACTGGCTTAGAAAACTGGCGCTTTGCCGATGAAAACAGCCAAAAACTGCAATATGAAATCGATCCTAAATGGTATGGTGAATTGCCCAGAACCTATTTTTTTGATAAAAGCCAGCAACGTCAAGGCGTGAGTGGGGTTTTGCAGAAAGCCGATTATGATGAAATGATCACTAAGCTCTTGCAATAATGCTATGGCTGGTAAACTGATTTATAGTGCTATTTTCGCATGAACCCAGAAAGATTAAGTTAGGTGAAAGGTGCGAGCCATAATAATTAAAGGTCAACAACAGGGCCAGCTTTTGGGAAGGTATTAAATGCAATCATTTAACAGTGGTCAAACCAGGCCATTCTTGGCTTTATTATTGTTTTTGGCGGGATGCGCCAATCAAAATGTCCAGCCAACAGGCGAGGTTGCGGGGTTTTATCCCATCTATGCCAAAACATCACTAGGCATGCTTGATGTGAAAAGCTTTGACGTTTATCAAAACAAGCAGGACTTGCATATCCTGGCTGCCGGTACGGCCAAAGCGGAAGACAAAGATAGCCAGTTACGTTATTTGCATTCTTCCGATGGCGGCAAACACTGGTCCGAACCTGTCATCATCAAAACCCACACGCCAGTGGCAACCACCAATATAGCAGGCAATGACGTGCAATTGGCAGTCGATGGCAATAACCTGGTGGCTGTATGGCAAACCAGCAGTGATTTGCCCGGCATGGGGCCGTTAGCCAGTGCTTATTCTTTGGATGCTGGTAAAACCTGGCAAGCAGGTGGCAATCCTTCTGAAGTCACTGGTGATCAAGCGCATAGTGATTTGGTTGTGGATGGACAAGGTGTTTTCCATGCCGTTTGGTTAGCAGATCCCGAAGAAAACGGTTATCAAAGTTTACGTTATGCGCGCTCAACGGATGTGGGCAAGCATTGGCAAGCCAGCAAAAAACTGGATGATTCTACCTGTTCCTGCTGCTGGAATACCCTAAAACTGACCCCGAATGGCGAGTTGAATGTGCTCTACCGCGATATGAAGCCACGCGACATGGCCTTGATTCAATCAAAAGATCATGGCGATAACTGGCAGCAGCTCGGTTTGGTCGGGAAGTTTAATTGGCAATTTGACGGCTGCCCGCATATCGGCGGCGGTTTGGCGGTTAGCGAACAAAATGGCAATACTGCTTTTGATAGCATTGTCTGGACAGGTGAGCCCAAGCAGCAAGGCTTATATCATCTGCATTCCAGCGATAACGGTGCCACCTGGTCCAAACCTTATCAACTGGGCAATCAACCATTACATGCTGATATTGCTGTTACTGCGGATCATACGCTGGTGGCTATCTGGGATGAGCGCGAGCCGGAGGGTGCAAGTATATTTACGGCTAAATCAAATGATAACGGCGTTACCTGGACCAAGCCAAAACGCTTATCGCACAATGGCAATAGCGCTACGCATCCCAGAGTTGTCGCCACACCGAATGGTGTATTGGGTTTATGGACAGAAAAACAAAGCAAGCAACTAAGTCAGTGGGCTTTTGCTGTGATTGATTAGCGACTAGCAACAGAATTTCCTTTGTTTCTATATAATGTACAAAATTATTGGTAGCGCCTGATTACCTGATAGTAGATTTGCATAAGATGGGCTGAGACACGAAGCCCGGCAAGCGCGATTTTATAACCTGATAACGCCTTTTGATTGAGTTTATGAATAATAAGAAAAAACAAACCTATAAACGATACCTGACTTTATTGCTGTTAAGTAGCTTGATTGCTCCTGTCACCGTGTTTGCGCACGCCATCATGGTGCGATCCACGCCGGAGAAAGACGCAGTAATCACCGAAGCGCCCAAACAAGTTGATGTTTGGTTTAATGATAAAGTGGGCAGCGAACACAAAGCACTGGCTGTAATCGATGACAAAGGCAACCGCCTGGACAATGAAGATGTGACCCAAGAAACCTTTGACGGCTCACATTTATATTCCACCCTAAAACCCTTGGTGCCAGGGGTTTACACCGTTCGTTATCGGGTCGTTTCTGCCGATACCCATATTGTTACCGGCAAATATCAATTCACCGTTAAAGCGCCGTAACCACAAACAACAGGTAATTACATGAATAACCCGTTTCGCAATAGTTTAGCGATTGTCAGCTTTTTTCTGCTTAGCATCAGCCTTGTTGGCTGTGACAAATTTGGTGGCAAACCCCAAATTGAAGACATCAACAGCGTTGGTTGCCTGATTACTAATGACTTTTACGCCGTACACTTTAGTGCTTATTTAAAACCTGCGGCAACCCAGGAAACTCAGGATACCGACAAGCGCGCGTTATTGACACCGTATTGCCAGGAGTTGCCCAAACCAGGCAGGGCTTTTTTTGCAGCTGACTTAATTGATCGCGACATCCGCAAAACACCTATCGGCATACGGGTGATTGAGGTACAAAATACCGGTAAAAAAGTCGATGAATTTACAGAAATTCGCACTATATCTGAAGTTGCCCCCAAGCTGTACCCGCAAGGTGTGGTTGAAACCCAAGCTGACATCGATAAAAACGGCGATTACGTCTTAATGTTGATCATCGGCGGTGAAGAAGCCTTGTCTGCCGAAGACCGCATGAAAATTCATTTTCATGTTGGCGATATGTTGTTTGGTTTAAGCAAGCAACAGCTGGTTGTAATTGGTAGCAGTGTGGCGGCGTCACTATTCGTAATAGCCGGCGTAGTTTTTTACGTGCGTAAAAAGCGCAGAAAATCCTAGTGCCAACAGCGACAAGGCAATCTACCAGAAAGGCTAATCTGTGAATGTAGCTCAAATCAAGAGCCTATCCTTGTTTGCTTTATTTGCAATCATTGGCTTCGGCCCGATTTCTCCAGGCTGTTTCATAGGCATGTTCATTGTGGTAGTCAGGCCTGCCTGGTTTTTGGAATTAATCCAGGCTATGTACTTTGGCTTGCCAGTTAATCAACAGGTAATTTCAGAAAACAACACACAGCAAACCGGTAATATTCGTATCAAAGCCTTTCTGAGTTTGCTGGGCTTATTTATTCTCGATATAGCGCCAGTGCCAGTTACGCCGGTGATTGCTTTTATCATCATTTTAAGCAGGCCTGCCTGGTTTTATCGAGTGGTAACGCAGGTGTATAGAGAAAGTTAAATCCAGCCGGATAGATAAGGAGATGCTTGCAGACAGGTATTTTTAGGTGCGAATTTAATGGCACTTTGATCTTCCCAATGCAAACCTTGCTACATTAAGCCGTTAACCCCCGTACCAACTCAATCATTACCGTTTAATTGATACAGTTCAAAGTTCTGAGAAGAAAGGGCAATTCAAAGAAATAACTGTACTCGTCTTTGAACCTTTTCAATTTATCCGCGATTAACTAAGCGTACTCTACTGGAAGTTTTTAAATCCAGTTTTCTTATAAATCCAATTGGAGACGTCTATGTATCATACAAAACTCACACCAACCCTCTTGTGCTTGGCAATCTCTGCCTTGCTTATGCAAAATGCAGCTGCTGAAACCTGTATGGGTAAAGAAGTAACCAAGTTTGCTATTGCTGGCGTAAAAACAGTTGGCACGAGCGGCGATGACGTAATCCTGGGCACAACAGGCAAAGACGTTATTGATGGCGGCAAGGGTAACGATACTATTTGTGCGGGCGATGGCAACGACAAAATCACTGGTGGCCTTGGTGATGATGTTGTTGATGGTGAAAGTGGTAATGATTTAATATCCGGCGGTAACGGTAATGATGAATTATTTGGCGGTTTAGGTAACGACAAGTTAACTGGTGATAACGGTAACGATAAATTATACGGCGGTAAAGATAACGATCTTTTAAGTGGGGGCACTGGCAACGACAAATTACGCGGTCATGAAGGGAACGACATCTTAAAAGGCGAAAGCGGTAATGATGATTTATTTGGTGAAGATGACAACAGCAACGATGCCAATAATGATGGCGTAGACGACAGCTCATCAAGCACCGATGACGATAGCTTCGTAAACCCGGCCAACAGCGGGGACGATAGATTATCGGGTGGAAATGGTAACGATAATCTATTTGGTGGTCCTGGTGACGATAGCTTATCCGGCGACAACGGCGATGACTCGCTGGATGGTGGTTTAAGTAAAGACAAACTATTTGGCGGCAGTGGTAAAGACCGAATTCGTTTTGGCGCTGAAGACAATACCAATGGTAAACGCGTTAATAGCGGCAGCGGCAAAGATATTTGCATTCAAAAAACCCAAGCCAATGGCGAGGTGGAAACCGAATGCGAACACGGTGCGGAAGCTAAAATTACAGATGATAAAGGTGGCGATACTAGCACTAGCGTTGGCACGCCAGTAGTAACAAGCAATACCTGCGTTAAAACCGTTAAAGTAAATGGCGAAACAGAAGTGGAATGTGAGCATGTCACAAAAAAACCTGATGTGGTTGCTACGAATCCTGTAACGCCCAGCACAACTAGAACTTGCGTTGAAAAGATTAAGGCTAACGGAGAAAGGGAAACCGAATGCGAACACGCTACCAGTGTTTCTGGAACGGACGATAGCAATAGCAGCTCAAGCACAACCAGCTCCAGCAACACTGGCACTATAGATAGTAGTAACAGCCCCAGCATTACTGACGATAAAGGTGGCAACAGCAACAGCAATAGCAATTCTGGACATTGCGTTCAAAAAGTTAAAAGCAATGGCGAAGTAGAAACTGAATGCGAACATAGCTAAAACCTAACGTATTAGGGTTGAGCTGTACCAGTCAAGCCAAGTTCAGTATGAAAATAGTTGTTAATCTACTTGTACTGAACTTGTTTAGAACTTAGAAAGTGGGCATGTCATCGGACATCCCCACTTTTTTCTTAGTGATTAGAAACGTACAACTGTTTGATTTCGTTATACCGGTTTAAAGCATCAGTTAAGGAATCTTTAGCCGATTTCAACTCATTATTCTGAAGAGCCATACGCGCCTGTTTCAAAATATTACTGGCTTGATTGCGTTTTAAATCAAGCACGTTATTGGAAATATCTTTTTGTAATTGGCGGGCATCGCTAATCATTTCGATAATCTTTTCTTTATCACCTCCATTTGCCAAAGAAGTATTGGCTTCTTCAACTTTCGCAAGGGTATTGTCGATTGCGATTTTAACATCCTCATAGGATGGATTAGCCACCGCAAATGCACTAAATGACACTGTTGCCATCGATGCAGCCATCACAGAAGAAATCAGGATTTGTTTGAATGTGTTCATGGTGTAAACCTCAAAATTGATAAATAAAATTGATCTACATAACCCTTAACATGAATTTTTTCTTTAGCAGCGCAATTCAAATTAGTTGTTAGGTCGAGTGAAAGTCTATCATATATAGTTTGTATTAGTACTAATATTTGTTCTAATACGAACTATTATTGGTCCCGGCGGATGCCAGTCTATTTTTATTTTTATTTAAAAAATATAATTAAATATAACCTTATCAATTACTTATGTTATTTTTGATGCTGTTATGCTTACACCGTTAAAAAGGCTTGAGTCTGATTTATTATTGCGCCTAAGTCGGCAATTATTGCCGTAAAGCGAGTTAAATTCTGAATGTGCGTATGACTAGGCTTTGGTAAATGGAAGGCATAAGATATGTGGTCTTAGCAATTTAAGGTATTCTGTATAGTGGGGATCAGGGCGTTTTTTGGCTGGTAAAATAATTAAACGGCTGTTACGGTTACCAAAAAACGCTGTATAACTTTAAGCAACACGTGATTAGGATTATCAATTAGTTCTGATTAGCCCTAAATTAATTTAAAAAACTATGACTACGCCCGCCATTTTTCCAACGGTATTACGACAACTATTACGAACACATCAGACTTTTTTATCCTATGCGGCAAGTCATGTTAATACAATGGATCTTACGCTGCCGCAATACGACATTATCATCACCTTAGGTAATACCCCCGGCATGACCTTCAAGAAATTAGGCGAGGAAACCCTGATTACTAAAGGGACGTTAACAGGCGTAATTGGTCGTCTTGAGGATAAGGGATTGGTCCAGCGTGTTGCCTCGGCAACTGACGGTCGCAGTCAAATTGTTCAACTGACTGCTGAGGGTAAAGAATTATATGAACAGACGTTTCCCGAGCATCTAATTTTTCTTTCGCGTATCTTTAATGATTATTCACCGGAGGATATAGTGATGCTTGAAGCCGCATTGGTGCGATTGAATAAGGCCGTTATTTCTGCGCGCAGTGAGGAAGGAGATAAAACTGGTGAGACTGATGGCTGGTGCTCCAAAATTAAAGATGTTTGTAAAATGGCGTCGATTGAAAATTGACCATAGCAATCGGGCAGGATAAGTCCTGTTCAATGACGCATGAGCCTGTACGAGCGAAACGTTGCATCAGTGTTTTTGGCAACGGGAGCACCTAAATGCCGGAGACTAGTTTTCGCATGGTTTATTCAGGCCTGCCAAACCAAGGCAATAAGGTGCAACAGGCTAGGCTATTGACACCCTATATCACTAACCGCCCTATACTTTGCCGCAGTTAGTCGCTTTGGCAATCTTCTTGGATGCAGGCCAGCCTTCAAATTTCATGTTAACATCACAAGCAAACGGCGCGACCAGTGGTTGGGTTATTATCCAACTGCCATTGCCGGTAAAACTAATCGGTAATTGTGTGGCTATCGCCAATCCGTTAGTGGTTTTTCCTTGATATATATCGACGGTTAAATCTTTTCTGGCTAGAAAATTAGCTTTTTCAGTAGCATTCAACAAACTGTTCAACACGACTTTGCCTTTCAGTGTTAGCACATCCAATTTCCAACTGGCAGTGGATAGGATAAAGCTTTTGATCTTAGCGCTATCCTGATCGCCGGTAGGCCAAACGCGAACTTTGGTAGTGATTATATTGGAGGTTTTTTTCTTGGCTGTTGCGCTTTCTTTAGCTGCAAATTTTAAGGTATAACTTTTGTTTTTCTGAGCATCGGTGGGTGTCCAGGTAAAATCCCATCTGGATAATTGTGTTGCGGTATCAACGCCAACATCGGTTAGTGTTGCACCTGCCGGCAGTTTGGCTTTTTTGATCACATCGGCGTCATCCCCGTCTGCATCTGAGTAAATGAGCGGTATGGTGATGGATTCACCAGCTATTACATCCCATTGCGCATTGACGGCATTCAGCACGGGCGCTTTGGTGTTGGGTGTGGCAGAGGATTCATCCGCTAAAAAGCTAGTGACATAATTTTTTAAGCCAGGGCTTAATCCACCGGATTGGTAAGCGGATTTAGCCGCAGATTTGCTGTTGTCTTGAGTGCCCACGCTGCCCGTATGGCAGATATCGCAACGACCTGGATTGCCGTATAGATTTGACCATTCTTCTTTGGCAAAAGCTGGCGCGCTTAACTCTAAACAGGCGGCCAATAAAATAGCGGATGAGCGTAACTTGGGTTGGTTATGTGTTTTCATAGTTTAAAACCGTTAAAGGTAGATAGCTTGAGGGGCTAGTGGGTTTGGGTTAGGATTTTTGCTGATTTAATACTGCCACCATTTGCTCAGTGGCGGTGTAATCGGTGCTGGACCAAAGTAATTTGCCGTCCGTGGACAATATGGCGAAATACGGCAAACCGATTTTTAACTGGCGGTGCTCTGGGTGTTCGCGAAATTGTTCAAACTCCGGTTCTTTATCAACCAGCTTGACGGCAATCGCGTGACTGCGTAGCGCTTGATTTAACTGGGAATTGTTGGCGGTTTGTTCTTTAAAGGCGATACAGTTGGCGCACCAGCTGGCGTAGAAATCAATAAAAATGGGTTTGCCGGATGCTAACGCGGCTTTTTGCGCTTCCGGAAAACTGCGGTACCAATTGATGCCTGCTTCTTGTTCAATTGCTGGAGATTCAATGGCTTGCAATGCCGGATTGATTGCGCAATTAGCAGTGGCTGTTTTCATGATCGGGGTGCGCCCCAAACCTGCAATCACTAAGAATGAGCCAACGATAACCGTTAACACCCCAATAAAATGCACCATCTTTTGGTTAGGTTGCACATTCTCAGGCAGCAAGGTTAAGACATTGCAATGCACCACGGCGATCCAAATGGCCACGATGCCCAAGGCCAAGGTTAAGGTTGTGTCGGAATCTATACCTAACACGCCCAGGCCTTTGTGGAAGTAAACATAAGCAAAATACAAAATCATTAAGCCAAACGCGTATTTGATTTTGTTCATCCAATAACCGGCTTTGGGCAGTTTTTTAAATTTAACCACGCTGACCAGAAAAAACGGTAAGCCAACGCCCAAGCCAAATCCCGCCATCATGATGCTGCCTTGCCAGGCAATACCCAACTTATCCCAAAAACTTAAAGACTGGTTGAGTGCCGCCAGTGCATCGGTTTTATCGGCAATTTGATCAGCAACTTGCAGCAGCAAGGCAAATACTATCGGGCCAACACAAGGTGAAATCACCAAGCCCGCAACCGTACCCATTAACCAGGTGCCAGCTAGGCCTTGCACGCGTGAGGATTGTTGATCCAAACTGTGCACTTCATTTTGCATAAAACTTAACTCATAAAAGCCCAGCAAAGCGATGGCAAAAAAGGCAAAGAATACCGCAAAGCCCAGGTTAACCCAGGCCGATTGCATAAATGTATTAAAGGCACCACCAGTCATGCCTGCCATTAATCCCAACGCCATATAGGTGCCGATAATGCCAATTAAATACATCAGCGCATGCAGCTTTTCTTGTTTGGCCACACCATTGGCGCGATTGACGATAAACATGGAGGTAATCGGCAGCATGGGATAAACACACGGCGTAGCAACCGATAAAGCCCCTGCCAGCAGCATCAAGCCAAACATCACCAGCGTGTTGTCTTGATTAGTTTTAAACAATTGCAGTAATTGATAAGTAAAACTGGTGGAAGGTGCAGATTGCGATGTTGATTTTTCAGTGGCGGGCAATGCTAACAATGTTGTTGCTGTTTGCGGGCGAAAGCAGACATGGCTGATGTCGTTGCATAATTGATAGCTTATTTCCAGGGCAGTTTCTGTTATCGGTTGTTGGCTCAGTTGATTCAACTCAACAACAAATACGCCAGCCTCACGCAACACAGTGGCTTTAACCGCTTGCTCAAACACACCGGTTGGGGATTTGATCAGCTTAATGCCTAAACCTGTAGCCGTCAGCTTTTGTTTGGGGTCAATAGTAATCGGGATATAAACATGATCAAGCCCGCTGTCCAGATAAGCATGATGATCTTTGGGTACCTTTAATGTCAGCTGAAACTGCGCCGGCCATTGTGCAGTTATTAATGGCATAGCGCTAAAGTCTGCTTTAGGAATTTCCGCAAAAGCGCTGGTTAAGGTAAGTAGCCAGAGTAAAGTGATTGAGTTTAGCGTTTTCATGGTCATTTGAGATTAGTTGGGTTAAAAATATCAATCATGGCGAAATGACATTAGAATTTTAAGTTGAACGAGGCGGTGACTAAGTAGTAACTAAAATCGGTAAAATTAGTTAAGTTAGTGTTTCCTAATTGATAGCTGGCGCTGTGGTCGTAATACTCAATACCGGCTTGAAACTTTAACTGTTTAAGCGGTTTTAGCTCGGTGATTTCCTTGCTGATCTTTAGGCCGCCGGAAAGAGCGCCAAAACCCGCCAAGCGGTAATCGCTGGAATAAAATGAATATGCGCTGGTGTTACCGTTAAAAACGGGTTGATAAAAATCAGCGCTATCTTGCGAGTAATAGCGAAAGCGGGGAATCACTTGCCAACCGGCCGCAATAGGCTGATGCCAGCTTAGCTCCAGGGTATGGGCATTGATGCCCCAATCATCGGCATAAAATCGATAATCGACATGCAGCGCGGCATGGTTAAACTGCTCAAAATGTCGAACATATTGGGTTAACCAGGCCCACTGGAATTTTTGCTCCGGTCGGGTGTCGTTGCCTACATCGGCCAAGTTATCGCCGTCATAGAAAAAAACCGATTTGTAAGGGTCAGATAAATAGCCGTTCTGATAGCCGAAGGTAATGTTGCTTTGTAACAGGGCGTTTTTATCCAGCACCTGAGAAAATCCCAGCAAATATTGCTGACTGGTTTTGCTGCATTTTTGGCCGCAATCAAAATTAAAATTACTGGGCGCAACTTCATCAAAAGCGACCGATGCACCAAAGTTTAAGGTGGTGAGTTTTTTGTTTAGATCAACACTGTAATTGCTGTTAAAAAATCGAGACGTGTAATCATGTTCTCTGGAAAAACCGCCGCCCAACCCTAACGCCGAGCTGTCAAAAAAGTAACTCAAGTTGGCGCTGATGGCATCGCGTTGATCGCAAATGGATTTTCCGCATTCACTAACCAAGGCGTGTTGGGACGCGCCGCTTAAAACTTGCTGCAACTGGCCGTTATTTTTAACATTGTACTTGGGTGACGCGCCCGCTATGGAATCGCGTACCAAGTTAACTGAAGCCGTCATTGACTTGCCGATAGGTGCTGACAGATTACCTTCAAAAATATCCACTGACATGCGTTGACTGCTTTCTGAGTAATGTCCGTATTGGAAATCCGCGTTATAGGTTTCTTCAACCCGACCGGCACTGGCCGTTTGCATAAGGCCGGGTAAGGCCAGGGCGGCGCAGGTTAAGCGAACGAGAGCGTCATTGTTTGTTGCTTTCATGGGCTAGTGGTTTTGTTTATGTTAATAAAAAGTTAAGTAACTATTTGTTGTAGGAGCGAATTCATTCGCCCTCGTTAAACTTATGAATAAGTGAAGTTGTTTGCAATCAACTCCTTTTTCGTACGGTGGGTTAGCTCCGCATCCGTACGATCTTAACTGTTTGCTACAAGCTATCCGCGCGGCGTAACCCACCGAAACTACGCTCAACTTGGGTTTGGTGGGTTACGGTGCGCTTAAACCTTAGCGTTACCCTAAGCTTTGAGAGATTGCGCACCTAACCCCCCCTACGTTCTTTCATAAATTCGGCGTCAAAGAAAAGTTAATTACACCCACAACCGCCCCCGCCGCCGCCATAACCACCGGAAGCCGCTTCTTTACTAAATGCGGTATGCTGGCGCAGGCCAAATTCCTGGGCGTCAGTGGTTAAGGCCATGTTTGGCAAGGCTAAATTGCCACGTTGTCTGGGTAATACTTCAGTACAAGCTGTTGTAGAAATCACCAGGCTGGTTACGAAGCAGATTTTTAATAAGTGCATGGCTAAACCTATTTTTTGGCCAGTAAGAGCGAGATTTTTTCTTCTAAAGCTTTTACATCATCACTAACAAAGCCATGATGAATGTGTTGCACAACACCTTGTTTATCAACAATAAAAGATGTCGGCATGGATTCAACGACATACTGGTCGGCCCATTCGCCTTTGGCATCGCGAAGCACGGCAAAGTTAACGGGGAAATCTTTTAAGAATTGCTCTGCATTGGCTTGGTCTTCGTCCAGATTGATCGCAACCACTTCAAAACCTTGGGCTTTTAATTTTTGGTGCAGTTGGTTTAATAATGGAAATGAAGTGCGGCACGGCGCGCACCAGGATGCCCAAAAATCCACATAAACGACTTTGCCTGTGTAAGCGTTTAAAGCCACCGGTTGGTTGGTTTGCAAACTGGGTAAGCTAAATTTTGGCGCGGGTTGACCGGATTCTGTGGCGTGTGCGGTCGTTGCCAAAAGGCTGAATAATAAAATGCAGGTGAGGTAAGGTTGGATTTTCATTTGTGATGTCCATTTAAGTTGTCAATTAGCTGGCTGATCTGCTTACGTGTTTGGTTTTTCTTAGATTGTTTTAAGCCATCCGCACTTAAATAATGCAGATGGCTTAATGACGTTGCGCTATGGAATCGTCGGTGAGCTAGTCAAAGCGCCCACTCGTAAAGTAAAGTCCGTCGCCTTTTTTAAATCCAAATTACGTAAGTTTTGTTTAGTTAACGTAATGCTAAAGGTGTGGCTCTTCTTGTTACGCAAATCAAACTTAACCGACACGGTTTTATCTTTACTCGCATAAGTAAACAGTTTGTTTTTGTTCTGTGCTTTAAAGCTTTTTGGCGGAATGGTTATGTCAACCAGATTGCCAATTTTGATTTGGGTATCAACAGTGGGTAGAGCGAAGTCGATAGCTTCATCAAATGTGCCGGACAGGGATAAGCTGTCTTTGCTTGGTTTTCTAAGATTTTTGGTTAGCTTGGGTTTGTTGACCGTTTGCACAAAGGATGGCACGCCGTTGCTCCAGCCATTGGCTTGCGGACTATCCAGGTAAAGATAAGTTGCCGAAACACCAGCGCCACCCTCAGCGGTGTAAGTTAATGAAGACGCATTTAAATCCGTGCCGGCTGGCGCTTTGCCGTCGGCTTTCAATGCGGCATTGCTGATAGTCGCTGATTGACTGCCGCCATCACTCACGCTGTCGCCCGTAGTGTCCCAGTAACTATCGGTAGGGTAGCCTGCAACCACAGAGTTTCCGGTCCAATTCCAGGAATCAAGCACACCGGCGTTGGTCTTCATATTACGAACAGCGGGGTCTGCGTCGGTATGGCACATTTGTTGACAGTTGCCGGTGGTTTTAAACTGATCACCTTGCATATCCCAAACAAACATAAACCGATCACTGCTGAATGTACGTTTTGCCCGTTCGGTTTCATCAGCAACCACTGTGTAGGTGTTTAAGGCTGGGTTGCTGTTGTATGTGCCGCTGGAATACGGTTTTACGCGCGTCCAGGGATCTGTGGTGTTGGCGGCGTCAAAACTCCACTGACGTTTATTGTCGTTGCGCGTGCTATCGGCCCAGGACACAGTGATTTCTATTTCATCGCTGTCCAATAATTTGCCGCTGATGGCATTTAATTTTGATGGCGTCACTGGAAACAGCAATGGGCCGGGGGCATCAGGGATGTGCATGGTAAACGGTGTTTCAGGATCAATAAGGGTGTGTTGCGCGCCTTCCGAGTAATCATGGTCTGCGTTGTTGTGGTAGGTGTATAAGAAGAAGTAGTCATGGCCTTTTTCAAACTTAATGTCATGACCATTATCGCCACCGGTGTTAAGGCTGCGACGAAATGTTACTGTCCATTGGGAACCATCGTGCTGCGCTATTGAACGGACATCGGCAATTCCACCGCGCATCGGGCGAAAAACGTTAGCTGGCAACGTGTTGCCCGCTTGCCAGCCATTGAGCGGAAATGTTGCTGGTTTAACGGCTGGTTTTGTACCTGCTGGCAATAAAAACAGCTTGGCAGCGGTCGGGTTGGCTGGGTGGCTTTCAGTTTGATACTTTGGATGGCCGTTGACCAGATCGTTGGTTACAAAGGAAGCCAAGCCAGGGTCTTTATGCACACCATTAGGCGTGGCGGCGGTATATTTGTCCCAATATTCATCAATAGCATGAGCGATTGGGCCTGACGTTGCGGCTTCCCAATGCCAGGAATCTACCGTGCCATTTTGAGTGCCCATGCTGTTACTGCCTTGATGGCACATTTGCTCGCAATTACCGGCCGTGGCAAAACCGTCGTTTTGCATATCCCAAACTAAAGCAAGTTGGTCTTGCAGGGTTTCTGTTGGATCCGCGGACCAAGTACCTTTTTTCTTCCTTTTATCATAAGCATAAGTCCGGTAGCCCAGGCTGTCGCTTTTACTGCTGTCATTCCATGATAAAGTGATTTCAATTTCGTTGCTGGTTAGCACTTTACCGCTAATTGCGGTCAGCTTACTTGGCACTGCCGAAAAGATGAGGTCTTTGTTGGTTGCGCTGGGTAGTGTGACGGTGTAAATAGTATCGTGTTCACCTATATGACCGATATTGCTGCTATCCCGAGATGAGGCAACACCAGTAATGTGGTCAAAAGTTGCTAATTGAAATGAGTAAGTCTTACCCAATTCAAACTGTAGGTCTCGTGCTGTGTCGCCAGTATTGAGTTTGCGGCGAAAAGTGAGCGTCCATTTACCAGTGGTGTCGTCAAAACTGGCTTGCGTGCGTAAATCATCTTGTGAGCCTGAGGGCAGTTGTTGCACATAGGCGGGTGATGTTGCGCCATTAGGTAAAGGTGCTGCGTAAGATGGCATGGTAACGACTGCACAAATGAATCCTAACCCTATCGTCTTTTTGGTCAATAACCGGTTTTTCATAAATTTTCTCTGATAAGTGGCTGATATTTATATGAAGTTTATAGAGGCAAGTCATGGTTCTATATTTGGTTAATTTCGGTTTGTATTCAAAAGGTTCAATTGAGGTCGAATTTATTGAAAATTATTTTTTAATCCGCAACAATCTGATGAGATTTCGATTACAAATTCAGCCCGGGCGAGAAAGCGAATGAAGTTAAAACTAAGTGGATACGAATTTCGTCTTGCAAACCGTCGTTTAAAACTGCATTTCAACGGCAGATTGATGGCATTGGCCGGATATTGACGGGTGTTTGCATTTACACCTGTTAAACAGGAAGTAAAAGATGTTAAATGGATTGGCGTTGTTTTTATGTTTGGCAACTCACTGCATGAATAAGTTTTACCAATGTCGATTAGTTTGCTGTCTTGAGATAGAGCAAGCCATAAGGCTTATTAAGTCATTGAATATAAAAAGTTACCTGGTTAGTTACAAGCTTCAGCTGAGATTAAAATGATGAGAGTTATACAACCGCTTAAGCCGTCACCCCGGCAGGGATTGCCGGGGTCCAGGTTACAGGGATGTAGGTTGTCATGCTGGTGAGTTACGTCCTTGTATTCTGGATACCGGCAATCCCTGCCGGTATGACGCTGCTTTGATATTGTGCATATAAGCTGAAAGTTGTACGTAATCAGTAAAAGTTATTTATATTTAGTTGGTTAAAGTAACCGGATTTTACAATTAATAATAAGCTGTTGTGTTAACGATGGCTTTTAGGAGCATGATAAATGTATAAAAAAATCGCTGTAGTAGTTTCTGTGCTGGTATGCAATTCCTACGCTTATGCCTATGTAGAGAATCCATGCAAAGACGGCTATCAAGAAAATAACCCGACCAATCATTACTTTATTACCCGATTTGACACTAATTGCGATAAGCAAGTTACCCAGGATGAATTTACAGCATCGGCAACCGAGCGTTTTAAGCATATGGATATTAACGGTGATAAATTTATTTCTTTGGATGAATTCCTCACCCGCTATGCAGATGATCAGGTTAAAACCAATGCTGCCGCCAAGGCCAAACCTGAAGTAAAAAGCCCCAAATCACCGGATCCTGAAAAAGTGTTTACAAAACTAGATGTTAACGGCGATAAAAAAGTGGCCGAGGCTGAGTATTATGAATCGCGTAATAAGTGGTTTACGGAGCAGGATAAAAATAAGGACGGTAAAATATCCCGTGAAGATGCCCAATAGTTATGCGTTGGGTTTAAAGCATTAAGCGCATGGCAGCCATGCTGGACAGGGCAAAGCCTTGCCGTTGGTAAAAGCGTTGTCCGCCTTCATTGTCACTGTCTGTTAATAAGGTAATGCGTTTGCAGCCATGATTTCTGGCTTCTGTTAGCGCCAGAGTCAGTAGCTTTGAGCCTAAACCCAGTCCGCGATAACGGCTAGTGACGATCATGTCTTCCAAAATTCCCACCCGCCCGCCTAAAGCTGTGGATTGAGTAAACAACAAATTAACCATAGCAACAGTTTGGTGATTGATTTTTGCTTGTAAAATTAAGCCTATCTGAGCATTTTGGATAATATTGCGTAACCCGGATTGTTGCGCATTAACATCTGGCGAAAACTCCTGCTCCAGTGAAAATAACTCCGTCAGCAGAGGAATTAAGTTTGGTATATCCGAGTTTTTAGCGATTGAAAGTTCCAAATCTTGTTGCATAGATATGTTGGATTTGTGACAGAACGCACCATATTACGCCAATATTTAGTTGCTAACTACTGTTTAACATTGTACAAATTTTGTGCAATAGGTCAAAAATGCACCATTTTGACCCTAAAAACTGTCTTAAATTACACTTTTTAAGCATTATTTGCTTGACTGGTGTTAGGCATTGATATTGCTTAAGATATTGGTAGTCATGCTGTTGGGTAAGTTAACACGCGGATTTACTAATTCGCATAGGGTTAACGAAAACGCAGAGCAGCAAACTGATCGGATAAATATATTAACTAATTGGGTGAAACGCTATGTTGATTGGATTACCGAAAGAAATTAAAGATAATGAAAATCGGGTGGGCATGACGCCTGGAACAGTTAAGACTTTAGTACGGCGTGGACATCAAGTATTAGTGCAAACCGGAGCCGGTGAGGGTAGCGCGCTCTCCGATGCGGATTATGTAGCGGCGGGGGCGGAAATTGTGCAGACGGCGCAAGAAGCTTGGGCTGCAAAAATGGTGGTTAAGGTTAAAGAGCCAGTCGCAGCAGAATATGGGTATTTACGATCAGATCTTATTTTGTTTACTTATTTGCACTTGGCATCCAACAAGCCGTTAACTGATGCGCTGTTAGCCAGCGGTGCCACTGGCATAGCTTATGAAACCGTACAAACCCAAGATGGCCGATTACCGTTGCTGATTCCCATGAGCGAGGTGGCCGGTCGCATGGCAACTCAAGTGGGGGCGCATTATCTGCAAAAATCCTGTGGTGGACGCGGTGTACTCATGGGTGGCGTACCTGGTGTGGCACCGGCAAGTGTTGTCGTTTTAGGCGGCGGAATTGTTGGAGCTAACGCGGCGCGTGTTGCTGTCGGTATGGGGGCACAAGTGACGGTGCTGGATGTCAGTCACGAGCGGCTTAAATATCTGGATGATATTTATCGCGGTCAACTGCAAACCCGCATGAGCAATGAAGCCAACATTGAAGAATGTGTATTTCAGGCAGATTTGGTGATTGGTGCCGTGTTAATTCCTGGTGGACGAGCGCCGTGGTTGTTAACTCGAGCCATGCTGCCATCCATGCTGAAAAGTTCAGTGATTGTGGATGTGGCGGTTGATCAAGGTGGCTGTGTGGAAACCACCAGAGCCACTACCCACAGTGACCCCACGTATGAAATCGATGGTGTGGTGCATTATTGCGTAGCCAACATGCCTGGCGCTGTGCCTCGCACCAGTACGTTTGCTTTAAATAATCAAACCGGACCTTACATTTTGCAACTGGCTGAGCAAGGTTTGGCGGCTTTAAAAGACAATGCGGCGTTAATGCAAGGCTTAAATACTTACCAAGGGAAAGTGGTTTATGCTGAAGTCGCAAGAGCATTTGATTTGCCGATTGTTGAAGTCGCTATCCAGTTGTAGCCGTTTTAACACAGGATAAGCAAAAAATAGTTAGCCGGGTGGATTGGGCCGCGCCTGATCCATCCGTAACACAGGTATTCCGCGTTATCGAGTTGCTCTTAGCTTTAAGCTCCAATCAGGACGCCCAAGCAAGTTTTCCGGTACTCAGCTAACATAGCGCAAATCAATTTAGCTGAAAGTTTTACGTTATCGAGAAGATCTTTAATTTTTCCAGAAAATTCTTGGCATGTTACAATTTAAAAATTTTAACAATGGCTTAGTTGTATCTGGATGCTGGTGATTCCTGGTAACGCTGGGCTTAATATCGACCGCAATGACAGCAATCGCATATCAAAAACCAACTTTAACAGGCAGCGAGGCCAATTCGAGGCAATTGCTGGGGCTGATTGTTGTATTTGTATTGCTTTTGCATTGGCTGATGGTTTTTTATATACGCAATCTGGCGGAACCTGTTAAGCAGGTTTTGCCTGAAAAAATTATGCAAGTGTCGCTGCTTGAAATTCCTAAACCAAAGCCCAAACCCATTGTTGAACCACCACCTCCACCGCCTGCGAAACCAGTGCCAGCAAAAGTGGTGCCGGTAAAAAAACCACCGGTAACGCCACCCGTTAAAAAAATAGAAAAGCCGGTCATAAAACCGATACCAAAGCCAACGCCCAGCCCTGTGGTGCATAAACAAGGCGAAATACTCAAATCTGCGCCCACACCCGAACCTGTAGTGCGAGAATTAGTGCCACCCATGCCCGTGATGCCGATTGTTCCGGTAAAACCGTTCAAGCCAGCGCCAGTCGCACAGGCAGCTCCAGCACCATCGCCTCATAAGCCTGCTGAACATTCAGCTGATACAGGTCATGGCAGCAATTCCGGGGTGGTTGAGCTGGGTTGCAGAACACCTAAATATCCGGCGCGCGCAATGGAACGGCATATTGAAGGCAAAGTCACCGTGGAGTTAACGGTTGATGCCGATGGTGAAGTGACAAATGCTCGGGTAACAAAATCCGAACCGGATGGCGTATTTGATGATGCCGCATTAAATAGTGCTGAAACGTGCCAGTTTAAACCTAAAATAGTTAATGGTACGGCAGTGCCCCAGCGCGCTACCAAAACCATCACATTCAGGTTGCCTCCAGAATGATGACTATAAAGTTCTGGTCACTGTTTCCGCCAAAATTATTTCAAGTTGAAATCCTAATCCAAGAAGGAAGTTCTTAATGTTTAACCAACTATCTCCCACCGCCATAATTGATGGGACCTTGTACACCTTGCTAATTTTTTCAGTGATTACCTGGACGCTGATTATTTTTAAGTCCTGGCAGTTTGCTAAAAACAAAACATTAAACAAACTATTTGATGAATTATTTTGGAATACGGCATCACTGGAGAAAGCCAGTGAGCTGTCTGAGCAGGCATTTACTGGCCCGCAAGGCAGAATCGCACAGCAAGGCATCAATTGGTTATCAAAAAGCAAAACCGAAACAGGCAAAACCTTAAAATTTGTTGGTACGCCGCATGATTTACTGGAGCAAGCCTTGTTGGAGCAAATGCAAAAGGAACAACATGCTATGGAAGCCGGTTTAACCTGGTTAGCCAGCATCGGCAGCACCGCGCCATTTGTGGGTTTGTTTGGTACGGTATTAGGCATTATGCACGCCATGCACCAGATTACCGCCAGTGGCTCAACCAGTCTGGATGTAGTGGCTGGCCCCATCGGTGATGCGCTGGTGGCAACTGCCATAGGTATTGCCGTGGCGGTGCCGGCTGTGTTGGCCTATAACTTTTTTCTGCGCCGAACCAAGTTACAGCGCGCCGGTTTGGAAAATTTTGTGGTTAGCTTTATGCACGCCGCCTTAAATACTGAAATTGTCAGGACCTAACGATGGCTTTTAAACCCCAATCCGATGGCGAAGAAGCGCTTAGCGAAATCAACGTAACGCCCTTGGTGGATGTGATGTTGGTGTTGGTGATTATTCTTCTGGTGACGGCACCGTTGCTGACTCAGTCAGTCAATGTTAATTTGCCGAAAACCGCTGAGACCGTGGCAAACGTGACCGACCAGCCGCTGCAATTGGCCATTGATGCAAAAGCAGGGCTAAGTCTTAATAAGCAACCGGTGACAGATTTGCCAGCGTTGGAAACACTATTACAGGCCGAATTGAAAAAAAATAAGGAGATTGGCTTGCATTTGTACGTAGACAAAATCGTTATTTATGAAAAAGTTGCTCAAGTGATAGCCGCTGTGCAACATGCAGGGATTAGTAAAATTGCTTTTGTAACGGTGGAGCAGTGATTGCGGCCAGTTTTTCCCCAGGTTGCCAACGTTACCGGCAACGTTCAAGTTATTCTCTAAATTAATCGGACACTTATGGATCTTTTAGCGCAAGTACTGGATTTTTTTATCCATCTTAATACCCATTTAGCGGCTATTTTAACGCAATACGGCACATTAACTTATGCCATCTTATTTCTGATTATATTCTGCGAAACCGGTTTGGTGATAATGCCCATCCTGCCTGGAGATTCCTTGTTGTTTGCCGTCGGTGCGCTGGCAGCCAGTACAGGCCAGTTGAATGCTATGTTATTGGTTGTGTTGCTTATTGGCGCTGCCTTGGCCGGTGATAATTTAAACTATCTGGTTGGCAAGTATTTTGGCAAAGAAATTAAAGCGCGGGAAAAAATTGGTTTTTTTAAACGCGAATATATTGATAGCACGGAAGGCTATTACGAAAAACATGGCGGTAAAACCGTCATTATCGCAAGATTTATTCCCATTATCAGAACGATGGCACCGTTTGTAGCCGGTGCTGGCAATATGCATTACCCTCGGTATTTGCTGTTTTGCATTACTGGTGCCTGTTTATGGGTGGGTGGATTGATTACCCTGGGCTACCAATTCGGCAATCTTGAAATCGTGCAAAAGAATTTTGAACTGGTTATTTTAAGCATTGTGCTGATTTCATTTTTACCCGTGCTACATCAGCTTTGGCAAGGCTTTCGTAAACAAACTGCTGATTAAAAACACACAATCTTTCTAAACCTGGCGGTATTTGCGCTGAGCTATTTGTTTTGCGATTTGATTTTTTTATTTTAAATTTAGGAAATTACCTACATGTCTGGTCAGCATAATCATTCCAAACAACAAATGGCAACATTGGCCTTAGGCGCAATCGGTGTTGTCTTTGGCGATATAGGAACCAGCCCGTTATATGCACTAAAAGAAATTTTTCTCAGCGGCATGCCCATTGACGAAATTCATGTGTTGGGCGTGTTATCGTTAATATTCTGGTCATTAACGATGGTGGTTGCCATCAAATACGCCACCTTTATTATGCGTGCGGATAATAAAGGCGAGGGCGGTATCATTGCGCTTATGACACTGGCATTAAATGGCTCAAAAGGTCATCGCCGGCGGATGCGTTTTATTGTGACCATTGGCTTAATAGGCACTGTGCTATTTTATGGTGACAGCATCATCACGCCAGCAATTTCAGTACTTAGCGCCGTTGAAGGCTTGCAGATTATCGCGCCAAGTTTGGAAAGCTACATTGTGCCCATTACCATCCTGGTATTAGGTGGCTTATTTATCATACAGGTTAAAGGTACTGGTCATGTTGGTAAGCTATTTGGACCGATCATGGTGGTTTGGTTTCTGTCTTTGGCGGCCATGGGTGCGATTAATATTCTGGAAAATACTGATGTGCTGAAAGCCCTTAATCCCTATTATGCTGCACATATACTGATGGAATTAGGTGTGCGTGGCTTTTTGATTATGGGTTCCGTGGTGTTGGTTATGACGGGGGCGGAAGCCTTGTATGCTGATATGGGACATTTTGGCTTAAAACCCATCCGCTACGCCTGGTTTGGTTTTGTGTTTCCGGCATTGCTAATCAACTATTTTGGGCAAGGTGCACTATTGCTAGGTAATCCGGATGCCATACAAAATCCTTTTTATTTATTAGCGCCTAGCTGGTTGCTCTATCCGTTGTTGGTTTTAGCCACTTTGGCGACAGTAATTGCCTCGCAGGCGGTCATATCAGGCTCTTTTTCACTGACTCGTCAGGCCATACAACTAGGTTACTGCCCGCGTATGAACATCCGGCACACGTCGGGTGAAGAGATTGGACAAGTCTATATTCCCGCCATTAATTGGATGCTAATGGTTGCGGTATTTGTGTTGGTGTTAAGCTTTAAATCCTCAACTGCTTTAGCTTCTGCTTATGGTTTAGCCGTTACTGGCACCATGTTGGTTGACACCCTTCTGGCCTTTATTGTGATACAAGCGTTATGGCGTTGGAACAAGCTAACCAGCATAACTTTTTTAGTGATTTTTTTAACGCTGGATCTAATCTACCTTGGCTCCAGTACTTTAAAGATTCCTACGGGCGGTTGGTTGCCGTTACTGGTTGGGGCGGTTTTGTTTTTTATCATTACAACCTGGATTCAAGGTCGGGCCTTGTTGGGCGAATTTATGGATGAGCGCCGCGTGTTGTTTGAAGATTTGGAAGAAAAAATCGATGTCGATTTAGTGCGTGTGGAAGGTTGCGCCATCTATTTAGCCAGAAATTTACATGGTGTGCCGCAAGTGTTATTGCATAACCTGGAGCATAACCATGTTTTGCATAAACAAATTATCGTATTAACCATTGTTACCAAAGATGAGCCTTATGTCACTGAAGAACATCGGGTAAAAATCAGACAGTTTGGTAAAAATGAAAACTTCTATCGGGTAAAACTGTATTATGGCTTTCAACAAAAACCAGACGTGCGACGCGCCTTAGAGTTATGTGTACAAGAAGGTTTGCCCATTGATCCCAGCCAAGCTTCATTCTTTGTGGGTAGCGAACGCATTGCTTTCCGCAGACATAGCCGTATGCCTAAATGGCGGCGTGGATTGTTCCGGTTTTTATTCCATAACTCCTCCAGTGCCATTGAGTTTTTCAAGATTCCAGTGGATCAGGTCATCGAGTTGGGTATTCGAGCCGAGTTGTAAAGTATTTAACACAAGCTGAGTGCATGAAACGGCCATGTTGGTTATTGTTCATGCTATTTTTGTCCCTGCCATGTTCTGGCATAGACACAATGGCGTTAAATCTCGGCAGCATTCAAGCTCAGGGATGGTTATTGCAAGGGGTTAAAGTGACTCTGGCTAATTTAGCTGCTGATAAACAGCAGCTGGCGGCTGAAATTTCCCAATTACACTTGCCCAAACCCTATGACGACCTGAGCCTGGTTAATATCCGCTGTACCGAGTTCACATGGCAAAATCAACAACTGCATTGCGATCAGGGTAGGGCTTCAGTGCAGTCCAAACGCTGGCAATCACCCTCTGCCAATTTCTCCTTCCACATTCAAGAACATGACAGTTGGCTAAAGCTGCAAGATGTAAGAATCGCTGGCGGTCATGTGGATGTTGATTTTCAGGAACGCGAGCAAGGTTGGACAGCGCAAATTACCGGCGATGATATTGAGTTAGCTAAACTGAAAAAACTATTGCCGATCCCCGCCGTCAATTTCAAAACCGGAAAGGTGTCTTTGTCGGCAACTGTTTCCGGACAAGCGCAGTCATCGAAAAAGTTAACCTTGTCAGGCAAGTTAACGGGTATTACTCTGGATACAAAAGATGGCAGTTTAGCTACCGATTCAGCAAAACTGAATGTGAACTTGGATGCCAATCTGGAAAGTGATGGCTGGCAATGGCGCAGTCAGCTAACTATGCCCAGTGGCGCAGTTTATGTGCAGCCTGTTTATCTGGATGCAAACAAACAGCCGATCAGCTTGGAAGCCCAAGGCCTGTGGCAACAGGACAAACAGACGTTACGGGTACAATCTGCAACTTACCGGCATGCCGACGCGGGTGAGTTAACGGGTAGCGCAACCTTAAATATTAAAAGTAAAACGCTTGAAACTGGTCAGTTAACCCTGACCAGTGTCGATTTGGATCAGCTGTCGGCGGTATATTTAAAACCGCTACTTGCCGAGACTGCATTTGAAGGTTTAAGCATCGCAGGTCAGGGCAAAATGAATTTGCAGCTGATTCATAACTCGTTAACGGCCATCCGTGCGGTCTTTAACCAATTAAACATAAAAGATGAGAAAAACCGGCTTGGCTTAGTTGGCGGTCAAGGTGAGTTTAATTGGGCCAAAAATGAAATGTTTAATGAAACATCGACCCTGTTTTGGCGCAAATTAACCTTGGCTAATGTGCCAGTGGATGCCGGAAAAATCCATTTTATCGCAAAACTGAATTCAATCAGATTGCTGGATAAAGCTACCTTGCCATTGTTGGGTGGGAGTTTTGATATTAACCGGTTCAGCTGGTTAGCCAAGCCAAATCAAGAGCCGGAAGTGTATTTTGAGGGTGCGATAAATCAGGTTTCTTTGGAGCAGTTTTCCAAAGCCATGGATTGGACGCCTTTATCCGGCACTATTACCGGTAAAATCCCGGGTATTCAATACAGCAATAAAACCATCAGTTTGGGCGGGCAATTGCAGATTAAAGCTTTTGACGGCGATATTAAAATCAGCAACTTGGCTGGGTCAGGTTTATTTACCGCACTGCCGAAATTTTACAGCGATATTGAAGTCAATAATCTGGACATGGATCAACTGACCGGCCAATTTAAATTTGGTGGCATTACCGGCAAACTATCCGGCTATGTGCGCCAGTTGTACATGGAAAACTGGCAACCGGTGAGTTTTTATGCCTGGTTTGGCACGCCGGATGACGATGATTCCAAACATCGCATCAGCCAAAAAGCGGTTAAAAATATAGCCAGTATAGGTGGGGGCGGGGCGTCTGATTTGTTATCACGCACCGTTTTAAGTGCTTTTGACACCTTTTCCTACGATAAGATTGGCTTGGGCTGTTATTTGCACGAAGGTGTTTGCCAGTTGATGGGCGTCGAAGCCACAAAACAAGGTTATGCCATTATTAAAGGCGGTGGTCTGCCGCGCATTGATGTGATCGGGTATAATCCACGAGTAGATTGGCAAGTCCTGGTTGATCGGTTAAAACGCATATCGGCATCGGATGAAGTCATCATTAAATAGAGGAACCTGTAATGAAAAGAATACCCGTTTTAGCGGCGTTATCATTAACTGCCTGCGTTACCATCAATATCTATTTTCCGGCCGCCGCCGCAGAAAAAGCAGCGGATGAGATCATTAAAGATATTCAAGATGCCGTTCCAGGGCAAACTGTGCCAAAACCCAAGCCGAAAGCGGCATTGGAAAACTGGCAGCTGGCAACTTATCAGGCCATTGATCGGGCTGTTGCGCTGTTGATAAATACTGCTGAAGCAGCTGAAGCGGATTTATCCATTGATAGTCCGGAAATCAGACAGTTAACCGCATCGATGGAAAGCCGGTTTTCCACCTTGCAAGGTTTTTATGCCAGTGGTGCCATCGGCATAAAATCCGATGGCCTGTTAGCCGTTAAAGATCCGGCTGCTGTGGCATTACAGGATCGCAATCAGGTGACCAAATTGGTTGCGGCCGAAAACAAAGACCGGCAGGCGCTGTATCAAGCGATTGCCAATGCTAACGGTCATCCCGAATGGGCTGCACAAATCAAAGCCACATTTGCCGCGCGCTGGGTTAGTAATGCCCAGGCTGGCTGGTGGTATCAATCTTCAGGCACTTGGAAACAAAAATAAGCATGGCACGACATCGATCAAGAAGAAAACCGTTACCGGAAACGCCAGTTAAGGTAGTTATTGAATCACTGGCGCACGACGGACGCGGCGTGGCACATGTCGATGGCAAAGTAGTGTTTATAGACGAAGCATTGCCAGGAGAAGAAGTCGAATTTACTTATACTGAAATCCGAAAGGATTATGCGGAAGGTAAAGTGGTTAAATTATTATCGCGTGCCGCTGATCGGGTGGATGCCTTGTGCCCACACTATGGCGTTTGTGGAGGCTGTAGTTTTCAACACGTGGAATCGTCAGCGCAAATTCGCATTAAGCAAGAATTGCTAGTGGAGCAATTTAAACGCATCGGCAAAGTCGCGCTAACCGAATTATGGGAACCACTGCAAGGCCCGCACTGGGGTTATCGTCGCAAAGCCCGCATGGGGGTTAAATATGTGGCTAAAAAGGAAAGGGTGCTGGTTGGATTCAGGGAGCGTCGTCATCCGTATTTAGCCGAAATCGATAGTTGCGTGGTCATGCACCCGATTGTTGGCACTAAGTTGATTGAGTTAGGCGAAATGATTTCAGGCTTAAGCGTGCGCGAAAAAATCCCGCAAATTGAAGTCGCTATCGGTGATGATCAATGCGTTTTGGCAGTGCGCGTGATGGAGCCGCCCACTGACGCGGATATTGAAAGAATGCGCGCATTTGCTCATGAGCATCAGTTTAGCATCTGTTTGCAACCCAAAGGCCCCGATACCATTACGCCTTTGCCAGGTGAGCCGGAAGTTATTCCAACTTATCGCTTGCCTGACCAGGCTATAGAATTTAAATTCCGGCCAGCCATGTTTACCCAGGTTAATTACGAAATTAACAAGCAAATGATTAATCGGGTACTGGAAACCCTGGCGTTGACCAAAGAGGATAACGTACTGGATTTATTCTGCGGCTTGGGTAATTTTACCCTGCCGATGGCTAAATACGCTGGCAGCGTAGTCGGCATAGAAGGCGACCAACCGCTGGTTAACCACGCCAAATCCAACGCACAGCACAATCATATCGACAACGTGGAATTCTACGCCGCCGACTTAAGCAAAGATATCAGCGATATGCCTTGGGCTAATCGCAAATACAACAAAATCATGCTGGACCCATCACGTGCTGGCGCGTCGGAAGTCTTGGTACATTTTAAAAAATGGCAGCCGGAGCAGATAGTTTACGTGTCCTGCAACCCGTCTACATTAGCCAGGGATGCCGGAATTTTGGTGAATGAACTGGGATATAAACTGGTTAAGGCAGGCGTGATGGATATGTTTCCGCAAACGGGGCACGTGGAGTCGATTGCGTTGTTTGTGAAGGCGTAATACAAAAATGTTTTTGTTCTTATTGTTAGATGTATTGGATAAGTAATCAGTATGAGCGAGAGCAATTTTTTGGATATTTCGATCAGCAATCAACAACTAACACGCATTGCCAATGATCAAGAAATAAAAACCTACCCCATCTCAACAGCAAAAAACGGCCCGGGCGAGTGCCGTGGCAGTGAATGCACGCCACGGGGCTGGCATAGCATCCGAGCAAAGATTGGTGCAAATCAGCCATTAAACAGTGTGTTTATAGCCAGGCGACCCACTGGTGAAATATATTCGCCTGAGCTGGCGCTGCAATTTCCGCAGCGGGATTGGATTTTAACCCGCATACTCTGGCTGGGTGGTTTGGAGCCAGGGAAAAATCGGTACGGGCAGGTGGATAGTTCTTGGCGGTATATTTACATTCATGGCACGCCGGATGAACTGATGGATGGAACGCCGCAGTCGCACGGTTGTATTCGTATGAAAAACGCGGATATTGCTGAATTGTTTGAACTGGTTGATGCTGGATTGAAAGTATTTATTCATGAATGAAGCAGTAAATCCAACCCAGCGCATTGTGCTGGGTATTGAATACGATGGTAGTGGCTTTTCAGGTTGGCAGTGGCAGGCGCATCGACCTAGTGTGCAGCTGGCGCTTGAGCAGGCTTTATCCAAGATTGCCAACCAACCGGTCACTGTACAATGCGCAGGTAGAACCGATAGCGGTGTGCATGCGCTAGAACAGGTGGTGCATTTTGATACGGCAGTTGAGCGGGATTTGCACGCCTGGATGTTGGGTGGTAACAGTCAGCTGCCGGATGCCGTGAAAATTCTTTGGGTTAAACCGGCTGTGGCGGATTTTCATGCCCGGTACAGCGCAATTGCACGATTTTATCGTTATATCATATTAAATCGACCAGCCAAATCAGCCTTGCAGCCTAAGCAAATGACCTGGTGCAACTATGCGCTGGATGCCGATAAAATGCATCAGGCTGCACAAAGCTTATTGGGTAATCACGACTTTTCCTCATTTCGTGCTCAGGGATGCCAATCCAAAAGCCCGTGGCGGGTAATGCACTTTATTGACGTTTATCGCGAGGGCGATAAAGTGATTATGGATATCTCGGCAAATGCTTTTTTACACCATATGGTAAGAAATATCGCCGGTGTACTGATGGCAATCGGCGCCGGTCATCAGCCTGTTGAATGGACCAAGCAATTGTTAGCGGTTAAGAACAGGCAATTGGCAGGAGTAACTGCGCCGCCGGATGGCTTGTATTTGGCTGGTGTTTACTATCCAGATATCTATGGAATTGAAAATCATGCTATTTTTAAAAAATTACCGGCAGATGCTAAACGATTTGATTAATCGTCTGTCTATTAACATGCGCAAAGTCTTTGCTTTTGAAAAAACCAAGAATTAACTCCCTAACTTATGAATATGAATAATTTTTTATCTTTTGAAATCCACGGCGGCCATGATCATGGCGGCGGTGTTGCTGATTCAGTGGGCGGATTGCTTGCGTTTATTGAAGGATTGGTTGGCAAAAGTCCGCATGATGCGTTTGCTACCGTTTTGCCAGGTATCAGTAGCATGGCAAATGTTCATCCGTTATTGGTGCATTTCCCTATTGCTTTCTTTACGTTTTTTGTATTGATTGAGATTTTTGCAGCAGTATTTAAAAAAGCCGATTGGCGGGTTTTTTCAGGTTATTTGCTATATTTAGGCACATTTTGTGTGATTTTTACCGTTATTGCAGGATTTATTGCAGCCGATACCGTGCCTCATGGGCATGAAGTGCATGACATTATGGAGAATCATGAGCATATAGGTATCAGCATTTTAATTTTATCGCTATTGTTATCCGCTTGGCGCGTAATCTCAAAGTCCATGCACGGTGCTGCGCATGTGCTTTTTCTTGGATTGGCCGGTTTGCTGTTGGGGCTGGTGGTGCTGGGTGCGGATTTAGGCGGTGTTATGGTTTATAAATATGGGGTTGCTGTACAGGCGGTGCCGGTGCCGGAAGGGGGTTTTATGCACGAGCATGGTAATTCTGAATAAGCCACAAAATCCTGCTTGAGCAAACAGGCTGGCTGATTTGTCAGCCTTTTTTATTTTAGCAGTCCGGTCAGCGGCAGATTTATGTTATCCTAGTACGTTTGATTATTTGGCTAAATTCTCATACCACTTTATGCGAACTCGCGTTAAAATTTGCGGTTTTACCTGTGCCGAGGATGCTGTTTATGCTGCACAGTTAGGTGTCGATGCCATTGGTTTGGTGTTTTATCCACCCAGTCCAAGAGCGGTTGAAATTGAGCAGGCCATTAAGATAACCAATGCCTTGCCGCCGTTTGTGTCAGTGGTTGCTTTATTTGTCGATGAGCAGGAAGCGCGGATTCGTGAAGTATTAGCAAAAGTGCCCGTTGATATTATTCAGTTTCATGGCGATGAGTCGGCTGCAGCTTGCCGAATTTACGGAAAACCTTACTTAAAAGCCGTGCGTATGCAAGAACACACGGATGTCATTGCAATAGCGGAACACTATGCAGATGCAGCTGGATTATTGTTGGATGCTTACCATCCAGGTGAAAAAGGCGGTACGGGAAGCCGGTTTGATTGGAATTTAATTCCAGAACATTGCGCATTGCCCATTATTTTGGCGGGTGGTCTGGATGACAGCAACGCCTTGGCGGCAATCCAGGCTGTAAAACCTTACGCGCTGGATGTGAGCAGTGGCGTGGAAATGCAAAAAGGTATTAAAGATGCGCATAAGATGGCTGCATTTATCAGAGAAGTTAACAAGGGTAACAGAACAACATGACAACAAAATATAACATGCCCGATATTCGTGGCCATTTTGGGCCATACGGTGGAACGTTTGTCGCGGAAACGTTAATACCACCCATTCAGGAGCTCAACGCTGCTTATCAGCGCTATCTGAATGATCCTGAGTTTATAGCCGAACTGGATGCCGATTTAGCCTACTATGTGGGCAGACCTTCGCCTTTATATCATGCGGAACGTTGGAGTCGTGAGTTAGGTGGTGCGCAGATTTATCTGAAACGTGAAGATCTCAATCACACTGGTTCTCATAAAATCAACAATACGGTTGGGCAAGCTTTGTTGGCCAAGCGTATGGGCAAAACCCGTATTATTGCAGAGACGGGCGCAGGTCAACACGGTGTGGCAACGGCAACTGTGGCTGCCAGACTGGGCTTGGAGTGCGTGGTTTATATGGGCGCAGTGGATGTTGCCAGACAATCGTTAAATGTATATCGCATGAAGTTGTTGGGTGCTACGGTTGTTGCTGTTGAATCTGGCTCAAAAACCTTAAAAGACGCGTTAAACGAAGCCTTGCGGGATTGGGTAACCAATGTCGACAATACTTTTTATATTATCGGCACCGTGGCTGGCCCCCATCCTTATCCGGCTATGGTTAGAGATTTTCAGGCCATTATCGGCCGTGAAGCCAAGCAGCAACACCTTGAAGCAACGGGTAAATTACCTGATGCCCTGGTTGCCTGTGTGGGTGGCGGTTCAAATGCTATCGGGTTGTTTTATCCGTTTCTTGATGATGAATCCGTTAAGTTATATGGCGTTGAAGCCGCTGGCGATGGTGTGGCAACAGGTAGACACTCCGCGCCCTTATGCGCTGGTCGTCCTGGTGTATTGCATGGTAACCGTACCTATTTAATGGCTGATGATGACGGTGAAATTATCGAAACCCACTCCATTTCAGCCGGCCTGGATTATCCAGGTGTTGGTCCAGAGCATGCGTGGCTAAAAGATACCGGTCGTGCCACTTATGTCAATATAACTGATACTGAAGCCTTGGAAGGCTTTTACGCATTAACACGCATGGAAGGGATTATTCCAGCGTTGGAATCCAGTCACGCCATGGCTTATACCATGAAACTGGCACCCACCATGTCTAAAGACCAAACCATAATTGTTAACTTGTCAGGGCGTGGCGATAAAGATATGCAAACCATGGCTAAACGTGAGGGGATAGAACTGTGAGCCGATTAGCTGCCAAATTTGAAGCGCTGGCGCAAGCTGGTCGCAAAGCGTTAATACCTTTTATCACTGCCGGTGATCCATCACCTGATTTTACTGTGCCGATGATGCACGCGATGGTTGCGGCTGGTGTGGATGTTATTGAATTAGGCATTCCATTCTCAGATCCGATGGCAGATGGACCGGTTATTCAACGCGCCAGTGAAAGAGCGTTGGCTCATCACATGAGCTTAAGAAAAACACTGGCGATTGCAACTGAATTCAGAAAAACCGACCAACAAACCCCTGTGGTGTTAATGGGTTATTTGAATCCAATTGAAGCAATGGGTTACGAGGCGTTTGCAAATGCCGCCCAGCAAGCAGATATTGATGGTGTACTAACCGTTGATTTGCCACCGGAAGAAGCTGAAGAATGCACAGCATTATTGAAAGCGCGTGGCGTCGATCCCATTTTTTTACTGGCGCCCAATAGCAGCGATGAGCGTATTAAAAAAATGGATGCCATCGGCAGTGGCTATCTATACTATGTTTCATTAAAAGGCGTAACCGGTGCAGGTCACTTGGATATCGCTGACGTGGAACAAAAATTACAGCAAATCAGAGCGAACACTAACTTGCCCGTCGGTATTGGTTTTGGTGTAAAAGATGCTCAAACGGCTAAAACTCTTTCCGCTATTGGTAACGGTGTTGTGGTTGGTAGTGCGTTAATCAGTAAAATAGAGGCTAATTTGCAAAATCCTGAACAAGCTAAAAACGAGATAGTGGAATTGTTGGCGGCAATG
>Ga0208264_1000140_pt1 | contig 35879 bp, 57 predicted proteins | sample LakWasMet31_HOW6_2_FD_183873 | JGI IMG/M metagenome (GOLD analysis project Ga0208264, IMG submission 183873) | Freshwater sediment methanotrophic microbial communities from Lake Washington under simulated oxygen tension - Sediment Metagenome... | ecosystem: Environmental > Aquatic > Freshwater >... | reverse complement strand
TGGTGCCCAGAAGAAGCACATTTATCTGATATTGTTTAACATCAATACTATCAAATAGTCTCAAATTCAATCACTTATTGTATTACAATGCGCTTTGTTGAAACTGTAAAGCGCATATAATATCAATGAAATTACACACAAATTACACACAAAGCCATGGCCTCAATTAAGCCATCAGCCAAGGGCTATCGGGCTTTTGTCTATGTCAAAGGCGTGCGAGATAGCCAAACATTTCGCACAATGCGTGAAGCTAATGCATGGGCAAGTGCGCGTGAAACAGAATTACGCGCCAGCGATAAATTGCCTGTATCGGATAAGCATACCTTACGTGATCTACTAGAAAAATACCGTGATGAAGTTTCAATCACAAAGCGCGGCTCACGTTGGGAAGTGGTGCGTATCAATAAGTTTTTAAAGAGCACACTGCCAATAGATAAGCCATTATCAAAATGTACCACCGAAATAATAGGCCAATGGCGCGATAAACAGACGCTTAGTGCCGGCTCTATTATTCGTGAGCTTGGTATGTTGCGATCTATATTTGAGTTCGCAAGACGTGAGTTAAAGTGGGTTTCTGAAAATCCGCTCAAAGATGTGCGAAAGCCGCCAGCGCCAAGGCATAGAGAAGTGACCATTACACGATGGCAGATCAAGAAAATGCTAAAAGCGTTTGGTTTAACTAGAGGTGAGATTAAAAACAAATCTCAGTCAGTTGCGGTATGTTTTTTAGTGGCGCTTAGAACTGGCATGAGGGCAGGTGAGTTGTGTGATTTAACTTGGGGTAATGTTAAGTCAAACTATTGCATTTTGCCGATGACAAAAACCATTCCTCGCAATGTTCCGCTATCAAAGAAAGCAATTAGGCTGATAGAGAGAATGCGAGGCTATGATGATACGCTGGTATTTAATTTAACTGATACCGTGCGTGATGTGCTATTCAGAAAGGCTAGGGATAACGCAGGGCTAGAAGGCTTTACGTTTCACGATGCAAGACATACTGCGGCAACTTGGATTAGCCGAAAAGTAGATGCGCTTACACTATGTAAGATATTTGGCTGGTCAGACACGAAAATGGCGCTCACTTACTACAACCCGAAAGCAAGCGACATTTCTAAGCTGCTCGACTAAGCAAAGCATTATCTATCTCAGTAATTGAAATCATGCCCATTTTATTAAGCTTAATATCGCCACGAGATACAATTTTTCTAAGCGTGTTTTGACTAATGGCTAACATCTCAGCTGCTTGTTTCTGTGTAACTTGTAGCGGCCTTGGGTGCATTTCTGCATATGTCTGCACTGCTTTTAATGCTATTTCAAATTCACTCATGCTCTTATCCTTCCAACTTCTCTTGTTTATACTTAATCTTAATTTCAGGTTCAAGACCTTGCTTGAAAAGGTCGCTTGCTAACTGCGAGGCCTGAGAAAACCCTTTTGCTTCTTTGGTGCCGTCCGGCCATATAACGGTGAACTCTCTAGTCATGGCTTGCTCTCTATTGCTTCTGGGTGACTATTGCCGTAAATAATCGCATTCATTTGGCGCTTTAGTTGTTCACGCCATTTATCTGCATCGGCCTTAAGCTGCTCATGTTCTTCTTTAGAGATAACTATCATCTCTGTTGGCTTTGAGCATTTAGGGCATTTGTCGCCAAGCTTCCATGTTGCATCATGCTTTTCGCAATGTTGTTCATTCATAGCGTTACTTTCAGTGCGCGGATGGCTTCTGCCCCAGCTCTAACATCCACACAATACTCATTCTCTCGGATGGATTCACAAGCTACGGCACATCTCTCAATCACTTCATTATCATGCTCTACTAGTGATTGGGTAGGGGTTGATGATAGGGCTTTTTGAATCGCATGAATAAACGTAGCTGTGTGCTCTGCGTATTTCCAATTTGGGGTATTCCATCTGGCAACCAAAGCTTGTCCAGCCTCCCTCAATTGATTGTTAGATGCGGTTAGTTCTAATATTTTCTTTTCAGACATTTTGCAATATTGTTCATAAATGTCTGAATGGCTTAAATGGTCTGCTAATAAATGTTTAATTTCAGCCTCCAACTCCTGTATGCGTTGCTCGCTGGCTTTGGTGGCGGCTTGCCAACCAGCCCAACCACCAGCAACAATAGGGTCATGGTAGCTGGTTCCGCATTCTGTACGTCTTGCTTGGAATTTATCTAATTTCCCCCAAGCTTCAAAATTATCTCTATTCGTAAGCGTAGTATCTTGGTTATTGTTCATGGGTTAGTCCTCTTCATCTTTTCATTCAATTTACTAAGTTTTGTAGATATGCATTTCCATTCAATATTTCTGAAAACATCCAAACCGTGAATTTTGCATAGCTCGTGTGCTCTTGCTGTTAATCGTCTATGCTTTTCCTCATCGCTAAGCTTCATTCCCCCGCCTCCGTATTGGTTGGTGCTAAAAATATGAATTTATCAAGCTCTTTATCTATTTCAAAAAGCCCACCTTCATAGCCATCCCAGTGCCTACCGTTAAATTTTGATATTGCAAATGATTTAAAATTTTGCGGAGTTAATGAAAGCTCTTTAAGTTTTCTGTATCTTTCAGCATCTTTAATAACATCTTCTGGTATCGCTTGCTTAGGGGGTGAGGTGAAAACTGCAAAAGCTGGCAATCCGTCATCACCTATTTCATCTTTTCTGCAAACTTCAAGCCCTTCGCAACAATCCATGCCGATTTCAGGATTAATAAACCATTGTTTTGCATAAAATTTCAAATATGCTATTGGCTCTTGCTGTTCGTTCTGCGATGTTGGTGATTGCGCTCTTGCGTCACGAATGGCGGCAAATTTTGATAATAATTCACCTAGCGGATGATTATCAGGGGTTCCAACAATCAAGCCAGTCGGCATATCTTTTATTGTAAATCCAGCATCTTTAGCATCAGCAATCAGCGCATCGCGCTCTTTATTTGTTTGTGTCATGTTAGTTATCCAATTCTTTAACTGAGTAAAGTAATTGATTATTTTCCAATTGCTTCAAAGGTGAATTAAATGCAATTCCGACAACATTGTTATTGATAAATACATTTCCTACAGGCTCACCAATCGCTGTCTCTACTGCTAGGTTACAGATTCTACGAAGATTCGCAGCTCCGATATTATTAAGTGGCTGAAATTGCATAGATATACCGCTATCTAAATCCTCTAATCTGCAAATTTCTTCGTGTATTGCATTCAACTGCTCATCAGTAAAATAATTCTTAGCCATTCTTCTTGTCCTTTTGGAATATCCAAACCCACATCATTACGGCTGCTATAAATCCGCTTCCATAGCAGAACCCATCAAGCACTCTTATTGCAACTATTGGCCAGTTAATACTCATGCCGCCAACCTTTCATGTTCACTTTTGTAGAAATTACCGCCTTGCTTACTTCGCTCTGTGGGTTGTTACGTTGCCTTCAACTGTTATTGTTGCGCGGTTGTTTTCAGTAGTTTTATGCTCAATTGCATGCGTAGCAGCTGGTGCTGGCAGGTTTGTTGGGGCTGATGGCTTATGAAAGAACTGCGTATCAATGCTTCCATTTACACGCGCAAAATCAATTTCAGCTTTAGCTGTATCTACAATCACATCACCTACTTGGCAAATTGCTCTGGCTCTATCAATATCCATTGGGTTATCTTTATCTTGTAGGGCCGTCAAAGTGTTAAACAGGTGTGATCTGAGTGCTTGAATATCGTTGTTCATGTTCTTTCCTTTGTTTGTTAATTTGCCTTGTAATGGCACCTTTTAACTGTGCTACTTGGGCAAACTCTTTTCCGTATTTCTTAGGGTGATTGCGGTGTGCGTTTTCTGCTTTGTTCATCAACCTTAAGTTTGTGATCTCTACATTTAGCTTGTTGCCATCAATAAAAGCGACCATGTGCCCGTCTGGGATCTTTCCGTTGCATCGCTCCCAAACCAATCTGCTAACAGATTTCCATTGTCGTAGGCCTTCTGCTATTTTTACTTCTAGGTAGCCATCTTTAACCACTCGATAAGTGCCTACAGGTTTGTAGTTTGGTGATTTTTGCCCTGACTTAAATTGCGTCTTTATTGAGTTTTGGTGTGGTGTTATTTTTTTACCTTTATTCGATGGCACTTGTCCTTTTTTAAATCTAGTGCATTGTCCAGCGCTGTTATCATGTTTCAAGCTGCCAGACATTGGGCTATCTTTAAACCATTGCGACTTACCTACATTTACCTTGCCTGCCATGTTGAATACCTGGCACTTGCTGGCATTAAATAGCTTTGCTATGGCAGCCGTATTGCTGCATGGATAAAGTAGGGCAATCATGCGTTTATCTTCATCCGTCCAGGTGCGTCTCTTAGCTATTTTGTTGAGTGACTTGGTCATGCTGCAAGCTTTTCGCCGCGATCTGTAAACTCGTAAAAATCATCTACATGTTTTGAGCCAATCGCGTTGTAAACCTTTGCATCAGCCATCAAAAACAACCTGCGCTGCACATCAAGCACCTTCTCAGCATCGAGTACGGTTTGCATATCAAGTGTTTGCCCGATGCGTAGTTTTGTAAGTAGCTTGCGCATAGGTTTGTCGTTGTAATCTGGCATGTAGTGCGTTGCCAGCTCTGCAAAGAAGTTCACCCATTCTGTGGCTACTTTTAGTAAGTAGCAGATCGTGCCGTCTGCCTTTTTATATACCAGCACCCACTCGCCATTTTTAGGGTCTTTTGCTTCTATCAGATCACCTGTTTTTAGCTGGCGAAATACGCCTTCAATTTCGTCAAAGTCTTCTTTCATGGCTAATAGACGGATGCTTCTAGTATCGCCACATGGCTTTGGTCTATATTTTTTGCGAGGCTTCTTATTACTCATTGCCGGCCTCCATTTCATTGGCCCAGCTTTCAGCAATAATTCCTGCGCCTATCATTTCTCCGCCATGTCTTGCTAGTGGGTTAAGCCCATAGTAATAATCAATCTCTGCGCCAAGATCTAGCATTTCAGCTGAAAGCTTGCGCAATCTAGCAATAATTTCATTACGCTTAGTCATTTTTTCACCCAGCGGCGATGAGCCCACATGCTTGCAACAATCGCAAATGGGCCAGATGTTAAGTAGGCGGCAATTTCCATCACACCAGCTTGCGGAACGGTTTTGAATAGCACTAGGTTAGATAGTGCAATGGCGAAGCTTGTAAAGAATGCGGCTTTGTAGTGACCGTTATTCACGTTTAAGCTCTGAAAACCAAGTGCAAACACTAAAATAAACGTGCTGCCAAAGATGATTAATGCGGTCATGCTGCTGCCTTTGTTTGCAACGCTAGTAGTTCTAATTCAGCCTCTTTGATGTACTCAATATGTTGATTAAGCATGTTGATCAACTCTTGGGCTTGTTCAGCGCTGAGATCTTCATGGATATGGCATGAGCCTGTATCTATTGTGATAATGTTTGCTACATCCTGTCTAAGTTCTCCAGTTTGATGATGTGTAATCCATACGGATGTATTTATCTTTAAGCTATTGATGATAGTTTTAGCCGTATTGTGATTAGCTGGATTAAATTTCATATTGTTCTCCCTGATAGTTTCCATGATTCAATTAAGCTGTAAGGACGCTTTGTAACGTAGTAGTGTGTGTCTTTAATGCGCTTAATCAGCCGCCCATGTGTAATCCATGAAAACGTGTAGCCAAATAAGAATGCCGTTATAAGCTTCATGTAATAACTCCAAAAATAAGGGCGTTAACAGATAAGTGATCGTTAAAATAAATACGGCTGCAACAATGCTTTTAAGCGCTTGATAGATAAAATCACTTGATGTGAGGTCGTCTAGTGGGTGGTTATTACTCATTATTAAGCGCACTCAGCACTCACGTTAGCCATCATCTGGCGGCGAGCTTCAAGCGATACAACATTGCTTTTCTTTGGTTCAGGTTTATGCGCCACACGAAGTCCAAGCGCCTTGGCTTCGTCAATAATTGTTTGAACGGTGCGGATACTCGTGTTTTCTGCAATTTGTAAATGAATGGTTTGCATGGTCGTCCTTAAAGTTTGTCGTACCAGTATTCTGTCGCGCCATTTTTCCGCGATTTTTCTGGTATTGGCTGCTGCGGTGCTTTGCGTTGTGTCAGCCTGGTTAAACAAATCACCAATGCTTTACTCTGCATGGCGCGTTCAAACGTGTAGCCCAACCGTGGGAGTTGTGAGGTGTTAAATGCGATTTGTAAGTCTGCTGTTGCTGGCATTTTCAAACTCCTAAATTACGGTTTAGGTGGTGCGTTTTAAATAATATACAACCACAGTTATATTAATGTCAACAACTAAAGTTATATTTAAAAATAACTTCAGTAATATTTTTTATTTTTGATGAATTTTTGGCGTAAAAAAACCGCCTCAGTGGGCGGTTGGTGAGTTGTACGGTTTTTGCGTAAGATTGAATGGGTAATTTATATTCCTGTGTCTGAAATATAAATCTTGGTAATTTCTCCATCATTCATTTGCAACTTTGCTTTAACAGCTATTCTTTCACCTGCTGCAAAAGCAAGGCTGTAGATATTATTAACATTGCGCAATAATGGGTCAGTAATCACTGCATTAATTCTTTGATTTGACTTTGAATCACCAATTGTTACTTTGCAAGAGCCTAACTTCAAGTCTAATTCAGTTATAAGAACTACTAAATCTTTAGTTTCGGTAATTTCATCATCTTCATTCTTGTTTATGACTTCTGCGTCATCTTCATTAAGAGTGGTAGATAACGAGTTGGCTGGGCTATATATTGTTACAGTTTTTGCTGACTTCCCGAGTGGCGAGACTACTTGTTTAACTGATGCGTGAAGGTCTATAGACATACGATCTACTGTATCTAAAAGGCGAGATATTACGGCTTGATCACGGTTCCCAAGCTGATGTATTGCTGTTTCTAAGGCCTCTTTTAGAAGTTTCATTTCTTCACGCTTATTTGCATTGTAAGCCATTATATACCCAACCAATGGGACTGCAATGGCGCCGAATGATCCAGCTAATATTTGATGTTGTTGCACAAAAGTCCATGCCAAAGACATTGAAAAACAGTTGGCTTTAGCTTCTTTTGCTAAGACTTTGACATCATGTGCGATGAAATATTTTGAATATTTTTGAGTTAAAGCAAAAGTCCCAGCTGTCCCGGCAATTCGTGCCAACCCCTGCAAAGATGCACCTAGTGAAAATAAGTCTATTTCATGAGCTTCAGCTTCTAATCCATCAAATCTAATAACTAATGACTCTTGATTTATCATATTATCCTTATTGTTATTAACACCCTCTACGTTCCCACTTATCTTTAGCCTTTGCATCAGCTTTAGTCTGCCATTGCATATTGCTTGGATGATCTGCACCGCCACAAGCAAGCGCTTGAACGTGATCTATTATGTAGCCAGGACATGAGCCTTTGCTACGGCCGGTCACAGGGCAAGGCTGTGATTGTTTGAATTGGTTTTTTGCTTTAGTGCTGCGTTTATATTCAGCATCAGCAGGTAGTGATGCTAATGTTAATAATAAAATTAGAAGGTATTTCAATTTGATTGCTTAGTATCAATTAGCGACTTCCCCTTAGGTGAGTCTGCAGGGATAATTTCTTTACTGTTGCATAGCTCACATACTGCCACCTTGTTTGTTGCTCTATATATTGTAAAGGCAAGTGGGGCGATTAGAAGGGCCCATGTGCTAGAGGCTGCGATGATTGCTGTCACAATCCAAAAAGATAATTCTGTGATAAACGTGCCTTTTGAAATATCTTTGGGCGAGCCTTGATGTCCGCAGTTTAAGCAGATATGTGCTGGATCATGCATGCCCATTATTTTTCCTTAATTGTTTTATGTAAATCTTCAATAGCTTTTCTAAGTGCTTTTTGCTCTCTAATTGATTCTTCAATTAGTGGTTTTGTGCCAAAAACTGCAAATGGTAAACAAAACCACAATATTGCTAATATGATTAAAAACCCAATCCCAATTATGGTAACTGCACCACCTAAAGAATTCATTGTTTCCCAATCTTCTATTTTAGATTAAATCACTTCGCTTTGTTTATGTACAATCCTGCCGATAATCAAACATAAGTCACCAGTACATTGCTTACGCGGATATTTACGCTGATCTGGGTTGTCTGATGAAAGCCACCATATGCCAGCATCACGAAATAGACGTTTTACAGTTAACTCACCCTCGTAGTTGATAGCAAATGCTATGCCATCAACAGGGGTGGTGTCCTCTGTGTTAATTACGACGGTATCACCATCATTCATTCCTGGTGACATGCTATCGCCCCTAACCCCTGTCGCCAGAAGTTTAGATGGATTGTAACCACGAGATTCAAACCATTGGCGCTGCATGACAATTGGGGATTTATCGTCTATATCGTGGTCGATACTAAAGCCGACAATCCCTGCTGATAGCCTTAGATTGACTCTTCTAATCGAAGGATAGTCTGGGTTCTCGACCAGGTTGATTGGTTCAGGTTTGTATTCGGCAACATCTTGCTTTGCTGATCTGCTAAATAAGGGGATGGTATTAGATGAACTATCTATCATATCCCCATCTCCTGTTGCCAACCAATGAGGGTTTACATCACAAGCGCGAGCGATTTGCGCGGTAAATTCTGAGCCACTAGCATTACTTATCTCTAGTTTTGAGATGTTTGCTTGGCTTATTTTTACCTTCTCAGCTAATGCAGCTTGTGAAAGCTTTGCATTTTGTCGTGCTTTTTTTAGACGTTCACCATAGTTCATCATCAAGTTTATACAATCAATCTTCTTTGTTGTAAAACAACTAAAGTTATTGACAGGAATATAACTGTGGTTGTATTCTTCACTCATGTCAAAATATTTCCTTGAAAAAATTGTTCATCTAGCTGGTGGTCAGGTTGCTCTTGCTGAGAAATTTGCAACTGATGAAGACCCAATAAAACAAGCTCATGTTTGGCGATGGCTTAATACAACAGCTGAAGGAATCCCAGCAAGATATGTTATTCGTGCATGTTCTGCTGTTAACTGGGAAGTTACACCGCACCAATTACGCCCAGACCTTTACCCACACCCTGATGATGGATTGCCTGATCATCTAAGGAGTGCTGCATGATTTTAAAGATGAAAATAATTCATCAAATGCCAGTCTCGCGTCTTGCTGAAACTCTTGGTCAAAGTTTGCTCTCTCCATGTGCGCATTTAGTGCGTCATATGCAGTGGTCATTAGCATCTGTTTTATTGAATGTGTGCCCGGCATGAGTGGCACCATCACCCTACAAGCTATCACTGTTGCTTCTAGCCTTGCATGCATGGCTCTGTGTGCTTTTTCTAGTAATGCAATTCTTTCGGTGTTTGTCATGACTGGCCTCGTTTACTTAGTTATGTACTCACTGCTTGATTGCATTATGTCCATGATTATTATCAATAAACACGTTACTTTTTAAGGAAATACACGTTGACTATTTCACATTTAGCGTATCGCATCGCTCATGAATTTAAAGGTGGCGTTGTAGGACTGGCGGCACTGATGGGCCGTGGTGACAAGGTTTTAGCAAGTAAGTTAAACCCTAACACTCAAACGCACCATTTAACTATTGATGAGCTGGAAATGATGGGTGACTTTACTGATACCAATTATCAGCTGGCTCAATACTTCGCAGATAAGTGCAATGCCGTGGTCTTTAAGCTCCCTAATGTAATAGACCAGGGAGATATGAACCTGTTGGATTCATACATGCAGATCATGAAGGAGATGGGGGAGTTAGCGTCTGAATTTCAAAGCTCTTATGCAGATGGGTCGATTGATAGAAAAGAGTTTGCGCGTATATGCGCAGAGGTAACAGGCGTGCAAGCCAAGCTCTTAGCATTCCAAAGTACGATTGAAAGCAAGGTTGTATGACAGACGTTTATGACAAGGCAACAGATATTGAGATGCGTGAGCGCGAATTATCTTTAGCAATAGTAAGGGCACAAGCCAGCAAACCAGCATTAAAGCCTATAGGCCATTGCTATAACTGTGATGAAGTTTTAATTGGTAGTGCTGTGTTTTGTGATGAGCATTGCCGTGATGACTGGCAGCTTAGATTAACTCGTAAGAAGAAGTAGCCCCGCGCCCCGTGCGTAGATTAAAGGAAGTTTTAAGATGATTTCATATTTCAGTAAGCCAGTGTTTAAGTTTTCAAAAGGTACTCCCTGGGATGTTTCATTACGGGGCGAATCGAGCGCGAAACACCGCTAGGTTTTGAATATTTAGATTACTGAAATTTGGCAGGGATTAAGCATGGTTAGTTTAACAATAAAAGCGGACTTCAAAGATTTGCAGAAGCGTCTTAAATCTATTCCGGAAAATATACAAAAAAAGGTAATCCCTGCTGCACTCAACAAAGTGGTTGCCAAAGCAAATACTGAAATGGTGCGAGGCATTACTTCAGAATTTAACATTAAGGCTTCAGAGGTTCGAGAAAATTTACGCGTTACCAAAGCTAGGAGTGTTGGAGGTAACTGGGTTGCATCTTTGGACCCTAACGTAAAAGCTAGGCGTGGTCGTGGTTTTAACTTGATCAGATTTGCTGAAAAGAAAGTTTCTTTAGCTGAAGGCCGTAGGAGAAAAAAAGCTGGCACTCAGAACGATCTTAGATTCCAGATTAAAAAAGGCGCGTCAGGAAAAGTAATTAAAGGTGCTTTTCTTGGTAACAACGGACGCACCGTGTTTGCTCGTATTGGTAAAGCAAGATTGCCAATTAAAGCATTGACCACGATTGATGTTCCTCAAATGTTCAACACTAAGCGTATTAGCAAAAGAGTGATTGATCGTATCAATGCTGAAATGATTATTGAGTTTGACAGGGCAATTAATCTGCAACTTAGTAAGGCTGGCAAATGAGCTGGATTAACTATGATGATGTGATCGGTACGCTAGTCAGTCATGACTTCATTGTCAGCAGTCTTGATATCGGTGTGATGAGACGTATTAAACGTAATGGCCATGGACAAAAGGGCTGGTACGTTGTGCATGAGATCACGCTGGATGATGGTCGTCATGCATTGATTGGTTCTTTTGGCTACTGGTTTGGTGGTGAGGCTTACAGTGAAAAAATTTCACCAGGTGCAGAAGTTAAGCTAAGCAAGGATCAGCTGGCCGCTATAAAAAAACAACATGCAGAAGCGCAAAAACGCGAAAAGCTAAAACGCGAGCAGGATGCAGAAAAGGCCGCAAAGATGGCTGCGATTGCCTGGCACAAATACGTGCCTGAAGGAGAAAGTAGTTATCTGAATCGAAAAGGTGTGCGCTCTCATGGGTTGAGGTTTGCACCATCTGGCAACGGTACAGTTGCGGTGCCAATGAAGGACATTAAAGGCAAAGTATGGGGGTTGCAAATCATTCGCGGAAAAGACCGCGGCACTAAGCTTGAAAAAGAATACTGGCCTAAAGGCCTTAATAAAAAATCACACTTTCATTTGTGTGGCAGCGTTTCTCTACAAACGCCAACAATATTAGTGGCTGAAGGTTATGCCACCGGCGCAAGTATTTATCAAGCGACAGAAATTCCTGTGGCAGTGGCTTTTGATGCAGGAAATCTTCAGCCAGTGGCAGAGTCGCTTCACAAAGAATATCCACGTGCACACATTTTAATTTGTGCTGACGATGATTATTTGAGTGAGGGAAATCCTGGATGTGCTGCAGCAGAGAAAGCAGCGATTGCCGTGGGTGGGGCATGGGTTAAGCCTGATTTTCCATTTGACCGTGAAGGTAAAAAACTTACTGACTTTAATGACCTTGTTAACTTTCCTAACTGCTCTGAAAGCACCATTAGAGTGCAAATAGAGGATAAGCTCCACCAGCTTGGTTGGGTTTCTGTAGTGCCGCGTGCGGCTACTACACAGCAGGGGGGTGGGGATGATGCTAGAGGTACATTAAAGCCTTTGCTTGATGTGGGTGAGGCAGTTGATCGTTACAGCTTAATCTATGGTGCGGGCGGCACGATGTACGACCACCAAGAGGCAAGCCTAATACCAAAGTCTGATGTATTAGATATTTGTGTTGATCACGCCTGGCGTGAGTGGAAGTTACACCCAATGCGTAGTGTTGTGCGCTTAAGTGAGGTTGGCTTTGATCCTACTGAGAAAGATAAAAACATCATCTGCAATTTATGGGGTGGTTGGCCTACTGAGCCCAAAGCTGGGCAATGCGGAATCTTATTAAGTTTGCTTGAGCATCTTTGCAGTGGTGAAGAGTCTGGCAATAAAGAGGTTTACGAGTGGGTTTTGAAGTGGCTTGCATATCCGCTACAAAACAAGGGCGCAAAAATGCGTACGGCACTCATTTTTCATGGTCCACAGGGTGCTGGTAAAAATCTGTTCTTTGAAGCCTATGCGCAAATTTTTGGTAAATATTCTCGCATTGTTGGCCAGGCTGAAATCGATGATAAGTTTAATGATTGGGCTTCTGGCAAGTTATTCATGATTGCTGATGAGGTTGTGGCGAGGCAAGAGCTTTTTCACATTAAAAACAAAATCAAAGCATTAATCACTGGCGACACGATCAGGATTAACCCTAAAAACGTGGCTGCTCATGATGAAAAAAACCACGTCAATATCGTATTTTTATCTAATGAAAAGCAACCGTTAGTGCTTGAGAAAGATGACAGACGTTTTGCTGTGATCTGGACACCAGAAAAACTTCACCCTAATTACTATTCTGATGTAGCTGAAGAGGTTGCGTGTGGGGGTATTGAAGCCCTGCATGATTATCTTTTGAACTTGCCACTTGGTGATTTTAACCAGCATAGCAAGCCACCGATGACTAAATCTAAGCAGGATCTGATTGATATCAATCTTGAGTCTGGCGATAGATTCTTGCAGGAATGGACCGCTAGTGAGTTGGATCTGCCTGTTTGCCCATGCTTAAGCGAGGATTTATATAAAGCATATACCGATTGGGCTAAGCGTAATGGCGTGGTTAGACCGCGTGAGTTGAATCAGTTGATAGGCAATATTGTGAAAATGAGTGGCTGGTCACGCAGTAAGCCGCGCATATATTCAAATTATCACTTTACTGGTGAGGCAAAGCAGCGTGCTGTGATTTATCCACCTGAAGATTTTATTTCAGAAAAGCAGTTAAAAAAACCTGATTCTACTGAATCTCAATGGGTAACAACTTGCGTACTTGATTTTAAAGAAGCATTGAGGCCACAAAATGATTAGAAATGTGATGGGTGTGATGGGTTATGTGACGGGGTATGTGATGGGCAAACACCGCGCCAATATTGGTTTGTTACGGGTGTTATGGGGTTTCATGTGTGCGCGTACACGTAGTGATATTAATACTAATATTTTAATAATTAACTCTCACGCACACGAGCAACACCCCATCACACCCATCACCCCCATCACACTCCTTTATACATGCGCCTTGCGGATGTTACGGGGTACATATGACCCCATCACACCCCATCACACTACTTTTACTATATGAAAGAGAAAAGTATTAAAGAAGTAGTAGATGAATTTAGATCTTCTTTTGGTGCTGTGGAGTTTAAAGCGACTAATTTTGAAACTGGTCAAGTTGGTGGAAGTAAGGGTTGGAAAGATTCCTCAATCCCTAGGTTAGAAATAAATGGTGCTGACTATCTTGCGCTAGGAGAGTTAGGGAAGCAGGTACCAGCGGATGGAGTTGTTGCTGGGTTATTAAAAATTGAATTAGGTAAAAAGTAGATGGCAGATAACACATTAAAAGAACGGGCTGATGCTGCTAAGTGTGAGGGGCTTAACTGCGCGTTTAAAACATCATGCGGTCGTTACCTTAGACCAGAGGCAGAAAACCAGGCGTGGGCTTCTTTTTACGCATTGGCTGGTGATGATTGTGATGCGTATGAAGTTATTTATATGGAAAATAAATCATGAATACAAATGTAAATAAAGTAAATATCAATCTTGCAAAGGCGTTTGGTTTGGATATTGAGAATCTTCATAAATTTAAATTAGAGGTATCACCTAACCAATTGCCAACTATTGTTGCAACTTACTTTGTTGTCGTTGATTTTAACTTGGAGCTTATAGAAAAAAAATTCAAGTTGGAAGTTGTTGATTAATGACCATCGAAACCAAAAGCCAATTTGCTAAGCGTATTCAGCGTGCGCCAAGTTATATCACTGAGCTGATTAATCATGGGCGCATTGTGCTTACTGAGGATGGTAAGCGTGTTGAGGTTGAGGCTTCAATTTCAAAAATAGAGGCCACAGCAAGCGGGGCTAAACCATCCGTGGCAGCACGCCATGAGGCAGAGCGTAAAGGTATGAAGCCTGCTCGTAAAAAACGCAAGGTGGCAGAGGTTGAAGAAGGTAGTCGTCAATATTACGAGCGCACATTGCAGCAAGTGAAAAACGACCATAAGGCACTTGAGTTTGATTTGGTGCTAGGAAAACGTTTTTTAATTGCGGATGTGCGCCGCGAAGCCCAGGCATTAGGCAACACGCTAAGGGCAAGTTTAGAGCGATTGGTTGATCAAACTGCTCCGCGTTTAGCTGTGACTAAAGACGCTGGATTGAGACATAGGATTTTAGAGGAAGAAATTAAGAAACTGAGTCGCGTAATTAAAGCAGAGTTTCCACGCGCTATGCGCAGATTGAGAAAGGGTTAATTGTGAGTGCTGCGCTAACATCAATGCCAGATTTAAAAACGCAAGAAGCTAAGCTTAATGCAACGATCGCGCTTAAGCAGTATCAGCAGGCGCAGGATGAAAGCTGCTTGTCTGGTGAGGTGGTGATGTCTGCCATGCGCGTGCGTAGTTTAATGTTGAGCATTACCAATAAAATGCAAAGCGCGTTGATGGATGCAATCGAAAATACACACGATGAAACACGCACCCACTATTTAATGACAGATTGTTTGCTGGATTTAATGCACTCATTATCTACGCAAATAGATAACACTAATACCCCACTACCTGAGTTTAACGAATATTTTAAGCGTGGTGCAAAGCCTCGCGATTTAATTACAGTAAGCCAATGGGCAGATCGTAACCGTTGGCTAGAAAGCGGTACCAACTTACCTGGACGTTGGAATACTGCCACTACACCATACCTGCGCGAAATTATGGACGACCTAAGCGAGCACAGCCCTGTGCGCAGTGTGACGTTTATTAAATCATCTGGCGTAGGTGGTACTGAGGTGATGTATAACTGGGTGGGCTACATCATGCATCATCTTCAAAATAAAGATTTGCTGTGCGTAGTGCCAACATTGGAGCTACGCGAGCGTTCACTTAACCCACGTTTAAGCAAAATGATGGAAGAAACGCCAGTGCTTAAAGAGCTGGTGAATAAATCCACACGCAATAAAGCCAATCGTGGCGACCTTTTGGAATATGGCGCACGTGCTCGCATTATCAAAGCAGGCGCAAATTCACCAGATAGTTTGCGTAGTGATCACTTGCCATACGTTGAGGCTGATGAAGTTGATGCGTTCCCTTGGGATGTTGGCGGTGAAGGCGACCCGATGACGTTGATTGAAAACCGTCAGCGCACATTTAGCCGAGCAAAAAGCTACTTTGTGAGCACCCCTACAAAAGATGAAGCCTCGCGAATTGATATTTTATATAAGCGTAGTGATATGCGCCGCTATCACGTGCCATGCCCACATTGCGGTGAATTTCAAACCCTTAAGTTTGGCGGTAAGGACTTTGCTTATGGCCTCAAATGGAAAATGTCTTTGCCTGTAGATGATGAGCCAGCTCAAGTGGAGTCTGTGCAGTATTTATGCGAGCACTGCGGTGTTTACATCGATGAAGGGCATAAAACTGAAATGCTGGCAAAAGGGCGTTGGATTGCTGAGCGTCCTAGTATCAAGCTGCATCATGGCTACCATTTAAATGCACTGTATTCCCCAGTTGGTTTAGGGATTGGCTGGCGTGCCATTGTTGAAAAGTGGCTGCAATGCCAGGGTGATAGTTCTGAGCTGAAAGCATTTATCAACACCTATTTGGGTGAAGTGTTTAAAGAGCAGGGTGATCAGCAAGATCCTACTGCACTCATCATGCGACTTGAAGTTTACGACAATCCATCTATCGCATTCAAAACTGCAGGGGTGGACGTACAAAAAGACCGGCTAGAAGTCACGATTGATGGGTGGGGTAAAGATGAGGAGAACTGGACACTTAATCATCTGGTAATCCCTGGTGATACAGCTGCACAAGATGTTTGGGATGAGTTAGACGAAGTATTGCGTGAGGCTGGCGTTCGACTGGCTGCGATTGACTCAGGCTACAACACAAGCATGGTGTATGCGTTCTGTGAAAAGCGCAAATGGTGTGTGGCGATTAAAGGGGTTGAAGGTGCTGGACGTCCGTTAATCGAAGATGAGAAAAAGCGTCGCGCCCGCTTACGTGCAAAGCGTAAGCGCGGGGTGCATGTTGAGCCCTTGGGTGTTGATCAAGGGAAGGCGCTGGTGTATTCGCGTTTAAAAATTACCACGCCTGGTCCTGGCTACATTCATTATCCGCAAGAGCCAGACTTTGATGATGAATATTTTGCGCAGCTTACCGCTGAAAAGCTAGTGACCAAGATGCGGGGCCAGCGTCCTATTTTAGAGTGGGTTAAAACACGCCCACGTAATGAGGCGATTGACTGCAAAGTTTATTCATTTGCTGCCATGCGCTTATGTGCTGTTGATTTGAGTAAGTACGTAATTCCAACTAGTGGTCAAGCTGCACCGCTTGTCTCTAGCCGAAAACCAAGACGCAGAATGATTGCAAGGAAATAGCAATGAGTGAATTTGATATAAAAAAAATAGAAGACCAGTCTCATGTTGAATCTAACGATATTGTGTTGGATATATTGCAGCGTATTTATTCTGTATTTAAAGCAGAAGGTGCGCTCACAACGGCACATTTTGAGCAAATAGAGCGTGAAGTGAGGCAAGACTGGAATGGTGAGCGCCCTTACATTGGCAAGCAATTAATGAGTGATGAATATATATCGAGCCGCCGCCGTGAGATTATCCGACTTGCTCGTGCTGGTGAAAGCTTCAGTTTTATTGGACGTAAATTTGGCATCTCTCGCCAGCGTGCCTATGCAATATTTAAGGGGTGATCTGTCAACACTTCGCCTTAAATTGTTGACGTTTTGCATGGCAAAGTGCTTGCATGCAAAATACTATTTTAAACACAGAGCCAGCAGAGTTTACGGCAGGTGATACCGTTCAATGGATTAAAACATTAAGCGATTACCCTGCAGATGACGGGTGGGTTTTAAATTATGTATTTATCAATGCGGCCAATAAATACACGGTATCAAGTACGGCTGACGGCCAGTCTCACAAAGTAAATATCACAGCTACAACTTCTTCTGGTTATGCAGCTGGTGCATATAGCACTCAGTCATTTGTTACCAAGGGTGATGAACGATACACCATTGCTAATGGCAGCATTAAAATTAATACCAATTTAGCAGGCCAGGCGGCAGGGTTTGATACTCGAAGCTCAGCAAAAAAATGTCTTGATCAGCTAAATGAAGCCTTTGCTAATTACGGCAAAAAAGCATACCTGCAGCAATACTCAATCGCGGGTCGCACCATGAGCTTTAATAGCCCAGGTGATTTCTTGGCATTCCGTTCAAAAGTTCAGCAAGAAGTAAATCGAGAAATAAGTGCCGAGCGCACAAAAAACGGCATGTCTGCCCGCAATAAATCCATGATAGGTTTCTAATGGCTAATTTAATTCAACGCATGTTTGGTGGCACGCCAGCCATAGTGCAAGAAACGCCAAAGCAAGGCAAGCAAGTTAGGCGCTTCACCGCAGCAATCGTCAATAGGTTAACTAGCGGCTGGTTTACAACTACCGATAGCATCAACCAAGAGTTACGCACAGATCTTGATAAGCTCCGCGCACGATCACGTGACCTGACCAAAAACAACGATTACGCCAAGAAGTTTATCAACATGGTGGTCGCGAACGTTGTGGGGCCAAACGGTTTTATTTTGCAATCTCGTGTGATGAGCAATGAGACTGTGGAAGATAAGCCAGCAGCAGATGCAATAGAGCGTGCATTTTATGCGTGGGCAGAAAAAGGCGTATGTGAAATTAGCGGGCGAATGAGTTTGGCTGAGCTTGAACGTGCCACTGCGCGAGCATTTGCGCGTGACGGGGAGTATTTAATCCGTAAGATTCGTGGCACAAAAGCACGTAATCGCTTTGGTTTTGCACTGCAGCTGATCGACATTGATAAGCTTGATACGCAATACAACGTTGCACCAGGTAATGGACGTAATCAAGTAGTTATGGGGATTGAGGTGGATGAATACCGACGTCCACTTTTTTATCACATTTATACCAGCCATCAAAGCGAGTCAAATCAATCAAGAATACGTGAGGCTGTGCCAGCTGAAGATATTTATCACGACTTCATTTACGAAAATCCAGAGCAAGTGCGCGGTGTGCCGTGGATGAGTGCCAGTATGCTGACGCTTCATCATTTAGGCGAGTTTGAGCAGAGCGCTTTAATCGCTGCGCGTAAAGGCGCTAACACACTAGGCTTTATTGTGTCGCCAGATGGATTGCCGCCAGTAGGAGACGGCGGTGAAGCAGATGACGCGCCAATTGACATTAGCGTACCTGGTGAGTTTGATACCTTGCCAGAAGGTTACGACTTCAAACCTTACGACACACGATACCCAGACACAATGATGGGGCCGTTTGTAAAAAACTTTTTACGCCGTGCATCCAGCGGCCTAAATGTTGCCTATAACGGACTAGCTAATGATCTTGAAGGTGTTAATTTCTCAAGCATTAGAAGTGGCGTGATTGATGAGCGTGAGCAATGGATGACAATTCAAAGTTGGTTTATTGACTCATTGCTTAAGCCAATGTTTAGAGAGTGGCTATCAATTGCGCTATTAAAAGGCGAAATAACATTATTAAATGGCTCCACATTGCCAGCTGGCAAGTTAGATAAGTTTACTGCGCATACATGGCAAGGTAGGCGTTGGCAGTGGGTTGACCCATTACGTGACATTCAAGCAAGTTTGCTTGCAGTTAAAAACTCACTGCAGTCGCCATATGTGATCGCTAACCAAATGGGCGTTGATCTTAATGATGTGATGGCAGATATCGCCCGTGCAAACAAAGAAGCTAAATCACTTGGCTTGCCTGAATTTACTAATCCAACACCTGTTGCAGAAAAGCCAAAGCTAGAGGATGAGGGCGTCAACACTTCGCCTTAATTTGTTGACGCTTTGCATGGTTTTATAGCACTTATGAAGGAGCAATTAATGAAAACAATTAAGCCAGGTACAAAAGAAGTCAGAAGCTTTTTATTTAATCGTGAAGCGATTAATGAAGAGTCAAGAACGGTTGAGTTGGCGTTTTCATCTGAAACACCTTATGAGCGTTGGTGGGGAATTGAAATCCTTAGCCACGAAGAAAAAAGTATTCGCCTTGACCGCTTGAAAGATGGCGGCCCATTTTTAATGGATCACGATAGTCGTGACCATATTGGGGTAGTTGAATCTGTGCAGATCGGTACAGACCGAGTAGGTCGTGCTGTGGTGCGTTTTGGGAAAAGTGCGCGTGCAGAAGAGGTTTTTCAAGACGTAAAAGACGGCATTCGTCGCAGCGTAAGTGTTGGATACATGATTCATAAAGCAGTGTTAACTGAAGAATCACGCGATCAAGAAACCTACACCGTGACGGACTGGGAGCCATACGAAATTTCTCTCGTTTCAGTGCCAGCAGATGCAACAGTCGGTGTCGGCAGAAGTGCTGATACTCCAAACCCAATTATCGAAATTAAAAATTCCCCTATGGAGAAAAGCATGGACAAAGTAGAAACCAAACCAGAAGTTGACGTAAAAGTGATTGAAGAGCGTGGCGCAAAAGGTGCTATGTCAACAGTTAACGAAATTCTAGCGATTGGTACGCAATACAAATGCGCTGATTTAGCTGCACAAGCTATTCAGGATGGTAAAAGCGTAAAAGAGTTTACATCGATCGTTTTAGAGCGCATGGCTAACAAGCCAGTAGATAGCGCAACGATTGGTATGACCAAAAAAGAAGCTGGGAACTTTAGCTTTTTACGTGCCTTAAACGCATTAGCAAACCCTGCTGATCGTAAAGCACAAGAGGCTGCAAAGTTTGAGCGTGAAGCATCTGATGCTTTTGCACAAAAACACGGTAAATCTGCACAAGGTTTCTTTGTGCCAATCGAAGTGCAGGCGCGTGATTTGAATGTCACGACAGCAACAGCCGGTGGTAACACGGTAGCTACTGATTTATTGTCAGGTTCTTTTATTGATCTGCTACGCAACAAGATTTTAGTGCAACGTATGGGTGCTCAAATGCTGACTGGCTTAACTGGCCAGATTGCTATCCCACGTCAAACAGGTGGTGCAACTGCATATTGGGTTGCTGAATCAGGCGCACCAGCAGAATCACAACAAGCATTTGACCAAGTGACAATGTCACCTAAAACATTAGGTGCATTTACTGACATTAGCCGTAAGTTGTTATTGCAATCAAGCATGGATGTTGAAAGCTTCGTTCGTAACGACTTGTCTCGCGTAGTTGCTTTGGCAATTGACTTAGCAGCAATCAGCGGCACTGGTGCTGATAATCAGCCACGCGGTATTTTAAACACTAGCGGCATCGGCTCTGTAGTAGGTGGTACTGATGGTTTAGCCCCTACATGGGCGCATATCGTTGAGTTGTGGAGCGATATTGCTACTGCAAATGCTGACTTTGGCAGCATGGGCATTATGACCAACGCTAAAGTGATTGGTAAGTTAATGACCACACTTAAATCATCTGGTGTTTCTGGCTACATTGTCGAGAATTTCCCTGATGCTCAAGGCTTAACGTCAATTGGCGGTATGCGTGGTGGTGTTTCTAATCAAGTGCCAGCCAACTTAACTAAAGGCTCATCATCAGGTGTTGCCTCAGCCATCATTGCAGGTAACTGGAATGACTTAATTATCGGTCAATGGGGTTCATTAGATTTGATGGTTGATCCATACACAGGCTCAACATCTGGCACTGTTCGCGTTGTTGCCTTACAAGATGTTGATATTGCGGTACGTCATGCTGAGAGCTTCTCAGCAATGAAAGACGCATTAACCGCTTAACCACTCAGCAGCAGTTAGGTGAAATATAAATTTTTCCTAACTGCTTTATGGAGAATCCACAATGTTCATTATTCCAAAACGCACCATGCAACTAGATGATCGACAAGTAGTTGCTGGTAAGAAAGAGAAAGTTTCAGAATCAGAAGGCAAGCTGGCGATTAAGCATGGCTGGGCTGTAGAAGTTAAGTTAACTAAAGCTGAAGAGAAAGCTGCAGCAGAATCTGAAAAAGGCAAAGAAGGCAGTAATTAATGGCAATGACTGAGGATATAAGTGATTTATTTGATGACAACGAGTTTTCTGTTGTTGCGCTTTGGAAAGGCACTACCTCAGTCAATGTTATTTACGACCACGAATACACCGAGCAGTTTGGTGCAGCTGGAAGTAACCCTTTTATTACAGCAAATGCTAGTGATTTTATTGGAGTAGAAAAAGGGCAAGCTTTAGTAATTGAAGCTACAAATTACAAAGTTAAAACTTTTGAACCAGACGGCACAGGTATTTTACGTATTGAGTTGTTGAAAGTATAAATTGGCAGATCACGTTAGAGCTCAAATCAGGCACGCCATTGTTGCAACCTTAACTGGATTAACAACCACAGGCGCTAACGTGTTTCAGTCAAAAATATCAGCACTGCAAGAAAACGAGCTGCCTGCATTAGTGGTTTCTACCAATAAAGAAGTGATTGAGGCAATCACTATTAATTCCAACCCAATACTTGAACGTGAGTTGGTGGCAATTGTGAATGTAGTAGCTAAAGCTGTGGATGGTTTGGATGATGAAATAGACCAAATTATCAAAGAGGTTGAGCAAGCAATTAACCAATCAGAAGAAGTGAATACTTTGAGCGGTTTGGTTAAAAGCATGGTACTCACTGATATTGAGACTGATGGAAACTCAGAAGCTGAAACACCTACAGGGCAGGCGACATTATCTTTCAAAGTAGAGTATTACACACAGGCAAGTGTGCCTGATGTTTCAATTTAATTAGGGGCTAATCAAATGGCACAAGCAAAAAAATGGAGTAATGTGCAGATCGCAATGCAATCTGCATTGGCAGATGCAATCATTATTACAGCAATTACGAAGGAATCGCCTGGTGAGGTCACATCGGTGGCTCATGGCCTTTCAAATGGTGATTTGTTGTACTTAGATGTACAGGGCATGCGTCAGGTTAACGACCGCGTGGTCCGTGTAGCAAATAAAACCAATGATACTTTTGAGTTAGAAGGTATTGATACGACGGCATTTGACACATTCTCTTCTGGTACTGCTCAGAAAATCACTTTTGGTACAACCATTTCTACTGCTACAAGTATTAGTTCTAGTGGCGGTAGCTTTGATTTTATCGATACCACTACTATTCACGATAACAGCCGTACGCAAATGCCTGGCTTGCCCGCTGCATCAACTTTTACATTTGACAACATTTGGGATGTTTCAGATGCTGGATTATTGGCAATGAAAACGGCTTCAGATGCTCAAGCTAAGCGTGCATTTAAATTCACATTTGGTGCTGGCGGCCAGGTGATGTTGTTTGTTGGTTATGTGGGTGCGAACTTGTTGCCAGGTGGTCAGGCACAAGGCTTAGTGACAACGCCTACGACCATCACCATGAACGGCACTCCTAGCTACTACGCAAGTTAATCAACATGAGTTTAGTTGAAAAAATAAAAAAAGCACGAGAATCAATAGTGGAGGTGGATGGTAAGCGATTTACCATCCGACGCCCCACTGAAGCTGAGCAAGTGCAGATGTTAGCAGAAAGAGCTTCGCGCCTTGATCTTGTTCGCAGATTTGTTGTTGGCTGGAATTTGCAGGAGATAGATTTAATCCCTGGCGGTGATGCTGTTGACGCTAAATTTGAGCCTGATCTTTGGGCAGCGTATGTAGATGATCATGCCGAATTGTGGTCACCCATTAATGATGCAATTAAGGCTTCTATTGCTGAGCACAACCTGAAAGTAGAGCGTGCTGAAAAAAAATAACAGATTGGCTTGATTCGGCAGACCTGCCGATCAAGTCTGATTTGCTGCCAGATGAAAGCGTGGTTTTAGCAATAAAGGCATGGAACATGATGGGTGGGAAATTGGACTGGACCGCCCTTGAGATCGTGGCAGAAATAATTGGCATAACCGACATAGAGCAGCTACTTGCTCAATTTGAGAAAATTAAAAACCATGGCGAGAAATGAAACTAAGATTGAAATTACGGCAGAGGATAAAACCGCTCCCGCTTTCACATCTTTGAGTAACCGTCTGTTGGGTGTTGAGCAAGGTTTTGGCAAGATTACTGGTTTAATTGGTGGACTTTCTGCGGCTACTGCGGTTGGTTTTCTTGCGCAGTCTGTTAGGTCTGCTGCAGACTTTTCTGATGAGATGGGTGACCTGTCTCAAACGCTTGGTACTACTACTGAAAAATTATCTGCGCTTAAATACGCGGCTGATATTGAGGGCGTGTTCGAGCCATTGCAAGCTGGGTTGGGTAAGCTAGCTAAAGTTTCAGAAGATTTTAGAGATGGATCTGTTGGTGCAATTGAATCATTTGGTAAGCTAAAAATAGACCCAACAAATTTTACAGACACTGCAGAGTTATTTACTGTTGTGGCTGATAAATTATCAAAAATGGAAGATGGCGCCAGAAAAACTGCTATCGCACAAGAGTTGCTAGGTAAGTCTGGTGCTCAACTTTTGCCGCTTATTAATCAGGGTGCTGATGGATTAAGAAAATCTTCAGATGAAGCTGAGAGATTTGGGTTAATTGTTTCTAATGACGTTGCTGAGGCGGCTGGAAAATTTAACGACAATATCACCAAGATTACTCAGGCTGCATCAGGTTTGAAAATAGAACTTGGTAATACACTATTACCGGCACTTGCCGATTTAACTCAAGGGTTTTTGGATCTAACGCAAGCCTCAGATGGATTTTATGCGGGCTTCTTAGCTGCCTTTGAAAACAAATCAGGCGCACAAGGTGTTGCTGATGCAGAGCAAAGATTGGCTAAGCTCGTTAAAACTCGCGATGCATTTAATAATGCTGGATCTGTTTCAAGATTTTTTAATGCAGACGACATCGCAATTCTAAATACTCAGATCGAGGTTGCGCAAAAAGAACTTAACACTTACTCAAAGCTTGCTGATATTGAAAGGGCAAGGGCAGAAAACGAGACGAAGACTAGAAACAAGCCAAAGACATCATTTGAGCCATCTCCAGTAGATAAAAAAGATAAAACATCAAAATCATCTGGTAAATCTGATGCTGAAAAATACACTGAGGATATGGCTAAGCTTATTAAATCTTTTGATGACGCTGTGAAGCCAACTCAAACTGTTTCAGAGAAGCTTCAGGAGCAACTTGATGCTTACACGCAACTATCACCTGTAGTAAGAAGTTATGCAGAAAGCTTGATTGCGCAATCAAAGGCTCAAGAAGATGCTATTACATCATCAGATGCACTTAATGCTTCAATTGAGCGTAACAATGAAATGATGGCTGAGTTACAAGAATCTGATGATGCTACCCAATCATTCTATAACGCTAATTCTGAAACCTACAATGCTATTTTGCGTGAGACAGAAGATCTCAATGCTTCATTAATTGAAAATGATAAAGAGCGTGCGCGTAAACAGCTTGAAATTGAAAATAGGCGCCGTTTAGAACGTATCGATCTAATGGATGGTGAGGCTGATCAGATTGCCATAATCAAAGAGGCTGAACTTGAAAGACAAAGTGCTGCTTTTAAGGCGCTTGAAAAACAGACATCTCAAAGTTCAAATATTGGTAGAGATTTAGGCTTAACGTTTAGCTCTGCATTTGAAGATTCTATCGTTAAAGGTAATGAGCTACGTGATGTTGTTGATGGGTTAGGTGAAGACCTTATCCGTATTTTTACGCGTAAAAAAGTGACTGAGCCATTTGCTGAAGCTTTTGATGGATTTAGCAGTGGGATTAGTGACTGGTTTAAAAGCATTATTCCTAATGCTAATGGTGGTGTTTACAACAGTCCAAGTTTATCTGCCTTTTCTGGCAGCGTAGTGAGTAGCCCAACGATGTTTGCATTTGCAAATGGTGCTGGCTTGATGGGTGAAGCTGGTGCTGAGGGTATTTTTCCGCTTAAACGCGGTAAAGACGGCAAGCTTGGTGTGCAAGCAAGTGGTGCTGGTGCTGGCAATGTTGAGTACAACGTTCAAGTAAGTGTTGATGCTAGTGGTAGCAACGTTCAAGGTAATAGCGATAAAGGTAATGATCTTGGCCGCCAGATAGCCAGTGCAGTTCGTTCTGTATTGATTAATGAAAAACGTCAAGGCGGGCTGTTGGCATGAGTGATTTTAACTTTCAGCCCTCATATGAAGCCGTGATTGATAATACCCCGCGTGTTAAAACTGTGAGCTTTGGTGATGGTTACGAGCAGCGTGTAGCTGATGGTATTAATATCACTAAGGATATGTGGTCAGTTGTATTTCAAAGGCCAGTTGCTGAAATTGATGTGATTGAAAGTTTCTTTAAAGCAAAGAGCGGGGTGGATTCATTCACCTGGACTCCATCTGGCAGAAGTGAAATCAAGGTTCTTTGCCGTAATTGGTCGCGTCGAATTATCGCACCTAACGTTGGTGTGATCTCTACCAAGTTTGAGCAGGTGTTTGAATGATTACTGCTGACATCCAAAAAGCAAATGCAGGTGTTTTGCTTGAGCTGTTTGAGCTTGATCTTAATACCATTGGCATTGATGAACATTATTACTTCCATAATGGTGTTAATGATCTTCTTGGCAATGTTGTGTTTAATGCTATCACCTACACCAGATTGCCGATTGATGCGGATGGCTTTGAGCGTAATGGCAATGGTAAGCAGGCTAGGCCAACGTTGCGTATTGCCAACGTGGATGGATTGATTGGTGGGCTGTCTCGTGAAAACGATGATCTGGTGCGCGTTAAATTCATACGCCGTCGTACCTTCTTAAAATATCTTGATGCGGTTAACTTTGAGGGTGGTGTAAACCCTAGTGCAGACCCTAATGCTGCATTGGATGAAGAGGTATATTTCATCGACCGTAAAGCCAATGAAAATAAAGTAATGGTGGAGTGGGAGCTCGCCAGCGCTTTAGATCTTGAAGGCGCTATGTTGCCACGCCGCCAATGTATTCAAAACGTTTGTACCTGGGCTTATCGCTCAGCTGAGTGTAGTTATGCCGGTGATGCTGTGGCAGATAAAAGCGATAGTCCTACAGCTGATTTGTCGCTTGACGATTGCGGTAAAAGATTGCGCTCATGCCGTTTACGTTTTGGTAACAATCCACTGCCTTATGGCGGGTTTCCTGCGATTAAGTTGATTAGATAACCATGACGATTGCAGACCATATTTTAGAGGCAGTAAAAGCACACGTAGCAAGCTCACCAAGGCGTGAAGTTTGTGGCTTGGTGGTAAGTCATCGCCGTAAGCAATTGTACTTACCATGCACCAACGTTGCGCCTCGTGATATTGATTTTGCGATTGATCCTGCTGAGTATGCAGATGCTTGCGACAAGTACAAGGTTGTTTGTGTGGTGCATTCCCATATCAATGTTAACCCTGCGCCTAGCCAGGCTGATTTGATTGAGATTGAGCGCCACCAGCTGCCATATTTAATTATGAATTACCCATTGCATACCTGGACGTACACAGAGCCTAGCGGCTATGTTGCGCCTTATGTTGGCCGTAATTTTGTGCACGGCATTACCGATTGCTATGCAATCTGGCGTGACTACTACAAGCGTGAGCTTGGCATTGAAATGATTGATTACCCACGCGATGTGGAATGGTGGAATAAGGGCGACAACCTTTACCTGGACAATTATAAATCGGCTGGATTTGTTGAAGTGGATAGTCCGCAGCTGCACGACATTATTTTGATGCAAGTAGTGAGCCCTGTTCCAAATCATTGCGCCGTTTATGTTGCTGATAACGTTATTTTGCATCACGTGATGGGCAAGGCCTCAAGCCGTGATGTGTATGGCGGCTATTGGAGAAAAATCACTTCAAAAATATTGAGGCATCAATCTCTATGCTAACAGTGATTCTTTACGGATTTTTAGCCGATAGATACGGAAAAGTGCATCAACTGAATGCTAGAACACCAGCTGAGGTGATTCGTGCTTTCTGCGCCAATTATGCTGATTTTAAAGATGCCATTATTCAGGATGGGCAAGCTTATTACAAAGTATTAGCCGGTGGTGATAACCGTTCTAATCAAGAGAAGCTGCACGTTGGAACATCTAAGACAATTAAGATCGTGCCTATCGTGTCTGGCAGTGGTGGTTTAGGTAAGGCTTTGCTGGGGGCTGCATTGATTGGTGCATCTTTCTACTTGCCTGGTACTACTTACTTAAGCACCATGAGCTCATTCTCATATAGTTTGTCTGGCATTGCTTCAGGGATTGGCTTCTCTTTATTGCTTGGTGGTGTTTCTCAAATGTTGTTTGCACCGCCAAAGGCACAAAAGAATGCCGGTGAGCGTGCGGAAAATATCCCTAATACTTCATTTTCAGGTGCTGTGAATGTGACTGGCCAAGGTAACCCTGTGCCCGTTTGCTATGGCAAGATGGGTGTTGGCTCTCAAGTTGTTTCTGTTGGATTTAGCGTGGCGCAACTATGAGTGAGCTGATTAAAGGACATGGCGGGGGTGGTGGTAAGGGTGGCGGCGGCAGCGGAAGGGTTGCTGTTGAGGCCCCGGATACGCTTAGATCTATTCAGTATGCGAATATCATTGATGTGATCAGTGAGGGTGAAATTGAAGGCTTGGTGGATGGATTAAAATCAATCTATCTTGATGACACCCCGCTACAAAACGCTGACGGTTCATTTAACTTTACTGGTGTAACTGTATCAACACGCAATGGCGCTCAATCGCAAGAGTATATTTCTGGCTTCTCTGCAGCAGAGTCTGAGGGGCCTGTTGGCGTACAGATTAAGCAGGCCTCAAGTGTTGTTCGTTCAATCACTAATTCCAATAATACAGCTGTGCGTGTCACGCTTTCTGTGCCTCAGTTAAGCCAGCAAGATACAACTAATGGCGATATTAACGGTACCTCAGTTGAGATTGCTATTGATGTGCAAACTGATGGTGGTGGTTTTGTGGCCCAGCCTTTACGCAAAACATTTCAATCTGGCAGTTTTGCATATGGATCTGACTTTGTTAGTAATGGTGTTGTATCTGATAAGTTTAATATCACGGTTAACTGGGTTGGTCAGCTTATTGGAGGAAATCAAAGTTTATCTTTAGCGCTTCAATATAGAGTAGTTGGTGCTATTGATTGGATTACCCACGAAAATTATTCATTCTCTGGTAATGGATCAGCCGACGTTGTTAACGGAAATTATAGTCCTGGCTCATTTACCTCTCCAACTGGTTCCCGTACTTTTTCACTCACTTTAGCAAGTGGTTTATATCAGTTTAGAGCGCTTAAAACAGGTGGTAGTGCAATAGCATATAGATACCAACAGTTTGACCCTTACGTTGTTTCTGGTATGGCCTATGGTGGCTCAGTCTCTATAGGTTACGCAGAGTTATACGCTCCTGCTTACACGGACACGATATCAGGTAAAACAACCTCTAAATACCAGCGCGCTTATTACGTGCCATTGCCAGAAGGTGATGAGTGGGATGTTCGTGTACGTAGGATCACACCGGACAGCACAACGATTGCGCTTCAAAACAATACGATGTGGGATAGCTATACTGAAATTATTGATGCCAAGCTGACTTATCCAAACACGGCATTAGTGGCCTTGCAGATTGACTCTAGTCAGTTCAATAGTATTCCAGTGCGTCGATATGAAATTAGAGGCATTAAAGTTAAGGTGCCATCTAACTATAGCCCATTGACCCGTGAATATACCGGCACTTGGGATGGTACATTTACGGTAGCCTGGACGGATAACCCTGCATGGATCTTCTACGATATTGCCACCAATAATCGTTATGGCCTTGGTGATTTAATTGGCGAAGGCATGATTGATAAATGGGGTTTGTACTCCATTGGTAAGTATTGTGATGAGTTTGTTGATGATGGTTTTGGTGGCTCAGAGCCTCGTTTTACATGTAATCTTTATTTGCAAACGCGAGAGCAAGCGTACCAGGTGCTTTCTAATATTGCTTCTATATTCAGAGCAATGGTGTATTGGGCTTCTGGTTCCGTGTATGTATCTCAAGATGCGCCACAGGATGTGTCTCAGATTTTTAGCCCTGCTAATGTGGTGGATGGTGTATTTAACTATTCAGGTTCAAGTGTAAAAGTCCGTCACACTGTTGTATTAGTAACTTGGATTGATCCACTAGACAACTATTTACCAAAAATTGAGTATGTGTCTGATAACGATGCAATCTCACGTTTTGGTGTGGTGCAAACTGAGATTGTGGCAGCCGGCTGCACCTCGCGTGGGCAGGCGCACCGCTTGGGTAAAATGTTGCTAACTACCGAGCAAGAAGAGGTTGAAACGGTATCGTTTAAAGCTGGCTTAGATTCAGTCTTTATTCAATCAGGTAGTTTGATTCAAACCACAGATCCAGTGCGTGCAGGTAAGCGGATGGGGGGGCGTTTGGTTGCTGCAAGCGCAAGCCAAGTGACTATTGATGCCGCCATTACTATTGAAGCTGGCAAGACTTACCAAATTTCATGCTGCTTAGCTAATGGCGAGATTGAAACTAAGGCAATTACTAATGCAGCTGGTTCGCATACCGTGATTGATTTGGAGAGTGACTTTAGTAGCGCCCCACAAAATTATTCTATGTGGGTAGTGGCTGCTAGTGATTTGGTGCCTGAAACATGGCGCGTGGTTTCTATTGCCGAGGTAGATAAAACGCAGCTTGAGATTGTTGCGCTGGCTTACCGGGCTGATAAGTATGCTGCGGTAGAGCAGGGGTTAGTTTTAGAGCCATTGCAAACAAGTGCTATTAATGCTGGACAGCCAGCTACACCATCTAATTTAAATGTAGTGGAATCTTTATACCTGGTCGGTTTAAGTGTGATTGGGGTGAATGCTACGGTGAGTTGGGATCTGGTGCCTGCAGCATCTACCTATGTGCTGACATACCAGCTGTCTAATCAGAACCCTATCACGATTGATAACATCCGTACTAATAGCATAGACATTAAGCCTCTTGTAGAAGGTGATTACACCTTTACCGTTTATGCCGTAAATAATCTAGGGCGTCGCTCTCAGGGTAGCCAAACAGTTGCCACTATCTATGGGAAAACTACACCGCCAGTTAATGTTAATTCTTTCAGCATTATTAAGAGCTCTGGTTTAGCACTTGCCTCTTGGTCATTACATGCGGATTTAGATGTTCAAGTGGGTGGCAATATCGTGATTAGGCATAGCCCATTAGTATCAGGTGCGACTTGGGTTGATGGTGTAATTCTTGAAGCTTTCTCAGGAAATGCAGTAAGCGGGCTATTGCCATTGATGACAGGCACTTATATGGCTAAGGCCGTTGACTCAACTGGTAATTGGTCTGAAAACGAAGTTTCATTTATAGCAACAGAGGGGATGGTCACAGGCTTTTCTACAGTGGCCACATCAACACAGCACCCTTCATTCGGCGGCACAAAAACGGATGTTTCACTGGTTGCAAACTCAATTCAATTATCAGCAGCTACGCTAATCGACGACATCTTAACCAATGTTGATGATTTGGGTTTGATAGATTTTGTGGGCGGCATTATGGCTGATGGGTCGTATGAATTTAATGCGATTATGGATCTGGCCTCAGTTGCAACTTATAGGTTTGAGTCTGCGATAACTGCATTCAGTTTCGATACTGGTGAATATATTGATAGCCGTACCGACAGTGTTGATAGCTGGGGTTTGATGGATGGCTCAACCATTAATGATTGTGATGCAACATTGTATGCCTCTACTACCAATGATAATCCGCTTGGCTCTCCAGTTTGGAGTGCATACACACCATTCTTTGTAGCTGATTTTACATGCAGGGCAGCTAGATTCAAGCTTGATTTAGCGAGTGGAAATATCAGTCATAACATATCAATTTCGGCACTTAGTGTTGTTGCTAAGGTGCCAGTTTAAGGAGCGCAGATGGCAAAAAAAAATACAACAATCGAGTTGGTCTCAGTAGCTAATTTAGATGATAAAAACATCTATCAAGGCGTAAAGCATATTCCAAAGTCTGAGTTAACGGCCAGTGATGTTTTGGTGCCGTCAGATTGTGATTTAGCAATAGGTGGTTACCAATGGGATGCGGATAAAAAAACGTTTATGCCTACCTTGGTATACATACAACAACAATTAAATAAGGGCTAGATTATGTCACAACATGCAATGACTTTAAACAATCAGCCTGGAGCATCATTTAGGACTGATCTCAATAACGCAATCGCGGCTTTAGTAAGCAATAGTTCAGGCGCAACGTCTCCAGCGGTAACTTTTGCCTATATGACATGGGCGGATACTACCTCTGGCTTAATGAAGCAACGTAATGCAGCGAATAGCGCATGGATTGAAAAAGGAGAGTTAGCATCTGTTGACTGGGGATTTTTAAAGAAATCAAACCCAGTAATTACAGGGTTGCTAAATCTTGATGATGGTGCCGATATAGCCTCTGCATCTACGGTAGATTTAACCGCTGCCACTGGCAATACTATACGCATCACAGGTACAACAGCCATCACAGCTTTCACTATGAATGCTGGCCAGCAAATGGAATTGGTGGCCGTTGGTGCACTACCTCTTACCTATAACGCAACCACAATGAACATAAGCGGTGGTGTAAGTTATACCTGCGCTGCTGGCGATAGGTTGAAAGTGTTTAAAGACGGCGCTGGGGTGGTGCGAGTTAATGTTACTAAGCAGGATGGAAGCGCGGTAACGCAGTCCTCTAGTGCATCTTCTTTTAAAAATAAAATCATAGGCGGCGACTTTGCTACTAACCCTTGGCAACGCGGTACCACTTTCGCAGCAATTGCAGATGCGGCTTATTCAGCAGACCGCTGGCAATACCGTAATACCTCAGCCGGCGTGGCTTCTGTTCTAAAAACCGCAGATTCCCCTACTGCGGCTCAATCGGGTACGTATTCCACCCATTGTTTGCATGTGGACGTAACTACAGCTGACATCGCCATAGCAGCTGGTGACTTAATGGCGGTGCGTCAGAAGATAGAAGGTTTAAATTCTGCGTCATTAGGGTTTGGTCAGGCTGGTGTGCGGTACGTTACGCTTAGCTTCTGGCATAAACACACAAAAACCGGTACTCATTGTGTAGCGTTACGTAACAGTGCTGCAAACCGTTCATATGTTGCAGAGTACACGCAATCGGTAACTGATGCGTGGGAGTTAGCTACAGTGATCATTGCGGTAGATACATCTGGAACATGGCTGTACGACACTGGTGTTGGTTTAGATGTAGTTTTCGCATTGGCGGCAGGTTCAACGTATCAAACTGCTGCAAATGCTTGGGCTGCTGGTGATTTTTGGGCAACATCAAACCAAGTAAATAACTTAGACAATGTTGCAAATAACTTCAAGATTGCGTTAGTTCAATTAGAGCTAAATCAACAGGCTTCATCTTTTGAAGCCAGAAGCGCCACCCAAGAGGAGGCTTTGTGCTATAGGTACTATGAAGCGCCTACACACCAAGTCACTGTTAATAACACTGCCAATATCTCCTATAGGTCATTAAAAAGGGCCGTGGCTACTGTATCCGTCACAACAACTAGTGGCGCCTCTGTATCTGTAAGCGTGTCAAGCTATGTTAGTCCACATGGTTTTAGGGCTCAGGCAGCATCACCTGGTGATTTCACATGGACTGCCTCAGCAGAATTATAAGGAGCTGTAATGTATAAGTTAATTAAAAACTCAACAAGCATTGTTAGGATATTTGACGGAGCGACTATACCAATTGATTTAAACAATGCGGATTACCAAGGGTATCTAAAGTGGGTAGGTGAAGGTAATGTACCGTTTCCATTTGACGAACCAACACTAGCAGAACGTAAAGCTGACAAGCAATCAGAAATTGACGCTCTAGAGGCAAGCCAATACATGACGCGAGGGGAGCGTGAAGGCTGGCTGATGATGTTTGAATCGAAAGCGGCTGCACAATCTGTTTCATTGGAAACTCTGTACGGTGTTAACCCATTCTACAAAAAGCTGAAAGACGTTAACGACCAAGTGACGGTGTTACGAGCTGAGCTGAAAGAAATTGTATGAAGTTGCTTTGCATCCTAGTCGCTGACCTTTACGTATTTTTCATCATGTACGTTGCAAGCATGGGCATGATTCGTGCGCATGCTGAAAACAAGCTTAATGGTGTGTTATGGGTGCTTTGCTTGCCGTTCGTGGCGATAAGTGTTGTGATTGACTTCATCAATAACATGACAGTGTTCAGTATTCTGTTTGCAGAGCTACCTAAAGAGTTGCTAGTAACTGCAAGACTAAAGCGCCATGTGAATGAGCAAACATTCAGGGGGAAGATGGCGCGGTGGTTTGGCAATGTACTTTTAAATCCATTTGACCATACAGGGAACCATCTTGATTAGCTCAGTCATTTGGATTCTTGTGGCGGCAGGCTTCAGCACATTTCTTCTGCTTGCGCTGTTTGGTTTGTTTGTCATCGTCAGCCTATTCAAATCAAAACGCTTACCAATGGACCAAAGCAACAGAATTAACCATATTCGGCTGCTATGGTTTGTGTTGACTAGGCCGGAGTTATTTGTAGATAACTTTGATTGGCTGCGTCATGATGAGTTGGACAATATAAAAAAATAAATAAGAAAGGTAATTATGTCAGACCCAATTACACACGCAGGTAACTCAGCGCCAATATTAGCAGCTATAGGCGTTGCCATCACCACAGTTTTTCAGATTCAAGCCATCACATTTTTAATCGCCATTGTTGGTGCTGGTTGCGGCCTTGCCTTTCGTCCTGCACCGCCTGAAGCAAAGTCTAAAGTTGACCTAGCATTACGCTTCTTTGGCAATGCAGGGTATGTGCTTATTACAACGATTTGTACAGCTTTCGCCATGTTCTGGCTTAAAAAGTACTTTCCTGATGCTGAGTACCCGGTGGCTTTTTTTGGTGCAATGGCTTTGATGGTTTACCGTGAATTGTTAATTGACCTAGGTGGTAAGTTAATTTCAATTAGATTCCAGAGGATTAAATAATGTTGGCTCGTATCTGTTTAGTTTGTGCAATTTATGTGGGCGTGGAGTGCTTTATCGCATTCTATAAGATGGATGGCGGCGATAAGCTTTGTAGGCTTGCTAAGTACGTGGCAGCACTTATTTCATCTGCCATTGTTGTTTATTGGTTCTTTAAGGCCCCCAATCAAATCACCATTCCGGTGTTCATCATGATGCTGGCAATCACTTTGTTTATATGGCCAGTGATGGTTTACAGGTGGCGCGGTGATTATAGAAATAGGATAGGTGACAAATGAAGCCATTAAAAATATGTAAGTTACGTACAGCTGGACTTGCCAGTGTGAATAGCGCTAAGTTCGGGCTAGTGCGTAGAAATGCGGACGGCTCAAAGCGCGCGCACCAAGGCGTTGATCTACAAGCTAACAAAGGCGACATGGCACTTGCGGTTGCTGATGGCACTATCGTTGGCGTAAACATGGGGCATGACGGCTACGGCTACACAGTAACCCTCCAATTTGAGCATGAAGGCAAACCGCTATATGCATTCTACGCGCACCTAAGCCTAGTCTCGGTAAAAGTGGGCGACAAGATTAATGCAGGCGGCTGGATTGGTAAAACTGGCAGCACCGGCAATGCGGCTGGCATGGAAACTATTGCTAAGGGTGGTCACCTGCATTTTGAGATTCGCACCAAGCAAGTGTGCGGATTAGGTACGGCTAACAGATTGGACCCTTTGGATTTTGTGGAGTTAGACCAATGATTACTTTCGGCTTATGGTTATTAGGTAAGTTTCAATCTTTACTTCAACTGCTAATCACGCACTGGCGCATTGTGCTGGTAGTGCTGATGCTGGTGGCTATCTGGCACTACAAAAGCGCGTTTGAGCAGGAAAAGCAGGATTTCGCAGAGTACATTGCACTAGCGAAAGAAGAAGCCGCGCTGCAAGCGCAAAAGAATCAGATCATTGAAGCTAACACGCAAAAGGCTGTAGAGCTTGAGATCAATAAGCACAAATCAATCATTGCCGCTTTAAATGTAGATAGGGCACAACTTCAAAAGAAAGTGAGTAGTTTATATGCTAACAAAACTAATGCTGATTTTAGGCTTGCTTCTTATGCTGACCGCATGTCCATCGAAGCCGGTAATCCCAGTGCCGCAGGCGAAGCTACCAGCGATACCGAGCAATCTGCCAGCTGCAGGCGAAAGCTTGACGCAGCCGATACTAGATTATCAATTGTCGAAGAAGCGTGCGCAGTAACTACTGCAGACTTTAACCTGGCGCGTGGCTGGATTGATGGTGTGTGTAGCAATCATAAGTGCGGCGGTACTGTAGAGCAAGCTCATTAGTTGACCCTATGTATTTATTTGTATCGATTACTTAAATCCAATAGTTCTGAATATAAATGCAATTACGTTTATAATCGATTCTAGTTAGCTTGATGTGTGTAACGTTTTTTAAGTGTTAAAGGTAGTGATTTAATACTATTTTTAAACTAGCTACACATAAATTACACTAGATGGTCTGAAAGCCGCGTGTTTGCTTGTTATTTGGTGCCCAGAAGAAGCACATTTATCTGATATTGTTTAACATCAATACTATCAAATAGTCTCAAATTCAATCACTTATTGTATTACAATGCGCTTTGTTGAAACTGTAAAGCGCATATAATATCAAT
>Ga0208264_1000139_pt1 | contig 35965 bp, 37 predicted proteins | sample LakWasMet31_HOW6_2_FD_183873 | JGI IMG/M metagenome (GOLD analysis project Ga0208264, IMG submission 183873) | Freshwater sediment methanotrophic microbial communities from Lake Washington under simulated oxygen tension - Sediment Metagenome... | ecosystem: Environmental > Aquatic > Freshwater >... | reverse complement strand
AAGCGTGTGCTGCACAGTTACACTATCTCGCCAGATGACATTGCACTGCAAGCTGGCGAAGCCGAGTCGTACCCACTGGAGTTGGTGGTGTTTGCGCACGATGGACAATTAGTGCTGGATCAGCAAACCAATCAGAATGGACAAATGCTTTATGCCTCATTGGTGCGGCCGGAAAGCAATCAAACGGCAAAGCAAAACAAAGAATTTTTTGATGGCTTTATCGCAAGACAATAAAAGGCAATAAAGCGCATGAATCGTAGACAGTTTTTGCTGGGGTTGGGTGTGTTCGGGCTAAGCGGTTTAAATTATGCAGGTTATAAGTACTGGCCAGATGCTGGGCTAACTAATCCCTGCTTGAGCGCAATGCCAGATGCACTAGCACAACACCCACTGATGCAAAAAATTTGGGATGGCATAGACGCCAGTAAGGTCTGGGATAGCCATGTGCACCTAGTCGGCACGGGCGATAGTGCCAGTGGTGTATGGTTTAACCCAAACATGGATAGTTACTCACATCCGATACTGAAGTTACAAAAACAGTTTTATATGAATGGCGTGTGCGCCGAAGATGGCAATGTGGACGCAAGCACAGTAGAGCGTTTGTTAAGCTTGCATGCTGAAATGCCTGCAGGTTATAAATCCATGTTGTTTGCGTTTGATTGGTATCGAGATGCGCAGGGACGGCCACTGACTGAGCAGTCGATCTTTTATGTTTCAAATCACTATGCGTCAAAGCTTGCTCAGTTGTATCCGCAGTATTTTGAGTGGGTCGCCTCCATACATCCGTATCGTGCAGATGCCATAGATGCGCTAGAGCAAGCCAAGGCAGAAGGCGCCCGTGCAATCAAATGGCTGCCCTCTGGGATGGGCATAGATCCGGGGTCAGCAAAATGTGATGCTTTTTATAAAAAAGCCGCACAATTGGACATGCCCATCATCAGCCATACTGGGCGAGAAAGTGCCGTGCAAGGCGGCGATCAATCGTTTGGCAATCCGCTGAAAATGCGTCGTGCGCTGGATGCAGGCGTACGCGTTGTGTTAGCGCATTGTGCGAGCCATGGTGAAGATGTTGATTTAGATCACGGCAATCAACGCGTCAAAAGTTTCAAGCTGTTTGAACGGCTAATGGATGCACCAGAGTATCAGTCCTTGGTATTCGGCGAGATTTCTGCCATTACATTAATCAATCATGCTTGGGTAATTCACTCTATTTTAGCCCGTCCAGATTGGCATGACCGTTTATTAAATGGATCGGATTATCCTTTGCCCGGTATTTTCCCGCTCATCAATACAAGGCAATTAAATCAGCTAGGTCTATTGGAGGATGCGCACTTGCCATTTTTACACGCGTTAAAACAATATAATCCACTGATGTTTGATTTTGCAGTCAAAAGATTAATGCGATCGAAAAACAATAGTTTTGCAAATAGCGTGTTTGAAACACGTAAGTTCTTTAATCATTCCCATGCAAGCAGCAGATCATGAGTAACCAATTCCAGCTCTTAAAACAAAAACGATTTTTGCCTTTTTTTTTGACGCAGTTTTTAGGGGCCTTTAACGACAATTTATTTAAAACTGTACTCATTACTTTAGTTGCCTTTCACGCCAGTACACTGGGTAATTTAGATGGCGCGACCATGGCGACCCTGCTCCCGGGTTTGTTTATCCTGCCTTTTTTCTTGTTTTCTGCAACTGCTGGGCAAATTGCAGATAAATATGAGAAGTCTCGCATTATTCGCTTAGTCAAAGTACTGGAAATCTGGATTATGGTATTTGCTGCCGCTGGCTTTTATCTGCATCAGTTGTGGCTATTGGCGACAGCATTATTCTTGATGGGTGTCCACTCCACTCTATTTGGTCCGGTAAAGTACGCCTACCTGCCTCAGCAGCTGAATACCCAAGAGCTGGTAGGCGGTAACGGCATGGTAGAAATGGGCAGCTTTGTGGCTATTTTGCTGGGTCAAGTGTTGGGGGCATGGCTGGCAATTCAGCCTGATTATGCTTTGCTGACTAGCGTTGCTGTGATTGGTATTGCTATGATTGGTTATGTATCGAGCCGACAAATACCGGTGACACCAGCGCTTTCCGCCGCGTTGCGAATACAGTGGAATCCGATCATAGAAACTTGCCGCAATGTAAAGTTGATTTGGGCGCAGCAACCACTGTGGTTAGCCATTGTGGCGATCTCTTGGTTTTGGTTTTTTGGCGCGACATTGCTGGCGCAATTCCCCAATATGGCCAAGCTGGTGCTGCATGGGGATGAAAGCGTGTTTATTTTGATGTTGACGGTATTTTCTGTTGGCGTGGGTATTGGCTCTTTGCTTTGCGAGAAACTTTCACGCAACAAAGCCATGCTGGGTTTGGTGATGATTGGCGGCATAGGCTTAAGTTGCTTTACGTTGGATATTTATTGGGTGGCAACACATCTTGCAACGGCAAGCGGTATACAACCTTTTGATTATCATCAGTTTCTAAGTCACGCTAACCATTGGCGTTTATTGATAGATATTGCATTGATAGGCGTATTCGGTGGTTTTTACATTGTGCCTTTGTATGTGCTGATACAAACCTTGTCGGAGCCCGCGTATCGCTCACGTGTGATAGCCGCCAATAATATTATGAACGCTTTGTTTATGGTGGTCTCTGCCCTATTTTCAATCGCTTTGTTTAAGCTAGGTTACAGTATCCCGCAGTTGTTTCTAATCACTGCGCTTGTCAATGTATTGGTCATGGGCTATTTGTGTATGCGTCAGCCCAATTACTACACAACATTTAAGGCATGGTTCCGCCCTAAAGATGCTTGAATGCTGAATAGCGGAATTTGCAGCGCGCTACTATCAATGCAGGCTTTATCGTTATAATGAGCCCTTTCATCTTGATGTTTTAATCTGCGTTTATGCAAATCAAATCCTTGCTCGATCCATTTCGCCGTGCAGTTTGGCAGGTTGCCAATAAAGCAGGCCCTTTTGCCCCGTTATTTTCCATGCTGTTGCTGGGCTTGGTCGTGTTGTCACTGTCACGGCTGGGTCTGGTGCTATGGAAATTTGGTCGTGTGGAATCCACAGGGCAATTATTGGCCGTGCTATACCAAGGTGTGCGTGTCGATATCATTCAGTTGGCACTGATTGCGCTTGTGCCAGTACTATTGGCACCGCTATTGGCCACGCGCCAGTTTTTTACCACATGGAAGTGGTTTACCTACGGCTGGGTGTTGATTGCGGTGGTGCTGTTGGTGTTTTTAGAAGCGGCTACGCCTGGCTTTATCATGGAATACGATGTACGCCCGAATCGCCTGTTTGTGGAGTATTTGAAATACCCACATGAGGTCATGGGCATGCTGTGGCGTGGTTTCAAAGTACATATCTTTGCTGGTATTGGCTTTACGGTGCTGGCCATTGTGGGCATGCGTTACTGGCTGCAACCATGGCAGTCTGCAACATCGACTTGGACAAACAAACGTTTGTGGGTTGTCTGGCCTTTGGTGTTAGTACTCACACTGTTTGGTATCCGCTCCACACTTGGCCACCGCCCTGCTAACCCGGCGCTGTTTGCAATTACCCAAGACAGCATGGTCAACAGCTTGATTTTAAATTCCGGCTATTCGGTCATCTATGCTGTTTATAGTTTGCAGCATGAGGCCAAATCCAGCGAGATCTACGGCAAGATGGATAAAGCGGACATATTTAAACTGACGCAAGCCAAAGATACTGATATCCCGACATTAACTACTTTAGTGCCATCGGTTAAACGCGATAAGCCGCTGAATTTAGTCATTATTCTGCAAGAGAGCTTAGGCGCAGGCTTTGTTGAGTCCTTAGGCGGTAAACCGGTCACGCCTAATCTTGAAAAACTAAAAGCAGAGGGCATTTGGTTTGAGCAGCTGTATGCGACCGGTACGCGTTCGGTACGTGGCATTGAAGCGGTGGTGACAGGCTTTCAGCCTACGCCGGCAGACAGTACAGTGAAGCTATCACTTAGCCAGAAAAATTTTTTTAGCTTGGCAGCTTTATTAGAAAAACAAGGTTACTCCACAGAGTTTATCTATGGTGGGGAGTCTCATTTTGACAATATGCGCGGCTTTTTTATGGGCAACGGCTTTCAACATATTGTCGATCAAAAGGACTATAAAAACCCAGTGTTTGTAGGGAGCTGGGGCGCCTCGGATGAGGATTTGCTGAATAAAACGCATGAACAGTTATTGGCGCATCATGCCAGTGGCAAACCATTTTTCACGCTTGCATTTAGTTCGTCTAATCATGCGCCATTTGAATTTCCGGATGGACGTATCGAGCTGTATGAGCAGCCCAAAGCCACCGATAATAATGCAGTGAAATATGCCGATTATGCTATTGGTGAGTTTTTCAAAAAGGCCAAAGCCAGCCCTTATTGGCAAGACACAGTGTTTCTCATTGTGGCCGATCACGATATTCGTGTGCGTGGTGAGACACTAGTGCCCATTGAGCATTTCCACATCCCTGGCCTGATTTTGGGTGCGGACATTCAGCCTAAAACGATCACGGCCATTGCTAGCCAAATCGATTTGCCGGTGACCGTATTGTCTTTAATGGGCGTGCAAGCACAGCACCCGATGACAGGGCACGATATGTCCAATCTGCCGGCAGATTATCTGGGCCGCGCCATGATGCAGTACAACTATAACTATGGTTGGATGGAGCAAACCCAACAAAAAGCAGATAAAGAGGTAGCCAATCAGGTGGTGGTATTGCGTGAAGGCAAAGCGCCCGCACATGGTAAGTACGATACACAGCATAAGCATTTGAATGAGGTACCCTCTCCTGCAAATGCTGTGCAAATTGAGCAGCGCGCATTGGCCAACTCACTGTTGCCATCTTTGCTGTATACAGAACAGCGCTACCGGTTGCCGTAATGACGGGTGCGTCGTATCAGCCTTCTATGCTCACCAAGCAGGTGGTCCGTGACGGGTTAAGTTATTTTCTGCGGGGCGACATGTGGTTACGCCATGCGCATTTGCCTGTCTCTGGCCATACCATTGTCGACGACTTTATCGGCGTGTGTGTTGCCACGCAGCAAGATCCGGCAGTGGATGCCTATGTCATTGCGCAGTTGCAGGCGCTGGGTGTTAAACGTGTGCGCTTAGATTTTACCTATGGAGACTTAGGTAATGATGAGGCGGAAGCACCTAATGCACGCTTTTTATCGGCATTGATTGCAGCAGGTTTTCACGTCAATTTGCATTTGGTACAACCTTTCCAAGCTGCCAAACATATGCAGCTAGCAGCCGAGCAAGTCATCTGGCGGCAGTTTATTGTCAATATATTAGACCGTTTTGGTCATCAGTTAGCCCATATTGAAATCGGTTCCACCATCAACCGCAAACGCTGGAGCGGTTATACATTTGATGGTTTTCTTGCCACCTGGGATATTGCTTACACGCTGATTAAAGCGCGCAATATCACTATTGCAGGGCCGAATATACAAGACTTTGAGCCGTTCTATAACGTGAGCTTGCTCAAGCATTTAAAGGCGCGCCAGCAGCTTCCGGACGTTTTTAGCAACAACTTGTTTTGTGAGCGCGTACCAGAGCCAGAAAGCAATGACCACCGTATTTTTAAGTATCAGTGGACGACTTGGTTTGACTATAACTTAATCAAAAAGGCGCGTTTGCTACAGAAAATCAATCAGGATTTCGGTGTTTCTGCGCTCATTTCACCCGTGGCATTTTGGGCAATATTTCGTGTGCAACGTCGTTATCCCGATGCGCTGCAAAAACAAGCCGATTACGCTGCACGTTACTTTCTGCTATTAGCAGCTTCTGGCGCATTAAAACAAGCCAATTGGGGTGCGCTGATTTGCCAGCGTGAAGGCCTGATTAGCGACGGTTTGACTGAGCATGACTACCCGGCGCTTGAGCGTGTGACGCACTACCAGCATGCTGATGGCGCACTGCAACATTACCAGCTTCAGCCAAGCTTTGCTGCGGTAAAAACGTGTGCTGCCCAAATTCAAGGTGCGCAGTATGTGCGTGCACTGGCTACTGGTAACGGCTTGGAGCACCATCATTTTGAAAAAGATGGCCATACCATTCATGCCATATGGACACAAAATGGCAAAGTAGCTTTCTTGGACGCAATCTACACACAAGCCCTTTTGACACAAGCCGTGATGGTGCATCGAGATGGCACAGTGTTGGCCAACACACATGCGTTTGTGACTGAATCGCCCATGTATTTAATTTGGCACAATACAACGCTCGTGCAGGCCACCCCCACTTTGGCAAAAGACCTGACGATACACGCGCACCAACAGGGCTTGCAGTATTTCCGCTTGGATGAAGATGATTGGCAAGGCTTGGTACTAGCCAGCAATGCTGAAGAAGCTGCATTATTGGCGCAGCAATTACATCCGGCACGGTTACAGGCACCGCAAAAAGAAGGTGCTTTGCGCCATGCCCGTAATGCGATTTGGGCAGTGCCCGACCCACGAAATACAGCAGCACAGCTGACGATCAAGCAGCCAGTCAAAATGTATCCGCACAAAGCTTTTTTAGATCGCTTCAAACCCAGCAAAGCCAAGCGCAGCTGGAACGGAGCCATGGAACTTATGCGTCGCGGTATCGGCACGGCCATGCCAGTAGCTTACTTTGAAAAAGTGGGCGATACCAGTCTGAAGCAAAATTTTTATGTGTGCGAATATGTGCAATCAGAGGCCAGCATCGGGCAAATATTTGTTGCTTTTGCACAAGGAGAAAGCCACTTTAATGGCTTGCAGGCAGAAGAAGTATATTTTCAATTTGCGCAATTTTGCCATGACATGCATGGCCGATTGGTTTACTTCAGAGACTTCTCCGGCGGTAATATTCTAGTCAATGTTGGGGCTGATAAGCAGCTTGGTTTTTCATTAATCGATACCGCGCGTTTGCGTTGTTTCCCTTTGACGCCGTTTCCGGAAAAATATCGTCTGGCAGACATGACGCGTGCTTGCCACAAGCTGCATTGGGCAGGTCGTGAACGTGTCATGCAAATCTATTTTGGCATGATTGGGCGTCAGTTCACTTGGCGTCATCGCCTAGCATTTCATTTGTACGATTTCAAAGTACGTTTGAAAAAGACGATTGGGCGCAAAGGTTGGAAACGTCTGATGAAAAAGCTAAAAGGGGTGGGCACATCGCATGCTGCATCAGGGTAATCTAATGAAAACCATGAGACAGTTTTAAGCAGTTTAGACAGGTGATATTTTGAAGCACAAGGTATAGTAACTCTACGTTATGGAGATGTACTGGCAGTCATGCAAAGTAACCCAAACGAATTCTAACTAAAGGAGAATCATTATGTGGACAACACCAGCAGCTACTGAAATGCGTTTCGGTTTTGAAGTTACAATGTACGTAATGAACAAATAATCTTTGTTTAACGTATGCTAAAGGGTGCTTATAGCACCCTTTTGTTTTTATGGTTCTTATTAGTCTTAATTCTTACTTGGTTTTAATATTTAAGGCGTAGGCAATTTGAATTCTTTAGGTAACAATACCCAAATCGTGCCGGATTGCTTCATCGACCCCGCCATTTTTCCGGCGTAATTACCACTCCCCCAGTAAAAATCTGCACGTACCCCGTCTTTAATGGCACCGCCGGTGTCTTGGGCAATCATTAATCGCTGTAATGGCTTGGTGGTATTTGGGTAGGTTGTAGATAAATAGACAGGTGCCCCTAGCGGAATATATTTGGGGTCAATGGCAACGCTACGTTCCGCAGTAAGGGGAACGCCCAGCGCACCCAAAGGGCCGGGTAGATTAGCAGGCAACTCTCTAAAAAAGACATAACTAGGATTGGTATTCAGCAGCTCACGCAGCTTGCTAACGTTTTTACGCCCCCAGTCTTTAATGCCCTGCATAGACGCTTGGCTGGCGTTGAGCTCGCCGCGTTGAATCAACACTTTGCCAATCGAGTTATAAGCATGTCCATTTTGATCGGCATAACCTAAATGTAATTGCTCGCCAGTATCTAATTGGATTAAGCCAGAGCCTTGAATTTGCAGAAAAAATGCATCAATTGCATCATCAATCCACACAATCTCGCTGCCAGCCAAAGGCGGCTTGTCCGATTCGATTTCTGCGCGTGTAAAGTAAGGTACCAAGCGATTGCCATCTAGTTTACCGCGTACCCGTTTGTATTTGAGCTCTGGAAACAGCGTACCTAAATCCACCGTAATCAGATCTTTAGGCTGTGCATAGAGTGGGAAGGCATATTGTGCAGACTTGGTGCGGCTGCCCTTTAACACTGGCTCGTAGTAGCCAGTAATTAGTCCGGTGTTGCTCCCGGCAATAGTACTAGTACTGTAGACATTAAAGTAGCGGGTGAAGTACTCGATAATTTGTGTGTTATCAGGAGCATTTAGTGACACTGCGGCTTGGCAGGCAGGTTGCCATTCAGGTTTGTTTTTTAATGTAGAGCAGCTGGCCAGCCAAGCTGGCCAGCCCGCGCTCAAATTATCTTGTTTCCAAGCGTCTATCTCGCTCCAGTTAGCAAGTTTGAGTAAGCCGTATTCTGGAATTTTGCTGCCCGGCGCTTCTGGTTTGGTTTCCGGTGTTACTGGTTCGGGAATGGGTTTGCTGGGTTGTGATGTGGTCGGCTCACAACGGCATGGTATTGGTTCTTTGATGTTTTTTTTACCGCACGCGGTGATCATGATCAGTGTTAAGAAAATAATCAACCAGTGGTGCCGTAAGCGTAAAGTGGTCATTAATGTAACACCCTGTGTTGATAGAGCTGAAAAGGGGCAATGTTGGCTTCGAATAAGGTGCCATCCTCTGCCACCATTTGATAGGTACCTTGCATTTCACCGCTAGCGGTACTGAGTATCGTGCCACTGGTGTATTCAAACTGCGCATTAGGTTCCAGCAACGGTTGTTCGCCGATGACACCAAGCCCTTTCACTTCGTGAATTTCATGGTGGGCGTTGGTGATGATCCAATGTCGGCTAATTAATTGGGCGGCAACCGTGCCAGTATTGGTAATGGTTACCGTATAGGCAAACGCGTATTTTGACTCGCCGGGATTAGATTGATCTTCCAGAAAAGTAGTGTTCACCTTGACCAAGCAAGCGTAGCGTTTTTTCTCTTCCACGCGGATTATCCGTTTCCTGAAATAAGCCCGGTGGTCGGCGAGCTGGGCGAGGCAGAGTACAGTTTCTTCGGCATACGGCCAGCTAAATAAGACTCGCGGCCTGCTTCAATGGCTTTTTTCATGGCACCCGCCATTAATACTGGGTTCTGCGCTGCGGCAATGGCTGTATTCATCAGCACGCCTTCACAGCCTAACTCCATGGCAATAGCAGCATCGGCCGCACAGCCCACACCCGCATCTACTAATACGGGGATATTGGCATTCTCAATAATAATCTGCAGATTCCAAGGGTTCAAAATGCCCATGCCAGAGCCAATGAGTGATGCCAAAGGCATCACAGCGCAACAGCCAATGTCTTCTAACTGTTTAGCAATAATCGGGTCATCTGAGGTATAGACCATCACATCGAAGCCTTCTTTGACCAACGTTTTGGCTGCGGCCAAGGTCTCAATGACGTTGGGATACAGTGTTTTCGGGTCACCCAGCACTTCCAATTTCACAAGTTTGTGGCCATCGAGTAGCTCACGTGCCAAGCGCAGTGTTCTGACAGCGTCATCTGCGCTGTAGCAACCTGCGGTATTAGGTAAGTAGGTAAATTCTTCTGGTGGCAGATAATCCAGTAGCGAAGGTTCGTTAGCGACCTGACCAATATTGGTTCTTCTGATCGCTACTGTGACAATTTGGGCACCACTTGCGTCTATGGCAGCACGTGTTTCGGTAAAATCTTTATATTTACCTGTACCTACCAGTAATCTTGATTGGTAACTTTTTCCAGCAATCACTAATGCATCATTCATCTTTATATTCTCGTTTGTACCCTAGCCGCCGCCAACTGCGCCTACAATTTCCAACTGATCACCTTCGTTTAATAGTACAGCATCAAACAGGCTGCGCGGCACGATTTCGCCATTGCGCTCAATAGCGATGCGCTTACCAGCGAGGTCCATTGCAACAACAAGCGCGCTGACCGATAGTGCAGCGTCGTCAAAATGTTTGTCTTTACCGTTGATAATTAAATGCATAGCGAAATATTGCGGCCATTAAAGAGTGCTATTTTACGTAATTATGCTGTCACATGGGGCGTTAATAATGAATTATTTAAATGAAAATTTATGTATGGCACAGTCTATGCTTGTCATCTTGCAATTGATTTGTGCGTTAATAGCAGTAAGCGCAAAGTGTTAAGTGCTTGATTTAAGTTGTCATGATTTTCATGATTGTGCGACTAAAGCATGTGGAAATTGAATTTTTTTAACGATTGATGCTCTACCCCGTACGAACACAATTCGTGCGGTTTTTAACTCCCAAAAGGAAACGATGATGCAAGTAACAGAACGAGTACAAGTACAGAAACAAGATGCTTTGCTGGATGAAATCTACGCCCCTTCAATTACTGAGAAATCAGCAAAGGTAAAAGAGCAAGAAGCCAGTGTGTTGATATTGCAAAGAAATAAAAATCTGAACAGATTTTTAGAAGCAAGTTGCGATTGCGTTTAATGTAGTACCGTCTGGTATTAAGCGTTTTTAACGTTTAATCATCAGGCAACCACAACATCAAGCTATAAAAAAAGAGGATGGCATCGGCCACCCTCTCTCTAGAGTTTTCTTCCTCAAAAACGCTTATTCAATCGTCAATTGCGGACGACCAGCCTCGGGCCAATCCAAGTGGAAGAACTGACCACGTGGTTGATCTTTACGCTCGTAAGTATGCGCACCGAAGTAGTCACGTTGACCTTGCAATAAGTTTGCAGGCAGGTCTGCACTTCTGTAACCATCGTAATATGCTAGCGCAGCCGCAAAACCTTGTGCTGGAATGCCATTTGTCACCGCCAAGGCAATCACTTTACGCCAGCCAGCTTGACCTTCGTTCATCGCATTGGTGAAGTATGGGTCTAGCATCAAGTTTTTCAAACGTGAATTCAATGCATAAGCATCGGTGATTTTTTGCAAGAAGCGCGCGCGGATGATACAACCGCCGCGCCAGATTTGTGCAATCTCACCAAAGTTCAGTTTCCAGTTGTAAGCCACTTGCGCTTTATCAATGAGTTGGAAGCCTTGTGCGTAAGCGCAGATTTTTGAGCAATACAGCGCGTTTTTAATCGCTTCGATAATGGCTGCTTTATCAGTTTCTTTCACTAGCACAGGGCCTTTTAGGATTCTGCTTGCTTCAACACGTTCTTCTTTCAAGCTAGAAAGCGCACGTGCATATACCGCTGCTGCAATCGCGTTGGCAGGCGCACCTAGCTCAAGCGCATTGGCTGCAGTCCATTGGCCAGTCCCTTTTTGGCCGGCAGTATCCAAGATTTGGTCTACTAAGAAGCCTTTGCCTGCAGGGTCTTTTTGTTGCAGGATATCCGCAGTGATTTCAATCAAGAAGCTAGAGAGTTCACCTTTGTTCCATTCGGCAAATACTTTACCGATTTCATCGGCTGGCATGCCTAGCAAGTTTTTCATCAACCAGTAGGCTTCACAAATCAATTGCATATCGATGTACTCGATACCGTTATGCACCATTTTCACATAATGGCCAGCGCCGTCCGGGCCAATGTATTCTGCGCAAGAGAAGCCGCCTTCGACTGGTTTTCCTGGGGTGCCGCCTTCTAAGGGTGTACCGGTCACAGGGTCTACTTTGGCTGCAATATCACGCCAGATTGGCTCTAAGCTAGACCATGCTTTACGTGTGCCAGATGGCATGAGCGATGGGCCAAAACGCGCACCAGTTTCGCCGCCTGAAACGCCTGAACCAATAAACTCAATGCCTTTGGCAGCCAATTCTTTTTCGCGACGGATAGTGTCTGTCCACAATGCGTTGCCGCCATCAATGATGATATCGCCTTGTTCTAGGAATGGTAATAACGCGTTGATGGTGACATCGGTTGCGCTACCTGCTTTCACTAGCAATACAATTTTACGTGGGCGTTTGATGCTTAGTACAAAAGAAGCCAAATCTGCATGACCAACCACGCGCTCGTGAGATGGCTCATTGTTTTTGCATTCCTCAATAAAGTTCAGCATTTTCTTCGGGTCGCGGTTGTAAACAGCGATGGTGTAGCCGTGGTCGGCTATGTTCAAGGCCAGATTTTGGCCCATCACAGCAAGGCCTACAAGGCCAATGTCAGCGTTTTTTGTGGTGGTCATGCTTCTCTCTCTTTAAGCTTTCTTAAATGGGTAATTTAAATCAAAAATTAGAGCCTTGGCTTGTGGCTAGAGCTCGTACTACGCTACTTCTACTGCTAAAACAATGCTGTTCAATTTGGGCGATTTACAGTGTGTTACCAAACATTTGCAAGGCCAGTTGATAGCCAGTCATGGCTAATTGCGGGTCATAACGTTCGCCTTCGTCACGCATAAAGGCATGTTGCCCATTGAACTCGTGCCAAGTGAAGCTCAGGTTGGCATCTGTCAGTTTTTGATACACCAAGCTGCGGCCAGCGGTAGGAATATGGTTGTCTTGTTTGCCCCAAATCATCAATAACTCGCCTTTAATGTCGCTCAGGCGATCCATGGAGTGTTGGTTAGGTTTGTTTGGGATGATTTCTGTGTGTAAATCGGTGGCGTAAAAGCAGGCGGTAGATTTAACTTCCGGTTGTAGCGCAGCCCTAAACGCCAAGTGACCACCAATACAGAAGCCCATAGCGCCTACGTTGCCATCGTACCAATTTTGCTTGCCTAAGAATTCAATCATGGCGCGATTGTCAGTATCATAGTCTTGCACATCTTTGGCAGCTTTATCAGCGTTACCTTTATCACGTCCTGCATCATCATAACCAAGGACTGTACCAATCGGATTAAGTTCATGAAATACTTCTGGTACCAAGACGGCGTATCCTTGGCCGGCCATGAATCTGGCAGCGCGTTCGATAGGACCTGTTTGCTGAAAAATTTCAGAATAAAATAAAATCGCAGGTACTTTTTGAGTATGTGTCGGGCGATGGATATAAGTCCGCATTACACCAGTAGGTGTTGAGATATCTGCGATTTCAGTTTTGATGAGCATGGCATGCATCCAGAAAATATATTTTTGAACCCAATATTTTACAGTGCTTTAATGGCATTTTCATCTCAAATCGTGGGCGAATTGAGAATTATTTAACAGCGCATGCAAATAGTCAGCATGTTAAGAATTATTTGCGCGATATGATGTCATCTTCAGTACCAAAACATGTGGGGATTATCATGCGATTCGTCTTGATGATATGGCTGGCTGGTTTTGCATGCATTGCGGCGGCAGAGCCAAGTGCTGACTTGACTTATCAACTTAAAGCCTCAGTAGCCAAGGTGCATGTGGTAACTAAATCCGGTGGGCATGGCGTTGGTACCGGTGTGGTGGTGGCCAAAGACATGGTGGCGACTAACTGCCATGTATTGGCCAATGCCAATGGGGTCAATATCACTAAGTTTGGCGATAGCTTTGCGCCGGTTGGCCTCAAAGCGGACTGGAAACATGACCTATGTATTCTACGTTTTCAATATCTAGATTTAAAACCAGTGGAACTGGGTGATGCTTCGCAGCTGCGCTACGAACAGCCGATGTTCTCCATTGGATTTCCCGGTGGGCCGCCCAAACCTCAAATGACCTATGGCAAAATCAAAGCGCTTTATCCGCTCGACGACAGCGTCATTGTACGTACCGATGCTTCATTTATCATGGGGGCCAGTGGTAGCCCGGTGTTTGATGAAGCGGGTAAGCTGATTGCCATTAGTACATTTAAGAGCCCAGGGCGTGGTGCTTATTTTTATAATATTCCGGTCAACTGGGTCAAAGCATTGCTGGATACGCCTGAAACCACCTCGTTACAATCAGACCTTGTGCCATTTTGGGACGCACCACCCGAGGCAGCACCTTACTTTATGCAAGTAGTGTTGCCATACCAAAATGAGGATTGGTCAGAATTAGCACGTGTTGCTCAGGCTTGGGTCAAGCAAGAACCAAGCACAGCCGAAGCACATTATTATCTGGCTGTGGCACAAGCTAAGCTTGGCCGTGATGCCGATGCTAAGAAGAGTTTTCAGCAGACATTAGTATTGCAACCGCAGCATCCGAGTAGTCTGATCGGATTGGGTTTGTTGGCTAGCCGTGCCGGCAATTCGGATGAGGTGGCGCGGATGCACGCAGCGTTACAGGCCATTCATGTGGAATTGGACGAGGCGTTTAATCTCGCGCTTAAAGAGCAAGCTCAGTAATCGCTGCTGCGACCCGTGGAATAACCTTGTGGTACATCTTGCTGCCATTCGCCGCAGTCGTCACAGCGGTGGTCATGCATGGTGGGGCTAAACACAAGATGTGTGCTGTTACAGAATTTGCACACAGCTTGTGTGGCGTTTTCTGATTTGTGGTGTAGCGTATGCTGTTCTGTCGCTACTTTGGTGCTGCCTAGTCCGTATTTGTTGTCCATGGGTATGGTCCTCTCAACAGGGATAGCCATTTCTAATTGCAACTGCTTAAGTGTTTAACTTACCCTCTTTTGAAGGGCATCGCAAGATGTAATTCAGCTTAGTGTAGAACCCAATACTATTTCTTTAATTGCGCTTTGCATGCGGTATAGGACAATACATCGCCGTCCGTCAGCGTCGTCTGGTCGCCTTCTAATGCCAGGGTAATGGAGCCGGATACATAGCGATTTTTCTCGGTACTGGATTTTGCCAGATTCACTTCATGGTCGGGGAAAATGAGCCAGGCATCGTTGTCCTTGTTCAGCATACGTAGAAAGAAGCGTTTGTTGCCTTCACATACATATTCGGTGGCGTTTTCCGGATTTTTAGAACGCTCTTTGGTTTCAGACTTAAACACTTTAAGGGGCGCTACCATGCTACATGCCGATAGAATGACGCAGGTAAGTGCAATGGCGGTGACGTGCTGATAGTTCATGTGTTGCCTTAACGGTAAAAATTTCAATGGGTTCATTTTGCCATCTTATACCAAGACCGACAATGACTCATCTCATTTAGGATGCTTCTAGTTTACGGTGCGTCTTGATAGCCTGCGCGCGTTAAGCGGTCTCGAATAGCTGCCCACGCTGGCTGGTCTGGAGGCAACAAAATGAGAATCGCACTGGCTTGCAAGTCATCTAATCGATGCAGCGCATCGTATAAGTGTTCTGCCACTTGCGCAGGTGTGCTGGGTAGCGCAATGCAATGGGCGCTGGGCACCTGCGCATGGAGTGCTGTATTGCTTTGGCCGATTAGCAATGCTGCACAGTGCGGATGCAATTGCGCGTATTTTTGTAAGTCGGCAAATGCTTCAAACAAGCGCGTGGGTGTGCGTGGCGAGTAATGCAATAAATGTTGCCCCGGTGCTTTGGGAATGTCTTGTGTGAGTGGTTGTGCTGGCTTGCCTGCAATGGCTTCAATTTGCGCTTCCGTAATCATGCCGTGGCGTAACAACTGCCATTGGTCGCCATCCACACTCACAATAGTAGATTCAATGCCCACTTGGCATGGGCCGCCATCTAGTACCGGAATATCTTTACCCAAGCTGTTTTCGACATGCGCTGCTGTGGTGGGGCTGAGCTGGGTATAGCGATTGGCGGAGGGCGCGGCTAAGGCTAGGCCACTTTCTTTGAGCAATTGCAGCGTGAGCGGATGGGCAGGTACGCGCAGTGCAACAGTCGGCGCATTGGCGCGCAATATATTAGACACATGCGGTTTGGCTTTGAGTACCAACGTAAATGGCCCAGGCCAAAACGCTATTGCGAGTTTTTTGGCCAAAGCCGAAAATTCGTCAGCATAGCCACTCACTTGATGAATGTTTGCAATATGGACAATCAGCGGATTATTGGCTGGGCGTTGTTTTGTGGCATAAATCTTGAGTAAAGCAGCTTCATTGCTAGCATCTGCCGCTAATCCATACACCGTTTCGGTAGGAATCGCGACCACTTCACCGTTGTTAAGTAACGTCATCGCGTCTGCTAAATTGACCTGCATGCCAATACCAACCAGTAGTAAAAGTGCTATTTTACTACTGGTTTGTTACCTCGTGGTTTACTGTCTCATGCCATCGATCAAGCCGCTTTTTGTAAAGGCTGTATTTCAGGTGCAGTTTTATAATCATGCGCCGCGAGTGGGTGAGAAGTCTTCACACTATTTTCAATCACTTCTGCCGCTTTTGGCAAGCCTGCCACCGCGCGTTGAATGGCGAGCTTGGTCGCTGCATAATTCCAGTCTTGGATTTTGTTGCCATCTGCGGCATCCCAATGAATAAAGACACCAATGCAGATAAATATATCATCGGCTTCTTTTAACGGAATGGTGCCCTCTTTGACTGAGTCAGTCACGGCTTTAGCCACACCAGACTGCGCTGGCCCAAACATCTGCACCGCTTGTTTTGCATCTTTGATATCGACCTTGTTGAACATCACAGTGGCTGGTTTTGCCATGAGATTGGGTGCTACTACGGCTAGCAACGCATTGTCACCACGTTTTTGATTGGTGAGCGTTAAAGCAAAAGCGGTTTCGGCGGCACTGCCACGTGGCCCCATGATTAAGTCCACATGGGCGACCTCATTGCCTTCACCGACCAATGCTTCGCCTACTAGTAATTTGTTGATTTTTAAGGTTTTCATGATAGTTCTTCCTTTCTGCTTTCAAGCCCCGTTGGGCGTTAAAAATAGATGGACAAACCTTAAAAGCTAACAATTTTGCGTTCAAAAGTAAGACAAGGAATAGCCGCTATAGTTGCAATTATTTAACTGGTATAGAATGGCTGACCATTATCATTTTTAAAGAAAAAGCATGAGTCAAATTATCGTAGAAAAAAATCCTAACCAAGCCCATTTAGACAGTTTAGGGGTGAGCAAATGGTCAACCTGGCAAAAGGAGGTCTCTACTTTTCCATGGACATTCTTAGAACAAGAAATTGCCTATATTTTAGAGGGTGAGTGTGTGATTACGCCTACAGGCGGCGCACCTGTGTCCTTTGGTAAGGGCGATTTGGTGACGTTTCCAGCAGGCATGACCGCCAGTTGGGAAGTGAAGCAACCATTACATAAGCATTACAAATTGGATGGTAATTTACTCAGCCAAACGTTCCGCCGCATTAAAGCAGCGCTTAAACTGTAATTCTATATTGCCGCGTTAACCTGCTTTTCTAAAAGTGAGGTTAACGCGCGTGTTACCTAATATTGCATGACACCCGGATTGCATGGTCATGATGCCGTGATAATTCAAACGTGCATCACCGCCCCACACAATCACATCGCCATGTTCAAGGCGCAATTGCGTGGGTTTATCGGTGCGTTTTTTGCCACCAAATTGAAAGCGCGCAGCAATGCCTAATGATACGGATACAATGGGTTGTGTGAAATCACGTTCATTTTTATCTTGGTGCAAGCCCATCTTGGTGCCGATTTGGTATTGATTAATCAGGCAAGCATCTGGCGCAAAATCAGTGTAGCCGGCAATATTAGCAGCCGTATTAGCGAGTACAAAAAAGCTTTCTGGCATTGCGGGCCATAGCGCTTGGCGTATTGGGTCGATAGGCGAGTAGCGGTAACCTTGCTGATCAGATACCCAGCCTAATGCGCCACAACTGGTGGTGGCCACTGACATGGCAAATCCCATCGGTGTCGTCATCTGCCGCAAGGGTGCGGCGGAGATAACGGCATGTAAATCATCCAGCAATTGTGTTTGGTTAGGCAACGCATAACCACGTAAATAGACCAGTCCATCTAAGTCTAATCGCTGACTGCTTTCAAGAGAACTCAATAAATCCATGGTGATGTGTTATTTGCTTCCCGGCTCTTGGTACTAGCTTTTAAATGCACACTGTTATAATGAATGCATGCACCGTTATCAACAAGCGCAAACTTTTTTAAGTGAGCAAGATCCAGACTTTGCCAAGCTTATTGCTGAGATTGGCGATTGCCAACTTATACTCAAGTCAGAGCGTGACCCTTATGAGGCATTGGTCCGCGCTGTGGCTTACCAGCAGCTCAGCACTAAAGCGGGTGATGCTATTTTGGCAAAATTCAAAGCCCATTTTGGAGGCGAGTTTCCAACGCCAGAACAGCTCGCACATGCAGAGTTTGATGCCTTGCGTGCTTGTGGGTTCTCTGGCCGAAAAGTTGAGACGACCAAAGGCATTGCACAAGGCGCACTGACTGGATTGGTGCCAACACTTGCGCAAGCTGAACACATGCGCGATGAAGATTTGATTGAGCGTTTGGTTGCACTAAAAGGGATTGGGCGTTGGACAGTGGAAATGATGCTGATCTTTACATTACAACGTCCGGATATCTTGCCGGTGGATGATTTTGGTGTGCGTGAAGGTTATAAGCGGTTGAAGTCTTTAACGGATGCGCCAACGCCTAAAGCCTTGGCAGAGATTGGTTTGGCTTGGCAGCCTTATCGCACGGTAGCCAGTTGGTATTTATGGCGTGTGCCCAAATAATCTGTGCTTAGACTGAGTGTAGATTCACATCACAAAAAAAGCGGGCGCTAGTGATAGCGCCCGCTTTTGAATGCTAACAGGGTATTAACCCGCTTTCTTTTTGCTTACTTTCTTTTTGCCTTCGTGTTCTTGCAACAACACCGTGTCTAGTACGTAGATCATACCGTTATCCGCTTTGATATCGCCGCCGCCCACTGTTGGGATGCCATCTACTTTGATGCCGGCAGTCACGTCTAATTTCAACTCATGGCCTTCAACGGATTTTACTTTACCAGCTGTAACATCATCGCTAGTGATTTTGTGCGCAACGATATGTGCGTTCAACAATTTTACGAGTGCGTCTTTATCTTTGAGCAATGCTTCCAGTTTGTCTTTTGGTAACTTGGCAAATGCCGCATCGCTTGGTGCAAACACAGTAAAAGGGCCTTCACCTTTAAGTGTGTCTGTTAAACCAGCCGTTTGTAATGCTGTTACCAGTGTTTTGAGTGAACCATCAGCAACGGCTGAGTCGATAATATCATCTGCAAAAGCAGCATTAGAAACAGACAATGCAAATAGTGATGCTAGTAATACTTTTTTCATAACTTTCCTTAAATTGTTGAGTGCTATATAAATATCAGCAAGCTTGCTGATGGTTGCTCTAGGATAGCTGCGAGAGCTTACACAAATTGCCTAACAATGTAACTAGGCAAGCATTGTTAATTGTGAAACGCTGTTCAGCTTACTGGGATAACGCCACGGCAAAGCATGACGTTGACGATAAAATAAATATTTTTTGTGGCTAGATTGCGCCCATGCTTGTTAAATTCTAGGTAGGAGTGATACCAAAGGTACAAGATCGGAAAACAAACGCGTCAAAAAAAGTTAGTGCGCCTAATCTATTTCAGCAGAATCGCACTAGGTCAACGACGACTCATCGGCATGTTTGCACACGCTTACTGCTTTATTCTCTGCACTAACGCCACATTGTAACTGAGCCTGCTTCTTTACACATCCATAGAGATATTGGGCAGAATTTAAATTTATAATAGCGTGATGCATATTTCTATTCAGCAGTTATTCAGTAACCATCAGTTTGCCTTTGTAAAGTTGTTGGCGTTTCGTATTCAAATGGTATTGGCCTACCAAATTATGGCGGTAGTGGTGGGTTGGCACATTTATGAACTCACTCATGATCCATTGGCGCTCGGGCTGATTGGTTTGGCGGAAGTGATTCCTTACTTTTCCTGCACTTTATTCGCTGGCCATGCGGTCGATCACTATTATTCGCGCCGCGCATTTGGCATCTTAGCCGCTACTTTGTTATGCCTAAATGCCTTAACGTTGACCTGTGTGACGATGGGCTGGATTACAGGCAATCCCAGTGTCTGGATTTATGGCTCAATTGCATTTACCGGCATTGCCCGTGCATTTATTGCCCCCAGTTATACCACCTTATTTGCGATTATTGTGCCCAGGGAATCTTATGCGCGTGGCTCAGGCATTGGCAGTTCTATTTTCCAAATAGGGTTGATATTGGGGCCGGCATTAGGTGGTTTGTTAGTGGGATTTGCCAGTAAAACCATGGCATATGCGCTAGCCAGCGCTTTGTGCGTAGGTGCGGCTGCCGCAATGGGGATGTTAAAAGTGAAAGAGCCGCCTGCACCAGAAAGCCCACCGGTTTTCAAAAGTATTGGCGAAGGCTTGCGCTTTGTCTGGAGTAACCAAATTGTGTTTGGCGCGCAAATGCTGGATATGTTTGCCGTATTGTTTGGTGGCGCGGTTGCGTTGTTGCCCGCCTTTATTCAGGATGTTTACCATATGGGCCCAGAAACGCTCGGATTGATGCGGGCTGCCCCTGCGGTGGGTGCGATACTGACTGGATTATGGCTCACGCGGCACCCCATCAATTTACATGCAGGCCGCTGGTTATTGGCCGCAGTGGCAGGGTTTGGCTTATGCATGATTGGGTTTGCGCTCAGTCCTTATTTTTGGCTGGCCGTGGCTCTGCTGATGGTTTCTGGTGTGCTGGATGGCATCTCTGTGGTGACGCGGCAAACCATATTGCAACTGGCTACGCCGGACGCCATGCGCGGCAGGGTATCGGCCATTAATGGCATATTCATTGGTTCATCCAATGAGTTGGGCGCATTTGAATCCGGTGTTGCAGCAAAACTATTCGGGCTAGTGCCTTCCGTGGTTTTTGGCGGCCTGATGACGATTGGTATTGTGGGCGTTACCGCTAAGCTTGCCCCCAAGTTACGCGATTTAGAGCTGAAGCAACTGCAGTAATCCATGCGCAATCTGGATACATTATTTGCTGTATTGGCAAAATCGACATTCAGAGCGGGCTTTCAATTGAACGCACGTGATTTAGCGTATCTGCAAGAAAAAGGTTTGGCGCAAGTGCTGACACATGCCGAGGATTTTGTACAAAAACGCTTGGCGCCCGCCGTCATTGAAAATGAAGGCAAACAAACGCCGATGCGTGGTCACCCTGTATTTGTAGCGCAGCATGCTACGGCTTGTTGCTGCCGTGGCTGCTTGCAACAGTGGCATGCCATTCCACAAGGGCGCGAACTCACTTTAGATGAGCAAGCCTACGTGGTTGTGGTATTGGAGCGCTGGCTGCAAACCTACGTAAAGTAATGGTTATATGCCGAGATGTGGGCGTAAATACGTGAGCACAATCGGCAAACCAATCGCGCTAATCACGCCGTTTAAGCCCATCGCCATGCTAGCAAAAATACCCGCTTCCTCGTTCACGCTAAAGGCACGGGTAATACCTAAGCCGTGCGCCCCTACGCCAATGGCTGTGCCGCGAATCCACCATTGTTGTATTTTGAGTGCATTTAAAATATAAGGCGCCAATATTGCACCCAGCATGCCGGTAATGACTGTGAACACGGCTGTTAAGGTCGGCGATACGTTGATGCGTTCGGCAATACCCATGGCAATGGGGGCGGTGACCGATTTTGCATACATGCTGCCCACCATATTGTTGCTTGCGCCCATCCACTGCGCAATGGCCACGGCACTGACAATGGAGACGGTACTACCTGCAGTGAGTGCCACCCACATATGAAAGATCTTGCCTTTCATGCGTTTAAAACCATTGTAAATGGGCACAGCCAAAGCAACAGTAGCTGTCCCCAGTAAAAAGTGCACAAACTGTGCGCCTTCAAAATATTTTTCGTAGGGCATATCCAGCGCGCTAATGATGCAGCAAGTCAGCACCACAGAAATGGCCACCGGATTGACGACAGGGTTACGCTTAGCGCGTACGTACAGCATATAGCCAAGCTGATAAGTGGCGAGAGTGATGATCAATGCAAACAGCGGGTCTCCAGACAGATAGACCCAGATTTCGGAAATCGGTATACGCTTATTCATGGCGTTGCCCCTTGCCGAACTTGAGTGAAAAATACCAAAACACCTTGAGTACGACGGCAGTGACACCAATGGTTAGTACCACGCTGACTAGCAGCGCGGTAGAGACAGCCAGCGCATGGGCTTTGAGTTCTGGCAAAAACAGCACCACACCTACCGAGGCTGGTACAAACAACAAGCCCAGATGTTGCCTGAACTGATCCGCTACTTGGCCAAGCGGTTGATTTACCTCGCCTTTTATCATTAGAAATACCACCAGGAAAACCAAGCCTAGTACTGGCCCGGGGATGCTTGGTAGCAAAAACTTAGAAGCCAACTCGCCCAAGCCTTGCCATAAAAATAACTGAACTAAACCTTCTATCATGTCTGTGTTTTGATGAATGCAAAGTTTTAAGTTATCACACTTTTATTTTGAATTTTTGAAGCGGTGCGAGATTTATTGCAGATCTGCATAGAATCACGCAGAAAACAGTACACAGTACACGCAGCAATCACACACAGTAAAAGTGCAAATGAATCCAACATGCTAAAATGTGCGCAGTTAGTCATATGGATTTGAAAGCACTTTATGTCGGGAAACAAAATCAGCGCTACGGAAACCCAGCTGCGTGCATTATTGGCAGAGCGTATTCTCATTTTGGATGGCGCGATGGGTACCATGATTCAGCAATACAAGCTGACCGAAGCCGATTATCGTGGCGAGCGTTTCGTCGACTTCAAAGCACCCATTGGTGAGCGTGAGTTGTTTGTCAAAGGCAATAATGAACTGTTGACCTTGACGCAACCGCAAGTGATTCAAGAGATTCATGAAAAATATTTGGCTGCTGGTGCCGATATTATTGAGACCAACACCTTTGGTGCAACCAGCGTAGCGCAAGACGACTATCATATGGCGCATCTGGTCTATGAGATGAATGTGGAATCGGCCAAGCTGGCCAAGGCGGCGTGCGTTAAATACAGCACGCCGGATAAGCCGCGTTTTGTGGCAGGTGCATTAGGCCCTACCCCTAAAACCGCAAGTATTTCTCCCGATGTGAATGATCCTGCCGCACGGAACGTCAGCTTCGATCAATTGGTGGCTGCCTACTTGGAGCAAACGCGTGCCTTGGTTGAAGGTGGTGCGGATATCCTGATGGTGGAAACCATTTTTGATACGCTGAATTGCAAGGCGGCATTGTTTGCCATCGACACATTTTTTGAAGAAGTGGGCTATACCCTGCCCTTGATGATTTCGGGTACTGTGACCGATGCCTCTGGCCGTATTTTGTCCGGCCAAACGGTGACGGCATTCTGGCATTCTGTACGCCATGCTAAACCACTGACTGTAGGTTTAAATTGTGCGTTGGGTGCAACCTTAATGCGGCCGTATGCAGAAGAGCTATCCAAAGTAGCGGATACTTTCGTCTGTATTTATCCGAATGCCGGCTTGCCTAATCCCATGAGCGATACCGGTTTTGATGAAACGCCGGATGTCACTTCCAGCTTAGTCAAAGAATTTGCTGTGAGTGGGTTTGTGAATATTGCGGGTGGCTGTTGCGGAACTACACCGCCCCACATTAACGCGATTTATAACGCCATTAAAGCGTTGCCTCCGCGCGCTGTACCGACACAGGTCCCGGTCACCAAATTGTCTGGATTAGAGCCATTTATCATTGATGAGAGCTCACTATACGTGAACGTGGGTGAGCGTACCAACGTAACAGGTTCTAAAGCCTTTGCGCGCATGATTATCAACGAGCAATACGAAGAAGCATTGTCCGTTGCGCGCCAACAAGTAGAGAACGGTGCGCAAGTCATCGACATCAACATGGACGAAGGCATGTTGGATGCTGTAAAAGCGATGACGCATTTCTTGAACTTAATCGCATCCGAGCCAGATATTGCGCGCGTGCCGATCATGATTGACTCCTCAAAGTGGAATGTGATTGAGGCCGGCTTAAAGTGCGTACAAGGCAAGGCCATTGTCAACTCCATCTCCATGAAAGAAGGCGAAGCCGAGTTTTTGCGCCAAGCGACATTGTGTCGTCGTTATGGCGCCGCAGTGATTGTGATGGCCTTTGATGAAAAAGGCCAAGCCGATACCTATGCACGCAAAATTGAGATTTGCAAACGTGCCTATGATTTATTGGTGGGCATGGATTTCCCGCCAGAAGACATTATCTTTGACCCCAATATTTTTGCCATTGCGACCGGGATTGAAGAGCACAATAACTACGCGGTGGACTTTATTGAAGCCACGCGCTGGATTAAGCAAAACCTGCCGCATGCCAAAATTTCTGGCGGGGTTTCCAATGTGAGTTTTAGCTTCCGCGGCAATGATCCGGCACGTGAAGCGATTCATACTGTGTTCCTCTACCATGCCATTCAAGCGGGCATGACCATGGGCATTGTCAATGCTGGCATGATGGGTGTGTACGATGATTTGGCGCCGGAGCTCAAGCAGTGTGTCGAAGATGTGGTACTGAACCGCGTCACCGACCCAAATAACTTGCTTGCGCCGACTGAGCGCCTGATTGAAATCGCAGGTACGCTTAAAGCAGGCGGCAAGAAAGAAGAAGCCACTTTAGAATGGCGTGGCACCCCAGAGCACCCAGTCTCGGTGCAAAAGCGTTTAGCGCATGCCATGGTGCATGGTATTACCGAGTTTATTGTGCAAGATACGGAAGAAGCGCGTGTCGAAGTGATGCAAAACGGCGGCCGCCCAATCCATGTGATTGAAGGCCCGTTGATGGACGGCATGAACGTGGTGGGCGATTTATTTGGGCAAGGCAAAATGTTCCTGCCGCAAGTGGTGAAGTCAGCACGCGTGATGAAGTCCGCAGTGGCGCATCTCATTCCTTTTATTGAGGAAGAAAAAGCGTTAGAAGAAAAACGCACCGGCATTGTCGCTAAGCCCAAAGGCAAAGTGGTGATTGCCACGGTGAAGGGCGATGTGCATGACATCGGTAAAAATATCGTCAGCGTGGTGCTGCAATGCAATAACTTTGAAGTGGTGAACATGGGCGTGATGGTGCCCGCAGCCGAGATTTTAGCCATGGCGAAAGCGGAAAATGCCGACATCATCGGCTTATCCGGTTTGATTACGCCCTCACTAGAAGAAATGGCCTATGTCGCCAAAGAAATGCAGCGAGATCCGCATTTTTATGACCAAAAAACACCATTGTTGATTGGCGGCGCGACCACTTCACGTGCACATACTGCCGTTAAAATTGCGCCAAATTATGATGGCCCAGTGATTTATGTGCCTGACGCTTCGCGTTCAGTCTCGGTCATGCAAAACCTGCTCACGCCAGAAACCCGCGGTGCGTATTTGGCGGAAATTCAGGCCGATTATGAAAAAGCACGTGCCCAACATGCCAACAAAAAAGGCGTACCGATGTTGACCATTGCCGATGCGCGCGCCAACAAAACCAAGCTGAGCTTTGAAGGTGAGTATGCGCCGGTGAAGCCTAAATTTATTGGCCGCCGCGTGTTTAAAAATATCGATTTAGCCTTAATCGCGCAATACATCGATTGGGGTCCGTTCTTTCAGACTTGGGATCTAGCCGGTTTCTATCCCGCAATCCTGACCGATGAAGTAGTGGGTGAGGCCGCCACCAAAGTGTTTGCCGAAGCGCAAGCCATGCTCAAAAAAATCATTGAGGGGCGCTGGCTTACCGCCAATGGCGTGATTGCTTTGCAGCCGGCCAACGTAGTCAACGATGATGACATTGAAATTTATACGGATGATACGCGGCAGGAAGTGGCATTTACCTACTACGGCATGCGCCAGCAAACTGTTAAGCCGGTGATCGAGGGCGTGGCCCGACCTAACCAGTGTTTGGCCGATTTTATTGCGCCAAAGGATACAGAGGATTACATCGGTTTATTCGCGGTGACCGCTGGATTAGGCATGGAAAAACGTCTGGCTGAGTACGAAAAGCAGCATGATGACTACAATGCCATTATGTTTAAATCATTGGCGGACCGCTTGGCGGAAGCCTTTGCCGAATATATGCACGAGCGTATTCGCCAAGATTTTTGGGGTTACGCTGCGGATGAAGCGCTCAGTAAAGATGCACTGATTAAAGAGGAATATTCTGGTATTCGTCCAGCGCCTGGTTACCCCGCCTGCCCAGACCACACAGTGAAAGCAGATATGTTTAAACTATTGCAGGCTGAGGAAATTGACATGCAATTGACCGACAGCTTTGCTATGTTGCCAGCGGCGGCGGTGAGTGGATTTTACTTTGCGCATCGCCAAGCTAAATATTTTAGTGTCGATAAAATTGGTATGGACCAATTAGAAGATATGGCCAAACGGCGCGGCTTAGAAAAAGCTTATTTAGAGCGTTGGTTGGCACCGAATTTGGGGTAATGGGTTTACATGGCGGGTCAGTTTTTATAAGCAAATATATTAAGGTTATCAATTGCATATTCATATATTAGGTATTTGTGGCACCTTTATGGGTGGTATCGCGGTGCTGGCAAAGCAAGCCGGTCATACCGTCACGGGGTGTGATGCCAATGTGTACCCGCCCATGAGCACACAGTTAGAAGCGCAGGGCATACAACTGATTGAAGGCTTTGCAGCGGAGCAGACCAAACTCAATCCGGATATGTATGTGATCGGCAATGTCGTTACCCGTGGCAACCCGCTGATGGAGGCCATTCTGAATCAAGGCTTTCCTTATATTTCGGGCCCACAATGGCTGGCGGAAAATGTGCTGCAAGGTAAATGGGTGCTAGCGGTAGCAGGCACGCATGGTAAAACCACCACTAGTTCTATGTTGGCATGGATATTAGAGTTTGCAGGTTTAGCACCAGGCTTTTTGATTGGTGGTGTGCCGGAGAATTTTGCTGTATCTGCACGTTTGCCGCAGGTGCCGACCCAAGACAAAAACAGTATTTCCCCTTTCTTTGTGATCGAAGCCGACGAATACGACACGGCCTTTTTCGATAAACGTTCCAAGTTCGTCCACTATCGTCCGCGCACTGCCATTCTGAATAATTTAGAATATGACCATGCGGATATTTTTGAAGACTTGGCTGCCATAGAAAAGCAATTCCATCATTTGGTCAGAACCGTGCCGCAACAAGGCTTGGTCGTCTGCAATGGTAAAGAGGCGAGCCTGCAACGCGTGATTGATAAAGGTTGTTGGACGCCAGTAGAGCAATTTGGTACCGATGCTGATTGGCAAGCGACCAATGCCAGCGGTGATGGCCATTTTGATGTGCTATACCAAGGCCAGTTACAAGGCCGCGTGACTTGGGATTTGCTGGGTGAGCATAACCGCATGAATGCGCTGGCTTGTATTGCTGCCGCACGCCATGCAGGCGTGGCCGTTGCTACTAGTATTGAGGCACTAGGTGCGTTTAAAAATGTAAAACGCCGTATGGAAACCAAAGGCGTGGTCAATCAAATCACGGTATACGATGACTTTGCGCACCACCCTACCGCCATTGAAACGACGGTAGCAGGTTTACGCGCCAAAGTAGGTGTCGCAAGAATACTGGCTGTGCTTGAACCTAGAAGTAACACCATGAAACTGGGCGTAATGAAAGATGCCTTGCCAGCCAGCTTAGCACAGGCAGATATAGTATTTTGCTACGGAGCCAATTTGGGTTGGGATGCTGCCGAAGCACTCAAGCCGATTGCACATAAGTCACACACCTTTGAAGACTTAGATCAATTGGTCAATGCCATCGCAGGGATTGCCATTGCGGGCGACCATATTTTGGTGATGAGTAATGGCGGCTTTGGTGGAGTGCATCAAAAGATACTCGATGCGCTAAAGAGGTAATCAGGTTTGGCTGAGAAAAAACCACAGGCAGCTAAAGCAAGGACGATTGTGAACAAAAAGACTTCACAGAGTCCACTGATGATTGCTGTGTGGATTTCTGTGCTGGTACATTTGGTGGCGCTGAGTATCAAATTTCAGCCGGAGTTAAAGAAGTTTAAAGATAGCTTGCCTGCTTTAGAAGTGATGCTGGTGAACGCCAAAACCAAAGAGGCACCCAAAAAAGCAGAGGTGCTAGCACAAGCGAATTTAGACCGTGGCGGCAATACCGATGAAAATCGCAAGCTGAAAACGGCATTGCCTTCCCCTAATCAAAAAACACAAGAAGTGAAACTGCAACAGCACGCAGAGCCGCGCAGCGCATCAAAAGCGGCAAAATTGAGCGCAGAACAAATACAAGAACAAAAGCGTGTAGAAGCCTTGGAGAAGCAGGCGCAAGAGTTGATGACACAAATCAATGCGCTACAAAAAGTACAATCCAAACCCACACAGCAAGCGGCCGCAGCTACGCCGGAGACTGGCGAACAATCCGTCAAACTGAAAGCACTAAATACGCAAGATTTATTGGCATCGGCTAAAGAAATTGACCGCTTGGAGGCATTGATTGCCAAGCAGCAAGATGAATATCAAAAGCGACCAAAGCGCAAATTCATCGGCGCACGCACGCAAGAATACCGTTATGCCATGTATATCGAAGCTTGGCGGCAAAAGGTTGAGCGTGTCGGTAACCTGAATTACCCAGAGGCAGCTAAACATCAAAAGCTATATGGACAGCTGCAAATGACGGTCTCTATTAGAGCCGATGGTAGCTTGGAAGAGATTAAAATTAACCGCAGTTCAGGGCATAAAATATTAGATCTGGCAGCCAAGAAAATTGTGGAGTTATCTGCACCTTTTTCTGCGTTTCCGGCAGATATTAAGCGGGATGCTGACATTTTAAGTGTGACAAGGACGTGGACATTTACGCAAGAAGACGCCCTCTCCACCGAATAGGTCATTTAGTTTTTGCTTTTATGCTGCACTGTTTGCGCTCAAACGCCTTGCCTAAAAACAAAAGCTAAATGATCTGATGCTGATGGCGCATAATTTTTCAATCAAACATATAGAGTTCCCGAATAAGGTATCAACACATGACCAACCACTTTAAACACCATGTATTTTTCTGTTTGAATCAACGCGAAAACGGTGAAGATTGCTGCATGAACAAAGGCGCTGAAGCTGCATTTGACCATATGAAATCGCGCGTGAAAAAGTTGGGCTTAAATGGCGAAGGCAAAGTACGTATTAACCGTGCAGGTTGCCTAGACCGCTGTGCGCAAGGGCCGTTGATGGTGGTGTATCCGGAAGCGGTCTGGTATACCTTTGTGGACAACGAAGATGTGGATGAAATCATCGAGAGCCATTTAATCAATGGCAAAGTGGTAGAGCGCTTAAAATTTTAATATGTATTAATGTAATTCACAGTTGGGTTTTTATAAACTGGCCTTTCTTAATTAGTTTAAAGAAAGCTGTGAATGAAGAAGCACTTGCTGAAATTTTTGATCATACTCTTAGGCTGCCTCATGCCATCTAATATGGGTAGTGTATCAAATAATTTGATATCTATTAACGCACACTACATTCAATGTACGCGCTAATTCTCTCCGCTAATAAATGTTGAGTTCTATCGCTTAACACGGTTGAAGGAGTTTCTCGCCTCTCTTCTCCCCAATGGCTATTGGGGAAGTGCTTATCCGTCTCAAAACGTGGAATGACATGCCAGTGCATATGTGGTGTTTTGTTGCCTAGACTGGCTAGATTGATTTTGTCTGGCTGGATGACTTCGCGAATGGCGGTTTCAACCGCAAACACCACTTTCATGGTGCGGGCACGCGCTTGCGGCGCTAAGTCGGTCATTTCCTTCACATGTGCTAACAGTTCAACACGGCAATAAGCCGGATAGTCTGCATCTTGCAGTAATACCACCCGGCAAAAATCATCCTGCCAAAGAATGGCGTACGGGCTGGCTTGGCAAAGCGGGCAAGCGCTCATGCTAAGAGGCTTGAAGCATTCTATCTAGCGTAAGTTTAGCCAGTTCTGCTTCGTGCTTGGGTACTTTGATTTGATTGACGATGTTACCTTCTGCTAGATTTTCCAAGCACCATGCCAAGTGCTGTGGATCAATACGCGCCATAGTAGAGCACTCACACACCACGTGGCTCATAAACTGCACATGTTTACCTTGCGGCTTCATTTGCTCGGCCAGACGTGTGACTAGATTTAACTCGGTGCCCACCAGCCATTTGGTGTTGGGTGGTGCCTCACTTACGGTTCTGAGAATGTACTCGGTAGAACCTACATAATCTGAGTTTAGGCAGACTTCAAACGGTGCTTCCGGGTGAGAGATGACAAAGCCATCCGGATACAACTTCTTAAAATGCTCGATATTTTGTGGGCGGAACATTTGATGCACTGCGCAATGCCCTTTCCATAACAGGATTTTGGCATTTTTGATTTGCTCTACCGTTAAACCACCCAATGGTTGGTCTGGGTCCCATACAGGCATTTGCTCTAAGGGGATGCCCATTTTATGGCCGCTCCAGCGTCCTAAGTTTTGGTCTGGAAAGAACAGTACCTTCTCGCGTTGCTTAAAGCCCCACTCCAATATTTTTGGCGCAGTGGTGCTGGTACACACAATGCCGCCGTGTTCACCACAGAATGCTTTTAAATCTGCAGCAGAGTTAATGTAGGTAATCGGCGTGATTTCCTCATCAAAGTTCAGTACTTTGTTGAGTTCACGATAACTACGTTCTACTTTAGCCAAGTTGGCCATGTCGGCCATGGAGCAGCCTGCTGCTAGGTCAGGCAAAATGACAATCTGCTCAGGGCGGCTCAAAATATCAGCCACTTCTGCCATAAAATGCACGCCCAAAAACACAATGTATTCAGCATCTAAGCTCTCGCAATACTTAGATAGTTTGAGCGAATCACCGGTGTAATCGGCATGGCGGTACACGCTTTCATGCTGATAATGGTGACCAAGAATGACTAAGCGTTTGCCCAGTTTTTCGCGTGCGGCCAGAATTCTGGCCTGACAATCGTCGTCCTTAGTGGATTGAAATTTCTCAAATTTAATAGTGGCAGTTTGCATATCTATCAATTAAAAATGTATACCGTCTATTTTACAAGTTAAGTCCATGTCTTTCACCTAATCTTTTCAGTGCATCCACATTGGTCCAAGAGAATACGCGTTGCGCCGCTTCCCGCCAATCTACCCAAACGTATTGGGTGTGTTCATCCGGCGCAAGTGTAATCGGCAAAGCACTCGGCAGCATCAGGCCAAATAAGTGCTCAATGTTTTCGGTAACGCCGGCAGCATAGCGGTAACGCCAATGCGGATAAATTTCGTAGACGTTACTAGCGTGCCAATCTTGAAAATTGTAGGCTAAGGCATCCAGCCCAGTCTCTTCTTTCACTTCACGAACCGCCGCCTGCTCTGGTGTCTCGCCTAACTCGATGCTACCGGTCACCGATTGCCAATAGCCCGGTTTGTCTGCACGCTCCATGATCAGCACCTCTAATGCAGGCGTGTGGATGAGTACAAGTGCAGATACGGGAATCTTATGCATCTGGCTTAAGTCGTTTTTTGCGTCACTTTGCTCGGTGCATTCACCAAGTTTTTAGGCAATTGAAACACGACGCTTTCCACCACACCCTGTAGTTCATGGACACCTTGCGCGCCAAATTGTTGCAATTGCGCAATCACTTCTTTCACTAAAATGTCTGGTGCGGAAGCGCCAGCAGAGACACCGACTTTCTGCTTGCCAATCAACCATTCCGGTTTTAAGTAACTGGCATTGTCGACCATATAGGCTTCTACACCTTGGTTCTGCGCAACCTCACGCAAGCGATTGGAGTTGGAGCTATTGGGAGAACCTACAATAATCACCAAGTCACAGTCTTTGGCCATGATTTTGACGGCATCTTGACGGTTTTGTGTGGCGTAGCAGATGTCATCACTTTTGGGCGATTGGATATTAGGAAAACGTGTTTTGAGGGCATGAATCACTTGCGCCGCATCATCCATCGAGAGTGTGGTTTGCGTCACAAACGCTAGTTTCTCACTGTCTTTGACAGCTAATGCGACAACGTCCTCGGGCGTTTCAACCAGGTACATGCCCTGCTTGCTGGGGTCGCCCTCTACTTGGCCCATGGTGCCTTCCACTTCCGGATGCCCTTTATGGCCAATCATGATGATTTCCAAGCCTTCTTTGCGCATTTTGGCCACTTCGATATGTACTTTTGTGACCAATGGACAAGTCGCATCATAGGCGGTTAGGCCGCGTGCCTCGGCCTCTGCACGCACGGCTTTAGAGACGCCATGGGCACTGAAGATGACTGTGCTACCAGTGGGAATCTTTTCCAAATCATCTACAAAAATAGCGCCTTTTTCACGCAACTGGTTCACCACAAATTTGTTGTGGACCACTTCATTGCGCACATAAATAGGGGCGCCGAATTTTTCTAGCGCTTGTTCTACAATGATAATGGCGCGATCAACCCCAGCGCAAAATCCGCGTGGGTTGGCGAGCACAATATTAGGCTGGCTAGACTGCTCTGATGGACTCGTTTGACTCATGCTTGTTTACTCTCGTTTATCAGTGTACGGTTGCATCGGGTATAATCACACCAATTTATTGATGGCTGACCTACGATTGCGATGAAAAACACTGCAACACTGCTTATTACTTGCCCAGATGCCAAAGGCATCGTGGCCTCGATTGCTGATTTTCTGTACCAGCACAATGCCAATATTTTACACGCAGACCAGCATCAGGATGCAGAAAATAATCTGTTTTTGATGCGCGTGGAATGGGACTTAGCCAATTTTAATGTGGACGAAGCTGCATTTGGCCAAGCGTTTGCGCCTATTGCAACCAGATTCAATATGACTTGGCAATTGAAATTGTCACAGCACAAAACGCGCGTGGCGATTATGGTGTCCCAATACGATCATTGCCTAGCTGACTTGCTACATCGCCACAAAAGCGGCGAATTGGCCTGTGAAATCCCGCTGGTGATTAGTAACCACCGTGATACAGAAGCGCTAGTGAAGTTTTATGGCATTGATTTTCATTACATTGCGGTGACCAAAGAAAACAAAACGGAGGCCGAAGCGGCGCAATTTAAATTGTTTGCTGATTACAATATCGACTTAATCGTATTGGCGCGCTATATGCAAATCTTGTCACCCGATTTTGTGGCGCGCTACCCGCAAAAAATCATCAATATTCACCATTCATTCTTGCCTGCATTTATTGGCGCACGCCCCTATCATCGCGCGTTTGAACGTGGCGTGAAGTTGATTGGTGCAACCAGTCATTATGTGACTGAAGTGTTGGATGAAGGCCCGATTATTGAGCAAGACATTGACCGTATCTCGCACCGCGACCAAGTGGAAGATTTGATTCAAAAAGGGCGGGATTTAGAACGTGTGGTGCTGTCCAAAGCTGTGCGCTGGCATATTGAAAATCGTATTTTATTGTATGCGAATAAAACGGTGATTTTTGATTAGTGTGTGAGTGGATATGAAAACGAAAAAGCGAGCTTTATGCTCGCTTTTTTATTTTGTGTTACTCCGTTGCTGGAGCATCCAATGGTGGAATCGCTGGTTCGTCCACAGGCGCAATTTCAGGTAATGGCGCATCGTCGGCGAAAGCAGGTAAAGCGTTAAATGTCATGATAGCAAACAACAATACGAGCAAACTTTTCATTTTATCTCCCTTGTTTATAGTATGAACATTGATAGTTTTTTAAGCGATCAATTGCTTAAACGTAAAATCTACGCCAATCACGCCAAACCTGCAATATCTGGAGTTAAGGGATTAATTTTTCCAATGAAAACAACTGCTTCACTTGTTCTCGCTCGCGAATCAAGTGATGCTTATCGCCATCTACCATGATTTCTGCGGCACGTGGACGCGTGTTGTAATTGCTGGCCATACTCATGCCGTAAGCACCAGCAGATTTGACCGCTAGCAGATCGCCTTCCTCAAGATTGAGTGTGCGGTCGCGCCCTAGAAAGTCACCGCTTTCGCAAACTGGCCCAACGATTTCATACGTGTGTGCTTCACCATCACGCGGCTGTACAGCAACAATATCGTGATAAGCATCATATAAGGCTGGGCGCATCAGGTCGTTCATGGCAGCATCGACAATCGCAAAGTTTTTAGGCTTGTCCGTATCGTCCAAATTACCCATTTTGAGATATTCCACTTTGGTCAGCATGACACCGGCATTGCCTACTAATGCGCGACCGGGCTCAAATAATACTTTGACGTTGCGGCCAGCCAGTTTTTGCAAAATAGCTTGCGTATATTCAGCAAACGCTGGTGGTGCTTCATCCGAATAAGTAATGCCAATGCCACCACCCACATCAATATGGGTAATGTGTATGCCTTTGCTTTCCAAATGGTCGACCAAGCCAAGTACACGATCCAGCGCATCTAAAAACGGTGAGAGTTCAGTAATTTGCGAGCCAATATGGCAATCTACCCCATGCACCGCAATGTTTGGCATGGCTGCCGCTTGCTCATAAAGCGCAATTGCGCTCTCAAACGCCACACCAAATTTATTATTTTTAAGTCCGGTAGAAATATAAGGATGTGTTTTTGCATCTACGTTAGGATTCACCCGCAAAGATACAGGCGCGACTTTGCCCATCTCGCCTGCTACGGCATTGAGTCTGTGCAGCTCACTTTCGGATTCAATGTTGAAACATAAAATGTCAGCATTCAATGCTGCGCGCATTTCTTCATGACTTTTTCCCACGCCAGAGAACACGACTTTTTTCGGATCGCCACCAGCCGCCAGTACGCGCGCGAGTTCGCCACCAGATACAATGTCAAACCCAGCGCCTAATGTGGCAAACAAATTCAAAATGGCCAAGCTAGGGTTCGCTTTCACAGCAAAGCAAACCAGATGGTCCGCTTGCGTCAGCCCTGCCTGAAATTGCTTGAATGCATCAGTCAAAGCCGCCTTGGAATACACATAGCAAGGCGTTTGATATTGCTCGGCAATGGCAGTTAAGGAAACTTGTTCGGCACATAATGTGCCGTTTTTAAAATGGAATGAACTCACGATAATGGCTTATATAAATAGAGGTTAGTAGCTGGAAGCAGGTGCCGGCGCTGCAGGTTGAGGTGCAGTTTCTGGGGTGTCTTGCGGATATTGTTGCTCAGGAATATAGAGCGGCCCTTTAGTCCCGCAGGCAGTAAGCAGCATGAGTAAGGCAGAGAAACAGGCTATTTTGGTATAAATATCACGCATGGCAGAAACACCCTGACGGCAAACGAACAAGCGTGAATTTTAACATTAATGCAAAAAACGGTGGTTAATATCGAGAATAGAACCGTTTACTCCCGTTAATTCACCGATTATCGGATAGTGATAGACATGTAATGAAGGGGTTTGGCATGATAAGTTGGTGTAATCGGGAGAGTAAGCATGGTAACTGGCGCTACATTAAATACTAAATTACAGGAGGGCTTTAGCTTGATAGAGCTGATTGTGACTGTCACTATCATTGGTATCCTTGCCAGCATTGCAATCCCTAGTTATACCGAGCATGTAAGGCAAGGCAAAATAGCCGAAGCTACATCTAGTCTTGCTGACTTCAGGATACGTATTGAGCAGTATTTTCAAGATACTCGCACCTATGACGGCTATGCGGACAATTTGTGCACACCGACAAATGGCTCGCCGATACCAGCAAAATATTTTACTTACAGTTGTGTCGCTAATGCAACTACCTTCAGGATTACGGCAACTGGGGCGGCTAATCAGGACTTGGATAATTTTGTATACACAATTGATCAAAATAACAATAAGACCTCCAAGTATGATGGTGTAGAGGGTGTTAACTGTTGGATTACTAAAAGAGGCGGTAGCTGCTAATGGCTTGTTTTAACAGTCATCAACATGGCTTTTCTATTGTGGAACTGGTCGTAGTGACGCTCATCATTGCCACAGTTAGCATGATTGCATTGCCTAGCCTTAGTAGTATGTTAGGTAATGCGCAAATCAGAACTGTGGGTGAGTCTTTTAGAAATGGCTTGCAGCAGGCACGCGCAGAAGCTGTTAAACGTAATCAACAGGTCAGATTTAGGGTCAGTGCTGATAGCTCTTGGCAAGTTGGTTGCGTAACAGTCGTGGCTGATGCCGATGGTGATGGAGTAGACGAATGCCCAGCTATTATTGCTCAAAAATCGGCTAGAGAAGGCTCAAGTGCAAAAATAGAAGTGACGAGAAAAGGTAGTGATAATGTGATATATACCAGCTTTGGT
>Ga0208264_1000136_pt1 | contig 36359 bp, 30 predicted proteins | sample LakWasMet31_HOW6_2_FD_183873 | JGI IMG/M metagenome (GOLD analysis project Ga0208264, IMG submission 183873) | Freshwater sediment methanotrophic microbial communities from Lake Washington under simulated oxygen tension - Sediment Metagenome... | ecosystem: Environmental > Aquatic > Freshwater >... | reverse complement strand
ATAGGATTTTGATATTTTTCAGCTTCACGCTGAGCATAGGGGTCGATTGTTGAACTAAAATCAACAACATTTTTTGACTTAACGGCCATTTGAATTTTGCAATATTCTGTGATAGAAGTAATTATAGGTTAATGATATAGCATTAAGGCCAAAAAGCTAACAAGATTAACTTCAAAATGACATAAAAGCTGACTCAACGCGACATAGAACATCAATACAACATTTAAGTTTAATTGACATTTTACACGCTGACCGGTATAGTTTGCGGCCTCATCAAGCAACACACTCATGCCGAGGTGGTGAAATTGGTAGACACGCTAGCTTCAGGTGCTAGTGGGCGCAAGCTCGTGGAGGTTCAAGTCCTCTTCTCGGTACCATGTATGCCAGCAGAGCTGGTATGTGATAGAAAATATGTAACCTTCTGTATATAAACAACTCTAGTTGTTGCCATTAACACTTGTTACAGAGTCATCACACATATACTTTCAGCAGTTTCTCATAGTTAAAGTTCTTTTAAACGCTCCTTTGGCACATATATGGCACAGTGGTGTTCGAAAAATGGCTACTGTCAGAAAACGACAAGCCAGGTATCATCAGCCCTGTATTACAAGACCAGTTTGGGTTCCTAACTGGAACATGATTATTTTTCCGGTCACTTTACAGCTGGAAAGCCTAGGTTCAGAACCCCACCCTTGAGCCAGACAACAGTGCCCCACTCAACAATCGCAACATCAGATAGCATCGCGTAAAAAACGATTGAAGGTCCAAATGGCTTGAACCAGCTCTCTTGCTTAAAGGCACCCAAGATGGACGCATTTTAACAGAAGACCATGTTAGGTTTGTTCTTGGACTATGCGGCAACCACCATCACACCACTCCGTCCGCCCCCAAGTTTCTCCACCACAACCTTAGCCCCAATTCTTTCGACAAGAATCGGTACATGCGAAATAACGCCAACTTTTCTGCCTAGAGCTTGTAGAGTATCCAGGCTGGCAATGGCTATATCCAGAGTTTCCGGGTCAAGACTTCCAAAACCTTCGTCAATAAATAGAGATTCAACTTGGGTTTTATTAGAAGAAAGTGACGCCAACCCTAGTGCCAGCGCTAACGAAACCAGAAAACTTTCCCCGCCTGACAGGCTATGAACGCTACGTACATCATCTGCCATATCGTGATCGATAATTTGCAATTCTAAATCGCTGCTTGGAACACGTTGCAAACTGTAGCGCTTGGAGAAATCCTGAAGATGCTGATTACTGTAGGCAAGTAATGCTTCCAGGGTCAGGCTTTGGGCAAATATGCGGAATTTTGCGCCGCTTTTTGAACCAATCAGCTCATTAATGCTTTCCCAGCGCCCCCAGGTTTGTTGTTGAGCATCCAGTTCAGTTTTTAACTGACGTCCAGATTCAAGCCGTTGGTCATCCTCTCTAACGCGAATCGCGACTTCTTCTTTTTGAGTGGTTAACGCTTGTTTTTGCCCTTGTAACTCACCGAATAATTTAAGTACCTCGGCTTCCGGTATTTCGATGCTTTGCTTTTGATGTTCCAAGCAATCGGCAGTTTTAACTTTCAACAGCGCTTCGTTTTCCTTGAGCATTTTTTCCAAATTTTGCAGCTCCGTCTTTTGCCCTGCAATCCATGCATCATCCTTTAAAAGCAAATCCTGAAGTTGTGGTAGATCGACCATGTGTTTATTCAGCGCCTGATCTAAAGTGATCTTGGCATTTTCACGATTGCCATGCCGCCGGTCAGTTTCTGCTTGCCAATGACTAAGATTTTGTTTTTGTGTCGCCAAATTATTGTCCGTGGTACTGATATGATGGCTTGCCTGCTGCACAGCATCTTTTGCCGTTGATACGCTTTGTTGAATTGTTTGTTCATAGCTATCAGCTGACAATGGCTTGCCGTCAATAATCGGTAAAACTCCAAGCCGCTCGTGTTTCAGAAAGTCTAACTGTTTGAATTGAGTCTCTAATTCGGCTTTTTTAATCTGATGTTGAACTTGGCCCTGGTGAACCCGCTGTTCAATCAATTTGCCTTCTTGCACAAATTTATCCAGCGCTTTTTGGGCTAGCTCAATGTCTTGTTCGGTGCGTAAAAAATACGCTACCTTTTCAGACCAGGTAGCTCTGAATTCCGTTATGGACGCCTTCAGTGCTGATTGCCAATTATCAATTTGCAGGAATGGTGTTGCTAGTACATTGACGATGGCCCCCAATTGATCATCTAAATCCTTGATGCCGACGATAAGGTTGGCCAAATCATTTTGATTTTTGGCAAACTGTTTATCCAGACTGGCATGCTCATCGCTCAGCTTGTCTTTATGAAGGTTTACAGCATCGAATAAACTTTGTTCCGCCTTGACCGAATTTTGCAATTCCAATGCGGATTTTTCCTGAGCCTTCACAGTCGACAACGCCAACATCGTTTCATCCTGCTGAGCTTGCAGCAAAGGTAAAAGCTGATGATCGGTAATTAATAAATCCGGTTTATTTTGGACAATCAACTGTGACCACCCCTGACTATATTCACCAAGCTTCGCCTCGGCCTCGCCAAGTTTTACAGTTAATTGCTGTTTCTGTTGGCTGGAGTGGCTAATGCTATTTTTAAGTTCAGCAATTCGAGTAACTATAAATTCGTTAGTTTTTTCCAATTGAGTAACGCGTTGCAACTGACCAGCGATTTGCTCATTACCGAAGCTTGGATGATCTTTCCAAGGATGTTCCAATGCCCCACAAACCGGGCAATGCTCGTTATCTTGTAATAACTCGCGAAATTCTTCCGCGCTTTTATGATTGATTGCCTCAATAAGCGCTAAAGCCCTTTTTGCTTCAGTCAGAGCAATGGTATTTTCAGATTGTTGCTGCGTAAGCTCACCAAGGTTTTTATTGCACTCATCAATAATTTGCTCAGTTAACTTTAAGGCATCACTGGTCTGTTGAATGGTTATCGATGTATCCAAGGCATTTTTCGCCCACGTTACGGCTTGGGTTATTTGTTCACGTTTAGTTTCAAGGACGTCTTTTGAACGCAGTAATTCTTCGAGTGATTGCAATTCTTCCTGAATTTTAAGCTGCTTTAGCGTTTCAGCATGTAGATCAAGCTTTGCATTGTCTTCAGCAATCGCGGACTTTAATTCTTCCAGACGTTGTTGATCTTTCGTTATCGCCTGATTTATTTGTTCGGCTTTATCTTCAGCCCCGGCTTTCTGGACTGATAATTTTTGATAACGTTCGAGTTCCGAGTCCCAGCGATTCCATTCTTGGGCCAGTGGTTTGGTGGTAGCATTTTGCGCCATCCGAGCAGTCAGGGTTTCTAATTTCGATGTTTGCTCGAGTTGTTCGGTTAGTATTTTTTTATAATCTGCATCCACCTGGTCGAATGCGGTTTTCAGTTGTTGTTCTTCAGTCATTAAGGAGTCGACAGATTTTTGAATAACCTCTATTCGAGTATCCAATGCCCTTGCTTTAATCAACAGCGGCTGCGCCTGCTTATGTTGATGTTCTGCAGCCGTTAATTGATCGTTCAGGGCGTTGAATTGCGCTTTGGCATTGTGCAGCTCAATTTCGGCTGCATGATGCTGTTCGGCACTGATCTTTTGTTTTTGTTGGGCTTCCTGGTGTTCAGCTACCGTGTTTTCATATTGAGACAACAAAGGCCTTAAGGGTTGTATTGCTTCCACTTTTTGCAGCTGCTGCCGATCGGGTTCAGCATTATTCCAGGCCACTTGGCTTGTATTAAAAGCATTCCTGGCGGTTTGTTCAGTCTCTTGAAGTTTTTTGAGCGTGACGTACCAATCAATAATTTTCTGATTGGCTTCAATTTGCTTTTCAAGGTCTGTCAACTGACTAATCAACTGATCTCGTTGCTGTTCGATCGCTTGTCGGGCTGTTTCATCCAGGGGTATTTGATTTTGCAGTTTTTCAGTGATTTGGCTAAGCAACACCTTTTCTTGTCGGGCGCGATCAAAGGCTGCAATAGACAAATCTGAATAAATTTCAGTGCCGGTGATTCGCTCCAATAAGCTGGAGCGCTCATCTCTTTTAGCTTTTAAAAAAGCCGCAAAGTCGCCTTGTGCCAATAACACGGAACGGCGAAATTGCTCAAAACTTAAATCTATAAGATCACTGATTACTTCAAGCGTATTTTTTTTGCCTTGCCCAATAATTTGTCCAGTGGTTATGTTTGTCAGCTTAACTTCTTGGGATTGAAGGCGACCATCAACTTTACCTCGTGCTTTAGTCACTTCCCAACGGGCGCGGTATTGCTGTTTATCTTTGCCAACAAAGTCGACTTCGGCAAAACCGTTGCTGGTTCCCTTACGTAAAATAGACCTGACATCGGTGGTAGCAACGCGAAGATTTTCGTCCTCATCTTTATGGCCGACAGCAATTCCGTGCCCATCCGGTAACCGAGGAATTTTGTCGTACAGCGCCAAGCATAAAGCATCCAGAATAGTGCTTTTGCCTGCCCCGGTTTGTCCGGTAATAGCAAACAAACCGACTGGAGCAAGCGGGCCGGAACAGAAAGAAATTTCAAATGGTTCGGCTAAGCTGGCTAAATTTTTTCCTCTAATTGCTAAGATTCGCATGTTATTCGTTCACCTGAATACTTTCCAATAATTGATTAAATAGGCCTTTAATTTCATCAGGTGGATGGGAGTCATATTTGTTTTGGTAGCAACGTTCAAAAACATCGAGGGGTTGCAGTTCTTCCAGGCGTTCTTCGATTTTGAAATCCACTAAACTTTTGTCTGCACCCGTATAAGCGGTGCTGATTTTTAGCAATCGTATAGGCAGTCGCCCGATTGCTTCTTCAATTTGCTGGCGAAGACTTGGCTCAGGTTTATCAAGCCGAATTCGCAATTCCAGCATTGGTCGCTCATCAATTGGCAAATCACCCAATTCCAAGCCTTCCAATTGCGTTATAACCGCTGATAACGCAGCAAAATCTTTACCATTGGGTATCCGCAATAGTTCAATGCTGCGTGGTATTTTTAGAGTAGTGATTTCAACAGGATGATTTTTTTTGAGGTCGACTTGAAGTACCTGATGGTTGTAGTCAGATTCATCAAATGAAAGCGGAATCGGAGAACCACTGTATCGGATGTGTTCGTTTCCACTGACACGCTGGGCTAAATGCAAATGCCCCAACGCAACGTATGCAATGTTTTCCGGAAATAACTCAAGAGGCAGAGCATGTTGATTACCGCCAAGGATTTTTCGTTCGCTTACTTCAGACAAGGCTCCGTTCGCCATATAGCAATGCCCTGTAAGAATCATCAGCTCATCTTGTCCGGCTTTTTGAGATAGTTGCTCCACAACTTCAGCATACAGAGATTTCATACCGGAGATTAATGGGTCTGGCTCATCATTGATGGCTGGCAAATCAGCATTTCGCAAAAAAGGCATGGCACCACACCAAGCCTTTATTTCTCCAGCGTGATTCGTCAAGGGCACCAATAACCGATCCCAATTAACACTGCCGTCCTCATTTCGAGTTAAGCCGCCTACAACATGAACGCCCAGAGCATTTAAAATCGGCGAAGGTGCATCCAATCTTGATGCTGAATCGTGATTGCCGCCGACCAGGATGATAGAAAGATTTGGCAGACTTGTTCTGGCTTTAACCAGGAAATCATAGAGCTGTGATTGCGCTGAAGCTGGGGGGTTAGCAGAGTCAAAAATATCACCGGCAACGATTAAGGCATCGGCTTCCTTTTGTTTTAACGCCTCCAAAAGCCAACTCAGAAATTGTCGGTGTTCGAAATGTCTCGAAACACCATGCAATTGATGGCCCAGGTGCCAGTCGGCGGTGTGGAAAATTCTGAGCATTAATTATCCTTTATAAACAAACATTTCATTTAACTGACATTAAAACTGTTAGCTGTGCGCTTTATTGCATCACCAAAGTCAGCTTTTCATCTTAGATTTAATCGAGATTACCCCAAATCGCAGCACCATTTGGTGGTTGATAATAATTGGGTTAGTCAACACGAAAGCATATTACAGCACCCATAACCTATCTCATTTATCGGTTTCGCCAGGCTCCAATCGATCAATCGAAATCTAATGTTTATCGATCGTCCTGAATTTAGCCTGTTTGGTTAACAAACCTTTAACATCAACTAAATTCGCGCCGCCAGCCACTTGCTCTCTGCCTTGGGCAATTGACCCGCTAACATGGGCGACCGAATGCACCTCGCCAGGCTGATCCTGGATAATCGGGTAATCGGACTTTGCTTGTAGTTGTGAAATAAAACCGATAGGTTTTGAAGGGTATAGCGGGCTCTGAAGCTGTCATGTTGTACCATCCTTGTTAACAGATTGGGGGAGTTTATAGATTTTGTCCATAATGACAAGCTTTTGGTGATATACACATTAACATGTTCCCACAATTCATTTTTTAAATATAATTATGGTCAGCGAAATAATTACTATGGAAATTAAGTGACAAGGATTCGACGTTTTATGCGGCAATATAAATCAACATTGAGTGAGCTGTAGATTCTGTATATTTAAATATTGAATATGTTTAATACGTAATTAATTATTACTAAATTTAATACAACCATTGATTACCATCCCACAGTAATAATCTTAGGGCGATTGTTACAGTGGGATGGTATTGGCGTTTAACTTTTGCCAGGCTTACAGAAAAAGAGTGTTTGAATTGAATAAGTTTAAATTGAAATGCACGCAATTCATCAAGCGCCTCAGTAATGTATCCATAATATAATTCGTGATTGTTAACTATCAATGATGGCTAAGTTTTTATAAACAACTTATTTGCGCAATCATTCTCTCAAGCTTTTATCACTAACATTCTCGTCACAAATGACATCACCTGACAACCTCTTGGAGCTTGTTAAACAGTTGTTCGCCTAACTGAAGTTCTCCAAAATCAAGGCAGCGCGGTGGTTGGTCCGCTAATCCTGTTTCAAAGTTTTAATGTTTTCTTCCATTTTTTTCTCGAATTCCCCTTCCCGTTCATTCAAAAGAAAATCATTTCCGTAAACGGAAGTTTTAGCAGTTACTTTGGGCTTGAGCTTGTTCCGTATGACGTTGTCTATAATGGTGTAAAGAAAACTTCGAACCTTTTCATTAAAAATATCATTATGGCCGGTCATGATTGTTTTATCCGTTCTAATAAAGAACAGAGGAAAATTTTCAGGCGTTCGAATTGCAGGCTGTCCAGATAAGGTAGTCCATCCGGCGGGCTCACATAAGCTGGGATTGTTTCGACAACCAACTAAATTAAATTCAGTTTTCCCCTCATGTTCACTTGCAGATAGATGGTGGCTGAGGAAAGGTGCAAAGTTGCCTACGGCCGTGGAGTCGAGATGTTCTTCTTTTAATTGTAATTTTTGATTTGGCTGCAGCCGGTCATAGTAATAATCTCTATCAATATCGGTTTGCAGCCATGTCGCTAATAAGCCGACTGTTTGGCCTAATGGGAAGGCTTTATGTGTTGCCCAATCAGCATCAGAACTCAATGAAATCAGCAATGGACGCTGTTCAGATTGAAATTTATCTTGTAATAAAGCCGCCTCAACCAGGTTCAGCGCCTGGTTGGCTTCAATGGCTGGATTAAGCAAGATGACCCCATCACCCAGATTTCGTACATAGCCATTCTTACGTGTCGTGTTGATTGCCCTTTCCATTAATACTTCATTCAGCGCACTCACGACAATTGCACCGCCAAAGCTGTGCCCAATTACGACCATCACATTTCTGTTTTGGTCGCCATTAGTCCTGTTTTCATTGTTAGCACTGGTATCTTTACGGTTGATGACATGGTCCAACTCAAGCAGAAACTGGGTTACACCGCCTTTACCAACTTCTTCGGCGACTTGCTTGCGGTCCCAAAATGTCGTTTCTTTTAGTACAGGAATATCCAGGCTGGCACCTCGCCAACCGATATAAACCCCTACTAAGCGGCGTTTGTCCAGTAGTGATTGATTTCTGAGCTGGGTTGATATAGCTCGCAAAGAATCCTTAAATTCTTTTAGGTTTTCGTCATCCTCGGATGCATTATGCTTCCAACCATGGATAAATGTGACTAAAACAATCCCCCCATCCTCCGTGGCTAGCTTTTTAATATGTTCAAGCACTTTTTTCTGATAGGTGTCATTAAAGACATTTCCTCGTTCTGAATACTCCGCAAATGCCAAATCAAATGTATCGTATTCCTGATAATAACTTTGGCGACAAGTTTCTTTTTCAGGTTGAGCTACACAATTTTTCTGACTTCCATCAAGAGAATGATAAGCTGCATTGGGAACGCAGCCGTTGAGCAAAAGCAGGATGGGCAGCATTGCCAGCGACTGTTTTGATGATGTTATGCATTTCATGATTCGCTCCAAAGATTACAGCAACTCTGCCAACCACGCAGCCGATACGGATGTCGGCAGTTCCCGTCGATGACCATTGTTATGAGTCAACCCCAGACACGCCGTTGATGCCGGTGTCGGAACAACCGATTCAATCTGTACAGGAATCAACGCTACAGCTTGAGATGGATTGAGTCTGCGATACTCGCTCAATCGAGCCGAGAAAGTACCCATCTTGAATTGTTGTTGCTCACAATATACAGATTGTGATAACCCGCTTTTTGCCAAGTTTCAATATGCTGACGCCATTTTAATGAAATGTACATAAAAATCCCCTATGAAAAAAATCTTAGGGTGCCGGCATTGAGGTAAGTTTTGTAGGTGGTTTCACCGGACGATTACAGTGGAATTACTTTTTAACTCGAAATACAAAGCCTCCAAAGCCGCCATAGTCACGATCATTGGTCGTTGGGATCTCGATAATCTCTTCGTAAATATTTGTTTCGCGAACAGCTGCGAGTAATTCTGCTCCACCTGGCCAGTCTGTTCGGCTTGTGGTCATCACCACATCAGGTGGACACCGTCGAAGCGCTTCGCGGAGACGTAGATCAGACAGCTCGAGTGTAATTAGGGTGGCACTCAAGTTGGCGAATTCAGGCAACGGGGGCAGATGACCAGTCAGCGGGTAAAGTGAGAACATAAAACCACTCACGGCAACTGTTCCCCCTGGGGGTGTGGCCTGTCGAATAGCCTGTGCAGCCAGCAGGTAATTACTTTTGTCGGTGAGATTCTCTGGCCATTCACCAGATTTGAATTCAGCCAGAACCTCAAAGGTCTGTGGCCATGCATTACCGAGAGGCACGAGGTGTGGGATTACATGCACAAACAAAGCAATACAAAACACTCCGGTAGTCAGGTGTGGCAGAATCGTACAGGAGCAATCGCTCATATTACGCCAGCCAAGGGCCGTGAGTCCAGCTAGACCGACCAAACAAACTCCAAAGTGATATGGGAAGCCGATCTTCGTTGCTGGCTCAAGTAGAGGAAGAAGCGCTGCGGAAAGCCAAAAAGTCATCTTGTGCAGGCTTGTTAGACGTTTCCCACTCATCCGATGTGCGAACGTAACGATCAGCCCCATTCCTGCCACGATTACGGGCACAAGGCTTTCGCGCAAGGCCTGACCACCAGATTTAAAAAAAAGCTCGACGCGCTGTTCAGCGACAGAGGCATATACTAGTCCGGCATCCCGGTAGCTCTCAAGAGCGGCGGCGACCCCCCCACGGGCAGCCAGGATGGCACCAGTGATCAACACACCTGCTCCAAATGCACCGGCGACAAGTAGACCAAACGCGCGTACACCCCGACTGACAATTACCGCACCAGCACCCAGAACCATGAGTGGCAAGAATGTTTCACGGAGCAGTACAGCCACGGATAAAAGCGCACCGATGCCTAGCCAGCGATGCGAAGTCGTTATAGAAGGTGTATTTAAGCCCAGCCACAAAGCTGCCAACAACGGGAGATAAGCGGCATGAATGCTGTTTTTGAATCCGTATTGAATGAATACGGATTGGTTCATAGCAAAAAGGAAGAGTGAGCTGATTAGGATCGCACCCAATCGGCTGCGACTCTCAATCTCGATCACCCGAAACATGGCATAACCACCTGCCGCCGCAATCAGTAGGTCAACTAAGCGTAATGCAACCATTGGATTAGCACCGAAATCGAATACCCAGTTCAACATAAGTGGGTAGAGCATCAATGGTCCTGTATCAGGCAAACCAGCCCCCTGCGCCAAGCTAGCGTGCATTATTTGCGCATAATAGGCATAAAAGCCCTCATCGGTTGCAGGCAAACCTCCGGCCAACATCAGTCGGGGGATTACTATGGCAAGAATCACGAGTAAAATAACGATAAACGTCGAAGTGCGCGCAAAAACATGCGAAGAAGAGTCATCGCTGCTCATGTCAGAACACATAGGATTCCTGAAATAATTAAGAGAACTCCAACCCAAAAACAAGGTCGAAGTTGATCCCCGAAAAAATATCTACTTCCGATAGGGACGAGCAGATGAGCACCAGCAGCAAAGGGGAGCAATTTTGACAGTGGCAGCGTTTTCAGGGCTAATACAGCCAGACCGACCGACAATATCAAGAGACTTCCAGCCAAACCCAGCCAAACAATTCGTCGCACCCACCAGCCTGGCAGCGCGACTCCTTTCAAGAAAAGTTGTGAGGCGCTGCTGCAAGTCAATGATGATAAGCAAAGACCAAGCTCCAAAGGAGTCATTCTGTATCTCCTCCCGCCCAATTTGCCACCATTATGCCAGTGACGACCAGCACCATGCCAAAAACATACTTTATTGTGATGACCTCGCCAAACAACAACACCCCTCCCAGTGGCGTGATCACGTAGGTCAACGCTGTCCACGGGTAGGCTACAGAAAGTGGGAGACTACGTAAAGTAAATAGCCAGCAGCCCATACCACCCATTGATGCAGCAAGACCACTTGCTAACCATGGGTTAAGGGCGAGCGCCATGTACCAGTCAGCTTGACCATTTGCATACAAACCGGCTTGCTTGAAAAGCAATTGAGCTATGCTCATAAGTATAATCATCCCTGCTAGAGGTAGCATGCTGTACAGTGCGTTTTTTGTTCTCACCATTTCTCTTGTGCGTGTCCGCCCAGCAAAAGATTGAAGCGGGCCACATACGGTGTGGTGACGATGCCAGGACTTACCATTCGATCTTCGATTCGACGAATTTTAATGCCGGCATGTGTTACAAGGGCCTCAAGGGCTTCACTTGATCGGAGATAAGCTCCCTGCTCGAAAAGCGCGTAGAACAATCGAAAAAACCAACCATCGTTATCTCGCACTGCTTCGGGCTCATAAATCACAATGATGCCATTGGTGGCAGTGCAATTTAATGCGTCGTGTAATAAAAGCTCAGCAGTCTCATCATCGACGTGATGCAATATGCCAGCAAAGAGAACATAGTCAAAAGACTCCCCAGCCCTACTCAACTCTTGGAGTGAGCGCAGAGAGAAACGAAAATTTCCTACACCTTTAAAACGCCGCTGGGCCACGGCCAGAACTTTCTCGTCAATGTCAATTCCTGTAAAAGCTATTTCTGGAAATCGTAGAAACGCCTCCGAAATATTTCCTACCGAACAACCAATCTCCAGTACACGCTGCTGGCCGCAATAGTATTCAGTGGCAAGCGCCTGCTTAGACGCATTGCCTCCAATAATTCGTTGCATCAACAACCACAGATTTGGGAAGCGGCTTTGTGATAAAAGTGGCATAAGTCTATTTCAGCGTCGTGCAATGATGATGGACTGGCCGCAGGCGACATCTCGTATCAAGGGTAAGCGCTCTAAAAGGGGCTCAACCGATCGCAGAACTTTGGCGATTGGATCCGGGCAGAAAAAAGGCACTAGGTTTATCATGCGACAACTCTGTACAGATAGATCGGCGGCAGTGAGCCAGCTGCAGATTAAGCCAGGGCGGAAGGAGCGTTCTTCATGCTCGATGTGGTAGCGTGAAAAACGCTCCAGGAGCTTAAGTACGGGGTTGTTGCCGTTAGGTTCAAGTACAACCACAGTGCCTTCGAATGCAGTTAGTCCGGCTAAGGCCCGAGCAGGATCGGGCAGATGGTGAAGCACACCCCGAATCACGATGCAGTCGAATTGGCCGGAGGTCAGGTATTTGTCAAGGTCATAGATATTACCCACCTCGAAACCCACCGTGTCCGCAACACCTAGAACCTTGGCACGAGTCCGAGCTGCCTCAATGGCAACAGCAGCTGGGTCCAGACCGACAACTTGACGTACTCCGAGAGCAGCAAACTCGACTGTGTAAGCACCATCCCCACAACCTAAATCTAGCACAGAGGCGCCATGGAATTCAAAGGATTCGGCAATGCAGCGGCTTATTCGGTCATTGGCGAGCCGAGCCGATAGTAGCTCTCCTGTGTATGCATAAGCCCCCTGCTTTCGAACGTCTTCGTCAAAGCGATGTACATTTTTTTTGATATCGGCTGGTTGGACTTGATTCATAGTATTGATAGTCTCATAGAGCGTTGTTTTATAATGGTTTAATGCCTACAGCGAGCATGTTGCCGACGTTAATGGTAAGATAGCGATCCACAAGGCCGAACCGCTCAAGCAAGCCGAAAACTATTTTTTTAGCAGGTTCCGGCAGTGGAGTGAGTCGAAGCCAGTAGCGTAGCGGGTAAGCATTGTGGATCGAGCTCAGCGCTATGCGTTCGAACCCTGCCCTCTCAAGCAATTCACGCAATGCTTTGGGGCTGAAAAGTTGAAGGTGCTCAACATCAATGATCGGAGAGCGCAGACCGAGCAGCCGATTGAGAGGAGCTCGCCAGTTATGCACTACTATTGCTATTGCCCCCCCTGGTTCAAGGAGACTGTGGGCGGTGGCGACGAAGTCGCCAGGATCTGGTAAGTGTTCAAGCGTCATAGCTGAACAGATCAAGGATATAGTCTCGCCCTTAAGCATAAATACCGAGAACATCCCCTCTTTTAGCAGTGAGCGCACGGCGGGCGGGGCAGCATCGATAGCTGCCCGTGAAGGCTCAATGCCAATCACTGGTGAGAACCCCTGATTTAGCAGCCAAGGAAGAAGTGGTCCGCTACCAGCCCCCACGTCAACTGCAGCGTTACGGCCAGCGAGTTGTTGTACGTGGGGGCCAAGAGCATCAGCGTATGTTTTGGCTGCAGCCGTAGCTTCGGGCCCCGAGTCGAAATCAGCGTCGGCATAAGCGACATGCAAGAAGTCTTCAGTCGGTGGCGAAGGTGTGTAAACCAAATCACACGTGGTGCAACGCACAAGTCGCAGGCACATGAATTCCGGTGGCTTGCGGGATGCGTAAGTCAGGGTTCCGATCCGTGTGGGATCAATACGCTCGTCAGCGAAGGGTGTGTGACTCCGGCTCTGGCAGATTGGGCATGGACGCTCGATATTCACCGTTATCCCCGTGGGTCCGCAGTTTTTATCTCACCACGCACGATGAGGCTCTGGCGAATGAAGGCTGGACGAGCCTTGGTCTCCTCAAAAATCTTGCCTATGTATTCTCCTAAAAGACCAATTCCGAGCAGCGTGAAGGAGCCGAAGAACATAATCAGCAATGACAGGAAAGTTACACCCTTGGGAACTGACTCTGCGTCAAACAGCCTCACACTAATACTATAGATTGCTAGAAAAATCGTGGCAAAAGACGCAATTCCCCCGCCAGCGGTAAGCAAGTGAAGCGGCATGCGGGAGAACGAAAAAATGCCTTTCTTGGCCCAGCCGATATTCTTGATCCAGTTATTGGTGCTCACACCAAACATACGCTCGGGCCTGACATAATCCACTCCCTCTTGGCGGAAGCCTACGTAGGCGCGCAACCCACGCAGAAAGGAGTCTCGCTCCTTGCACTGGAGCAGCCAATGAACAACACTGCGGTCTACCAGAGAAAAGTCACCCGCATCTTTTGGGACTGGGACTTCACTCATCATGGCAAAAACACGATAGAAAGCACGATAACATGCCTCAAGTAGCACTGGCATTTCACGCTTTATCCTTCGACCATAGACCACGTCTACACCTGCCCGCCAACGCTCCACGAAAGATTCGATCAGTTCCGGCGGATCTTGCAGGTCACCGTCCATTAGTACCACAGCCTCTTTGCTGGCAATTTCCATGCCGCTACGAAATGCTGCTTGAGAGCCGAAGTTTCGAGAGTGGGTTATGCCGATCACGTGGGGATCGCGGGAGCTGATTTCCCGAATCACCTCAGCGGTATCGTCGGGCGAACTGTCGTTGACAAAGATAATCTCGTAATCAATTCCCAACCGTTGGAACACCGCTACCAATCGATCATGCATTATCGGAATGGCCTGAACGTCACGATAACAAGCAATCACGGCAGAGATAGAGTTCTTTTCCTTGCGCGGTTGAGTGCACTTCGTCAGTCGTTTAAATTCTGCATTGACAAGATGAGACCGCCACCAATCGCGAGTTTGCTTGAGACCATCTTCAAGGTTAATTTTGGCAGACCAGTCAAGTAGGCGTTTTGCTTTGTTAGTGTCGGCGTACCAATTGTCTGTATCCCACGCGCGGCCAGCAGTGGGGTTGAAGCGCGGTTCGGCAGTAAGCCCGAAAGAATTGAGAGCCAAGTCGGCGAGTGCCAAGAGAGTGGTTGGTCTGCCGCTGCCAATGTTGATGGACTCACCGGCAAGATCTGGCCCCATCAACTGCGCGGTATTAGCAAAAGCTTCGACCACATCGTCTACATGCACGAAGTCGCGACTTACCTCCGCACGAACCAGAATAGGGAGCTCCCCCCGCAGACTGGCTTCGCAAAGCGCGGGGATGAGCCGCGAGCTATCCTCAAATGGACCGTATACCGAGTAGAGCCGCAGGTTGGTAACTGGGACGCCGCGCACCTTGCCGAAATAAGCGATAGCAGCACTAGCGGCCACCTTGCTTACCGCATAATGGCTGTTTGGCAGGAGTGCAGCATCTTCAGCAGGAGCTGTTGAGTTGAGACCATATTCTGATGAACTCCCAGCATGAACGAATGCAGCTAACTCCATCCCTGCAACCTCTTCCATTAAGCGAATAAAGCTGAGGTAGTTGGTTGCGTGGATGCGCTCATAGTCCTGCTCGAACGAATAAGCCCCAAAGGATGAGCAATCAAAGATTGTTCGTGGCCCAACGCGGTGAAGCACTGATCTAACGCTAACCGGATCCTGCAGATTCAGGAAGGCGATGTTGGCCGAGGTTACTCCGTCGAGACGCCAGGTGTCTCCGGAAAAAACAGTGCCGATTGCATCGCTACGAACTGCAAGCAAACGACGCAACAAGTTGGCTCCAATGAAACCACTGGCACCAAGAACCAGCACCGGACCGGTGAGATTTCTAAGCTTGTCTTCTAGATTCATTTTCTCAGCCGGTAACCATGGCGCGGATGGATGGTGCATCGAGCCCACATTGGGCACGGTGAAAAGCTTGGGAGCCAAACCGCCCGGTGGGGTAACCTAGAGCCGGTCGGTGAAAAAAGCACCCTGCAGCCAAGCCACGTGCAGCGAGACTAAGAGCCAAGCTCATGCCAAGCCCGCCTTGGGCAACGTGTTCTTCAAGGACGTAAAGGGAACGACCAGATATCTGATCAAGAAATCTGGATGGTATTTCGGCATCATTGAACTCGCACACCGCCCAAACTGCTGGTCTTGAATCTATGTCAAGGTCGACCAAAGCTTGCCAAGCAACGCCTGCAATCGGGCCAAGGGCAGCAATAGCGCCGAAGTTACCGGGCATAACCTCTCGCCAAGGGGCGTACTCAGGCACATTTTGACCGGCTGGCCTGACATCGTACCCAAGACGAAGATAAGTAGGCCCTTCAATTTGAGCCAGAAGAGCAGGCAGATCATCGTCAAAAGCCGGCACAAGCACACGCACGCCTAGTGCATTCATCGCTGCACAGTCTTCAAGTGCGTGATGAGTCGGCCCCATATGGCCGTATGCATACCCGCCACCATTGCCAACTAAACACACAGGCAAATTACCCAAGCAAAGGTCGTTTCGAATCTGTTCGAACGGACGTGCGTAGCAAAACGGCGCAATGCTATAGACAATCACCCGCAGGGATTCACGTGCTAATCCTGCTGCAACGCCAATCATATTTTGCTCTGCCAACCCCGCATTTATAAATCGTCTACCAAATTCAGACTGGACTTCCTCTAGCGCCATAAATCCGAGATCGCCAGTAAGAAAAAACCAGTCGTTGTGATTGCAGTACGCCAAAACCGCATTTGCGAAGGCCTTTCTCATCGGGCACCCTCCTGTTCAAAAGTACTGCGAGCTGCTATGTAGTTAGCTTCAGATAAGGGTAAGTAATGGGACTTCAGTTGATCCTCGAAATGCAGGCCACGCCCCTTAACTGTGTCAAGGATCAACACCCGAGGAGCACCATTGGCGGGGCTAGCGATAGCTTTTGTGATGGCGTCAGGATCGTGGCCGTTAATTTTTTGAACGTCAGCGCCGAACGCGACAATGCGCGGAGAGAGATCGTCACAAGAGATTACATCAACAGTTCGACCAAACCCTTGCAAACCATTCTGATCTATAATAAGGACAAGATTTTCTAGGCGTTGATGGATGGCGAAATTAAGGGCCTCCCAGCAGCTGCCCTCTTGCCATTCACCGTCCGAACAAAGACAGTAAACCTGATGATCGAGTCCCTTGTGGCGTGCCGCGAGGGCAAGACCCGCCGCTAACGACGGACCGTGCCCAAGAGATCCAGTGGAAAACATCAACCCTGGGATGCCAGAGCCGCTTGGGTGACCAGGAAGCAAGGAATTGTCCCGAGTAAATGTTTGTAAATCTACTTCGGAGATGCGGCCGAGACTCCAGAGAGTTGCATATAAAGCCCCCGCCGAGTGACCTTTCGAGAGAACAAAGCGATCTTCCGGCCTCATCACACGATGGTATAAAGTCATCAGCACATCAATGCACGAAAAATTACCTCCTAAGTGCCCACAATTTGCTTCATAATGAAGTTGTAGAAGCCTGATTTTGGTTAAGCGAAGAGTTTCTGAGAAAGACTGCATATCTATTAAGCAAGCTCTGGTATATTCATTTTTAAAATTAGACCCCATCTACTTACGAAAATTTGATGCTCACAACAAAAAGCCGAGGCAATGTCATTATTAAACACCAACCATTGCGACAGTTCCCTTTTTATGAAGAAAATACATCTTAATTCAAAGGGCGGGGGTAAGTCACCCTTTTTACCCTATCCCACCAATTTCTTTTGCATCGACAAGTTTCCTGTGCCTTCCCAGAGATTGGTTAGGCATCAGTATTTTTTAGAGGCATGTGTTTGGAGCAGGTTGCTCTGCTGAGGGTAAAGTGGTCGGTATCATTATGCCTAAAGCCAATAACAAAGGCACGCAAAAGCATCTCGAAATTATTGAAGCTTTGGTGGCTATTTGAGCTCGATACCATCACAAGCAACTAAAATTTCGACCAGAAATCAACGCCTAGTTTTGTCATTGCCGGTCAATTTAAATTCGATTATTTTTATTATTTATTAATAATTTCAATTAGATATGTTATTTTCAGGGGCGACTAGTTAGTCTGACTCGGTTGTTTTTCGTGCTTCTGTTATCAGTTTTGCAAACGTGCTTTTTTCAGAAGCTTGGCTGGCTATTTCTGCCGCGATCTTGAACACTGATAGCGCTCAAGATGCACCAACCGGTACGCGGGCAATTGAAATATTTCGGCAACTTTCTTTATTTCGGCTTTTTTTAAGCAATGGTCGGCATAAATAATGAATCTGCCGGATTTCTTTAGGTAGACCACTCGACCGCGCGGAAAATAGTCGTAGGGGTGGTTTTTAAATAGCATTTCCGTTGAATTTTGGGGGGTAAGCGTTTGCCAGTATTCATAATGATCACTGAAGCCAACCGTATCGCCATAGAGCTCACCTTTTTCAAGTGACGTCATGTCTACGGCAATTTCACCATTTACAAAAAAGAAAATACCGACGTTTGCCTGTGCAATGTTCACAGGTTTTTTTTTAAAAAAAATCATTTTCACTATAAATCTGACAAAATAAACAGCTCTCACGCTAGCCGAAGCACTATAAAATAAATGACTGCAATAGGAACTTCAGTTTGGGGTTAGAGGGCAAGTTTTTGGTAATGAGTTTTATTACTAAAGATGGTGCTCCATAGTTTTATTGTTGACCTAACTGGGAGTTAGGTCATTTATATTATTAGGACCACTGGTTTGGTCATTTAGTTTCGAATCTATAAAGGATGTCAGACTGGCTATCGAGGCAAAGGTAATGGGGTTTATCTCATCCTCTTCAATGATTACACCGAACGCGCTTTCTAAGCCGGTAACCATGGTCATGATTGACATCGAATCTCCACCCAAGTGGAAAAATTGCTGTTCAGCGTTTAAGTTTTCAATACCTAGAGCATGACAACAAATTTTGCTGATAATGCTTTTTTCTGAACTAGTTGTTGAAACAGTATCGCTATAGTGCTGCTGCTTTCCTGACAAATCAGGTTTGGGAAGAGCACTACGATTAATTTTTCCGCTTGGTGTCAAAGGCAGGGTATCTAATTGAATCAAATGCGCAGGCACCATAAAATCAGGTAACTTCTCAGCTAAGTATTCTCTAATTTCACTATAATTTAGGACCGGTTGGAGGGGCAGATAGTATCCTATCAGATTAGTAATTCCCGGATCGGCTTCAAATGGCTGCACGACAGCTGTTTTGATGTTGGGATGTTGCTCCATGCACGCTTCTATTTCACCAAGTTCTACTCGAAATCCTCGAATTTTAACTTGCTGATCACGACGCCCAAGAAATGCTATATTTCCATCTTTTAAAAAACGCGCATAATCGCCAGTGCGAAAAATCCGGTTGTTATTATCGTTGTTAAAAGGGTTTAAAATGAATTTTTCGGCAGTCAACTCCGGTCTATTGCGATATCCTTTGGCAACACCCGCGCCTCCAATGCACAACTCTCCCGCTAACCCAATGGGAACGGGTTGTAAATGCTCATCAAGGATATAAAGACTAACGTTTTGAAATGGGCGGCCAATTGGAGTCAATTGATTTAACGGTAACGTTATATCTGTGTGGGTAAAATGAGCGCTATCTAATGTGGTTTCGGAAAGTCCGTAAACATGGATTAAACAGCTGTTATCGGCACATAATTTTTGCACTTGCAGATGTTCTCGAAAATACCATCGGTCGGCACCTACGACAACCACTTTCATGAAATGCAGATTAGCCCCGGATTCCTCAACATGCGCAGCTAATCCACGTAACAATACCGGAACAAATTCAGCAAAATCAACTTTTTCGCGCAACATCAATTCGAACAATTTTCTGGGCGACATCAGAGTTTCTTGAGAACAAAGCACCAGCTTTTTTCCTGCACACAAAGCACGTACCAAATCGCCTTGGAAAACGGCAAATGAGAAAAACGTCATTTGGCAAATTGCGGATATCGATGTAGTCAGCTGATGATTATATTCCCAGATATAAAAATAATTTATTAAGTTGCTGTGAGTAACTTCAACACCTTTGGGGTTACCTGTTGAGCCGGAAGTGTACAACACAAATGCGATATCCTGACTGGTAGTAAAGCTTATTGGATTAGTTTTATCATGCCGGGAAATACGTTCCCAATCCTGATCCATAAATATAACTTTTTTAACAGTATTTAGAATATCTGAATATAAGGGCACATGGGTAATAAGAACGTCTGTTTTAGCATCATTTAAAATGTAAGCTATCCGATCTTTTGGATAGCTTGCATCTAAAGGTAAATAAGCACCGCCCGCTTTAAGAATTGCCAAAATTGCAATAATTGCATCAGGACATCGATTTAAATAGATGCCGACTAAATCTCCGGTTTTTACTCCACAACTGCGTAAATAATTTGCCAATTTGTTGGCTTTATTATTAAGCTCTCCGTAAGTTATTCGGGTGTCATTAAAGACAATGGCTTCTGACTCTTTTGCTGATACTGCCTGGTCTTCAAATAACTGATGGACCAGCCGTGTCATTGGAAAATTGACATGGGAGTTATTCCAGTCATATAGGATTTTCTGTGTTTCATCCTGAGACAGAAATGAAAGTTGAGCAACGGGCTGAGTTTTACAGGCAAGACCGGAAAGCAATAGGTTTTGATAATGACCTAATAGTTGTTGAATAGTAGACGATTCGTATAATTCTTTGTCATAGTATAGACGTGCGACATAGTTGTTTTCATGTAATTTAATTGATAAATACAATTCTGATTTGCCAGAAAAATACCTTGCTACTGATTGAGCATTGGATTGTTTATCAAAATCAAAAACTAGTTGTAATAAATTATTTTGGTTATCAACTAATTTGTCATGGCGTATATTTGGAATTTGCTCAATGCTAACTGGCACCCTATCAGCAGCATAATTGATCGCTTGTTGTGTTTCCAGACAGGCATCTTGGAATGATGCTAAGTCAGAATATGAGCAGCAATAAAATTTTATCTCCGGTTGAACAAAACAATCCTGCTTGTAATTATTAGCCAATCTCCAGGAAGAGGTAGTAATTAATATGTCTTTCTGTCCGGTATAACGATTAAGAATTGACAAATATCCCGCCAGGAGTACCGCATATTCTGAAACATTAACCTGATTAGCATATAATTTTAAGGATTCGCATAATGCCGGACTAAAATATATTTCTTCATAGCTGTTTAAAGTTTCTGGCATTCCAAGCCCGATAAAATCCCTGGGTAAATCCAGTGAAGATGGGGTATTGTCAAGTTGTTTTCTCCAAAAATCTAGCGCGCCGATATTAGATTTTTCATTGCTGGAATTAGCGGATTTTTTTTTCTTGAAGAGAGCTAATAACGGATTTCTGATAATTGTTTGCATATTAAAACTGCTGCATAAAAATTGTGAATGAATAGATCAATTTTATAGCCACAAAATTGACTATTTTTTGTCACTCAAACTATTACCTTAATAGCTAGATGTCGTTAATGTTTTTATTTATCCTACAACGCCGGTTTTAGCCATGCATTAATCCAATCAATTAACTGCTGGTAGTTTTTATGCGTAGCGAAGGTATGATCAGCTTCGGGTAAATAATGAATTGTCATATTGGACGAATTTAACAACGCCTTTCCTTGCTGTGTATCGTTTAATAATAACTTGAACTGAAAAGCAACTGAATCAATACCGCTGAGTATTAAGAGTATATTTCCATGAAATTTTTGTAAGCCAAGAAGAATTCGGTCATTTAATTGTAAAGAAACAGCTTTATCCTTTATATTGTTGTTTATGTTTTCAGTGCCAACGTTTGGCTTCTTAATTTTACTGGTAACTACAGAAACCACTTTCTGAATAAAGCCCAAAAATGATTCCACTACATTTAATTCCATTCTAATAACTTTCAGCCAGAAATCACGACTGAATAAGCGTTTAAAATAATAGTCTTTTAAAAACGTTTTGGCTTCATTTAGTTCGTTGCTACTCCACGGATTAAGCAGGACTATTTTGCTGACTCTTGGATCTGTATGACTATATAAAATCGCTGAGGTAGCTCCATCACATAAGCCTAAAATAGTTATTTCTTTTAGAGAAGGCACTTGTGCAGTTAGGCAATCAATTGCAGAGCGTATATCAAGATCCAGGTGTTCGCACGGTTCCGGCTGACCCGTCTCCCCATCACTATCCCCCATTCCTCTATAATCGAATCGAAGTACAGGTATGCCTATTTTGGTAATCTCTCGCGCTAACAATACAAATTGTCGATGACTACCAACCCGATATTGAGGACCGCCAACGACTATAAGCAGCCCCTGAGTTGGTAATGCCTGTTCAGGCAAATGTAAAATGCCATATAACAAATCGTCACGACACAAAAAGCTAACTGGAATTTCTTTATTCATGCGCTGTTTCTCCTTGGAAAGCCTGAATTGTTAAGTCGAGGAGTTCTGGCACGACAGTTACTTTGTTGCCTGTCCAAAAAGGCGGTGCGTTAATAATCCGGGTTGATATTTGTAAGTTATGTTTTTGCCAGTTTTCGACTAATTGCTTGCTTGCTGGTGATAGCTCAGTTCCGTCATAAACCAGTTCGAAAAAATGAATCGGATAGTTGTTATCAATATGGGGGGCTGATAGATTTTTGCTATCAATGGCTATTGCCAGTTGTGAGGGTAATTCATAACCGGCTATTTCAGCAGATTGGCCGGAAAGAAACATATTCCGTATATCCTGCAACGTTTCTTTTTTACCTGCATTATTCCAACTGCCGTTGCTGGTCCGTAGTCGCAGAAATTCATTCAAAAACACTTTCCCGCTCAAACACGGCTGCCATAATACGAGTTCATCAATAGGCAATTTTTGTTTTTCAACCGCGTCCATTGCCAATATAGCCCCCAAACGAATACCGAGCACGCTAAGTCTTTCGTTACCTTGCTGTTTTAGCCAGTCTACCGAGTTTTTGATGTCTGCTAACCAAATATCCCATCTGGCTTCAGAAAACTTACCTTGGCTATCACCGGTTCCAAATAAGTCTATGATTAACGTACCAATGCCTTGTGCTGATAATGCACGTGCCAATAATGAGACTGATCTTCTTGATTTATTCATCTCGTCAGCGAACGGAGGAATCAAAATAACGTCTTTTTTTTGTAACTGAGTAGTCTGCGCAGGATGGTAGATTATAAAAATCGCCCCACCTGAACTATTTAAAAAAAAAGAATTTGCCTGAATTTGGTGGTTGTTTGGTATCAAGTGAGATTCGCTTCTCAATTTCTTTCTCTATTTTAGAATTGATTATCTCTGGCCAGCAGCCTGTCGAACTCTAACTTTAATAAACATATCTCATTAATAAATAAGCAAAAATTAGTTTTGATATAATTGTTTTAAAATTAATAGTACTTATAATCAATATGTTATTAAATTACGGATAGTGAAGTCCGGCAGCATCCCCGAATCGTTAAACCCCAATTGACCGTAGCAGCAGAGGCATAAAACTAAACTCTGACTGTTTATTGTCGATTATTGATTTCAGCAAGGCTATACGTATAAATACCTAAAAGAGATTATCGACAGGTATTTATATTGTTGGTATTTCAAGTTCAAAACGCACGGTTGTAGGCTATGAACTTCGGTGAGCTACGTCCTTGTATTCTGGATACAGGCAATCCCGGTATGACGTTGCTTTAAGATTGTGCACCTCGGCTGAAAGTTATACGTAATCTGCAAAGCTTTTTTTAGAACTTCATGGTCTTTTTATCGCCAGTATTGACAGTGATGAAGTAGCCAGATGTGCTAACCATCTTAACGGAGGAATATTTCGGATGAGTTTAACCATGTTCTTTTCAAGGGAGGACTTGTCCCTGAGGTTCATAATGTCAAAGCGATCGTAAGTATCTAAGTTTAACGCGGCCAGATATTTTTTTAGCTCAAAAAAGCTGAACCAATTGACAGCAGGGTAAGTTGCAAAATTAACAAGATCCGGACGTGATGTCTTGGCAAGATTTTCAAAATGACGTTTTAAAAAGCACGGATACCAGCTATAAAACGGAAGATTAAATTCTTCCTGTTTAGGGCATAATTTATTTGAAGTGCTGATAAATAAAATTCCATTAGGCCTTAATACTCTTGCAAATTCTTGAATGCAAGACTCCCAATCAGCGACATGCTCCAATAGTTCGGGAGCAATGCACACATCCATTGAATTATTTTGCCAAGGTAAACAAGTTGCAGAGCCCAACCGAAAATCTATAGTTAAACTGGCTGCTTTTGCACGCTGCCGTGCAATTTCTAAAAGTGGTTCATTTATGTCTAAACCATGAGCAACATGACCCTTTCTAGCGGACATCATACTCATCACGCCTGAGCCGCAACCAATATCTAAAATATCCAGTTGTTGCTCAATATGGCGTTCTTCAAGATTCCTGATAATACAATTAAATATATTTTTCATCCGAACGTTTGTTGCTTCATTTAGGCTTTGTTTGGCATAGTAATCCACAAATTCTTGGTGAGCACTGTGATCTAGCAATTCGTTTCCATTCATGACAATACCTATTAAAATAGTATGTAAAACAATTTTGTTGTTATTAATTTTTTCAAAATAAACAATTGTTTATTTGAATATGTTTATCATTCATTATCATGTAAGAGTTATTAATTCAGATTTGCCTGAAGGTGAGGTTTGCTCTTTTGAGAGACACCCAAACCAAGTAGCCAAATTGCTAATAAAAACTATCACTTTTGCGTGCGGATACCCTCCGCTATCCAGCAATGATTTTTCATAAACAGTTACCCAAAAAGCTCCATTTTCCCCACCGCTGCCTGTCGTTTCACTAGGTGAAAAAACATTACCTAATGAACTGCCAAAATATTCTCAGTCTTCCTATGTACGAATTTCTATGTATTAAGTTAATACAACGCCTTTCGAGCCTTTTATCTAAGATTAACAAGTCAAAGAAGACCCTCCGGTCATCAAGAAAATCAGAATGCTGATAATTAGCGACTCAACCGATCAAGTCTGAGTTTATTAACCTTATTTCGGCAGTTCACTTTCTGACTTAACTAAGATTGGAGTAGATTATTGATGATTGATTACGGAATTACTATGCGTAGAAATACGGATATACTGATATCAACAAACAACAATATATGAATAAGATTTCAGCAATCCGATAGATTGTTAATGCAGCCCGCAGTTGCCTTCGCTCGAGATGGGGTAGTATGTGAACTTATTGGGATTGGTATTTTATGTGCGATTAAATTGAAACCAGGAAAGTTTACTCTGACTTCAGTTATGCTTTTCGGCCAATTATTATAAAAACCGGCCAGCCGATTGCCCTTATTACACGCGATACCATCGCGATAATAATAAATGCAGCATTAGTGTGTGGAGCAGAAAACGGTAAACTGTTCTGGTCTTAAAACATTACGCCAATTAAAAGACCGAGGCGTATATTGCCATCGACAAGCGCATAATTTTGAATTATTCCGGTCATGCGGTGGCAAGTTTAGCGTAAGAAGGCTTGCCATTGTGATAAATCTGATGCGGACAGGTAAGTGCGGTTTTGAGTAACTTAACTCTGATCTCTACCGATCCGTCGAACCAGTCAATTTGGGCTTCATAGTTTATCCAACTGGCACACGATTACTCTCCATCCTATTGATAAGTTTTAAAAAGTCTGCACGCCTGCAATAAATCATCCACCATTAACTGGCATTCCCTTATCGCTTGCGGGTCCGGCTTAGGTGTTGATGGAATATAGACCGGCACTGCTCCCGCCGCTTTTGCCGCCGCTATGCCGGGGGCGGAATCTTCTAAAACCAAACATTGCGCTATCTCAATTTGCAATCGATTTGCGGCCAGTAAAAAAATTTCTGGATTGGGTTTGCCGTGCCGCACATCGTCTCTAGTGATGAGCATTGGAAATACAGCTTCCAAACCTGCCAGTGCCAGACATTCCAAGGCATTGGCGGCTGGGCTGTTGGTTGCCAGGCAATAGGGCAGTTGCTGATGTTTAATTGTTTGCAACACTTCCTCAAAACCTGGTCGGGTTTTGATACCTGCCTTTAAAACATGTTCGCGCCAATAGCTGCCGCTGTGCTGATTAAATGCTGTCAAATCAAAATCAGCACCCAGCTCAAGCAATAATTTTTGCTCAATTTGCGGATAAGACAAGCCGGACAGTGACAGACAAAACGCATCGCTGAGCGGTTTACCCATGCTCATGGCTGTCTGTTGCCATGCGTAAAAATAAGTTGGCTCCGTATCCAGTACCAGGCCATCTAAATCAAAGATGACCGCTTTAAATTGCAAGCTATTCATGCACAACCTTAATATGTTCACCAGCAGCTTCGCGGGTTACCCCCACTACAATGCGTTTTTGCCCTTGATCAGAAACTTCCAGTTGTCCGACAACTTCTATCAACTCACCGTTAAACGCTTGTCCTGTATAAGTGGCGGTAAAACTAAGCACTACATCTATGTCCGGTGCATCCACCACAAATTCGGCAGGGTAATCAAAACCACGACTGTCATCAACAACGCGACATAGCAGTTTAACCGCGCCCTGTTTTTGATAGTGCATTGGCGTTTGTGGCTGAGCGCTGGCATCAATAAAATTAAGATCAAATTTTCTACTGTTAACGATACCTTTGTTGAATTTACGTAGCTCATGCCAAACGTATTCCTGATAACTTAAGGCACTACTGCGACGTTGATAGGACTCTTGCCAATCTTGGTCGGTTAAGTTGTACAACTGATTTAGCTGCACCAGCTCACGCACGATGGCTCGGCATTGCTGAAAAACTTCCCGCCCGTAACAAATCAAATCCAGGTCAGAACTGGCATTTTGTAGACCTACCAACACGGAACCGGTAATACCCAGCTTGTTTAAATCTAAACCCTTGGCGTTTAATAACTGGCAAAGTGTTTGCAAATCTTGCTCGACCGCATCGTTAGGTTTGTTTAGCAGTAATGCTTGCAAACGCTGCATTGGCTGGTGATGTTTGTGTATGTCTGCAATGGCAACCGCATGTAATTCAACATCCAGCACGGAGGAATAATGCAGATATTTAGGATGATATTGCCTTAACAACGCATTGGCCGATTCGGTGGATTGCTTTTGCCAGCGCTTATTAATTAGCGCATAACGCAAAAAGCATAATACTTTGCCCTCCTCTAACCCGGACGCAACCACGGCAAAAATATGCCCATCGGCGGTTTCAATAAAATCTTTGGCAAAAAACGGCTGTGTTGGCTGGCTCACTATCGCTCCAAAATAACGGTTAATTTGTTTATAAACGAGCGCAATTTAAGTATTGATAAACCCTGCTTAATCTTCTATGCTCCAAGGCTGAACCGATAGGAATGATCGCTCTAACTAAACTATTATGCCTTAATCCAACTCCGAAGGAGATGCTATGAAGATTGGTGTACCGAAAGAAATTTATCCCGGCGAAAAAAGGGTAGCAACAACGCCAGAAGCCGCACAACAAATCATAAAATTAGGCTTTACCGTTTCCATTGAATCTGGCGCTGGTTTAAGCGCCAATATTTCTGATGATGCCTATCGGGCAGCGGGTGTTGAAGTACTCCCAGATGCCGCTGCGCTGTGGTCTGGTGCTGATATTATTATGAAAGTTAGAGCGCCGGACTCGCATGAAGTTGAGCTATTAAAAACTGGCCAAGTATTAATCAGCTTTATCTGGCCTGCACAAAATCCTGAGTTAATGGATAAACTGGCGGCTAAACAAACCACTGTTCTGGCTATGGACAGCGTGCCGCGCATGTCCAGAGCGCAAAAGCTGGATGCTTTAAGTTCAATGGCCAACATCGCCGGTTATCGCGCCATCGTGGAAGCCGCCCAACATTTCGGTCGGTTTTTTACTGGCCAAATCACCGCCGCCGGCAAAATCCCGCCTGCTAAAGTATTGGTGATCGGTGCTGGCGTGGCGGGGTTAGCGGCGATTGGCGCGGCAAAAGGTATGGGCGCCATTGTTAGATCATTTGATACCCGCCCTGAAGTAAAAGAACAAATCGAAAGTATGGATGCTGAATTTTTAATGCTGGATTTTAAAGAAGAAGGCTCCGGCACGGGCGGTTATGCCAAAACCATGTCGCCGGAATTTATCGCAGCCGAAATGGCCTTGTTTGCCGAGCAAGCCAAAGAAGTCGATATTATCGTCACCACCGCGCTTATTCCTGGCAAACCGGCACCTAAATTAATTACCACGGCAATGGTGGAATCCATGAAGCCTGGTAGTGTGATTGTCGATTTGGCCGCAGAGCAAGGCGGTAACTGCGACTTGACCGAGAAAGATCAGGTGGTTGTCAAGCATGATGTCACTATCATTGGTTACACCAACCTGCCCAGCCGACTGGCCAACCAGTCCAGCCAGCTCTATGGTACCAATCTACGGCATTTGTTAACTGAACTAAGTCCTGAAAAAAACGGCCAACTGAACATTAATTTTGATGATGAAGTAATCCGTGGCACTACCGTGATAAAAGAAGGCAAAATCACCTGGCCACCGCCCCCACCTACCCTGTCTGCCGCACCAAAAGCGAAGGTGGAAGTGGCAAAAGTAGCTGTTGAGCCGGAAAAACCCAGCGTTCTCAAACAAATCACACCCATGTTAATTGGCGGTTTGGCGTTATTAGGTTTGGGAGCGATAGCGCCAGCGTCATTTATGAGCCACTTTACTGTGTTTATATTGGCTTGCTTTGTGGGTTATCAAGTTATCTGGAACGTCACCCCATCACTGCATACCCCGTTAATGAGCGTAACCAACGCCATCAGCGGTATTATCGTGATTGGCGCATTAGTACAGGTTTCAGCCCCGGATCAAACCATTATGATCTTAGCAGGATTGGCAATACTGATTGCCTCTATCAATATTGCTGGCGGCTTTTTAGTAACCCGCCGCATGTTAGAAATGTTCAGGAAATAGGAAACGACCATGCCACAAAGTTTAATTTCGATGTCCTACATCATCGCCACTATCCTGTTTATTTTTAGTTTAAGTGGTTTAAGCAATCAAGAAACCGCCCGCAAAGGCAATTATTACGGCATGTTAGGCATGGTGGTTGCCATATTGGCCACCGTGCTTAGTGATTCCGTCAGCTCTTATGCAATCCTGATCAGTGCTTTAATTATTGGTGGTTTTATCGGCACAAGAGCGGCTTTAAAAGTAGAAATGACCCAAATGCCGGAGCTGGTCGCCATCATGCACAGCTTGGTGGGTATGGCCGCAGTGCTAGTCGGTTATGCTAATTTTCTGGATACAAACTCCAGTTTAAGCGGCGTAGAAAAAACCATCCACGAAACCGAAATCTATATTGGCATTTTAATCGGTGCCGTCACCTTTTCCGGTTCCGTAATTGCGTTTTGCAAACTAAGTGAAAAAATCAGCGGTAAACCCTTATTGTTACCAGCACGGCATTGGTTTAACTTGGGATTGTTGATAGGCGCAATCTTTTTAGGCTGGTTGTTTTTACATCAAGCCGAAGCCGGCAGCGGTCTGATACCACTAGCGATTATGACAGCCATCGCTTTAGTATTTGGCGTACACATGGTTATGGCCATCGGTGGTGCGGATATGCCCGTGGTAGTGTCCATGTTAAACAGCTATTCCGGCTGGGCTGCTGCAGCCACCGGCTTTATGCTAAGCAATGATTTATTGATCGTAACCGGCGCTTTAGTCGGCAGTAGCGGCGCCATCCTAAGTTACATCATGTGCCGCGCCATGAACCGTCACTTCTTAAGCGTTATCGCCGGTGGTTTTGGTACCGCTTCCGGTGGCGAAGCGGCAGTGATTGAAGGTGAAGTACATCCCATTGATGCCGAAGAAACCGCCAGATTATTACTGGATGCTAAAAACATCATGATCATCCCAGGCTACGGTATGGCCGTCGCCCAGGCTCAACACACCGTGAATGAAATCACCAAGTTTTTGCGCGATAAAGGCAAAAAAGTCGGCTTCGGCATCCATCCAGTCGCAGGTCGTATGCCAGGACACATGAACGTGCTACTAGCCGAAGCCAAAGTCCCGTATGACATCGTTTATGAAATGGACGAAATCAATGAGGATTGGGGTAACGTGGATGTCTCCATCGTTATCGGAGCCAACGACATCGTCAACCCATCGGCATTAGACGACCCCAACAGCCCGATTGCCGGTATGCCAGTGCTGGAATGCTGGAAAGGCGACACGACTATTGTAATGAAACGGAGTATGGCGTCTGGCTATGCAGGCGTGGGTAATCCATTGTTTGTTAAGGATAATACGCGGATGTTGTTTGGTGATGCTAACAAGATGTTGCAGGAGGTTTTGAAGGCGTTGAAGGGATAGTTTCCACCACCTTATAGTTCCCACGCTCCGGCGTGGGAATTCGCCTTGCAACGCTCCGGCGTTGCGATTCGTGACGCAAGAGCGTCACTAGCTGCATTCCCACGCTGGAGCGTGGGAACTATAAAAAAGTCCCGTATGACATCGTTTATGAAATGGACGAAATCAACGAAGACTGGGGCAACGTGGATGTCTCCATCGTTATCGGAGCCAACGACATCGTCAACCCATCCGCGTTAGACGACCCCAACAGCCCGATTGCCGGCATGCCAGTGCTGGAATGCTGGAAAGGCGATACGACTATTGTTATGAAACGCAGTATGGCGTCTGGTTATGCAGGCGTGGGTAATCCATTGTTTGTTAAGGACAATACGCGGATGTTGTTTGGTGATGCTAACAAGATGCTGCAGGAGGTTTTGAAGGCGTTGAAGGGATAGTTTCCACCACCTTATAGTTCCCACGCTCCGGCGTGGGAATTCGCCTTGCAACGCTCCGGCGTTGCGATTCGTGACGCTAGAGCGTGGGAACGATAAAAAATCCATTAACATGACTGTGTTGTTACAAGAGAGTGATTATTCCCGTTCAGGCAACGGTAAATTCAATAACTTTTCTACTAGCATTGAGCCTTTTGCAATTTGATCAGTTGAACCTAGTTTTTCGAATTCACGAAGAACACAATTTAGTGATTCATTCAGTATTTCATTTGAAACTGAAATAGTTGGTACTTCAGCTAATTTATTGGAGATATTTTGTTTATCTCTAACCAAATATATACCAACCATCATTGCCACATGGTATTTTATATTTGTAATCAATTTTCGTTCAAGCTGAAATCCACATAAATCTTCTGACTTAATATAATTTTCAACAGCCTTCATGATCTGAATCACTTTTAGATAAACATCTATAGGCAAGTCTAAACTAAATATTTTTCTATATTCAGTATCTGAGTTTATTAACGTTGATGGTCTTGCTCTAGCACTATCGGGTTTCAGTAAGGTTATTGCTAACATTGTCTGGGCCATATATGGGATGCTAATTATTTTAGCAACTGACCTACCCTGATTTTTATAGTGATTTTTCTTTCTATCGTAAAAAAAACCATTCGCTTTAAGGAAGTCCTCAATGTTCCTATGAATAGCATCAGAACTTCTAAGTGAGGCGGGAGGAATAGATGTTTGACTATTGGTTGCTCTAATTATCCTATCTCGAGCTTCTTCTTCTTCTTCACAGATTACCCTAACCAACACAGCTCTTTCATCTCCAGTATGGTCGCTCAGCTGTGAAAAGTGATTATATATTTCATGAGAAGTTTGCAAACCATTAACAATCTGAGGAGATTCAATTGTTAACTGTTTGCCGGATAACACTGCCTTCGGTGTTATTATTGTGACCCCGTTATTTAAATACCAAAAATTCTCTGAATCTTTGTTTTCAAGCGTTTTTCGTATTCCGGTATTAACTACAACACTCTTTTGGTAATCTCTGACATTAGACTCGAAAATGCTTCTCGCTAACGAACCCGAGTCTGAAATAAACTCAAAATATTTTGACAAGCTAACCAAACATAAATAACTACCAGCAACTGTTCCAATTGGTGATTCGGCAACTTCTAAGATTCTTGATGTTGACGGGACATTTCTGGTCAGTTGAAGTAATTCGGGAGCTCCAACAAATTCAAATTTGAATTCAGCACCGCCAAACATTCCCAGAATGACTTCTTGAAGTTTCGGAACTTTTCCTCTGACGTTTGGATGCACATCAATACCTTGAGTGACATAAAAATAGCGAATTTCAAATTTTGGAAATGTCCTTGCTAATTTTGAGTAAGCATCTCGAAATAATTTTACTCTATCTATTAAGTTGGTATTGTACCTATGAACATATTCATCAGGATTATTAGCTAAATTAAATAAATCCTCAGCAGTTTCTCTAAATTTTATGACTGCATCTTCCTTGAAAGATGATGATGTTTTAGACTGAACAATAATTAATTCAATATGATTTTTCTTTTGGTTCGAGTTGATTTCTGTATCTTCTTTAAGAGGCTCTCCATTTATAAAAGTAAACATCGAATCTATACCGCCATCGCCTCCGTCACCAACTATGCCATAAATTATGTCATCATAAGTTAAGTCGAAGTTTTTTAAAATTTCGGAGGCTGAATAAATTTCGAAATATTCTGAAATCGATAATTCACCATCAGATTCGTCAGATTTTTCTGAAATTAACTGTTCAAGAATTATTTGGTCATTTGTTTTTTGTGCCATTGTTTATCCTTTTAATCTGACGAAATAGCAAGAATCTTGAATTTTTTAAAATGTTATAAAGCTTGTGTTTCTAGTGTAACTGGTTATATGCCTGAACCTAACTTGGTTTCTTTAAAACTTCCTTGAACTTTAATTACTAGTATGAGTTTGATTGTTGCTTATGTTGACATCTTGCCATCTTAATGCGATTAATTCAGAAGTTTTAAGTCCCTGTCAAAAAGCAAATAGGGCGGATTCTTTTACCTGACGGGGGAGTTTTTTCTAGAATGGAATGTCTTAAAATTTAGTCAGGGTGGGCAGGTAAGCGATGCCAACCCTGGGCTCGATTGTACGAGCCGAATACTCTTTTAAACCTAGCTCCACGTTGACCGGACATTTCTTCACGCCGCCCAATCCAGCTCGATCTTAAATTTTAACTCTGCTCTGGCCGCTAAGGTTAACAGAATGTCCAAACTAAATTTTTTCCAGTGTCCTCGCACCAAGTCAGATATTCTGGCCTGCGTCACTCCAAGCTTTTCAGCTGCTTCGGTTTGAGTTAAGCCGTTATCCTGAATCCATATTGCCAACCGGTTCATTTAGTCGGTGCGCATTTGTAATTTTTCAGCCTCATGCGGCGGAAAACCCAAGGCTAAAAATAAATTTTCACCTGATTTAACCACATCATTCATTTTTATTCTCCAACCTGTTTAAAACGCTGCCGAGCTAATTCAATATCTTGTTGTGCAGTTTGCTGGGTTTTCTTTTGAACGCAATGCAATACATAAACCTATTACGGTCATGATGCCAAATAAATTACACGGTAAACGCCACCAACCTGTACTCGGATTTCCCGCACACCAGCATCAATGCTGGTCATTGGCTTTGAACCTGTTGGATTTAGTCCAGCTTTTACTGTGGACAATTGAAAACCCGCATTCTACCTTGATTGTAACAGCTTGTAGCGATATGCCGAAATCCATAGCAACAGGCAATAAAAAAGCCCAACTGAGAACAGTTGGGCTTTGGTATTTGGTGGAGGCGGGGTCCGCATAACTACAATACCTGAAGGTTGAGTTTATTGAGTTTCAAGTTAACTATTATATATAGTTACTGTAAATGTTACTGTTCAAATGCTTTTGTACCACTAGCACCTGAAGCTACAGATTTAATATTTTAACTTTCTTAAATACTTGTTTTTAATGCCAGTTAAATAAAAAGTTACAACAAACTTTCCTTTTTATTGTACCAAGATTGTGCCACGCAAAGATTCTAAGCACAACAACTTTTACTTGTTTTTAGTTCGAACAAGAAAAGAAGATTCTTAACAAAAGGCGGCTTACTATAGTAGTTAGTCAAGTTTGTTATAGTTCTTGTTACTTTAGATACTTAGAAAGGTACTCCAAAAGGTAATGTTGATTGCGTAGCCGTGAGGCGCAACATGGTTTTATCTACCAAGTTTTTTAAAATTTCCAACCTGGAGAGCAACATAACATTGAAATCCTCTAGTAATGAAGATGCTAGTTGTAAAAACCTGCAGTAATTTGGAGCAAAATACGCAAATAAATAGAAGTATGTATAGTTAATAATTATATAAATATATATTAAATCTAATATAAATAATAATTTATTATTAAATTAATTTACTGGACTTTAGGGTGGTGAGAATGAAATAAGTATTCGAATAAAGAACATTCTATTTTAATAGAATAATTTACTGGTACCCAGAGTAAGAGTTAAGGGGGGCTTTTATACTTTATAACTTTAGGGGGCTGTATGCTGAATCTATTGGGCTAGGCAGGCATATCTATGCGTGATTGCCGCCAATCGATGCGTAATAGCAGCCGTAATATGCCAAATAAATAAAACTGCCACACTACAGGAGGCAAAATTGAAAAAAAAACTTATAGTTAAAAAAAGTAACATGTTGATCATGTCCAACTACAACCTTTCTTTAATAGAACATAGATTCTTGAATATGTGCATAGGCAGAATCTACATGAACGATCTTATAACTTCAGAAACAAATTGTAAAGTTTTTCTTAAACGGTATGCTAAAGAATTCAAACTTACTGAAAAAGAAGTCTCTAGCCAGTTTACAGAAATTAAAGAAAGCTTAGTACTGAAGAAAATAGAAAGGTTAGCCAACTTAGAAGATGGATTTGATATAGTAAATCAGATTGAATTTAAAACTAATGATGAAATTTATGTAAAGTTTACCGATGAATTCATTGATCACATATCTTTATTGAAGAAAAACTTTACTACGTTCGATCTTGGAGAAGTGGTTAACTTCAAAAATCAACATTCATTCCGTATTTACGAAATTTGTAAGAGTATTGCTTATGATAGAGCAAAATGGCAATGTACAATTGGAGTAGAACAACTAAGATTGATGCTTAAACTGGAAGATAAGTATCGTCAATATGGAAGTTTTAAGAGGATGATTAATGAATGTATCAAAGAAATCAACTCACAAACAAGTATTGCTGTATCGTTTGAAGAAAACAAGCTTGGTAAAAGTGTTGCTGAACTGGTTTTTAGAGTTAAGCAGCAGTAATCCAGGTATAAATGATTAAACCTGCAGTATTTTGGTAAGATTTAACGCCGTTCATCGTGTAACGGCGTTAAAATCACGTAATTAGAGTAAAAATCACATAAAACTGGCAATTCTGATTGTTTTTAGCAACTCTAATTTGCCGATTGTTCTTTTTTTGTGGCATGATTGGGTAAAGATTAAAGTTCAAAAACTGTTATATAGTGTAAGTATATGCAATAAAGGAAAGAAAGATGTTTTATGTCTTCAATTTCATACTTTGCTTTGTATGGCTTTTCAAAATCTTAATGTTGTAACCTAGATCAAGATAACTTGTTTCATTTGCCAAAACTTCTTTGGTGTAAGTAGCTTTATCTATATTTGTTGTATGGACTTTGTTTAATTGTTTGAGGGTTTCTATGAAATTAGTTGATGCTATAAACCTAGGTAAAAGTTGGGGTGATAAACCTTGTGATCATCCAAACTTAGAGAGAGAAATTAGTATTGGGTTTTCTACTGGCGATTATGTTTGTACTAAGTGTGGAAAAAATGTAGATTACGATGAATGGCAAGAAAATCGAGAAAAATCTAATTCAAATAGCTAAATTTAACCACTATTTAATTGTTAATCTATAACAAATACTAAATCTTGAACTGGGGTTTTAGTTGCTTAGAGACAAAATTTAAATGTTAATGTTTTTATACTGCTAAAGAGCTAAAATAAACTAGGGATTTGCAAATAAAATGAATTTCAAATCGATAGGGACATCCAAAAATACCAATAGACTTGGAGCTTCAATAATATCTTTTTCAACAATTGTATGTTTAACCGCAAGTTTTAGCTTTGCTAGTTTTTTCAGTAAATGCTCGTCCCCTAGTGTCTCTAAATAATCTCAATAGGTAAGTGTAAAATTATGAAAGGCATTTATATATTTACTGCTGAGGGAGCTGTCCCTGCAAACATTGGAAAATTATTTGATACTTATGGCCCATGTACCATAGAAGGCCGGAGATTAGATTTTCTGAATAAGGTTGTATTGCTAGTTGATGATAGCACTGTTACCACTATTCAATCAGGGACAAGTGCAAGTCAAGCCAAAACAGGCAGTATGATAGGTCGTGCAGTTGTCGGTGGTATCCTAACAGGTGGAGCTGGAGCTGTTATAGGTGGTGTTACTGGTAAGCGAGAATCAGTGATCAATACTACAAGTATAGAAACTTTGCAAAAAGAAATAACTGCAGAGTTAATTTTCCTTGATGGAACCTCAATGTATGTTTTACTGAAAAATAAGAAAGCATTTCATTGGCTTTTAGGATTCGCAAATCAAACTCCACTTACGGATTCTGAACTACAACAACTCAAATTAATTGAATTAGACGAACAGTATATTAAAAGCATACATAGTGCACAGGATAAAGCATTAGATATACGAAATAATGTAGAGTTATTACAAAATACCCCTGAAGAAAATAACTTTATTTTGCTAAAAAAGACTTATGAAATATTAAATAATATGCCAAGATACGATAATATTGACTATGATGAGTTTTTAGATAAATATAAAAATAATAAGTATTGTATAAATGAACAAGATAATTTCAATACTTATATTGAATGGAAGAAACAAGATAATAAAAAAACAAAAATTAGGTATATTTTTCTTATTACTCTAGCGATTATTTTTATAGGTTTAGCTGCTGCGAATTTATTAGAAGCTTGATCTAGGTTACAACATTAAGATTTTGAAAAGCCATACAAAGCAAAGTATGAAATTGAAGACATAAAACATCTTTCTTTCCTTTATTGCATATACTTACACTATATAACA
>Ga0208264_1000134_pt1 | contig 37321 bp, 31 predicted proteins | sample LakWasMet31_HOW6_2_FD_183873 | JGI IMG/M metagenome (GOLD analysis project Ga0208264, IMG submission 183873) | Freshwater sediment methanotrophic microbial communities from Lake Washington under simulated oxygen tension - Sediment Metagenome... | ecosystem: Environmental > Aquatic > Freshwater >... | reverse complement strand
CCCTCACGTAGGATGTGCCTCCTATCGTCGGCACATCCTACGCCGGTTTGGTTTTTTGCTTGATTGTGGATGCGTTGTAAAGCCGAGGGTGGGCAACTCTTTTCTGCCCACCAAATAAATACACGATGCTTAACGGTGGGCAAAACCGCCTGCCGACCCTACCAGACTGGACTTTTTATAGCACTTTACCTTAGCCATGTAGGGTACGCTGTGCGTACCAAACCATGCTAATTGCTATATGATTGCTTTGTAAAACAAATTGGTACGCACAGCGTACCCTACGGTGGTGTCTGTTTATGGCTGATTATCGGCGCGCTTTTGTTCCTGGCGGTTCCTTTTTCTTCACGGTGGTAACCGAACGCCGTGCTCCGATTTTTCGGGATGACACTGCCCGCAGGTTTTTGGGTGCGGCATTTCGCGAATGCCGACATCGCTGGCCTTTTCGTCTGGATGCGTTGGTTCTGCTTGACGATCATCTGCATGCTATGTGGACATTGCCACCAAATGATACCCGCTATTCGGCGCGATGGGGTTTCATCAAAAAGGAATTCACCAAATCTTGGTTGGCTGCGGCAGGATACGAACAACCACGCAGCAATTCACGGTTAAATCAACGGCGGCGCGGCGTGTGGCAACGCCGGTTTTGGGAGCATACCTTGCATGATGAAAACGATTATGCACGGCATTTTGATTATGTGCATTACAATCCTGTCAAACATGGGTATGTGGAACGGGTTCGAGAATGGCCTCACTCAACTTTTCATCGTTGGGTAAATCAAGGCGTTTATGCTCTTAATTGGGGTTGTGATGGTTTCGATAGCTCTGCTTTTGACAATTTGGGTATAACTGCGATGGAATAACGCGGTAAGATGCGCTAAGCAAAATGCGTAATGTGTAGGATGTGCTGAGGTACGAAGCGCATCATTTGGGGCATCACCCTCACGTAGGATGTGCCTCCTATCGTCGGCACATCCTACGCCGGTTTGGTTTTTTGCTTGATTGTGGATGCGTTGTAAAGCCGAGGGTGGGCAACTCTTTTCTGCCCACCAAATAAATACACGATGCTTAACGGTGGGCAAAACCGCCTACCGACCCTACCAGACTGGACTTTTCATAACACTTTACCGGAATTAGACAAGATAATAACGCGGTAAGCTTTACTGAGGCACGAAGCGTCGGCACATCTACGCAACTACATTAAAAGCTTTACCACCTTAAACAGTTAACCCAGCTGCAAAATTGCGACCTTTTATTTTGCCTTTGCGTAAGCAAGCCAGGGCTTTTTCTGCATTGTTACGTTTTATAGCTACGTATGCATGGTTATCGAAAATATCAATTTTGCCAACATCCGCGGCTGGAACTCCAGAATCCGCAGTTAATGCACCTAAAATATCGGCAGGTCGCATTTTATTTTTACGTCCGCCATCTATCCACAAACAGACCATTGGAGGTTGAAAGCGTTGTTCGCGGTTCATTTTAAATGTAGCCGCTTCGTCCCATTTAGCGGCAAAGCCCAAGTACTCTTCGACGGCTTTGACACGTGGCAATTCAGTTTCAATACACAAGCTTAGTGCCAAGCCTTTGCTACCTGCCCTGCCCGTTCGACCAATTCGGTGCACATAAATCTCAGGATCCCAAGGCAACTCAAAATTGATTACTGCCTGTAAGTCTTTTATATCAAGCCCTCTAGCCGCCACATCCGTAGCCACCAAAATTGATATGCTCTTATTAGAGAATCTAACCAACACCTTGTCCCGATCTTTTTGTTCCAAATCACCATGCAAGGACTGTACAGAAAAACCGTAACTAGCCAAGGTATCTGCGATACTCTGGCAATCTTTTTTGGTGTTACAAAAAATTAAGGTTGATTCTGGCCGGTGATACGCCAGTAAATAACCTAACGCATTTAAGCGTTGTGGCTTGGTAACCTGGTAAAAAACCTGTTCAATAACGTTGTCGTGATGCTTGACTTCTGTGCTGATGGTTTGGGGTTTGTATTGATATTGCTGACTTAATTCGCGCACTTGGTCGGAATAGGTTGCTGAAAACAGCAAGGTCTGCCTGGGTGTGGGTGCGTAAGAAATGACATCGGCAATGGCATCGGCAAAGCCCATATCCAACATGCGATCGGCTTCATCCAATACCAACACCTTAATTTGGTTGATTATTAAACTGCGTTTGCGTAGATGTTCTTGCAAACGGCCTGGTGTGCCTACCACAATATGTACGCCATGTTCCAAGGAAGTGGCTTGCGTTCTAAACGGCGTGCCGCCACATACCGGCAACACCTTAATATTTTGGGTAAAGCGTGCCAAACGACGAATTTCTTTACAAACTTGATCAGCCAGCTCTCGTGTGGGACAAACCACTAATGCTTGCACTTTAAAACTTTGCACATCTAATCGAGATAATAACCCGATTGCAAATGCCGCTGTTTTACCACTGCCAGTTTTTGCTTGGGCTATGACATCGCTGCCTTCAAGAATTGGCGGCAAAGTTGCAGCTTGAATCGGGGTTAATTGGTGGTAGCCCAGAGCCGCTATATTTTCGAGCAGCGCGGGTTTAATTGGCAGGGAAGAAAAATCAACAATACTCACATAAGACCTATGATTGGGGCAAAACCGCAACAGGCGGTTAGGCAAGCGACCATAATACCAGAACTTGATAAACTAGGTATTCGGCTGTCATTCAAATGAACATGATCGAAACTTATTTTTCGCTCAATACATTTTATCTAAAATGCGAATTAGGGAACAATTATGAAACTGTTCATCCTGAGCCAATCAAAGAACTGCCTGGCGATGAGACATCATTGCAGTTATACAAAGCTCATTGCGAGCGAGTTAGTGCTTAATTTGCATTAAAGTAAAACTTCATGAATGTTTTCTGTATAAAAACAATAATTATTCCGGCCCATTCTTTTTACTTGATACATCGCAGCATCCGCTTTTTCGAGCAAGTCTTCCACCCGGTCACCATCTTTAGGGTAAAGGCTTACGCCAATACTTGGTGAAACCCGCAGTTTGTAGCCTTCCAATTCAAACGGTACTGACAATAAATCAATGATGCCTTTGGCAATATCAATCACCACATTCTCATTGGCAATGTTTTCCAACAATATAACAAACTCATCTCCACCCCAACGGCTGATCGTATCCGACTTACGCTTTTTGGAACTTAAGCGCGCAGCAACTTCTTTTAACAGTTGATCACCTATAGCGTGCCCTTGATTGTCGTTGATTTTTTTAAACCCATCCAAATCGATAAACAACACAGCAAATTGGGTAAAGTTACGCTCACCCATATTAATCGCTTTTAGTAAGCGATCTTCTAGTAGAGTGCGGTTTGGTAATTGCGTTAAGGCATCATGGGTTGCCAAATGTTTAATTTTTCTACTGACCGCTATAATTTCACTGATGTCATTGAGCGCAAATACGATGGCTTTGATAGTTCCTGATGGCGCCCGAATTGCATTGGCGGTTATGCGTATGGCATATTTTTGGTTTTGCTGGTTTAACAATGACAGCGGCTTAGTGGTGATAACTGACTTATCGGCAGCCAGAAATTTTCTAATTGCAGGAAAAATCTCACCATGGGCATCTTTTTTTAATGTCACAATGTTATCAATGAGTTGGCCTTGTGCTTCTTGTAAATCATATCCAGTAATAATTTCTGCCACTGGATTCATAAATTCAATAATGCCATCCGCGTTGGTTGTAATCACTGCATTACCGATGGCGTGTAATGTGAAATCGGCTTGCTCTTTATCCTGCAAAAGACCTTGGGTTTCGAGTCGTTGTCGATGCCAGCCACGCAAGGGATAGCTTAAGGCTTGCACGAGCAAAGTTGTAAATGGCCCGTACCAGATAGCAAAAAACCGATACATAACAAAACTGACTATCAAGCTACATAGAGCAGCCGCAACCAAATAAGTTAGAGATCTTCTGTGCGCCAGTATGCAGAACAACAGTACAGACACAAAAACCAGCAAAAAAGTCAGCAAAAAGCGCCAGCCAGTGTCTAGTGGCCTTAACGCCATACCTGACTTTAAGGCCAGCAAAGTATTAGCATTAAATTCCACACCAGACATAAAAACCGAATTCATCAAGCATGGCACAGCAAAACGGGGAGCCAGGCCGGCTGCTGTCATACCCACCAAAACTATCTTGCCTTCCAAGCTGCGCTGCATCGCTTCATTGTTCAGTACATCCCAGTAAGATAGCTGCGTGTAATACTGCCTGCTATCAGGAAATGACATGATAATCCTGTCGTCTGTCATGGCCAATGTTTGTGGGTTATGTATTGGCTGCTGATAAAAACTGCTTAGCGATTTTGGATCGACCGCTTCTAATAACGCTTTCGGCAGGGAATAAAAACGCATTCCGGCTATTTCTGCCTGCAAATAAACATTACGCAGTATGCCATCCCTGCCTGGTTGAATATTAACAAAACCCAGATTTGCCGAAGCCTCTGTTAATTGCGGCAATGGCATCACGACTTGCAACCCATTGGGTTCGCTTTCATTCAATATAATCGGCAAAACCACTTTACCTTGCCGCGCCATGGCTTGGGCAAGTTTTTGGTCTGCTTCTGGATTATTTTGTTCCGGCTCCATAAAAAAAATATCCATGGCAATCGCTTTGACGCCAGCTTGCTTCAGCTTGTCAATTAATTGGGCATGAATACTTCTGGACCAAGGCCAGCGCCCCAGTTTTTCAAGACTACGTTCATCAATTGCTACGATGACTATGTCATTTTTTTCCGGTTTTTTGGCAATGGTAACAATAATATCGTGTTGCAATCCCTGAATTGCAGGGATTTCATTAATAATCCCCGCCAACACGCCCAAACAGACTGCCAGGATTAATGAAAATCCTTGTTTGAGCGATAGAGGAGGAAAAACAGCCATTTTTTATATTGCAATCAACGCCAATAATGGCAATAACAACAGCCAGCGGTAAATCCCGTTGTCGGAAATTTCTAACATTTGCACTTGCCCGAATGGACCGACAAAGCCATCTCTATCAATGCTTTTTACTCTTATGTAGTAGGTTCCTGGAGGCTGCGCACCCACTTTAAGTTGAGGCTCCGCTGCTTCCTGGTTAATTAGCAATTCTTTAAAACCTTCGTCTTTAGCCATTTGAAACAGATATTTTTGGCCTGGAACTGCAGTGGCACGAGTGCGTATGACAATCGATTCATCCGACACGTCCGGTTCATCCAGAACGGGCGGCTGGGCAATTCGTTTAAATGCCTGAGCATCGCTAAACGGCCCATCGGTATTTTTCTCATCCACCGATGCCACACGCCAATAATAATTGCCTAATAAAATGTCTTTGTCCGCGGCAAACTTAACGTCATCCAGCTGTCTTTGTTCTAAAACAATCTGCTTAAAGGCTTTGTCGCGTGCAATTTGGATATGATAATTGCTTATGTCTTTTTGGCTGGCCCATTGAAAAACAGGTCGTTCTTCAGTGACGCCGGCATCCGGTTTTGGTTCCAGTAAAAATGGCGGCTCTGGCTTGGCATTGACTGTTATCGGCATGTCTGCATTTAAACCTTCAATGCCATGCTCATCAATACGCCTCACCCTTAGAAAATAACTTGCATCAGACAAGTCACGACCTCTGATGTCAGCTGTCTGAGATTTTTGATCAAATACAATCTTAGTGAAATCCGCAGTCGACGAAATCTGTACGCGATAGCTCTGCTGATCTGATAATGGCGGTAATGAAAAATGAATCGGTAATTGCTCAAGCACTTTTGGTACTGCGCTCACATCCGGCGCAGCCAGTAGTTCAACTGGTGCTATTGGTGCCTGATTTGGACTGGTTAACGTGCCAAATCCTTTGGGAATTTCACGAGTTTTGCCTTGATTGCTAACCGCAACTCCACCTTGCAATACTTCTGTTCTGGATATTCTTGAGAACGGCTCGGCACTGACTCGATAGTTGGTGCCCCGCACAGAAGTCACTGAACTTGGAGTGCTGATTTTATATTGTGATGCTGAACCGGTTTTAGGCGCCACTTTGGTTTCCAGGCGGCCCTCTTGCAATTCGAGTTGGGTATTTGTCATGTCTGTGTTGCTGAACACAACCATGTTTTTTAGTGTCAGTTGACTATTTTCCATCAGCGTCAACGTTGAACCATCAACAAACTTTAGTTCCAATGAGCTATTAGCCCCTGTGTGAACAGAATCACCTTCCATAACTAAGGAATCAAGATGCAGCTCGGAAACTTTACCGGTATCATGTTCTACCAATTCTGCCTTTCCCTGCAGGGTTAAAACTTTCGCAACTGTTGAAGACGTTGCTAACCAACGGGACGGAATATGTATCTGAGAACCTGGCTCCAAATGCAGTGGATCCGAAATACGATTTAACATTTGAATTCTCGGCACAAACGAGGTGTTGATCAAATATTTCTCGGCTAGATTCCATAAATTATCGCCAGAAATAACTTCGTAAACCCATTCATCTTCATCAGCATGGCTGGGGTACGAACTAGCTACCATTGAAACCGCCGTTAACAAAATGAATGCGTATTTTTTCCAGTGAATATTCATAAGGCTGCTACCATCTAATCTAAAACTTTCAATTTAAGGGAGCGCATACCATCAAGGAATGCGCACTATGGCTGCAATTGTCATGTACTATTTCATAACTAACATTGCCCACAGCTGAACTAAAATAGCACACTAGCTAAATAGGGGTGTTGGCGCTAGTTTAAACAATAACTGATTGATAAATGCTGACTTTTCCTCTAAAGACGCCAGTGGTTTAATAAATCGTAATTTGTCTGCGCCATCAAATTTATAGTGTTGCGCCTGGGTTTGTATCAATGATATTAAATGTTCGGCATTGATATTCGGTTTGCTACCAAACACAATACGCCCGCCAGCCAAGTGTGCTTCAATCTTTTTAATACCCAGTCTTTCTGCTTGCTGCTTAAGCTCTGCCACGTAAAACAAGGTTTTAACCTGTTCTGGCAAAAGCCCAAAACGATCTATCATTTCTACTTGTAATTCTTTTAGCTCTTCAGTGGTGTCGGCACTGGCAATGCGTTTATATAAAACCAAACGCGCATGAATATCGGGCAAGTAGTCCTCTGGAATCAAGGCAGGCGCTTGCAAATCCACCTCTGCCCCTCTATCCATTGGCGTATCCAGTTCCGGCTGATTACCCGATTTTAAAGCGTTAACAGCTCGCTCTAACAACTCGGTATACAGGGTAAATCCAATTTCCTGAATTTGCCCACTTTGATCATCACCTAATAATTCGCCTGCTCCACGAATTTCCATATCGTGTGAGGACAACATAAAACCGGCGCCTAGATCACCAGAAACCATGATAGCTTCCAGTCTTTTGACGGCATCGGCACTCATAAGTGCTTTGGGGGGCACAATAAAATAGGCATAAGCACGATGATGTGATCGTCCAACCCGTCCTCGCAACTGGTGCAATTGCGCTAATCCCAGTTTATCAGCACGATTAATAATTATGGTATTTGCAGTGGGTATATCAATTCCACTTTCAATAATAGTGGTACTCAGCAAAACATTAAACCTCTGGTGATAAAAATCCAGCATGATGCGTTCAAGATCGCGTTCCGGCATTTGACCATGCGCAATTTCGATACGAGCTTCCGGCACCAGCGCATGCAGCTCCCTAGCCATCTTTTCCATGGATTTTACATCGTTATGCAGGAAGAAGACTTGCCCTCCCCGTTTTATTTCACGCAAACAGGCTTCTTGAATTTGAGCATCAACCCATTCGCTAATGAATGTCTTGACTGCATGTCGGTTTGGCGGCGGACTGGCAATAATGGAAATATCCCTTAAACCCGACATGGCCATATTTAAAGTCCGGGGAATGGGTGTTGCGGTAAGCGTAAGCATATCAAGTTCGTGACGCAGTTTTTTAAAATGTTCTTTTTGCCTGACGCCAAAGCGGTGCTCCTCATCAATCACCACCAATCCTAACGCTTTGTATTTAAGTTCACTGGACAACAATTTGTGAGTGCCAATAATAATATCGACTTTGCCTTCTTCTAAATCGACGGCAATCTCTTTTTGTTGCTTAGGTGTTACAAACCGTGACATGACCTCAATACGCACCGGCCAATCCGCGAAGCGATCGCGGAAATTTTGATAATGCTGTTGTGCCAATAAGGTTGTTGGCACCAGCACTGCCACTTGTTTACCACTTTGCACAGCGATAAAAGCCGCTCGCATGGACACTTCTGTTTTACCAAAGCCCACGTCACCACAAATTACCCGATCCATCGGTTGCGGACTGGTCATGTCTTCCAGAATCATTTCGATAGCCGTTTGCTGGTCTGGAGTTTCCTCAAACGGAAAGGCATCTGAAAAAGCCGCGTATTCGGTATTATCAACCAGAAAGGCATGACCTTTTTTAACAGCCCGTTTTGCATGAATTTCCAACAATTCTGCAGCGACATCACGGATACGTTCAAAGGCTTTTTTCTTGGCTTTGCTCCATTGGTCACCACCTAATTTATGCAGCGGAGCAGTTTCTGGACTCATGCCAGTGTAGCGTCCTATGACATGCAATGCAGATACTGGTACATATAATTTGTCGTTATTGGCATATTCCAAGGTAAGAAATTCAGCATTAATACCGCCAACTTGTAGGATTTGTAACCCTAAATACCGACCTACGCCATGCTCCTGATGCACAACCGGTGAGCCAATGGTCAATTCATTCAAGTTATTGACAATGTTTTCCAGTTCCTTGGCACCCGATTTACGGCGTCGGCGGCGCTGTTGGACTTTTTCACCTGACAACTGAGTTTCAGTGATAATTGCAATCGATGGCTTTTCCAGCCATAAACCGTGATCCATCGGCGCAACCAGCACACAAGGCGACAGTTCTGATTGCAAAAACTTATCCCAGGATTCAACCGGTTTTAAATTAATCTTGAAAGACCTTAGCCGGTCAATTAAACCTTCACGCCGACCTGCCGACTCCGAAACGAATAAAATTTTACCGGGAAAACTTTCCATAAACTGGCGCAAAGCCTGCGCCGGTTCTGAAATCTTGTTATCAATAATTAGCTTGGGCAAAGCCTTGCATGAAAAAACCACCGGCACATCAGTTCTGTCCGGGCTTAACACTATCTCTGCAAAACGAGCAATATTACCCTTTAAGATATTGGGACTTAAAAACAGCCGCTCTGGATTAAGCAGCGGACGATCCACATCGTATTTTCGTTGTTGAAAACGCTCCTCGGCTTCAGCATAAAATGCAATCGCATTGTCATCAAAGCTCTCGGTTTTAACCAGAACGGCAGAATCAGGCAAATAATCAAATAACGTGGCAGTTTGCGCTACGAACAGTGGCAAATAGTATTCGATGCCACTGGGCGCAATGCCTTTGCTAACATCTACATACAAATTATTTTTGGGTGACGTTTCAGGAAAATGATCACGAAATGATTGCCTGAAAAGCTTAATGGATTCATCGGTTAGCGGAAATTCGCGTGCTGGAAATAATTGTATTTTTTCAATTTTTTCCAGTGAGCGCTGGGTTTCCGGATCGAAGGTTCGAATGGACTCAACTTCTTCATCAAACAACTCAATCCGAAACGGCACTTTGCTGCCCATTGGAAACAGATCAACAATCGACCCGCGCACGGCAAATTCGGCATGTTGATAGACTTGAGAAACACATTGGTAGCCTACACTTTCCAACTTCAAGCGATTAAGTTCCAAATTAAAGTTATCACCGACTTTAATTGCAAAACTGTTGGCCAATACATGCTCTCTGGGGGCAAGCCTGTGCATGATGGTTGCCACCGATACCACCAAGGCGCCCCGTTTTGTCTGCGGCAACAAGGCAAGCGTTTTTAATCGTTCCGAAATAATCTCAGGTAGCGGCGAAAATACGTCGTAAGGCAAGGTTTCCCAATCGGGAAAATGCAAAATGGGATAGGCATTTTGTAAAAAAAATGCCACCTCATGTTCCAGCCGCAAAGCCGTTTGATTGTCCGGTGTTATCACCACAAATAAACGATCTTCGCTTTTAATCGCTGACGCCAACGCAAGCGAATCAGCACAACCATTTAAACCAGCCCAAACAACAGACTGACTTTTGTCCTGTGGAATAAAAGAGGAAACGATTAAATTTTCAGCCATTGGATAAGCATTACAAAAATTAGTTATTTACTGTGGATTGCTGGACCTGATGCGCTTTAGCAACAACGATCTAAAGGCTTGTAATTATATCCCATTAATTTTATTTAAATCTGGTGTATTATCTGCCACGCCCTACAACTTAGCGAACAATGTCAGCTTGGCAACACCAATTAACGATTAACAAATAGAAATACTAGCGGCTTTTTCCAGTATTTTATTTTTAAATGAATATGGCAAACATAACCAAGCTTAGCAAGAAATACATGCACTTAATTTACAAAATCCAAGGATTTTAGTAGGTTGGAATTTAGTTAAGTTAACTTTAGATTTATATCCGTTTTTTACACAAGCTACAAAAAACTCACTTTACAAATTAATTTACTTATTTATACAACAAAGAGGTTTTTATGAAAAAAATTGTACTATTAACCATTACCCTGTTAGGTGCAGGTCAAGCATACGCAGCAACTGATCATTACGTTTTACGTGACGTCGGTTTTGTAAAACATTTAAAAATCACTAAAGTTAATGATGATTACTCTGTTTCCGCTGATGTTGATTACGACAGCACTGGTACAAATACAGTTGAGCATTGTTCTGCCGAAGTTTCTGGTACAGCAAAAAGTGTAAGCGCAACTGAATTGGCGTTTAAAAAACACTCTGAAATTGACGCCTCTTTCTGCGAACTAAAAATTCAACTTAGCCCTACGGGCGCCAAAATTGAACAAGGCAAAGACTGCAGCACTTTTGCACCAGGAAAATGTAGCTTTTCTAGTGACGGAAAAGAATTGCTGAAAGTAAAATAACCACAGCCAGTTTTGCGGTAGGTTGGGTTTTATCAACTCAACCTACCGATTTTGTATTGTTAACGGATAACACAGAGCTTTGGGCACTAACTCAACGCTTAAATAAACTGCAGAATCGACTAAAAATCCGCGTTAGGCGATTATCAACCCTGGCTGCTTCATCTTGCTGCCTTTTTTTAACGAGATTACTACGGATATTACCTAACAATGGGTTAATTATCTGAGTATTTGCAGCAAAACCAGCCGGACTTAGATCTTTAGCACCAAAACCGCTCATCCCTTCCATTTGTTGTAGTTCATTCGCTTCTATTTTTTCATACCCCATACTCCAATAGGGAAAAGCCCGTTCAGTTACGTTAAGTTTTTCTACTATCTTACAATCTTTGTGCCGAGGATCTTTTTCAATGCGTGTATAAAGCTGATTTACATTCTCAGCTTCGCCTTCCAGCACTTGAAAAAACGTACCATTCGAATACAACAAAATTCCGGTTATATCTTTGGCGCGGTTGTTACGCTGACAGTGTTCCAGCAATGTTGATAATTGCTCAGCATTAAACGGCTGCGCGGCAGAACTTGCGTAGATTAATCGTATCATTAACTAATTCAGCCCAAACTGGAGTTACGTTATTTAAGTAAGCTTAGTGTAGTTCGGTAGATACTAATTTGTAGGTAAAGATATGAAAATTAACGCTTAAAATTAAATATTTATTTTTTGTCTAGGTTTTGTATAATTTAGGTTATACTGTAACTTCCTGATAATAGGTTGACGAATAGCCACTATGACAAGTCTTAAGGACGATTCCTCCCGCTATTTAATTAGTACAGTCTCAAAAAGGTCTGGCGTAAAGTCAGATTTGGTCAGAGCTTGGGAACGCCGCTACCAAGCGGTTACGCCTACACGCACAGAAGGTGGTCACAGGGTATACAGCGATCTTGATATCGCGCGCTTAAAACTACTCAATGAAGCAACTGGTCAAGGCCATAGCATAAGCCAGATTGCTCAGTTACCACTTGATGCGCTCAAAAAACTTGTTGCCAACGATGATACTGCACCAGCTATTTCTGACAACAAACCAAAAGTATTTAATGGCTCAAGAAAACTGATTGCGGATGAATATGTAGACAAATGCTATTCAGCGATATTGGCATTCGATGCCCATACGCTGGAATCCCATTTTGAAAATGCCATTGTTGAATTAGGCTCTGAAATTTTTATTGAACAATTGCTAACGCCATTATTAACTTTAATTGGCGACCGCTGGCGTACTGGTGAACTCCGGCCAGTACATGAGCATATGGCATCAGCCATCATCAGATCTTTAACTTATATTCTACGCAACAACGCTCCGCCAGTAGTGAATGCGCCACGAATGATTGTTAGCACCCCGATAGGTCAACTACATGAACTAGGGGCGTTGCTAGCCGCAATTATCGCCGAATTTAAAGGTTGGCAAGTCACTTATTTGGGAGCCAACTTGCCTGCCGAAGAAATTGCTGCAGCAGTTAAATTTACAAACGCAAAAGCGGTGACTATCAGCATTAGCTTTAGCAGTGACGACTTGACCATACCCAAAGAAATGCGCCGATTAAGAAAGCTAATCGGCCCTGATATCGCCTTGATTGTCGGCGGTCGCTCTGCCGGTCATTATGAAGGCATTCTGGATGAAGTCGGCGTGCTTAAAATCAAAAATTACGATCATTTCCGCTTGATACTTGATCAAGTTAGCGCTGCTATTGAGCCTAAACTAAGCTAGCACGCAGTCTACTTTTCTTATTTCCCATCTTCCCGGCAACTGCTCGGCACTCGCTCCAGGCAGCGCTCTATCACCCACATCCATGTAGGCGTCCTGCGTCCTCTAAAGCACCTACACGGCGCTCTAATCTTCTATCTGATCCCAAACACGCCCCCCCCTCTGGAGAGGGTTTATAACTGCGTATTGGGAATTTATTCTGAACTGGCATTAAGATAATTGCTGTTGAGTGGATTAGACGCGTGATCGGGATATTGACTAATGCCGTTTGTTGCTCAAGGTGCGCCGTACTCCACCAAATTGGCTATTGCCTTATCGGTGAAGTACGGCGCGAAGTTGGCTTAGGAAAGCTTATTGATTTTGCGCGTTAAATCAATCCTATAGATCCATAAATCTGATAATCCTAAGGTCGTTACGGAAACGACAAAAGCGCTAACAAGCGCTTTTTAATTACTTCCCGCAATCTTCTCTCTTTCTAATCAGCCTTATTTTTCCACCAACTTAAACCAAAAACAAAAAAAGGGGAGCTATTGCTCCCCTATAAATGAGCGCACCTCAAACTTGTCCAGCAGGCTTTGTACTAATTCCTGAGCTTGTTGTTTTAAGCTCTTGTTTAACCTGTGGTTTTGTAATCATTTCAACCGGGCTACCTTTAGATGAATCATTATCATTGTCTGGTGCACGCGGATCTTTACCTGCCATTAAATCTTCAATCTGTTCACGATCAATCGTTTCCCATTTCATCAGAGCATCAGCCATTTTGTGCAAAATAGTGATATGTTCTTGTAAGATGGTTTCAGCACGTTGGTAGTTCTTGTCTATCACCGCGCGGATTTCTTCATCAATCAACTGAGACACGTTACTGGATACAGAACTGCCCTTGGTACCAGGATGACCCATAAATGGCTGCCCGCCTTCTTCACCGTAAACCAGTGGACCTAATTTGTCTGAAAAACCCCAACGAGTAACCATGTTTCTGGCTAATTCAGTGGCTCTTTCAATGTCATTAGAAGCACCCGTAGTCACTCTATCGCCACCGTAAATCATTAACTCGGCAATACGACCACCAAACAAACCGGCAATCTGACTTTCAAGTTTACGTTTGCTGGCGCTGTATTGATCACGCTCAGGTAAGAACATGGTGATACCCAATGCTCGACCGCGCGGCATAATGCTAACTTTGTAAACAGGATCATGATCTGGTGACATTTGGCCAACAATACAATGGCCTGCTTCGTGATAAGCGGTTAACAACTTATCATCTTCGCTCATCACCATGGTATGACGCTCAGCACCCATCAAAATCTTGTCTTTGGCTTTTTCAAGATCGCTCATGCTGACTTCTTGCTTGTTTGAGCGAGCCGCAAACAACGCAGCCTCGTTAATAACGTTGGCCAATTCTGCACCTGAGAAACCTGGTGTACCTCTGGCAATATATTTCAATTCCACATCGGCTGCCGCAGGCACTTTTTTGATGTGCACATTCAAGATTTGTTCACGGCCTCTAACATCAGGCAATCCGACATTGACTTGGCGATCAAAGCGACCTGGCCTCAACAAGGCTTTATCCAAAACGTCAGCTCTGTTGGTGGCAGCGATGATGATGACACCTTCATTGCCGTTAAAGCCATCCATCTCAACCAAAAGTTGGTTTAATGTTTGCTCACGTTCATCGTTACCGCCTGTGAACCCTGCACCGCCACGTTGCCGACCGACTGCGTCGATTTCGTCGATAAAGATAATACAAGGCGCATGTTCTTTGGCTTGTACAAACATGTCACGTACTCTGGACGCACCTACACCAACGAACATTTCCACGAAGTCAGAACCAGAGATAGTGAAGAATTTAACACCTGCTTCACCAGCAATAGCCTTGGCTATCAATGTTTTACCGGTACCTGGAGGGCCAACCATTAGGATACCTCTAGGAATTTTGCCACCCAGTTTTTGGAACTTTTGTGGATCCTTTAGGAAATCGACCAACTCGGCCACTTCTTCTTTGGCTTCTTCGCAACCTGCAACATCACCAAAAGTAACGGTCAGCTTGTCTTCTTCCAACATTTTGGCTTTGCTTTTGCCAAAGCTGTTAGCACCTGCACCACCGTTTTGCATTCTGCGCATGTAGATAATCCACACAGCTATAAGCAACAACATCGGGAACCAGGAAATAAATATCCGCATCAAGAAAGTTTCTTGCTGTGGAGGTACTGTGCGAATTTGCACATCGGCAGCAAGCAAATCATCTATAAAGTGCGGGTCGCCAGGATTAAATGTTTCCAGATTTTGACCATCAGCCGTTCTCAGCTTAATGTGCTGCCCGGCGATTTCAACTCGCTCAACCTGCCCAGCCTTTACTTTGTCAATAAATTCAGAATAAGCTAGTGACTCCTGCATCTCCGGTACTGAATTTACCCGGTCGTAGATAAGGTAACCGCCGGCAATCAAAACCCCAAAAAGCAGAGCATTAAAAAAATATTTTTTCATGTTTTATCTCCAGTATGCGTATTTCAAGGTCTACCGTTCTTTAGCTACGCCAATTAAATGTCAAACTTACAACAAGCAGTCATTATAGAAAACTCATTAAATGCTCACCATAGCTAAGTCTGATTTTATTCAGCGCCATTACCTGAATTTGCCTTACACGTTCTCTGGTTAAATTCAGTTCTGCGCCTATTTCTTGCAAAGTCATTTCATGATCCTGATTAATTCCGAAATGACTACATAAAATTTTAGCTTCTCTTGCATTTAATGTCGCAATTGCGTTAGTAATTAATATTTGCAATTCCGAAGCGGCTATATCACTAAAGCAATGACCAAACACGCCTTGCTCAATAAAGTTTGCCGGTGCGCCTGATGGATCTTCATCATCTTCGTCCGCATCAAAAGCCATCGCGGTTTGCGATATGGATAAAATGCTGTTAATTTCTTCAACAGAACAACCCACATGCTCGGCTAGCTCAACGCGATTTGGCTCTTTGCCTAGTCGGGCGATTAGCTCTTCTTTAGCGCGAAACACTTTATTGATGGTCGCCATTTGGCCAAACGGCAAGCGAACCACTCTTTCACAACGAGTTAGTGCACGCGAGATAGCTTGTCTAATCCAATATCCGGCGTAAGTGGAAAACTGGAAACCCAATTGATAATTAAAACGGTCAACTGCTTTTAAAAGCCCAGTCTGACCTTCTTGAACTAAATCATCAAAATCCAGAAAGCCGCCTTTATACTGGTTTGCAATGAACAGAACTAACCGTGTATTGGCACTAGCCAGTTTTTGTCTATTTTCCAGCCAAAGCCGTTCAGCAAAAACTATCTCGTTGAACAAATTACACATTTCGCCATTGGACAAAAACAGGAACTGTTCATCAAATTCCTTGCTTCTAAAAGTTTCTATAAAACCAGGCAGCTTTGCTTTGCTACGCAGCTTTAGACCTTCTAAACGCTTAACTAGAAATTCGGATTGTGATTTTGAAAGGGAAGTATTTTGAGGAGTACAGCCCCGAGCTTTAAAAGCGTAAACAATAAAATCGGCTAATTCGGTTAAATCTTCGAATGAAAACGGAAATTCTTGCACACTTTCGGTCAGTAATTGACACTCGACAGCGTAATTTTCAGCAAAAGCATGGCTGTTTGCAAATTCCTGACTAACCAGGAAAAACTGCTTTTTTATGGCTGAAATTGCATTTTGTTGATCGGACAAAATTGCTTCTTCGTCATCCGATTCGTCATCGTTAAATTTTTGATCGTACTTGGTGAGCAACCATAAAGCTGTTGCAGGGAATTGAGCCAATGCTGTGATAAATTTGGTTTTTTCCAGGGCTAAGTTTTTGGCGATGTGATAATTTGCGTTTTCGACAATATCGCCTGTTTCTGCGCCAGCTGTTTTGGCATTACCTGACGCCAGTAAACTTTTATTTTTAACACCTGTTTCTTGCTTTGCAAAGCGGTCAGATAAGTAAGCCATAGCACTAGATCCTCGTAAACTCAGTCGTTTAAACTCAACCAGAACCTGGACAACTACACGTCAATAGTTGTTGTCAAAGTAGAGATCATCTTGTTGGATAAAAAGATAATCCGATTTCAGCATGTTGTCAAACTATATCTTTACAAAACCTAGACAAGTATAAAAATATTTACTTTCTGTCCACCTTTAGTTCCCTTAAATTCTGGTCGCAAGACACCATTTCCAAGCTGTCTAAAAGATTTAGATGACAAAACTAAAAGTTAATAACTAAGCAGTGCGTCAATAAAAACTGCACCAGAGAGCCAACTTTTTATCTTGCTGAATAGTTACAAAAGTTATTGTAAAGGTTAAACAGAGAAAACCAACTGATTTTCTCTGTTTTTGCGTTTATTCGACTAAAAATCTTAGACTTAGTTGCAATTCAGATTTATTACAACTCAAATTCTGCGGGATTAAGACCTAATTCTTTTGCAATTTTAACGGCCGCTTTCTTCTCGTTTTCGTCAAAATTGCCATCGGATGCGGCGATGCCAATAATCATCCGAATAAGCAACCGCGCTGCTTCAACGTTGGATTTCATTTTTCCTAATGCTTGCAAGGCTTTTGCTTCACCAATATCCTGATCAAACTCCAGTTGAGCAATAAAGTCCTGAAAGGCTTTGATGACATCGGCGGTTGGAAAAATAGCTAACGCGTCATTGCTCTCAATAAATTTGATCATTTTTAGCTTTTCGCCCGAACTGACCGACCCGTCTGCCATCGCAATTAACGCAGAACCGGCCATCGCGGCATTTAAAAAATCTTTATTTTTAAACTTTAACGCCTCCGTTTTTAATTCATTGGCTTTGGATTTTAGTTGGCTTAAAAAACTGTCAAAACTCATAGTAACTCCTAGGTGATTGTGTGGTTTAGTTTGATATCTCAGCAAATTCAGGTATTGACTGTGCATGTCTGACACCATAATAGCGATGTCGATCCAATAGCTCAACGCCCCATTGCCGGTGCGTTGATACTTCGCACATGGCATTGTGCATTTTAAAAACAGCGGGAGCGGATTGCTCAGTTAAACTGAGCGCCATTTCATAATCCTCTTTCTCCACGGCATAGGCCGATTCGATTAGTGCGATTTGACTAGGGTGAATAGCGGTTTTGCCGATTAAGCCATGCGCCAGATCCAGTTGGATTTCAGCCTGTAACGTAGCAGCATCATCCAGATATTCATACACTGGCGCGGACAAAGCAAAACCGTGCGGTTTAAATTGGGTCACTAATTGCGCAATCACATGACCTAACGGGGTATCGTACAAGGTTAATGTTCTGGGCCGCCTTATGCCCAACAGGTTCATTAAATCATTGCCGCCGATGCGTAACATTAAGATTCTATCCAAGACATTACTAGCCAGCATGGCTTGTCGTAACTCAGTCATGGCTAGCGGATCAAATACATCTCGCGTCTCTAAGGTGGGCATGACATAAAACTTTGTGTCCTGTAATTGATCCATATAGGCATTAAAATTACCGATATTAAATTTGGGCAGCACAAAGCCATCCACTTTCTCAATATCCGGCAATTCCAACAATCTGGCCAAAACTTCTGGATTTCTGGCTCTAATAAATCGAAAGCGTTTGCTGGATGGCCTAAATCCCTGCAAACATAAGCCCAAGTGTCTTAAACAACTAGTCACATCGGATTGGGAAACGGCATCTTCGGTGCAAAAAATCATCGCCCGCAACATAGGATATTTTTCGCCGTTGGCTATTTCAATAATATCGCGGCGATTGCCCGGCATATATAAAGGCGCGCCTAAACACCATGGAGACAGGTTTGAATTTAAATTCATGAGGTAATCTCTTTAATCAACGCGACTGCGCGGTATGGCAAATCTGGTTTTAAAATAACATGGATAGCTTTAGTTTCTGCCAGCCAAAGCAAATGCTGCGTATGTTCACAATTTTGGTTTTGCAATAGTAATAGTTTAGCTTCTCTACGCAACAATACACGGGTTGCCTCCCCTATGCCGGGTTTAATGTAATTGGCATGGCTAATGTTGAATTCATCCGCTAGTTCAGCTAACAATTTAAGTGAGTTTGCTTGCAAACTGGCTGGATCAATTTGATTAGCGTTAAAGGGTAAATCCCTCAAATAAGCCCAATTCTGTTGTATGGCAGTCAGGATTTCATGGACAAAATAATTGGACAAATCATGTTCAGCAAAATGTTCATAATACACACAGCCATGAAAATCAGTGTTTTCGTTAAGGCTGGGCCTATAAACAGAGCGGCTAACCAAACCCGAAACCGTGGCATTTAAAATGCAGGATGGAATCAAATAGTCTTCATTACTGGCAGATACAGCGGCACTGCCAGACAAATCGGCCAAAACGTATAACTCTGCAGGTATTTGCACATCATCGCTCTGAGCAAACAATTTCAGGCTTTCTCGCAGTTGTTTGGCAATAACTCCCTTACCTGTCCAGCCATCAACAAATACCAACGACTCAGCCGTGTGACGTTGCAAAATATAGCGCAAAGCATTGCTGTCTAATCCGACATCCCGGATAATTGATACCGAGTAGTGTTTGGCATCAATCGAGTAATACTGCTGTAAAACATGTTTTAGCAGAACCCCAACGGGCGTTCCGGCTCGCGCTAAAGAAACCAGCGTAACGCCATGCGGTCTGGTTGCAATGATTGAGCGCGCCAGTAAGCAAACATGCTCACTTAGACGCAGCTTGTTATTGGCTAAGGCTTGGTAAAACAATTGCACATAATCATGACAGGGTAATGACTCCTGGCTAAGCATTTCTGAATAATGCTTTTTACCGGATTGAATCAAGGCCTCCTTAAGATCAACTGGCGTGGATTCCATCTGTATGGGCGTTAATAAAAATTGCACATCATCCTGACTATAACTGCCAGTAAACGGAAGATTGCTCATGCAGAGTCCAATAATCGTTTACCAAGCTGGGTATGCCTGGGAATGATTGAGTAATCACATAAGGCCAAAAACGCCGCGTCAGAATGGCTGTCTCCTGCTGCAAACGTTAAAATCTCAGGGTATTGTTGATGGTATTTTTTTAACAAAAAGCTAACTGCGCTTTCTTTGTTAAGAATTTTAGGCAAAACCGCGAGATTGTTACCGTTTAAATGCCAGTACAAACTGCCATCGGCCACTAAAGGATGATTTCGAATGACTTGATCCAGCAAGCGCCGTAAAGTAGCTTCCGTGCCGTCGACATGCTTGACCACACCGTACCAGGTTGTAGAAAAATCATTAACCAGACGGGGTTTATAACCGATTTCCAGCGCTATAAACTTCTCCACGTCATGCCATAGCGTCATCAATTTTTCTTGATATTGTGGCAAAGCCGCCATCATATGATCCATCCATTCAACATCAACCTGACGCTGTTTATCTAAAATTACAGCACCATGATTTAACACCACTTCTTCGGTAAACGGCAAATTGACTCGAACGAACGCTTGTTCATCCCTACCGGTCACTGGCACCACTTTAAAGCCAGCGTTAAACCAATCCCATAACCACTGCTGTTTTGGGGTGGCAAAGGAATTTTCACTGCCATCCGATAGCACCGCCCTAACCTTTAACTTATCACGATCAACGTCTGCCGGACATTTGCGCAAGGTTTGAAACAGCGTGTCATCAAGGTCGAGAAAAATGTATTTTTGCATAGTTACTTGATGGATTAATTTCAAAGCGGGCACTGATTGCCCCCCACTCAGTTAGCCTTTCGGCGATTGCAGCATTTAATGGGGTTTCATGGCATAAAATTATTTCCCGATAGGCATTCGGGTCTAAGTTGTAAATAAAGTTGGGAATACCATCTTCATAGTTATCGGTAAACTGGCACACAGCGGCGATTTCATTACCCGGATAAATAGGTGATCGCGTGGTGCTTTGCACATAAACATCCAAACCACTGGCCTCCAATTGTCTGGCCAACAAAAAATTAGGCGAATTGCATTCACCACTACCTAACACCAAAATTGGCCGTTGATCATGGCTACGAAAATATGAGCTTACCTGGTTAACAATATCTGGCTCCAGTTGAATGGGCTCTGCTATGCCTAATCGCCCGGGCCATGCCAACAAATGATTTTTGCACTCGTCATTACCGGAAACGTTAACAGTCACTTGATCAATAGCTGCCACCTGCGCATCTTCAAACTCCAGACCGCCTTCTCTAAAAAAAATCCATTGCACATCCAGGCCAGCTTCCTGCTGCAATTTTTGCCTGTCATCTGTATGAGCAAAATTAACCAGACTGACAATAAATACTTTTTTTAAGCTCGGATTGACGACTTGATAGGCTTGGATTAAGCGCAAGAAAGTTCGGCCGGTACTGATTTCATCATCAATTAAAACTAAAGTTTCTGCGTTTAAAAACTGCTGTTTATGCTGGGTTAGCTCAGGATAATACAAAAAAAAGTCAGTGGCGTGACTATGCGCCTCATCAAATTCCAAGCGCTGGTGGCCAGTTAAATGATAGCGGGTGGTTTGTAAAAACAAGCCGTGCTGCAAGCCTTCTGCACACGCGGCCGCATAAACGCCATAGCCCAAGCCGGTTGCGGTCTCAGCCATACCGATCCAAACCGACTGTTCACTAACACCACAGGCCAATACCGCCCTGGCCAACGCCCGATAAGACCATGCCATCATTCTGGGTTTAACCGGATAATGCTTACCCAGGATTTTACTGACCAGCAAAAACTTTCTTTTGCTGCTGATGCGCGCGGCAAAGCCCAATAATCGATGTAACGGCATCCGTCCAGGTTGCAGCTTAAGCTTAAGAATGCCAGTGGCTAGTTGAATACTGATTGATGTCATTGATATGAGAGTTTTAGAATGCGAGGTGGGAGTTTGGGGTATGGTCTTAAGTGTCAAATTATATCAAGCCGTATAGGTGCAACTTTATTCGTTCCTGACGATTAAAGCAGCGCAAGCAGTTGCCCCCACCAGTTAATGATCGTATGTTGAAACTCAAACCAGTTAATGTGACTAGCCCTGACTATGCCCACAACGCCGACAAAAATCCAAAAGACATTCAGCAAGGTATAGGCCGTGTCTTTTTTTAAAATTGAGCACCAGGATAAGATCACAGCATCCGTCGTATTAAACACCCAAACAAACATAAATGGACTTTCCGGCCCTAACCAGCTGACCAGTGAAAAACTAAAAATCCGCATCAGTACACCCGTCATTTCAATGGCTTTCATGTACTTGATGACCACATAGTTCAGTTTATTCAACGCCATACCTAACGATCAATTACCAATGATCACTGGTCTGTTTACTTCTGTCACTTGCAATCCATATTTAATAGTTGGCGGCTCAATGGTTTCGCCTTTAAAACCGCGCAACGCAATTTGAGCCAAATTTGCGCCAGACAAGCAAGCCATGCCAAAGCCGCCGGATGGTCTGGGATTAATCTCCAGTAATCTTGGCCCATTTACGCCATCTTTAAACTGGATATTAAAAATACCATTTAAGCGATATTGCGCGGTCAACCGTTCTACCATACCAGCAAGTTCCGGATTGTTATCAATCGTTTGACCGTGCCCGGCCTGCATGGACTTTTTGCGCTGCACGGCACATAACAACTCACCCTGCCGACCGGCACAATCCACACTCCATTCATGTCCGCCCAAATGTTCCATAACCAGCAGGGTTTCAAATGTTGGCGTATTTATCATACCCTGGCGTAATTCAGCCAGCGAGATTTGGTATTCAACCCCTTTAAGCAGCTGGGTAATGCTGTCTCGACGGGTATCTAAAATCCGAAAGCCCAAGCCGTAAACCGACACGGCCGGTTTTACGCACAGTTTTTCATGTGTTAAGGATAACGTAGCCACCGCCTTATCAAAGCCTTCGACATCATTAACAGCAATAAAGTCCATGGTTTGAGCGACAGCAGGATCCAGCGCACTATAAAAGTCGGCTTTATTATGCAATAGGGTCAATGTTTGATGGTCTGCCACCGACAGTACTTGCACACCCAAAATTTTAAAAAGATGATGATGCTGACTGATTAAAGCCGCTTCCTTGCCGGGCCAGAATAAATCAATGCGATTTTTAGCACAAAACTGCACACACCATTCCAGATAGGCCACACCAGACAAATCGGCCGGTTCCAGATACGTTTCATCAGCAGCTATAAATGCCGAAGCGGTGGGATGGTTGTGAGTGCAGATAATGGTTACTTCGTCAGCGCTATAACACTGACGAAGATTATTAAAAACCGCGCTGATTGTGGAAAAAGTTTTGTTAAACCAAATCCGCATCGGGCTTACAAATGGGTAATAATTTGTGGCAACAGGTTTTCAATGGTCCGGCCAGTGCCATTTTCACCAATGGCGTGCATTTTCCACTCACCATTATGGCGATACACTTTTGCCATGATCTGCGCAGTATGCGATCCCTGAGCAGATAAGGTGTAACGAGCGACTTCAGAATTATTGCTGCTATCAACAATCCGGCAATAGGCATTGGCAACGGAATCAAACGTTTGCCCGGTGTAAGAGCTTACGGTAAAGACCAATGATTTTACTGTGGCAGGAATTTTGTCCAAATCGACTATAATCTGCTCATCATCGCCATCACCATCACCAGTACGGTTGTCGCCCGTGTGGGTAATGCTGCCATCTTTGCTTTTTAATTGCCCAAAGTAGACTACATCAACCGCTTTGTTCTGGTCATTAAACAATACAACTGAGGCATCCAGATCAATCGCGTCGCCGCCACTGCCACCACCAAACATGCCACCAAACAAACCACCTTTAGCCGGAGCCGCTTTGGCATCCCAACCCAATCCCATAACCACTTTGCTTAATGCGCCGCCGGATTCTTTGGCCAATGAAATTTTTTGACCTTTTTGTAAACTAATTGCCATGTTTTGTACCTTGTTTTGAGAGACTGTAAGGGCAATCCCTAGTGGTTGCCCATGGTTTAAAACCTAGCCTGTTTTAGGGATTAAACACTAACCCCAAACGATGCCGCCAAAGGCCCTAAGCCACCAGCAAAACCTTGGCCAACGGCTTTAAATTTCCAGTCACCGGCATTGCGGTAAATTTCACCAAAAATCATGGCGGTTTCAACTGAGGCATCTTCGCTTAGGTCGTAACGAGCAATTTCTTGACCGCCGTCCTGGTTAACCACTCGAATATAAGCATGGCTAACTTGTCCAAAATTTTGTTTGCGCGCTTCTGCATCATGAATCGTGACCGCAAAGATAACTTTTTCCACATCCGCAGGTACTTTAACCAGATCAACGTTGACGGTTTCATCATCGCCATCGCCTGCGCCAGTGGTATTGTCGCCAGCATGTTGCACCGCACCATCGGCAACCACTTTATTGTTGTAAAAGCAGAAATCGCTATCGGAACGAACTTTACCATCCGCTTTAACCAGGAAAGCACTGGCGTCCAAATCGAATGCAGCGCCATCAGTAGCACGGGCGTCCCAGCCTAAGCCTATAGTGATTTTAGCTAACCCAGGCGCTTCTTTGCTTAAGTTAACGTTACCGCCTTTACTTAATGATATAGCCATGTGTATTTCCTCGTAATTATAGTTAGTGTTGTAATTAGTTAAATTGCAATGCCAAACTGCCTTGCCAAGGCAGCCAAGCCACCGGCATAACCCTGCCCGACCGCTTTAAACTTCCATTCGTTATTATGTTTGTATATTTCACCAAAGATCATGGCAGTTTCAATGGAGGCATCTTCACTTAAGTCAAATCGGGCAACTTCTACATTGCTGTCTTTGTTAACCACGCGCACGTAGGCGTGTGAAACTTGTCCGAAGTTTTGTTTGCGGGTTTCGGCTTCGTGAATAGTGACGGTGAACACAATGCGCTGTATATCAGCTGGCACTTTATCCAACAAAATCACCACTGATTCATCATCACCATCTCCAGCACCCGTGCGATTATCGCCAGTATGCTCTACCGAGCCACAAGTGGACCTGGTTTGATTGTAAAAAATAAAATCGCTATCTGACCTGACTTTGCCATCTTCCTTAACCATGAATGCACTGGCATCCAAGTCAAAATCCGCACCATCGGTAGGGCGTGCATCCCAGCCCAAACCGACAATAATGTTTTTTAGTGTGGGGTCAGTTTTAGATAAACTGAGATTACCACCCTTACTTAACGAAATACCCACAAATACCTCCTCTATGCTTAACGTTGGCTACAATAACCGCAGGGCTTAGGCAAAGATAGAAGACCAACTGCGATATTTCAATCTCGCGCAGTGTTTTTGCTTCCACTTACAAGGCTGGGTTATTAGCACATAATAACTGGTAAACCAGACGTTGCCTAGTGACCCACTTGGCAGTTGTCAGGGCGAGCCTGTATTGAATAGTTAATTTACAGTTTAAACATAGATCAATAGTTAGATACCGCTTATAATCGGGACAGCAACGATTTAATGTAAGTAACTATTCAGCGGATTTAATTTTAACATTTCTCCAGAGCGGGCTTGGTAAGCGAACATAACCAGTGATTTGGGTTTTTTATTCCCTCAACTTAACCTGCTTCCCTAACCGGGAATGAGCTGATTATCTGGCGATATAGTTACAAACTTAGTTACTTAGGCAACCCACCGGTTTGAGCCAAGGCGATAAAATGCAACAATTTATTCAAGATCTTGCACAAAAAAATCAATTCCAGCCAACTCACTTGCTCGAAATACTTAGAGCAATCCAACTGCGTTTTTGTTCCATTCCCAACGATGCCATTGAGCAATTGGCGCTTTTGTTAAAAATCCCCAGAACACGCATCATTGATGTTATCGAGTTCTATAGTTTTTTTACCAGCACCCCAACAGGGCGGTATCACCTGCTAATTAGTGATTCCATTACCGATCATATGTTGGGCAAACAGGCTTTAATCGCCTTCGCCGCCGATAAACTTAATGTTGGTGTGGGGTCGGTACGTGCGGATGGCTTGGTTAGCCTTGATAACACCTCCTGCACCGGCATGTGCGATCAAGGGCCTGCTGGTTTAATTAATGGCTTGGCCTTAACTGCTTTAGACCAGAACAAAATTACAGCAATAGCCGGTCTGATTAACCAGCAAATTCCGTTATCAGAATGGCCTGCTGAATTCTTTAATGTTGTTGATAACATTCATAAGCCTGATCTATTGCTTAAACAGCAAATTGCTTTGGGTGATGCTCTGACAGCAACATTCCAAAGAGGCCTAAAATCAACCTTAGCTGAAATCAACCTGTCCGGCTTGCGTGGCCGTGGCGGCGCTGGTTTTAAAACGGCCATGAAATGGCAGTTTTGCTCCGAAGAAGCTGAAACCGAACGCTACGTAGTGTGTAATGCCGATGAAGGTGAACCAGGGACTTTTAAAGATCGGGTATTGTTAAATTCCTATGCCCATCAAGTGTTTGAAGGCATGACGCTATGCGCAGCTATCATAGGTGCCAAACAAGGATTTTTATACTTGCGCGGTGAATATCTGCATCTTTATGACAAGCTGCAAGCCATCTTGGCGGAACGTCGACAACTGGGCTTATTAGGTGACAATATTCAAAACCAAGGATTGGACTTTGATATTGAAATCCGCCTGGGTGCCGGTGCCTATATTTGCGGTGAAGAATCCGCGCTAATTGAATCACTGGAAGGCAAAAGCGGCATTCCCCGCAATCGCCCACCCTACCCCGTATCCAAAGGTTATTTAGGCAAACCCACAGTGGTTAATAACGTAGAAACCTTTTACGCCGCCGCAGCCATTGCGGTTAATGGTGGCGACTGGTTTGCTGACGTTGGCACAGAAAAATCCCAAGGCACTAAAATCTTAAGCATTTGTGGTGATTGCACCAAGCCAGGGATTTATGAATACCCCTTCGGCACGCGCATACAAACTGTATTAGACGATTGCGGGGCCACCGATGTATTAGGTGTGCAAATCGGCGGTCCGTCCGGCACTTTTATTGCCAATGATGAATTTGATCGACAACTGGCCTTTGAAGATTTAGCCACTGGCGGTTCATTTATCATTTTTAATAACAGTCGAAATATTCTGGATATTGCCAATAATTTCACCCATTTTTTTGCGCATGAAAGTTGCGGATTTTGCACGCCATGTCGCGTTGGCACCTCGTTGCTTAAAAAACAACTGGATAAAATCATGGACGGGCACGGCTCGGCTGGCGATGTGATAGCGCTGGAAGAATTATGTCAATTGATTAAAACAAACAGCCATTGCGGCTTGGGGCAAACAGCGGCTAATCCGATATTAACCACACTGGAACGCTATCCGGAACTGTATCAAAGCCGATTGAAAAATATCAGCTTCGAACCAGGTTTTGACTTGGACGGCGCACTGGAAATTGCGCGCCGCATGGCCAATCGCGATGACGCAGCAGCGCACTTAGCACAGGTTGCAGACGATGAATAACACAATCAGACTAGACGGCAAAACCATCCCTTTTGAACAAGGCCAAACCATAATGGAAGCAGCCACGGCTGCTGGCGTTTACATTCCGCATTTATGTCATAACCCGGAATTTACGCCGCATGGCAGTTGTAAATTGTGCAACGTGAAGGTTAACGGCAGAATCTGCTCGGCTTGCACATTTCCGGCCTCGGAAGGTCAGGACATCATCAGCGACAGCCAGGAACTCAATGCAGACCGGCAGAAAATCACCCAAATGTTGTTTGTGGAAGGCAACCACTTTTGCCCTTCTTGCGAAAAAACCGGCAACTGCCAATTGCAAGCGGTTGCCTATCACTTAAACATGCTGGACGACCATTTTCCGCACTTTTACGCGCACAGAAAAATGGACGCCTCGCATCCGGATATTTTAATCGACCACAACCGCTGCATTTTTTGCACCCTGTGCGTGCGCGCCAGCCAAGAAAAAGATGGCAAAGATGTGTTCGCCATCATTGGTCGCGGCATCAACAAACATCTCATAGCCAATGCCGAATCCGGCCAGTTAAAAGATACCGATATTGCTGCAACCGATCACGCTGCGCACATTTGCCCCACTGGCGCGATTTTAATCAAACGCACCGGATATGCCGTGCCTATTGGTGAGCGGGTGTATGATCATCAACAGATAGATACCGTTGCCTTGGCACAGGAGAATACCGATCATGGCTGATAACAAAATCCGTGTCGCCACCACCTCATTGGCGGGTTGCTTTGGCTGTCACATGTCATTTTTAGACCTGGACGAACGTCTGGTAAAACTGGCCGAATTAGTCGAATTTGACCGTTCCCCCATTACCGACATAGAACACTGCGGCCCGTGCGATATAGGCCTGATTGAAGGCGGCGTGTGCAATTCCGAAAACGTGCACACCCTGCGCGAATTCCGTAAAAACTGCAAAATTCTGGTTGCTGTGGGCGCTTGTGCCATCAACGGCGGCCTGCCCGCCATGCGCAACTTTATTCCCCTGGAAGAATGCTTAACCGAAGCCTACCTGGACGGCCTAGGCGTGGAAAACCCACAAATCCCCAGTGACCCAGAATTACCGCTATTGCTGGATAAAGTCAGACCGATCCATGAAGTGGTCAAAATTGATTATTATTTGCCGGGCTGTCCGCCGTCTGCGGATGTGTTCTGGAAATTTTTGACGGATTTATTGGAAGGCAGGGATCCAACGTTGCCTTATGAGTTGGTGCATTATGATTGATGGGGACTTTGTAAAAATAGCTTCTTAAATGGCCTTGCAAAGTCATCACTTATAGCGTGTTAATCGCATAGCGTAGTGTAATCGGATGGATGTGTGCTGCATGCGTGCGAATAAGCTTCACTATTCACATCTCTGCTTGCTTTTGCATTTAATAGGTTTGAAATATCTTGCATTACCAAGCAATCTTTTGTTAGGAGATGTACAATTGAATCCAATTAAGCATTTCTTTAGTCCCTCTATTCAGCAGCATTAACTTAGCTAAGTGAAGTCATCATGTACGAACATTTAGAAACAGCCGAAAATCCTACCAACCTTAAGCGCGTTGTCGTCGATCCGGTATCCCGAGTCGAAGGACACGGCAAGGTAACCTTATTGCTGGACGAAAATAACAAAGTGCAGCAAGCCAGATTGCATATTGTTGAATTCCGTGGCTTTGAGCGGTTTATCCAAGGTCGTCCCTACTGGGAATTGCCGGTATTGGTGCAGCGTTTATGCGGCATTTGTCCGGTCAGTCATCATCTGGCGGCGGCTAAGGCGATTGACCAGTTAGTCGGGGTTGATCCGGAAAACTTAACAGCTAGCGCAACCAAGTTACGGCGTTTGCTGCATTTTGGTCAGGTGCTGCAGTCCCATGCCCTGCACTTCTTTCATTTGTCCAGCCCTGATTTATTGTTCGGTTTTGAAAGCGACATCAGCAAACGCAATATCATTGCTGTGTTAAATGACTATCCAGACATTGGCCTGCAAGGTGTAAAGTTACGAAAATACGGCCAAGAAGTCATCCGCATGGTATCGGGCAAACGCGTGCACGGCACAGGTGCGATTGCTGGCGGCATGAATAAGTCATTAACTAAAGCCGAACGCGATTATCTGCTGGAAGATGTTGATCAAATGATAACGTGGGCGAACGATTCTGTTGCCTTAATCAAAAAAGTGCATTGCTCCAACCTGCCTTATTACGATGATTTTGCCACCATCCGCAGCAATTATTTAGGCTTAACTCAGCCAAATGGCGCGTTGGAACTTTATCATGGCGGTATCCGCGTAAAAGATGATAAAGGCGCAACTATTTTTGATCATATCGATTATTGCGACTACAACCAATACATTCATGAAGAGGTCCGTTCGTGGACTTATATGAAATTTCCCTACCTGCTGGCTTTGGGCAAAGAAAATGGCTGGTACAGAGTTGGGCCATTGGCAAGGGTAAATAACTGCGATTTAATTGATACACCCCTAGCAGAAGCTGCCCGCGTTGAATTTAAAGCCCACACGGGTGAAGCTATGGTACATAGCACGCTGGCATTCCACTGGGCGCGCTTGATTGAAACCCTGCACTGCGCAGAAAGTATTAAAGAACTGCTGCACGATGCCGATTTGCTTGGGCAAGATTTAGTGGTTCAAGGCGAAAAACGTTACGAAGGCATCGGCGTTATTGAAGCGCCGCGCGGTACGTTGTTTCACCATTATCAAGTCGACGAAAACGATATAGTCACCAAAGCCAATTTAATCGTTTCAACTACCAGCAACAACATGGGCATGAATGAGTCTGTTCGACAAGTGGCGGCGGAATATTTATCCGGCCGCGAGCTGACCGAGCCTTTATTAAATAATCTGGAAGTGGCCATCAGAGCCTACGACCCCTGCTTATCCTGCGCCACCCATGCCATCGGTAAAATGCCGTTGCAGTTGGAGTTAGTTGATGCGGCTGGCGATATTATCGACAAGTTGATTAAACATAGCGATGGGCAAATCGAACGCTCAAACCTTGGTTAAACCCATCCTGCTATTCGCCTACGGCAATCTAAGCCGTGGCGATGATGCGCTAGGCCCATTGTTACTCGACTTTGTGGAACAGCATTGTGATCTGGCGCAACTGGAATTGCTAACCGACTTCCAGTTACAAATCGAACATGCACTGGATTTGCAACACAGACAACTGGTGTTGTTTGCTGATGCTTCAGTCGCCAGCTCCAGTGCTTTCAGCTTTATGCAACTTGCCCCAGCCCAAGATAAAAGCTATACCACCCATGCCATGAGTCCTGCGGCGGTTATGTCAGTGTATGAAGAAATCACCAAACAACCACCCCCGCCTTGCTTTCTGCTTGGGATTAAAGGAGAAAGCTTTGAACTGGGCGAAGGGTTAAGTGCCAGCGCCAGTGCTAATCTTCTATTAGCTTGCCGGTTTGTGGAGCAATTATTGGGCAAGCCGCAAATCACCCATTGGCAAGCGTTGCAGATTAATGAAACCAATTTGTAAATGGCTTATCATATAAGACAAGTCTGAACATCACGGTAAATAAACATGGCTAAAATTACGCAACTATCTCAGTTGGATTTGAATGGCACTTACAATTATGCCGATTATCTGACGTGGCAGTTTGACGAAGCGCTTGAGCTAATCAAAGGTAAGATTATGCTGATGTCACCTGCGCCGAATGTACGGCATCAAAGTATTGCCACTCATTTAACAGGGCTCTTATACGCTTATTTTAAAAACAAAAAATGTCGCCTTTTTGTTGCCCCCTTTGATGTTCGACTATATGACCGCAAAAAATCCATTCTAGCCAGCCAAGAAATCCACACAGTGGTGCAACCGGATTTATGTGTGATATGCGATCCTGAAAAATTGGACGAGCAAGGCTGCAACGGCGCTCCTGACTGGATAATTGAGATTTTATCCAAAGGCAATTCCAAGCGGGAAATGTCCATAAAATACGAGCTGTACCGAGAAAGCGGAGTAACGGAATATTGGCTGGTTTATCCGGAACAGTTGGCTATTCATCAATTTGTACTCAATGAAAGCACTGAAAAATATGAACTGCTCGGCATGTTTTCCGGTGATGGCAAGGTAAGCCCGGTGTTATTTCCTGAATTGGCGATTGATTTAGATGATGTGTTTTGTGATTAACGCCCTTTAGAACGCCCGACCCTGCTTTAACCCCGCCCAATCCAAACCAAACTTAGCCAAATATTTCCGCAGCCGATCTGCATCATTGGCGCTACTGCGCTGACCACGAGAAACTGCAAACAACCGGCGACCTGCTTCAGATAAACTGGCACATTGTTGACAAACTGCAAGTACGGCTTGTAGTTGTAAACGATCAAACAAGTCCAAACCTGCCAGTTGTTCAGGACTGAACAGACCATCAATTAACGTTAACAAGGGTTCCTGATCAACGGCCCAAAGCTTACGTAAGCGTTGAATTTCTTGACTAACCAACTGACCATCAATCCGGCCACCCTCCGCTAGCGTTGCCAAACGCAAAATCGATGCGCTTAAATCGCGAAAATTACCGGTCCATTTAGCGTCAGTGGAAATGGCAAACTGTAAATAAGTGTGGCGTGCTTCTTTATTAAAATGCACTTTTTTGCCCAACTCATTAGATTGCTGTGCTAATAAATAATCCATATTCGGCGCTATATCTTCGGGCCGTTGTGCAAGTGACGGCAATTCATAGGTCCATAAATTGATACGGGCAAACAAATCCTCTCTAAACCGGCCCGCCTGAACATCCTTGTGTAAATCGCGGTGGGTGCCAGCGATTAACTGAAAATCACTGCTCACTAACTTATCACTGCCCACGGGATAAAAGCTTTTTTCTTCAATGGCTTTAAGTAACATTGCTTGCTCATCTGTGCCCAGTTCGCCGATTTCATCCAAAAACAATAATCCTTTATGGGCACTGCGTAATAAGCCAGCACGTTCTTGTAATGCGCCAGTGAATGCGCCTTTAACATGCCCAAACAAAGCCGATGCAGCACCATCGCCGCGCAAGGTCGCACAATTGATTTCTACAAACAAACCCTCAATCTGGTGACGGGCTTTTTTTAATTCGTAAACACGCATGGCCAAAAATGACTTACCTGCGCCAGTGGCTCCCATGAGCAACATAGGCGCTTTGGAGCGTGCAGCCACATGCTCAACTTCACTAATTAAATAATTAAAAGCCTGGTTACGTGTGGAAATGCCAGATTTTAGCAAAGCGATAGCATCCGCCTGCTGGCGGGCAAAGCGTTGGGCAATTCCGTCATATCGGCTTAGATCTAAATCAATTAGCGTATAAGTACCGATGGCATTTGAACTTTGCTTTTTGGGTGGTGAAGTTTGCAGCAAAACGCCAGGAAAATAACGCGCTTCCACCATTAAAAACAAGCAAATTTGGGCAACGTGTGTGCCAGTAGTTATGTGTATCCAATAATCTTCTTGCTCGGTATCGAAGGCATAACGCCCAGCAAAATCAAACAGCGCGGCGTATACATCACCAAAATCCCACGGATCGCGAATGGCAATCTCAATCGCTTCAACCTGCGTTCCCGGCGAAACTGCCGCAATATCTTCCTTCAACAGCTTAACTAACGAAAGATGCCGTCTATCGTAAAACAACACCAAGCGATGGATGAGCAAGTCTTCATGTTGCGTTATAGCTACCGTTGGACGCCATCTTTCCCAGCGGGATATGGCACCGCCAGCATCCAGTTGAGAACCAATAAAGCCAATGACCACTTTTTTCTTCATGATAATATTTTATAAAACTGTAGAATATTTTATAAATAGTAGCACAAATGCACCATCTGCTAACATTCAACTAAATATATTTATTGGATATAATTCAATAAGATATAGATTCTATTGGTCATTTTTAAAACTTGGCATCAATTTCGCAATACTAGTTATAAGTTGATAACACGCAGTTAATCAACCTAACCAATAATTAAACCCCAGCCAGGAGGAAAAATGGCCTTAGAAAACTTTCAAGTAATGCAAGAAGGCAATGGAAAACCGGTAAAAATGTGGACCCACGGCGTGCCAGTTGAAGACGGCGCTAAAAAGCAATTACAAAAAATGGCGCAGTTGCCCTTTATTTTTAAACATATCGCCGTAATGCCGGATGTGCATGAAGGCAAAGGCTCGACCATCGGCAGCGTTATTCCAACTTTGGGCGCAATTATCCCAGCCGCGGTGGGTGTGGATATTGGCTGCGGCATGATTGCCGCCCGGACCAGTTTAAGCGCAAGTGATTTACCGGATAACCTGCATGAATGGCGGTGCGCTATTGAAGCCGCCGTGCCGCATGGTTTAAATTTTAGAAGCCGGGATAAGGGTTCCTGGGAAAATCCGCCGGATAACGTTGATAAAGCCTGGGCAGAGTTATTACCAGGGTTTGAGATGTTAACCCAAAAATATCCACGATTTAAGAACACCAACAACTACAAACACTTGGGGACATTGGGAACGGGCAACCATTTTATCGAGATTTGCCTGGATGAAAGCAATGATGTCTGGTTTATGTTGCACTCCGGTTCTCGTGGCGTGGGCAATGCCATCGGCTCACATTTTATTGAGTTGGCAAAAAAGGATATGCAGAAGTTTTTTATTAATTTACCGGATAAAGATTTGGCTTATTTTCCGGAAGGCACCGAGCATTTTAAGGATTATGTGCGCGCGGTGAGCTGGGCGCAGGATTTTGCCCAAAAAAACCGTACGCTAATGATGCAGAATGTTGTAGCGGCAATACGCGCCATCTGCCCGAAACCGTTTGCAGCGGATGTTGAAGCTGTTAACTGTCACCATAACTACGTGCAATGGGAACATCACTTTGACAGCAACGTACTGGTGACCAGAAAAGGCGCGGTGGCTGCATGGCCCGGGCAAATGGGTATTATTCCAGGTTCTATGGGAGCGAAGTCGTTTATAGTGCGCGGCAAAGGTAACGAGCAGGCATTTTGCTCCTGCAGCCACGGCGCGGGCCGTTCCATGTCCAGAACCGAAGCCAAACGCCGCTTTACTGTTGAAGACCAAATCCAGGCTACGCAGGGTGTTGAATGCCGAAAAGATGCGGAAGTGATTGATGAAATTCCAATGGCTTATAAAGACATTGATGCAGTCATGCAGGCGCAAGCGGATTTGGTTGAGATTGTGCATACCTTGAAGCAAGTGGTTTGCGTTAAGGGTTAGACATCGCTTGGATTTAAATACTTAAACCCAAGCAACAGATGAACTAAGAGGAAAAATCAACCATGTTTATTGAATTAGATGGATCAAAAGGCGAAGGCGGTGGGCAAATTTTACGCAGCGCCTTAACCTTATCTATGTGCACTGGCAAACCCATGCGCATTAAAAATATTCGGGCCAAACGAAAATCGCCAGGCCTAATGCGTCAACACTTAACCGCCGTGCAAGCAGCGGCGGCCATTTGTTCCGCAGAAGTTACCGGCGCAACCATTGGCTCCACCGAGTTAAGCTTTATCCCAAATGCTATTAAAGGCGGCGATTACCGTTTTAGCATAGGCACCGCTGGCAGTTGCACCTAGGTTTTGCAAACCATTTTACCGGCCTTGCTGTCAGTAAATCAGGACAGCAAAATTGAATTAAGTGGCGGCACCCATAATGCCATGAGCCCGCCGTTTCATTTTTTGCAACGGGCGTTTATGCCATTGCTGCATCGCATGGGTGCCAACGTGGATTTACAGCTAAATCGCTTTGGATTTTATCCGGCCGGTGGCGGCGAAATCAGTGCAACCATAAAAGCCGGTGGCGCGCTGACCCCCATGCACTTAACTGATCGAGGCAATCTAATAAAAGCCTATGCAGAAAGCTATTTTGCCGGACTCCCAAGTGAAATTGCTGAGCGGGAATTGGCCGTGGTAAAACAAAAATTAGCCTGGACTGATGAGCAATTATTACTGCGCAGTATCCCTAAAGAGCAAGGCCCAGGCAATGCCTTATTGCTGACTTTGCAACATGAGCATGTCACTGAAGTATTCACCGGCTTTGGCGAAAAAGGCGTTTCAGCTGAAACGGTTGCCAAAAAGACCTGCGCTGAAGCGAGTAAATATCTAGCCAGTGCTGCTGTAGTAGATACCTATTTAGCAGACCAGCTGTTATTACCAATGGCTCTGGCTGGCGGAGGGTCATTTACCACGACGGAATGGAGTCAGCATGCAGCTACCAATGCCGAGGTTATTGAGATGTTTTTGCCGGTGGTGATTAGGGCTGAAGATTCTGGGGATGGGGTTGTGAAAGTCAGTATAACCAACAGCTGTAACGGTTAATGAAACCGCCCTAACATTGGCAAAACAGGATTAGCGGGATAACATACCTCAGCGCACAGCCAGAAACCCAATAGGCCAGTTATGAAAACCGTAGCTCGTAGGGGTGGGTTAGGTGCGCAACATCATAAAGTTTTGGTTAGCCCCAAGGCTTGTGCGCACCGTAACCCACCAAACCCAGGTTGAGCGTAGTTTCGGTGGGTTACGCCGCGCGGATAGCTTGATACAGACAGTCAAGACCGTACCGATTGCGCGGCTAACCCACCCTACGAGCTGGCGGAGGGTCATTTACCACGACGGAATGGAGTCAACATGCGGCTACCAATGCTGAGGTTATTGAGATGTTTTTGCCAGTGGTGATTAGGGCTGAAGATGCTGGGTATGGGGTTGTGAAAGTAACTCTTACGATAGAAGATAGAATCCATTATTAAAGGATACCCATGTTCGACAAACTTGCACTTCACGACGCAACTCTGACCAGCGCCATATTCAACTGGGCGAAAGGCATCTGCACGCTAAGACTTGAGGTTGCGAGGGAGGTGGGCTACGATCTCAAATTCAGTGACGTGTCAGAGATCCTTATCCCAAGCTCGTAGGGTGGGTTAGGTGCGCAACATCATAAAGTTTTGGTCAGCCCCAAGGCTTGTGCGCGCCATAACCCACCAAACCCAGGTTGAGCGTAGTTTCGGTGGGTTACGCCGCGCGGATAGCTTGATACAGGCAGTCAAGACCGTACCGATTGCGCGGCTAACCCACCCTACGGGCTGCTGCACTAATAGGATTCACCTCCACCTGCAACCATCAGACCAAATCTCGATTAACTTATTGAGGAAGCAAAACCTTCTGTTTCCTGGCTACTTCCAACAAAACATCACCAGAAACACAATCAATAAATTGAGCATTTCTGGCTACCCAATCCAGACTTCGTATTTGATCTGATAAAACCACACCAGAAATTTTAGAAGAACCGAAGATTGCAACTTCAAAAGGATAACTTTTCACCCGCGAGGTCAGTGGGCAACACAGCATTAGCTTTGTAGCTTGATTATAGGATTTCGGAGAAAGCACCAAAGCCGGTCTTCGGCCAGATTGTTCGTGTCCGCTCTGGGGATCAAAATCGAGCCAAACTAGATCCCCTTGCTCAGGAATGTAAATTTCATAACTCACCAGATTTCGTTTCCTTTTAAACCATCATCCAATAGAAGTGGATGACAATTCTCCGGGTTAATGGCTGCAACCAAATCTTCCAATTTATAGTCAGCTTTTGGGGACAAGACTAATTTACCATCTTCAATAGTCAGCTCCATTGTTTGACCTAAAGCGATGCCTGCATCGCGCAATATAGGAACGGGCAATCGAACGGCAGCAGAATTGCCCCACTTTTGGATTTCAACTTTCATGAATAGCCTCGTATAAACCGACTTAGTATCTACATTGTAGATACATCATTGGCGTTGTCAAGGTTTAGCTTGTAATCCCTTCACATGACTCCGTATGCGCTGACATAAATGAAACCACTAGTCCCTAAGGTTGGTTAGGTGCGCAACATCATAAAGTTTTGGTAGCCCCAAGGTTTGTGCGCACCGTAACCCACCAAACCCAGGCTGAGCGTAGTATCGGTGGGTTACGCCGCGCGCATAGCTTGATACAGACAGTCAAGACCGTACCGATTGCGCGGCCAACCCATCCTTAACGCACTTAACTTTTATCAGCGGGGCTTACCGCAAGATAAACAGGCACGCACCCTATTTGATTAGATTATTTGCTGGCGTTGGGAGATGTCAGTTGAAAAATCACGATTTCAGCTTTACTTGTACCCACATTCTCTATCGTCATGGCAGCACCAGTTTCCCAAAACACCTCGCCAGTCTTATAAACATGACCTTGACTACCGTCTTCAACTCGTACTTCTCCACTGAC